>Ga0105248_10003998_pt1 | contig 16302 bp, 19 predicted proteins | sample KBSS34metaG_FD_81524 | JGI IMG/M metagenome (GOLD analysis project Ga0105248, IMG submission 81524) | Switchgrass rhizosphere microbial communities from Kellogg Biological Station, Michigan, USA - KBS S3-4 metaG | ecosystem: Host-associated > Plants > Roots > Rhizosphere > Soil | place... | reverse complement strand
CGACGAGGTCCGTTTGTGCCTTGGCCATGCCGCTGCCTTCCACTTGCTCCAATGCGCCTGCTTCACCTTCTGACTGGCGACACGCCGCCACCTCTACGGCAGCGCAGGGTCGGTGAAAACACGGGTCCTACCTGCCGGATGCCGGCGCCGTAAGCGCTGAGGAACGACAACTGCAACGGGCGCGACATCCACTGCGTGCCGGTGGAGCGGGAGGCTTGAGCCAGCCTCTCGGGTCGGCGGCAGGGATGTTACAACAATTTAAGCCTTCGACCATCTTCACAATCTGCACATTGGCAGACACAACCCCGAATCACGCCGTGCTTATAATCGCGAGACGGCCGGGTTGGGGCGCATGGAGAGATTACTCGAACAGCTTACAGACCGGCAGCGGGAACTGCTCGCGGCGGTAGCGAAGGGGCAAACCTCGTCTAAGGACCTCGCTCGAGAAATTGGGATCGCACCGCGAACGATCGACAATCAGCTGTCAAATGCGGCGAAAGTCCTAGGGGTTAGTGACCGGCGAGCTGCCGCTAAGCGGTACATCGAGCTACTCGAAAAATCTCACGAGGTTTCTCACGTGACATCGCTGACCCTTGCCGCAGAGGCGAGCAACAGCTCATCTGAGGGCGCCGGCGCTACCCGGAAAACCTCTTCAGCTCTTCGAAAAATGATTTCTCCTCCACCGCTTAGCGGCGGAGAGCACTCCCTTCGCAAGGATGAAGTGACGACCCGGATATTGCGTGTAGCATTCCTTGGGATGCTTTCACTCATAGCGCTGGTGATGTTCGTCTTGGCCTTCCTCAAGACATTCGAGAACCTTCAGTAGATGTGGGAGCGGCATCTACCTTGCGGAGAACAGGTATGTACAAACTTTCCGAAAGCGCGGTGCAGGTTGTAGCGGCAGGAACGCGCGAAACGCTCGATCAGTTCGACACCGGACTAGAAGTTGGTCTCCGTACGATGGCTGACACGGTTGCGGGCTTACGCGGTGCGGGGGTCCCGGCTGGAAAGGTTCAGCAGCTGCAAGAGAGGATGTTCGACACTTTCGAGAGCTACCGCCACCTCCGGCGCAACTTCATCAAGGCAGTTAGCCATCTCCAGGCGATCCAGCAGCGCAGCAACCAAGCCGAGACCGATGCCGGCTGCCCCACTCCTTGGTCAAACGACTTTTTCACAACAGCCTCGGCGGTCGAAGAGTTGGCACCTGAGGCAGAAGCAGCCCTGAGCGGCTAGTTCTACGGAAACGTAGAAGAGGGGCACGTCCTCGAACATGTTTACATTGCTGTTTCTGCTTTACTGGCTTCTATCGATCGCAAGCTGGGCGTACGCGCTTCGCTTCGGCGGGAAATCGGCTTGGTGGGCGTTTGTGCTCTTTGTGCTCGCCATGGCCGGCACCGTTATCAGCACAGATCGGGAGCACCCGCAGAACCTGCAAACATGGTCGCAGATCAACGTGCCCCTCCTCATCACTGATTCTCTTTATTTCCTCGGCCTCTATGTTCTCGCTCTGCGGTCGAGAAAATACTGGACCATTTGGTCGGCTGGCCTGCAACTGCTCTGCGTCATCAGCCACTTCGGACCGTTGATCGATCCGGTCCCCCGCCCCAAACTATACCGAGGTCTTGAGGCCTTCTGGATGCTTCCCATGCTCGTGACGATGGTCGCGGGCATTTCGTTGGATCGTCTGCACGAGCGCCGACCGGTAGGGCGGTAAAACTCCTGAGGGCTCGGGAGCGTTAGCCCTTCACCAACAGCTTACGGGCTTTTGCTGCTCTCTAACGCGGAGCCCTCTTGGTTCGCGCCCGGGTTGATGCCTCTGCACATCTCTACGTCGGAGAAGCGACTCCAGAGCCTGCGAATCGCTTCGATCACAGCTGCATATCGCCTGCGCGCTCAAGCGACCGCGTGCAAGGTGACCTGTAAAACCCCACTAAGAACGCCCAAGTGCTCGACCCTTGATCTCACACCCGATCTCACGTGAGATTAGGTCGATGCGCGTCACCAACCCCTTGTCGTCACTGGAAAACATTCTGGTAAACCGTTGTTAAGGATTGGAGTTGGTAGATCTGAGAGCGTTGCTCACCCCACCGTATCTACGCGTAAGTGTTCTCCACAAACCAGTGGAGCTACCATGACGATCAACGATCCAGAGTCCGTGCTTACGGTCAAGCAGCGAGAGGTCATAGGGCACCTCATTCAAGGCTTCACCTCCAAAGAGATCGCCTCGAAGATCGGTGTCTCACCTTCAGCGATAGATCAGCGAATTTCTGAGGCCCTCCGGCGAACTAGCTGTTCATCTCGGAAGGAACTGGTTCGAAGGTATGCAGCGGACTACCAGCGATCCGCAAGCGAGGCGCCGCAGGTAGGCCCAGGCCCGGATAAGGTGAAATCCTCCGTAACGGATCAAACGCCTCCTCCCAACGATGGGGAGAGGCGCTTGGTCCCGGAGGCTAGCGCGGCACGACGCTGGGCGATCTTCGGCCAATCACGGGTGCGTATCGATTGCGACCTTATCATGGTCCTGATCGTGCTGTGCGTCGTCTGGCTTTTGAAGATGGTCCTTCCCGGCTGATGCCAGGCTCCTTCCTCAGCCAAGGATGGAAGCACGATGAATGCATATAGCGGAAGACCAGCGGACGGTTCTGAACGGGTCTTGGATGCGGTTGAAGCTCTTACGGAGAAGGTTGCCGAGCTGGCGGCCAGGGTGGAGGGGCTGGGAGCACCCATAGTCGAGCCGACCACATCATTGCCAACTCCAGAGCTGGCCAGGTCAGGCGGAGAGCGCACGACCCGACCGCCGCTACCAGACCCTCGCCTTGTACGCCTCCTGCTTCGCAACAGGGAGCAGCGTAGTAAGTACTTCGACCCTCAGCTCTTTGCTGATCCGGCGTGGGACATGCTCCTCGACCTGACGGCGGCCCGTGCTGAGCACAAGCGAGTGTCCGTGACCTCTCTGTGCATTGCCTCAGGAGTGCCCGCTACAACGGCGCTGCGCTGGATAGCGCTAATGGTCGAGCAAGGGCTGTTCGTGCGCGTGGGAGATCAGACCGACCGCCGCCGCGCCTTCATCGAGCTTAGCAAGCAATCCGCAGATGCCATCGCGAGCTATTTTGCCGACGCGAGTCCGCTGGCGGTGGGGTGATAAGTTGTCTTGCCGGATCGCCTCGGCCAAAAAGGCGGCGATCGGAAGCAAGCCAGATATGGCCGGTTCGCTCGTCAGTTTCTAAGGTCGCCCTTAGCTTCAGACTGTATTCCACGCGGCATAGATCAGGAACGCGCTTGGGTTCGGCCCTCTGTTGGTCTCGCCCCGGTCAAGAAGGTGTGCCGCGCCCCTCCAGCTTGACCAGCGCTTGCAGCAAATCAGTAAGGGCGACTGCGCTTTCCTCTACAGAAAGCCCCGCGCCGCCCTGCTGGGGCGGCAGCGTAATCATCTGAATCAGCGATCGCGCGTAGTCGGCCACCTCATCTGAGAAGCCGAAGGTCTGAGCTGATCTTGCTTCACGCTGCATGTCTGTCCTCCGGGCGTCGCGGGCTCATGATCACACGACTTGACCGACGCGCTAAATTACATCTTTGTAAAGAGCGTTGCTGCCGATTGCGGTGCGCTGACCTCAGGTGCATCCATTCCGTGCCGGATCGACCGGCATAGGGAGTCGAGCCATGAAGTCGCTTTCCATTGCCCTCGCGGCCATTGCCGCTTTCGCCCTGCCCCTCTCTGCTGACGCCGCTGCATGCCGCGATGCCAAGGGCAAGTTCATCAAGTGTCCCGCAGCAGCAACCGCGCCTGCTAAGCCGAAGCAGTGCCGCGATGCCAAAGGTAAGTTTGTGAAGTGCACCAAGTCCTGAGCAGTTCAGTGCCCCTGCCATGAGGCGGGGGCACTCACTTCTGCCACCACCGAGCTAGACCAAGGCGCACGAGGTATTCGCCCGCATCCCTGCCTTTAACCGAGAGATTGGCAAGCGTGCGACCATAGCGATCGGTACCGGTGCGCGTAATCGTGACCGGACCAGCACTCAGGAACGCCCGCAGCGCCTCTCTGCTGGCCTCACCCGCTCCATAGTCACACCACGGCGGGTTGTTGCTGCTTGCGAGCCTCTGACGGCTCTGCATCGTGCACCGCGGGGAGTCGAAGACCTCCTGCGCGTCGATGCCTTCTAGGCGGACGCGCTCGCCCGCGCAGGTACGGATCGTGTCGCCGTCGTGAACGCTAGCGATGCACAGCGCGGCGGAGGCAAGGATCAATGCAGGTATCACTTTGCCCTACTCGCAGCCCACGCCATCACCGTCGCGGTCCAATCCAGGTCTATAGCCTGGCTGTCCCCTGCGAATAGGCGCTGCGCCAGCTGCACGCGCCGCAGCACAGTTGGGGTAATATGCATCGGCCTTGGGTACGCTGAGAAGCGTCTGAACGGATCGAGCGAGCGGTTTCACACCAGATCGATGGCAGTGGTACTCCCCGGTCTTACGATTGTTATGGCAGCCAGAAGCATCTAGACCTCCGGGATGAGCGATAGCGGCTGGAGTTAGCGCCATCGCCAGAGGCAATGTCATGACCGCTACAGACCTCGTCATCGCGTAGCGCCTCGCGGCAGGTTCGCCGGTGCCGATACGCACTGAAAGCGTATCGGCGCGAGCATATCTTGATGTATCCGTCCGATCATCTGGACAGCGGCGTTCCGGCAATCAGCCTCGCTTAAGTATGGCTCTTCGACCATCTTCGACATGCCGTACCGCCAAGGTCCGTCCCAATCCACTGCCTGAGGCGGCGCTGCGTAAACGAAGAGCGTGATAAACCAGATCATGTGCTTTCCCCCTGACCTAGGGGGAGTACGTGGCGCACGGTTAAAGAAAGCCTGCGGCGGCTGCGTGATGAACTTCGCAGCATCAGCAGCGCGCCGGACGGAAAGAGCCACTCACGCTTTATCGAACGAACGTGCCGATCCCGATTCGCGACCGTGGTTGAACGGGCCAGGTCCATCAGATGGCAAGAACTATCGGATACTGGAAGAGGCGGAAGGCATCCTTTGAGAGCGGTGGCGGCAAGAAGGCTGCGGAGCTTGCCATCCGCTCGATCATCTAGGCCGTGAACTGATAAATCTGCTGGCACTCGAAGCATCTGAGGAACCGCGTTTGTCGTCCGGATTTCGGCCCTGAGAGTTCGAATCAGTTCGTCGAAACAGTTACTTAGGCATAAAGAAGGGGCAGCCGACCCAAGCCGTCGACTGCCCCGGGTTGAAGCGACCAGCGACCCTCACTGGCCGCCCCGCGCCTCGCCCGTCCAGTGGCGAGGACTTCACGAGCGAGGGAAGGAGAGACACCCTCGCTCGATCTCGTTGTTAGCGCGCCGGAACGCGATCGCCGCGCATTGCCATGGCGAGCGAGCCGGCCGCGTAGGGGTCGCGCACCTGCACCGTAGTCGGCGCGCCGCCCTTGTAAGCCGGCCCCTTGGTCATGAGGATCGCCAGCAGGTCGACAATTTCAGGTGGCACGCCAGCCGTATCGCCGCCGCTCAGCAGCCCGTGATTGGCGCCACCCCTCAAGGCCGCCAGTGCGGTCGCTGTCATCTGCAGCGCACGAGGATTTGCACGAGTTGCCATGCCGATCGCACTTAGCCCCGCGAACGCACGTTCGATCACTTTGGCCGCCTCGCGGGCTTCAGCCTCGAGCGCATCGCAGACCGGTTGCAGCTCCTCAAGGATGCGCCGGCCAATCTCGCCGGGGAGCATGCGGCGAGAGTCCGCAAGCGACTGCTGCCGCCGTACCAGTGCGCTCATGCCCTCCTTAAGTGCGTCACGTTCGTGCTCGAGCTTAGCCTTATCATCAACCGCCGCGGCCGCGTCCGTAGGGTTCACACCGGACAGCAGCGCGTTTGCCACGGAGTCGCCTGCTCCAATGGGGAAGCCGAAGGCGCTGGCCTCGCTCCTATTGAGGGGGCGCAAGAGCGTAAGCACCTCTTGGTGCCGGGCCTGAGCCGTGGCCAGCGCCTGGTCGATCTGCGCAAGCGCGTCCGCAGTGGCTTGCACCCGCGCGTTCTCGGCCGAGAAGTCGAGCGCTTCGAGGCGCCCGCGCGCGTCGGAGATGATGGTTTCCATGTTCATCGTGCAGTGCTCCCATATGCGCGGGCCCAAACGTCATCGGCAGACCGGCTGCCGGTGTTCTGCGAGGATTTGCTGCTGGCCGTCGGCGCGACACCATAGGCCTTCGCCCAGGCGGCATCGGCGGTGCTGGTCGTCGGCTTTGCGGTGGGGGTGGTCGACGCAGACGATGCTGCCAGGCCATAGGCGCGATCCCAGGAGGCGTCGGCAGCAGCCATTGCGGCAGGCGTGCTGCCGGCCTGCTGCTGATCAGTCGGCAGGGTAGGCAGCTCAGCAAGTATCGCATCGGCGCTCCAGCCCTTTGGCGCGCTCAGCAGCGTGGCGCAAACGCGCTCGCGCCCCTTCGAGTGCACGGAACCGAAGACCTTGGCCCAGCGCTCCCGCTCCCGCGTTGTCGCAGTCTGGCTGGCGCTCTCGCGCGCCATGGTGAGGTCCCATTGAGTGATCGCCGCGACTTGCGGCTCCGGCCGAAATCCAGCTTGCGCAGCAATAGCCCCCTGTCCTGTCACGGATGCTGCATGAGCCAGCACCGGTGCCGCCGCGCGTACCTGGCCCGGCAGAGTGCCGGCTCGGGCATGCGCCGCGCGTACGTCTGGCCTCCGCCCCTCTGCTCTTGCTCCAAGGATCTCAGACAACGCCACCGCAGCGGCGCTGTCTCCGTTCTTGGCCTTGAAATCTAGCAATCGTGTACTTCTCGTCATCTCACGTCCTTTCTCGTGTGTGGTGGGCCGCCCGCCCGGCGGATCAGTAGTAGCCCTTGAACTCGAAGGTCCGGACGTCCGGCTCCTTCGGAAGCCTTGCGGCGATCAGGTCCAATCGCTGCATCACGCTCCCCAGGTTGATGTTCACCGCGTTGATCCCCGAGCTGAGAACTTCCGTCTGATCATCGATGGTGCTCTTGAGCTTGCCGGCGCTGTCGAACGGGTTCTCCCGATCGTTGGCGATCGAGGTGACATTTGTCTCCGCGCTGATCCGGTCTCGGGTTAGGCTCGTTACCTCGTTGAGCCGATCGAAGTAGGCGCTTTGAGAGCCGTACAGCTCTCGCTCGATGCCGAGCAGATCCTGCGCCGCCTTGGCGAAGGCGTCATAGGCGGTGCTGTCGCCGGCAGCGACACGGGCCTTCAGCGGATCATAGACCGCGCGCGCCGCAGCATCCCGGTCCCGAAGCGAGTAGGCGTCGTTGGAGATGGTCAGATCGTCGAGCAGGCCGCGTAGCGAGCCGACGAGCTTCTGCTCGGCTTCGTCAACCGCCTCCTGCCGCTTGATACCATAGAGCTTTTCGAGACTGGCCCATTCACCGGCGCTGGCACCTGCCTGATTGGCAAGGTCAATGAGATGCGAGAACTCGCTGTTCAGACCATCCAGCGCGGCGCCGAGCGGATCCTCGTACTTCTTCAATTCGTTCAGGGCGTTTTCCCAGTCGAGCGCGTTCTGCAGGGCCTTGTCGAGATCGCTCCCGGCCGAGAGAAGGTGCTGGGTGCTCTGGCGAATGCCTTTGATTACGCCCTGGTCGATGGCGTAGACCATCGCCGCCCGCGTCGCCTCTTCCTGTGTCGCGAACTCCTGCCGGCCTGCGCTGTTACCCGGCGTCGGATCGAAGGTGTACTTGTCCTTGCGCACGCCCAGCGAGCCGAGGTTGAGCCCGGTGTTGAGATCGCCGTGGAGCTGATCGGCGATGCGGGCCAGCGCCGTTCCGAGATCGTCCGCGGCACCGCCGGCAGCGGTTTTGCGCGAAGACGAGTTGCCAGCAAGGGAGTAAGACGCGTCGCCGCTGGCATCGAGGTAGATGTTGTTTGCGTAGCCCTTCTTTGTCTTCTTGAAGAGGCCGCCGAGCAAGCCGCCGACGACCGAGCCAATGAGATCGGCACCGGGGATGCCGGTAAGCGCGCCAGCCGTGCCGCCGAGCTGCGCCAGCGTGGTGCTGGTTTTGATGCCAAGCGTTTTGCCGAGCGCCGCGATCTGCGAACCGGTCTGAGCCCCGCCGAGTGCGGCATCGAACTTGTTGAGGATCTTCTCGGTCACGCCCTTTCCGACCAGATCAGGACCAAAGTCGAAAGCCAACCCGCGCGCACCACCAAGGACTGCGCCGACCGTACCAGCCTGCATTTTGCCCGAGAGGACGCCGCTCAGGGTGCCGCTCAAATTTTGGAAGAACGTTGTGCCGAGCGAATGATCGAAGCCTTGCAAGAGCGGGTCAACGATGCCGTGAGCGATCATGTCGCTGAATTGCGTGATTGTCAGCTTTGAAAGGTCGAGCGGAGGCTGTTTCGCCCCGGGCGTTTTGCGTCCCGCCACGACAATCTCACCGTTGCCGAACCCATCGTCGAAGGTCTTTGCGCTGGCAGCGTCGAAGCCGTCGATCGCTGCGCGGATCTTCTGCATCGCCTCGGCCGTCACATCAGCATGACCGGTGATCGCAGTCTTTGCGGTATCCACGCCCATGACCAGGCCGGCTGTGGCTTTGCCCAGCGGAGAGCGGTTGCGGAGCTGACCTTCGATCTGGTCGAACACGCCGCCGAACAGCGCGTCCGTCAGCCTGGCTCCCTGCACGTCGCGGATGGCCTGCTTCAGGTCGCCGAAGAGATCGACCTTGCGGCCCGAGAAGAGATCCTTGAGGTCGCGCTTGGCAACATCGATCGCATCGATCTGCGTCTGGAACACCGCCTGCTGCCTTGCCAGTTCGCGGGTGCGCTGCGCCTCTGCCTCGACAAGATCGGCCGCCCGCCGCTTCATCTCCGGGTACTTGTCGAGGATCTGCTGGAACGCTGCCGCTTCGTCCTCGCGTCCAGCCGTGGTGAGGGCCTGCACCTTGAGGCGCAGCTCTTCCTCAGGCCCGAGCTTGTCCTCAATTGACCAGACGGCTTGTGCCGCCGCCGCTTCGTCGTCGCGACCCTGCGCAAGCAACTCCTGCACCTTCAGGCGTCGCTCGCTCTCGCGGGTCATGTCCTCAAGCGGGCGCTGCAGCGAGTCGACCACAACCGCCTTTGTGGCTTGTGCATCGGCGACCATCTGCTTCCAGCCGATCGGCTTGCGTTTCTCCAAGTCCTTCATCAACGCGTCCAGCTCGCGCGTGGCCTGCGCAACCTGGTCGATCAGCTTGGGGCTATCGTCGAACTTCTCATTGAGGCGGCGAATGGATTCGGTGGCGGTGTCGCCGAACTTGGCCAGGCGCTCTGCGCTGTGATCAACCTTCGGCTTCTTCGCCTTGGTGTCGCGGCGTAGCCCGACTGCGAGCTTCCCGGCATCAAGGCTCTGGTCGATCAAGTCGGCGGTCCGGTCTTTGAACTCGGCCGAGACCTGGTCAACGAGTGCCTGTTGGAATTGCTGGCGCGTGATCGCGAGGCCGGAGAAATCGAGCTTGGCGGACCGCTGCAGCGCCTGCTCCCTGGTGATCTTGCCAGATTGTAGGTCTCCGAGCACACCCCGGACCTGCTGCTCCCGGCTCGTCGCGCCGTAGACCGGCACGCCCAGCGCACCGAGCGCCTTCTCGCCCATACTGAGCCCGAGGCTGCCAGTGCTGAAGTTGCCAAAGGCATCTCGTGACTTCTCCCGCTGAGACAGAGCCTCAGACCGGAGGTTCAGCGCTGTGAGGCGAGCGTTGAGCTTGAGCAGTTCGTTCTGGTGCTCGATCTTGCCGCTGGTGAGGTTGAACATGTCGCCGAGCACTGACTGCGCATCCGACAGGCCACTCGCGCCAATCTTGGCAGCTTCGGCCGCCTCTTGCGTGTGGTAGAACTCCGCTGCCAGGCTTGCGAGTACACCGACGCCGAGGCCGATCGCCAAGCCCCACGGCCCGGACATGAACGTTGCGAACTTGCCGAGCCGGTTGAGCGTCGCGTTGCTGCTGCCTTCCAGCGCCGAGAGAGCGAATGCCAGTTGGGGAAGCTGTTGTGCCATCACCGTGCCGGCGCGTTGGCCGCCATACAAGCTGACCGCCATGTCCTGGAGCTGCTGCGTCGCGCCCATTGTCGCATAGCGGACGTTATCGTTCGACGCCGCCAGCTTGCGGTTGCCAGTGATTACGTGGTCAGTGGCCGACATGTGCCCGTCCAGCGCGGACTGGGCCTGTTCAGCAGCAGCAGCCGACTCCCGCATGGCTGCGGCCTTGTTGCGCTCCTCTACAGCTAGCGCCTCGGCAGCCGCGATGGTGGTTCGCGCCCGCTGCGAGTAGTCGCCTTCAGCCTGTGCCGCGTTGCGCAGCGCTGTCGCCACCTCCTGTGCCGCTTGGGCTCGAGCATCTTGCGCCTTGGCCGCTTCGCGGAGATCACCGATGCCGAGATCGAGCGATCCGCGGGAATTGCGTGGTGCGGAGAGCGCACGCGAGATGCTCGCGTTCACCGCATCGAAGGCGCTGCTGAACTCTGTCGCGGCATCGCGTCCAGCTTGGGCAAAGCCGGCGCCGAGCTTGGTTCGGGTCACGTTGACGACGTTGCCGACTTCACGGCTGACCGTCTCAAGGATGCCTTCTTCCTTGTATCGCAAGCTGATGTACGTGGGCAATTCGGCAGCATCGCGTGCCATCGTCAGGTCCTTTCGGGGCTGGGGCGCAGGATCTGTGGGGGTGCAATTCTTGCGGGGGTGGTGAACGCGGCGCGGATCATGCGGTCGCCGCCTTGTACTTGATGAAGGGCAGCGCCCGACCGCACGCCATCTGTAGTGGGAGGTGGTAGCGCGTCGGCAAGCTCTTCCCGGCGCGGAAGCGTGACAGAGCCGGCTCGGGCATGTTGGCGTCCCGCGCGAGTGGGCGAGCATTGCCGAGCAGCTGGACGACCGCCTGAGCCCATGCCCTCAGTTCGTCTGGGTCGACCGTGATCGGTTCGGCCGCCCGAGGTGAACGGGATGAAGAGGACGAGTTTGCAAGACGGGAAACACCCTCCACCGTACCGGAGAGATGGTTACTTAGAGGGAGTGCATTTATCGCACCGCGGTCGGGTACCTGAACCCCTTGGTTTTCCGTGGGGCGCGGTGCATTTATCGCACCGGAAATTTTCAAGCGCGGTGCATTTATCGCACCAGTTTTCATGTTTTCCGGTGCATTTATCGTACCACGGAATTTTCGTGTTTTCACACCTGAGGGTCGCCAGTCCTCGTATTCGTGCGTGGCGGCCTTGGCGCTCTTGCCCTCTCCCGTGGGGATGAAGGTGATGCGGTATTCGCGAGCCTTGGCGAACGCGTGATCAGCGCCGCTGGTGCATTCGAGGAACCCGAGGTCGATCAGCTCGGCAACGGCCTTGCTGTTCGCGGACCGGTTCTGATCGCCCACGGCTTCGCATAGCTCTGTAAGGCTCAGGGCAAGGTGGCCGTTATCCTTGCCCTTGTGCCTGCGCTGAAAGATCATCAGCACGACCCGAGCCCGCAGGGAGGCATGGCGCCAGGCGACGCTATCGAGGACGCGCCTGGGAACCATGATGAAATTGCCGTTGTGTTCCGGCTTCTGCGGGCCCTGTCCCATTTCATGCGTCCGCGCCGTCAGCCAGGTCGAGCAAGAGGAGTCCGAGCCCGTCGGCCTGCTCGACAGCATGTGCGAGAGCCGCTGGCCGATCCTGAAACCAGCGATCAAGTCGCCGGCCATCCCGATTGCGGATGCTGACCGCATGAAGCGTAGACCCATCGACGATCGCCGGCTGGATCGCGACTGAGGGCCCATCCGCGATGCGCAAGACCGGGATGCTGAGTACCGCGCCTCTCACTTGCGCCTCCCGAAGTCAGGCGCACGGTATCCGGGCGGGAACATCAGCATGGCCAGAGTGCCGTTGTGCGCTCCGACGATCGGCGCTGCGGCGTCACCCGCCTCCTTGTCGGTGGCAAAGCGCTGAGGCTCGTCGAGAGGCGTCCACCCGTCGGCTGGCGGCTGCCACGTTTGCATGATCCAGCCGACAGTATCGCGAGCGACGATCGTCATCGGCGCGCGGGCGGCCCGGGGCGCGATCGGCTCAGCCATGCGCACCTCCCAAGGCCAGCGGCGCGATCATCATCGCGCTCTCGATCGCGAGCCCGTATCGGCTGGCGAGCACTTGCGCCCTGTAGTGGGGAAAGGTAGAACGGCGCTGTTCAGAGCATACCGTGCCAGCGAGGCCCGGCGCCGTTGCAGCGGCTGCCGGGCTTTCCATTTTGCGGGCCATCTTAAGCGGCCCGGCCCGAGCCGAGATTGCGGAGCTCGTCTACCTTCAAGAGGGACTTGTTGCCCACCTTGTAGATCTTCAGTTCGCCACGGCGTGCGAGATTGTAGATCGTGCCCTTGGATGAATCGATCATCCGGGCGCCGTTGCTGATCCCAACGAAAATGCGGTCGTCGGTGGTGTCATTATTGTTGGAGGCGTTCATGGTTGCTCCTGATCGTTGCCATTCGGGCAAGCACGATCATCGGACGCATTAAACTGCGGTTCACCCTATTCGGGCTCGTCCTCAAAAAGGGTCGTTAGTTCGGCTGGCGTCATGCCGACATTGTACTTCTCGGCCAGCCGCATCGTTTCTTGCCGCTCCTCGGCCAGCGTCCTATTTCGTGGCATCTGCCTGCCGCATGCGCGCTTGTCATGGTATTCGTTAGATAGTGTCTCTAAATCCATCCTGCCGTATACAGTGCCCGGAACAAAGTTCTTGGACAACCAATCCCGAAATTCGTTCCTATATGTATATGAAGCTTGGCATTTCTTGTCGCCGACCATGAACTTCGTTGCCGCAGCCTCGACGGCCTCGTTGTAGCCGAGTCCATCTTTTTCCTGCGCAGATGCAATCCAGTCCCCAATTTTGACGTAGGTTTTCCGCAGTTCCGCGCCTTTTGCCTGTCTCTGTAATCTCTTGGCGTCATCGGTCGCGTTGGCGAACTCCAGCTTGCATCCGAACTGTCCTCCGCCCTGCAACGCTGCCGCAAGGGCACTGCGCACCAAGGGGTGAATGGGGCGATCTGACAGGAGCAATTTGACGAGAGCCGCTTCGCGATCGGCGCTAGCACCTAGGATCGCGTATAACGCTTCTAGGTTCAGGGGATCGCTAAGTAGTGACCCTGCGAGCGTGCCGTCGCTATCGTTCAAGCCCGCCTCCGCCGCGGCTCCGCAAAGGTTGCAGGGGAAGGGGGAGCGGAGTTCCCCACGCGGCTGGCCGGCCGTCCCCTGCAAGGTGACTATCCCGCCTTACGACGTGAGACGCAAGGCGTAGTTCCGCCGTTTTCGGAACTCACGCGAGCGGCGTCACGGCTGGCGTTCCGGTTTGTTTCGGCAGTCTCCGGCGCCGGCGCTTGGGCAAGACGATCATCGTCGGCTCGGCCTTGAGGCGAAAACCTCCCCAACTGGTGGGGATGCACTGCTCTCGCCGAATGCGGTCACGGTGAGGCTTGCGCGCTCGAATGTCGTTGGCGGGTTGCCATGGCAGCTGATGGCTCTGGTCGATCCCGTATCTCGGGTGTGCAACCTCGTCTTCCTCACGGTCGTCGTTCTCGTCATCGCAGCCCTCATCATCGACGGCCATGTCTGGATCAGCGAGCGGGCAGCCTGGTCCTGCGAGGGCGAACGGCACGTTGTGAACGCAAAAGTCATCCTCCGCGCCGGTGCTATCCAGTTCGTCGCCATTCGGCTCGAGGTCGGGATCGCCGCCGATCTGATCGAGCAGGTCGATTAGAACTTCGATGGCGGTGGCGATCTCGGCTGGGCTGTGCAGGTTCAGCAGCGTGCCCGCCGCTCGCGCTGCAGCGGCGTCGGGGAAAGTTTGAGGAGCGCCCATTACTGCACCTCCATCGACGTGATGGAGCGCAGGGCAGCCAGCAGCATTCGGGCGTCCCAGTCGAAGGTGTTCTCTCTTGCGAGAAGTCCGCTAAGGTCTTGTCGGTCAACAAGCTCAGCCGTGCTTTTGTAGGTAGCGTCCGAGCTGTGGCTGAGTGCAATCCACAGCTGGATCTCCACGCCCTGCAGGGTAACAGCCACCGCCTTCTGAATAGCGATCTCGGCCCTATCGATAGTTCCGTAGCATTCGATTTCGCTTGGGGTTGCATTCGTGGAACTGGACACCGGTAGAGCCTTCAGCCGGTCCCAGGCAGCCTTTCGCCTCTCCCCCGCGTCCAGGATCAGGACGTCGCGCCGTACGTCAGTGATGCTTTTGCAGGCACAAGCCTGTACTTGGTCGTCAGCCATTTCTCGAGTTCCTTTCGAGTGGTGGTAGGGACGGCCTTGAGCTCCAATCTCTTGGTCGTCCCGCTCGCTTCATCCGGTCCTACCGGGTGAACTGCTTATGCCGCCTTTGCCTTCCGCTTGAGTTGCGCGACGTTCGCCGCGCTGGCGCCGGTGACGTAATTCGCCCATGCCGCCATCAAGTCGACGCGCAGCTTGCGAAAGTCGGTGCGCTTATAGGCAGCGCGAGTCTTGTCCTTGTCCACGTGCGCAAGCGCCGCCTCGCTCACCGCATCCGGGAACGACGTCGCCTCGGACGCCCAATCCTTGAAGGCGGAGCGGAACCCGTGAACCGTCACCGTCAGGTCCATGTCGCGCAGGATCTTGGATAGGGTCATGTCGCTCACCGGCTGGCCTTCCCTGCCCGGGAAGATCACGGCGTCGGGCTTCGGATTGGTGCGGCGCTCCTGCGCACGCTTGAGGATCGCGAGCGCGGGCGCAGAGAGCGGTACGACATGCTCGCGCCCTGCCTTCATGCGGCTGGCCGGGATGGTCCACTCCGCGGCGTCGATGTCGATCTCAGCCCAAGTGGCGCTGCGAGTCTCACCCGATCGCGCGGCTGTCAGGATGGTGAACATGAGTGCCAGCCGCCCGTTCGTCTCGTTCGCTCTCTCCACCTGCGCGAAGAACGCCGGCAGGTTGGCCCATTCCATCGCGGCGAAATGGCCGTCCTTTCGCGGCTGCTTGGGCAAACCAGCATCCATCACAGAGAGGTCGAGGGGCGGGCGGTAGCCCTTCGACGCGGCCCAACCCATGATTGCCCGTATGCGCTGGCGCACGCGGCGCGCCGTCTCGGGCTTGGTCAGCCAGATTGGCATCAGCACGTCACGGACCATCGGGGCATCGATCCTATCGATACGCGTGTCGCCAAGTGTCGGGATGACGTACGAGCGCACACTGCTGAGCCAATCCTGCCGGTGCTTTGTGTTGCGCCAGCCACCCTTGTGCTCCTCGTGCGCAGCCTCAGCTGCGGCCTTGAACGTCGGGATGGTCATGCGCGCCAGCTTGGCCGCGCGCTTTTCCTCGACAGGATCGGTGCCGGCCCGGATTGTCTTGCGCAGACGGGCAGCCTGTTCGCGTGCTTCGCCGAGCGTTACGTCCTTGAGCGAGCCCAGGCCAAAGTCGCGGCGCTTGCCGTCCGCCTGCAGTCGCACAATCCACGAGCGCGACCCCGACGGCTTGACGATCAGCATCAGCCCGTCGCCGTCGTGATACCGGCCTGGGGATATCGCTGCCTTGACTGCCAGTGCTGTGAGCTTGCCCACGGTCGTCCTCTCCCCACGTCTATCCCCACACTCTGCTCTGCCTTCCCATGTTCGTCAATGGTCAGCGATGCACACGGACAAACGCTTTTCAGCCATTCTCGTGTCTTTTTTGCTCAGCCATGCACGCCGGTGGTTCGAAGTTCGGAAGAAGCCCTGTCCACCACCCCCCGATCATCGGGCGCTCTTTCGGGCTCTGCCGCAACCTTCCCTTCCCCCGGCGATTTGGCTCCTGTCATTGCGGCGGGGGGGCGCACAGCTTAGATGGAACGCATGTCCGGTGAAATCTTAGACAACCAGGGTCGCGGCGAAGCGGCATGGCGGTGGCCTCCGATCCATCCCGAGGGCCGCAAGTTCGGCGCCATCGCAGGCGTGGTGTGCTTCATCGCGTTCGTGCTGGGATGGTCGATCGTGGCATGGTCGCTCGCGATCCTCACGGTCTGCATCCTGGCGTTCTTCCGCGATCCGCAGCGCGTCGTGCCGCAGGATGATCGCAGCATCGTCTCACCCGCCGATGGCCTGGTCACGCTCATCCAGAAGGTCGCCCCGCCGCGCGAGTTGACGATGAGCGATGGCAGCGGATCGCGCCCCATGCCGACCGATGTCGTCACCCGCGTATCGATCTTCATGAGCGTGTTCGACGTGCACATCAATCGCGCGCCGATCGGCGGCACGGTGCGGCGTGTGGTCTACATCCCAGGCAAGTTCGTGAACGCCGATCTCGACAAGGCGAGCGAGGAGAACGAGCGCCAGCATGTGATGATCGAGCGGGCCGATGGGCAAGT
>Ga0105248_10003994_pt1 | contig 16307 bp, 15 predicted proteins | sample KBSS34metaG_FD_81524 | JGI IMG/M metagenome (GOLD analysis project Ga0105248, IMG submission 81524) | Switchgrass rhizosphere microbial communities from Kellogg Biological Station, Michigan, USA - KBS S3-4 metaG | ecosystem: Host-associated > Plants > Roots > Rhizosphere > Soil | place... | reverse complement strand
GTCTCGCGAGTACGCGAGCCGATCCCCCGAGGGGATGGTCGCCGGGCTTGGGGCGGCCCGGCGCTCCGGCTCCAACGTTCCCCTCTTCGCGCAAGGATGGCGACCCCTCGTCTTGCGAGTACGCCAGCCGATCCCCCGAGGGGATGTCGCCGGGCTTGGGGCGGCCCGGCGCTGCGGCTCCTCTTCGCGCACCACCGTGCCCACTGCGACGGGAGCGGTGAACACGCAGCACGGCCTGTCGGGCGAGGGGAAAGTTGGCGGGCGTCCGCCGGGCCGCCCCAAGGCCCGCCCGCCATCCCCTCGGGGGATCGCCTCAGGTACTCCTGAGGCGAGGGGCCGTCATCCCAGGCGCGGGGCGGTGTGAAACAGCAGGTCCAGGTAGTAGTCGCCCTCGAAGAAGTCGCGATAGGCGCGGTAGATCGAGCGGCCAGCGCCGAGGAGCAGCGCGACCCACCCCCAGCTCGCCTCGATGTCGGGCAGGAGCGGCGCGCACAGCTCCGACGCGCTGCCGGCAAACACCGAGCACAGCGCCGTGTGCGCGTAGTCCAGGACCAGGATCGAGAAGGCGCACAGCAGCCCGATCACCACGCCGCGCAGGCATCGGAACTGTTGGGGAGTGGAAGGCTGGGCGGGCATGTCGACGACCCTTCGGGGCTTCGGCGGGAAGGGCAGCGGGAATCGGTGCGTGAGCGCAAAAAAGTCTAGCGAGGGCGGCGTGGCCCCTTCAACCGTCAGGCACTCACTTTTACAAAACTCCACCTGAAGGACGCCGCACGAGCCGCCTTCGAAGCCAGCTTGAGCAAACGGCGGACCCAAGCGAGCCGGGAGCGTTTCCGAGACACTCGCGACCCTCGTCTGCGAAGAAGAACCCATGAGTGCCAGTGCCCCGGCCGAATCGTTGCAACCCGCAATGGGCGCGGGCCTCGTGGCCCTGCTCGCATTCGGTGCGGGGCTGTCGGTCGCCTCCATCTACTACAACCAGCCGATGCTCGGCCTGCTGGGCAGTGCGTTCGACGCGAGCGCTTCGCAGATCGGCTGGATCCCCACGCTCACCCAGCTCGGCTATGCGGCCGGCATCCTGCTGCTCGCGCCGCTCGGCGACCGCTACGACCGGCGCCGCATCATCACCGGCAAGTGCGCCGCGCTGTGCGTGTGCCTGCTGGCGGCGGCCGTGTCGCAAAGCCTTGTTCAGCTGTGCGTGGCGAGCGCCGCGATCGGCCTGTCCGCCACTGTCGTGCAGGACCTCGTGCCCGCGGCGGCCACGCTCTCGCCCGAGCGCTCGCGAGGTCAGACGGTGGGCACGGTGATGACGGGCCTGCTGCTGGGCATCCTTCTCTCGCGCGTGGTGAGCGGCGCGATCGCGCAGCTCGCCGGCTGGCGCGTGGTGTTCGCCTGCGCCGCGGTGGCGGTGGCGGCACTGGGCGTGCTGCTGCGCCGCAGGCTGCCGAGCTTCGCCGCGACCACGACGCTGCCCTATCACGCGCTGCTCGCGACCCTCCTCGATCTCTTCCGGCGCCACGGCGCCCTGCGCCGGGCGGCGCTGGCGCAAGGCTTCATCAGCGCGGCCTTCAGCGCGTTCTGGTCGACGCTTGCGGTGGCGCTGCACCAGCCGCCGTTCAACCTCGGCAGCGCGGCGGCCGGTGCGTTCGGCATCGCCGGGGCGATCGGGGCGTTGGCCGCCCCGCTGGCCGGGCGCATGGCCGATCGGCGCGGCCCCGAAGGCGTGGCGCGCACGGGCGTGGCGCTGGTGTTTCTCTCTTTCGTGGCGATGGCCGCACTGCCCTCGAGCCTCGCGATGCTGATCGCAGGCACGCTGGTATTCGATCTGGGCGTGCAGGTCGCGCTGATCGCGCACCAGAGCATCGTGTATGCGATCGAGCCGGCCGCGCGCAGCCGGCTGAACGCGGTGCTCGTGGGCTCCATGTTCATCGGCATGGCCTCGGGCGCGGCCGGGGCGAGCGTCGTGCTGCAGTACGCAGGCTGGCGCGGCGTATGCCTGAGCGCGGCCTTCGGTGCGATGTGCGCGATGGCCGTAAGGATGACAGCCCCTCGTCTCAGGAGTACCTGAGGCGGGGCCGTCATCCCACACAATCCCCGCGTGATCTCCGCGCGCCGGACCGCCCTGATTCACCGTCTGCCCGCCTACATGCTCAACGGCATGTCGGTGGCCGTGGGCATTGCGCTGGTGCAGCTGACGATGCTCACCACGGTGGGCGGCCATGCGGCGCAGCTCGCCGTCGGCGGCGCGGTGTGCGCAAGCCTCGCCGACGTGCCCAACACGCCCCTGCGCGCGCTGTATCGCGTACTGGCCGCGGCGCTGCTGAGTACGCTGGCCGCCTTCACCGTCCTGCTGCTCAAGACGAACCCGCTGTGGCTGGCACCGGGCATTGCGGCGGTCACCTTCCTCGCGATGATGACGATGGCATGGGGCCAGCGGGCCGCGGCGGTCTCGTTCGCGCCGGTGCTCTCGATGGTCTTCTCGATGGCAGTGCCCACGGGCGGCGTGCAGGCGCTGCCGCTGGCGGCGTGGTCCGCGGCGGGCTCGGCGCTCTATCTGTGCTGGGCCCTGCTGTCGTCCTGGCTGCTGCAGCCGCTGTTTCGCCGGCAGGCGCTCGTGGCCACGCTGCAGGCCGCCGCCCGGCTGTTTCGCACGCGCGCGGACCTCGTGGCCAAGCCCCTGAGCGAGCCGGGCGACGTGGCGTCGATGCGAAGCTGGATCGGCGACGAGGCAGCGCTCGCCGAGCGGCTGCAGAGCGCGCGCGACCTGCTCTTCGTGGGGCCGGACACCGAGCGCGCACGCCGGGGCATGGCGATGCTGCTGCGTGTCATCGACCTGCGCGACATCCTGCTGGCCAGCCGGCTCGACATCGACCTGCTGCGCGACGACACCGCCTCGGGCCGCTTCGTGCGCGAGCGGCTGCGCGAAGGCCTGGTGGCGCTGGCCGATGCGCTCGATCAGTCCGCGCTGGCGCTCAGCGGGCGTGCCGACGCGCCCGATCCGCAGGTCCTGCTCGCGCGAGTGCAGGCGCTGTTCGACGACGCGCCCACGGGCCCCGAGGGCGACGCCGGCCCCACTCTGGCCGGCATCGTGGCCGGGCGGCTGCGGCACCTCGCGGGCGACGTGGCGCGCATTCATGCGCTGCTGCGCGGCGCGCAGGAGGGCCTGCCGCTGTCGATGGACCAGTTGCGCGGCTTCGTCGCACCGGAAGGCTGGCCGTGGAGCAGCGTGCGCCAGCAGCTTCACCTGCGCTCGCCCGTGCTGCGCCACGCGCTGCGCACTGCGCTCGCGCTGGCCACGGCCTACGTGGTCGGCCACCTCCTGCCGTGGGCCTCGCATCCGCACTGGCTCGTGCTGAGCGTCGCCGTCGTGTTGCGCGGAAGCCTGGAGCAGACCCTCGCGCGCCGCAATACGCGGGTGCTGGGCACCATGGTCGGCTGCCTCGTGGTGCTGGGAATCGCGGAACTGGTGCGCGAGCACTACCTTCCTGTCGTGTTCCTCGTGGCCGCCGGCACCTCGCACGCCTTCCTCAACGTGATGTACGTCGTCACCGCGACGGCGGCCACCGTGATGGCGCTGCTGCAGGCGCATCTCGTGGATCCGGGCAGCGGCTTTGCGGTGGGCGAACGCCTGGCCGACACCTTCCTGGGCGCGGTGCTCGCATGGGGCTTCAGTTATGTGCTGCCCTCGTGGGAGCGGCGCGCGATGCCCGTGCTGGTCTCGCGCACGCTGCAGGCCCTGCGCGACTACGCGAATCTCGCCATGACAGAGGCGCACACCGGCCCCCACGGCGCAGTCCAGCAGCGCCTGGCGCGTCGCCGCGCCTACGACGCCTTGAGCGCACTGGCCGCCGCCGCGCAGCGCAGCACCGTGGAGCCGCGGCAGGTGCGCCTGCCGTTGCGCGAGCTCTTCGTGCTGCTCGACCACGGCCAGCGGCTGATGGCGCACCTGTCCATGATCCGCCTCATGCTCGCGCGCAACAGCCCGGAGCTGGACAGCGCGGAGGCGCACGAGTCGCTGCGCAACGCGCGCGGTGCGATGAACGAATGCCTCGATCCCGCGCGGCGCGAAGGCGAGGGCTCCGCGCACGTCGCGAATGGGGCGATGCCCGTGCCCGCGTTGCCGCTGAACGCGCCGGAGCAAAACCGCCTGCCCTGGCTGAAGCGGCGACTGGCCGTGGCGGTGCAGGACGCGCAGCGCGTGCGCGAAGGCGCTGCGCAGGCAGTGCGCGTGCTTCATGAGCCGCGCGCGCCCGCGCGGGGCGATGCGCGTCGCGCCTAGTCGCGGACGTCCGCGACGGGATTGGCGCCGAAGTCCGGGCGCTCCAGCCAGGCGAGCACGCGTTTCGCGGCGTCCTCGGGCGAGGAGAGCTGGCCGCCCGCCTTGAGGTTCTGGAACACGGGCTGATCGGGGAATCCTTCGGGCGATGCGCTGCGAAGCTGCGCCTGCATGTCGGTGTCGATGACGCCCGGCGCCAGCGACACCAGCTTCGCGCCGTGGGGGCGCTGCGCCTCGTCCAGCGCCACCGCGCGCGTGAAGTGATCGAGCCCGGCCTTCACCGCGCAATAGGTGCTGCTACCCGTCAGGGCGCGACGACCGAGCCCCGAGCTGATGTTCAGCACCTTGCAGCCCTGCGCCTCGCGCGCGCGCCATTCGCGCGTGGCGCGCAGGAAGGCCGCACACAGCAGCACCGGCGCTTCCAGCCCGACGCGCAGCGCCTCGCTCGCATCGCGCGGATCGCCCTCGTCGAGCGGCGCGGGCGGCGCGAGCAGCGCGGCGTTGTTGATGAGGCAGGCGCCGTCGAACTCCTGCGGGTCGCGCTCGCCAAGCCAGGCCGACAGCCGCTGCGCCGCCGCCGGCGCCTGCACGAGGTCGACCGGCCATTGCTCCAGGCGGCTGCCCTCGCCGCACGGCTGCGCCTCCAGCACGCTCGAAGGATGGCGGGACAGCCCGACCACGAGATGGCCCGGGCGGGACAGCAGCTGAGCCGCCATCGCGAAGCCCAGTCCGCGCGAGGCGCCGGTCACGATCACGAGATGGCGTGCCATGTGGGCTCCTTCAGAGGGGCTAGAACTTGTAGCTGGCGCCGAGGCTGAACTGCGGCAGGAATCGGGAGCTGTCGACCTGGTCCTGCAGCTTTGCCTGCTCGGCGGCGACGTCGGTCAGCGGGATCTTGCCGAGCGTCGGACCCGTGGCGCTCAGCGTGGTCTTCGGCCGGCCGTAGGAGGTGCCCAGGTCGAACAGCAGGCCCCAGCCGCGCTGGCCCGTCTGGTGGTGGCCCCAGCCGATGCCCAGGTAGGGCGTGGTGCCGGGGTACTTCACCTGCGCGTTCATCGCATCGCCCGCGGCAAGGACGTAGGAGACGCCGTTGATGCTCACCCGCGTGCCGATGCCGGAGGAGTTCACGTCCGCGCGCGTGTCGTTGAAGGTCACGCCCCCGGTGAACCGAAAGCCGCCCTCGGCCACGAACCAGTTGCCGAACAGGCCGCCGCGATTGGACTTGAGCGTGCCGTGATAGCGGTTGCCGCTGTCGTCGGTGTGGTCGATGTGGTAGTCGCCGAGGGTGGTGAGGTCGGCGTGCAGGCCGAAGCTCGCGGACAGGGGCTGCGCATAGCCGAGGGAGGCGCCGGGCAGGCCGACGTTGCCGTAGATCTCGCCGGCCTGCGCGGCCAGTGCGGTGCCGAGCAGCGCGAGCGCCGCTGCGATGGGGGTGGACTTCATGAAGGGTGGGGTGGGGGTTGTCGTCGTGGCGCACGCCCGGAGCGAGCGCGGCGCGGGCGCGCAGTATCGGAAGCCGCGATGTCGCCCGCGCACCGGAGTGCCCGGGCGCAACACTCACGCGGCGAGGTGCGTGCAAAAAGTGGCAGCGTCCGCCACTCGAACGCGGCCCCGCATTCGAGTGACTCCCCCCTCGAGCGCGGCTCCAGGACGCACGCTTCTTGCCCATCGGCGGGCATCCCCGTGCCGGGAGCCCGCCGTGACGCCTCACTTCAAGATCGCGATGCTCGTGCTCATGCCGATGCTGCTTGTCGCTCTGCTGAGTGCGTGAGCGGTGTCGCGCGGCCGCCCCGGTGCATCAGCACCGAGTCGCCGAACTCGTGCGTGCGATAGGCGTGACGCTCCAGGGCGTCGTCCACGCGCGCGAGCGTGCGCTCGTCGACGAAGGCGCGAAGCAGGGCGTGGTGGCTGGTGCCCGGCTCGTGCGTGCCCGACAGCAGCGCGTCGACCACCCGCAGGCGCGTGAGTGCCCCGATGCGCTGCGTGGCGAGGCCTTCGCCCGCGACCGCGCGCCCGTGCACCGCTGCGCTGTGCTCCAGCGCGCGCACGACCGTCGTGCCCACCGCCACCACGCGAGCGCCGCTGTCGCGTGCGCGCTGGATCGCCAGCGCAGTCGATGCAGGGATGCGGTAGGGCTCGTCCAGCGGCAGCCGCGCGTCCAGCGCCGCGTCGCCCGTGGCCGAGAGCCCGGCCGCATGCGTGAGCGTGGCGAAGCCGATGCCGCGCTCGCGCAGGACGCGCAGCAGCGCCCAGTCGATCGCGAAGCCCGCCGAGGGCGGCTCGAAGGCCAGGGGCGCTCCGGCGAAGGGGGTCCATACATCCCACAGCGCGAGCGGCTCGCGAAGGTGCGCGTACTGCACCGGGCGCCCGTGGCGTGCCAGCGCGGCCCACAGCACATCGGCCGCGCATTCGAAGTCCACCTCGACGATGCGCGCTGCGACCACGCGCAGCACGCGGGCCCGCAGGCCGGGGAAGGCCAGCGCATCGCCCGGCTCCACCGTGGGCGGCGCGGGCCGCGCGTTGGTGTCCAGTCGCCAGTCGCCCTCGCCCATGAGCACGGCCGTGAAGCGTGTGGCCGCATCCACGCGCAGCGACTCGCGTCCGGCCAGGCGCAGCTCGATGCTGCGCCCGCTGCGCGCATGCACGCCGTGCAGGCTCGCCGGAAGCGTGGCAGCGTCGTTGGCCACGAGCAGGTCGCCCGGTCGCAGGAACTGCGCAAGCTTCGCGCGCGCGGCGTGCTCGATGCCGCCGTGCTCGTCGACGACGAGCAGTCGCGCCTGCGCGGGGCGCTGCTCGGCACGATCGGCGGCGATCACCGCGAGCCTCCTTCGCGCACCGCCAGCGCGCCGAGCACCGCGTCGACGAGCTCGCGCGCGGCGTCGGCCGGGCGCTTGAGCGTGGCGGGGTCGGCGTCGGGCACGGCCAGCGCGTGCAGCTCGGTGTCCATGTCGCCCGGGTCGAGCGCCATCACGCGCACGCCTTCGCCGTGAAGCTCTGCGTCCCAGATGCGGCTCATGTGCGCGAGCGCGGCCTTGCTCGCGCCGTAGGCGCCCCAGCCTTCATACGCGTTCACCGCGGCGTCGCTGGAGATGTTGAGCACCGCCGCGCCGCGGCCTTCGCGCGCGGAGGCGCCGAGCGCGCCGAGCAGCGCGCGCGTGAGTCGGAAGGGCCCGAGCAGGTTGGTGGCGAGGGCGCGCTCGAAGTCCTCGCATTCGGTATCGGCCAGCAGCGCCAGCGGCACGGGGCCGAGGCTGGAGGCGTTGTTCACCAGCACGTCCAGCCCGCCGAGGGTGCCGAGCACCTGGAGGGCGATGCGATGGATGTCTTCCTTGTTCGCGACGTCGGCGGCGATGCCATGCGTGCCCGGGAGGCTGCGCTCGGTGACGCGCACGAGGGCTTCATCGCGCGCCACGAAGGCGACTCGCGCGCCACGTGCGAGCCACTCGCGCACGAGCGCGAGGCCCAGGCCCTTGGTGGCGCCGGTCACGGCTACGCGCAGGCCGTGCGCTCGGTGCGGGTCGTATGCTGTTGTCATTGCGGACTCCTCGATTCGGATGGAGTCCAGTGTGGGCAGCGCAGCGCCGATCGCGTGAACGCTTTGCCCGGTCGGTTGACGAATCGTCGATGCAATGGACAAACCCAGCGAGCCTCATCCCGCCGAGCAGGCCGGCGCGCATCTCGCGCGCAACGTGATCAACCTGCGCCATGCGCGCAAGCTCACGCAGGACGCGCTCGCGTCGGCCGCCTCGCTGCCGCGCTCGACCATCGCGAACCTGGAGTCGGGCGAGGCCAACCCGTCGCTGGCGGTGCTGCTGAAGGTGGCCGGCGCCCTGGCGGTGCCCATCGACGAGCTGCTGGCCGCGCCGCGCGCCAAGGTTCGCAAGTGGCTCGACGCCTCGGCCCCCTGGCGCGAGCGCGGGCGCGGCGTGCGCGAGCGCGCGCTCGTGCCCGAGCCGATGCCCGACGAGCTGTGCGTGGTCATGGAGTTCGCAGCCGGTGCGGTGATGGGCGGCACGCCGCACTTGCCGGGCACGCGCGAGTTCTTCACCTGCCTGGACGGGCGCGTGAGCATCTTCGTGGCCGGCGAGCGCCACGACCTCGGCACGGGCGACACGCTCGCATTCCCCGGCAACCTCGCCCATTCCTATCAGAACCCTGACGGCACGGCGCCCGCTCGCGGCGTGTCGGTGGTGGTGCTGGCCAAGGCCGGCGTCTGACGCAGCGCGAATAGCTGCCACGGCCTGTCACGATTGGCTGCGACACTGCGGCCATGCGCGCCAGCCGACTTCTTTCCATGCTCATGCTGCTGCAGACGCGCGGGCGCATGAGCGCGCAGGCGCTCGCCGAGGCGGCCCAGGTGTCGGTGCGCACCATCTATCGCGACGCCGATCACCTGAGCGCCGCGGGCGTTCCCATCTATGCCGACCGCGGACGCCTCGGCGGCTTCCAGCTGCGTGAAGGCTGGCGCACCCAGCTCGACGGGCTGACCGCTCCCGAGGCGCGCGCCATGCTGATGGCCGGCCTGCCCGGCCCCGCGGCCGAGCTGGGCCTGGGCGAGGAGGTCGCCTCCGCGCAGCTCAAGCTCCTTGCCGCCCTGCCCGAGGACTGGCAGCGCGACGCGCAACGCGTGGGGGCGCGCTTTCACCTCGATCCCGTCGACTGGTTCCGCGCCCCGGCCGTGGCGGATCACCTGCGCGATGTCGCGCAGGCCGTGTGGAGCGAGCGGCGGCTGCACATGCGCTATCGCAGCTGGACCTCGCTGAGCGATCGCACCATCGACCCCCTGGGTCTCGTGCAGAAGGCGGGCAGCTGGTATCTCGTGGCGCGATCCGAGCGCGAGCTGCGCGTCTTTCGCGTGGCCAACATCCTTCAGGCGCGCGTGCTCGACGAAGGCTTCGCGCGGCCCAAGCGTTTCGACCTCGCGCGCTACTGGGCCGAATCCACGCAACGCTTCGAGGATGGCGTCTACCAGGCGCAGGTGACGCTGCGCGCCTCGCCCCTGGGACTGCAGATCCTTCGCGGCTTCAGTGCGCACGTGGCGCGCGCAGTCGAGGACACGGCAGGAGAGCCCGACGAGGCCGGCTGGCGCGAGGTGGTCGTGCCGGTGGAGTCGCACGAATACGCCGCGAGGGAACTGCTGCGTCTGGGTGCGCAGGCGCAGGTGATGGAGCCGGCGTCGGTGCGCGAGGCGCTGCGCCAGGCGGCAGGGGCGGTGCTCGCGCTGTATCAGGACGCGCAGCCCAGCCGGGCGCCACGACCACGCGCGACTCGAGCCAAGTGAACGAAAAAGAGCCGCGCGCCCTCGCGGGCCGCGCGGCGCATGCAGCACGCGCCTTACGGGCGATGCGTGTCGTCGGGCTTGGTCGCGTCCTTGGCGGCTTCCTTCACGTCGCCCATGCCCTTCTGAACCTTGCCCTCGGCCTGCTTGGCCAGGCCCTTGGCCTGCTGTTCCTTGCTGCCGATGGCCTTTCCGGCGGTTTCCTGCGCCTTGCCGGCGACGTCCTTCGCGGCGCCTTTGAGTTGGTCCTTGTTCATTGCTGACTCCTTCAGAGATGGTGCGGAGCACCGGGGAATGACCAATCGCCGCCACGCGAGAAACGAGACGGACGAGACCAGCGTAGGCAATGGGCCGGGGGCCATGAGTCAGGGGAGGCCGCAGCCGGGCGTAGGCGATGTCTGACGCGCACGCACTGGTCGGCGGTCGGTGCAGTTCATCCGGGCGCGCATGCAGTTCATCGCACCCAGGGTGAAAAGGACCGGAAGGCTTCCCATACTTCTTTCATCGCGGCACCGAAAGCCGCAACGCAAAGCCAAACCAGGAGTCGCAAATGAACACCTCGATCACCTTCCGCGCCACCGCCTTCGTCATCGCCGTGCTGGTTGCGGCCCTTCAGCTGCAAGCCGTGGATGCCACCGCGCGCCACTACGCCGCGGCGAAGAGCGCCCCGGTCGTGCATCTGGATCGCGTCACGGTCGTCGCCTCTCGCCTGTGAGCGCGTCGGGATTGCACGCACTTACAGCTTCGCAATGGAAACGCGCATTGAATTCGGGAACGGGCAACGCCATGTGCGTGGTCCGTCACGAAACCGCAGAGCGCGGCCATGCCGATCCTCCTCGTTGTCATCGCGTGTGCTCTTTTCGTCTGGTGGACGCTGTCGCGCCCGAGTCGCACGCAAAGGCGGCGCCGGCGCATCCGCAGCCAGCCCTTCCCGCCCTCGTGGGACCGCATCCTTCGCCGCAGGGTGCCGCTCGCCGCAACGCTGCCGCGCGCGCTGCAGCGTGAGCTGAAGGAACACATCCTCGTCTTCCTCGCCGAGAAGCCCTTCATCGGCTGCGCCGGGCTGCGGGTGAACGACGAGATGCGCGTGACCATCGCCGCGCAGGCCTGCCTGCTCCTTCTGCGACGCGGCTCGCGCCGTTACTTCGAGAACCTGCGCCAGATCCTGGTCTACCCGGGCGCCTTCCTCGTCTCGCACCTGCGCCCGGACCCCGCCGGGGTGCTGCACGACCATCGCAGCGCGCTGGCGGGCGAGTCGTGGCACGAGGGGCAGGTGATCCTGTCGTGGGAGGACGTGCTCGAAGGCGCGGCGGTGGAGGACGACGGGCGCAACGTCGTGATCCACGAATTCGCGCATCAGCTCGACCAGGAGCACGGCGCGGCCAACGGCGCGCCGGGCCTGCCCAGCCGCAGGCGCTACGAGACCTGGTCGGCAGCACTCGGGCGCGCCTTCGCGCACACGCGCTGGGAGGTCCAGACGATGCAGCCCACGCTCCTGGGGGAGTACGCGGCGTCGAGCCCGGCCGAGTTCTTCGCGGTGGCCTGCGAGTTCTTCTTCGAGCGGCCGGCCGATCTGCGCGCGGTCTTCCCGCAGGTGTACGAGGAACTCGCCCGGTACTTCCGCGTCGACCCTGCGCAGTGGCACGTCACAGGTTGAAGGCGCGCAGGTATTCCAGCAGCGTGCTGCCTCCCACGGTGGCGAACGGCAGCACCAGCGCCTTGAGCAGGGGCTGCTGCGTGTAGGGCGCGAGCGCCCCCTTGCTGAGATTGGCGATCTGCGCGCGCAGGAGCTCGAGCTGGCGCACGGTGGGTGGGCGCAGCGTGGGGTCCGCGCCCGGATCGCGTGTGCTCGCCTGCGCGTCGGCGTCGCCGCAACGGCGGCGCAGTTCCTCGTCGATGTGGCGCAGCGCGTCGCGGCGCGAGCGCTCGGCGCCGGTACGCAGCGCGATGGCGCAGCCCAGCGCGATGAGCGTGCCCAGGGTGGCGAGCACCTTGGTGTTCAGCGGCATCGACCAGTCGTCGAAGGTCGCGCTGCGCGAGACCAGCACCATCGACAGCAGGATGAAGGGCGCGTAGACGAGCCGGTTCACCGCGGTCGTCCGCATGACGAGGAACTCGATGTCCACGACGTGGTCGATCAGCCGCCGGCCGCAGAAGCCCTGGGCGCGCTCGAAGCGCAGCAGCGTGTGCTCCGGCCACATGGTCGTGCGCTCGCGCAGGTTGTGCAGGTAGCTCACGCATAGCAGCGCGGCGTCCGCCACGAAGAAGATCACGAAGTACAGCACCAGCAGCGACAGCAACTGCAGCGCGACATCGACGTGGTAGGAGAGCGGGCCGCGCCGCGGGATGAAGCCGAGCTCGCCGAAGGCAACCGTCAGCGCCAGCGCGACCAGCACCCACACGCAGGTGCGCGTCAGGCGCGAAGACAGCCGGTTCTGCACCACGTGGCGGCGCCAGACGAGCTGCGCGCGGGCGTTGAGGTCGCGGTAGAGCGGCGAGGGCAGGTCGCGTGGCTTCACCGCGTCCCAGCGGAACACGTTGAGCAGCCGATCCAGCGGGGTGAGCCTGGCGTCGGCCTCCTCCTGCAGCAGCTCGATCGACCTTCTGCGTGCCGACAGGCGCAGTCGCCGGCTGATGCGGGCCTGGTTCGCGCTCAGGCTGCGCCAGCCGCTCAGCACGAAGTAGGCGCCGAGAAAGACGGTGGCGACGCGCACGAGCTCGGTCGGCCACAGGCTGATGCCCTCGGTGAAGACCATGGGCTTGCCGTCGCGCGCGATCCACTCCGCGACCGCGGGCCACTGGTCGGCGATGAGAAGCGGCAGCGCGAGCAGCAGCGCCGCAAGCGTGAAGAGGCTCCAGCCGATGTAGCGCCGCCGCCGCCTCGGGCAGCCTTCGGGCGACAGCATGCGGCTGGTCGCGCGCGCATACCCGCCCATCGACACCACCGCGACGTGAAGCCCGAGGCCGAAGACGAGGGTCGCGACGAGCCAGCGGATCGCAAAGCTGCCGGCGGGGGCCCGGTCGGAGCGCGGCGGATGGATGTCCGGGCAGTCCTTCGGCCAGTCGGCGCGGCACTTCTCGGAGGGCGTTGCGACCACATCGATCAGCGGGGCCGCGTGCGCGTCGAGGAAGGAAGGCTGGCCGTCTTCCGTGGCACCCGGCAGGGGCGGGCGCTTCTGAGGCGAGCGTCCGACGAAGCCGAAGGCCTGCGTGCGCCCGATCTCGTAGACGCGCGGCTGCGCGAGCCAGCGATCGAGCGTGCCGGCGTTCCAGCGCACCTGCCAATCGCCCCTGGGCGCCGAAGCCTTGTCGGCGGGCGTGGCCAGGTCGCCCCGCACGATGTCGTCGATCAGCAGCCGCGTGCTGAAGAACACCGAGGTCTGGTAGCTGTCGCGAAATGGCGGCGTGCCGGCCTGCAGCAGCTCGTCCAGCGCGAGCCCGAAGCTCGACGCCACGATCAGGTTGCGCGTCCACGCCTGCTCGCGCGGATGCAGCAAGCGTGCGTCGAGGTCGGTGGTGAAGAAGATGGCGTCGGGCAGCTCGGGGCGCAGCGCCTGCAGCACCAGGAGCTTGTCGTGCACGTCGTTGCCGAGCACGCCCACCGCCTCCAGCCCGCGATGGTCGGAGCTGGAGCGTCTGAGCTCTTCGTCGAATGCGCGCATCTGCTTTGCGATGCGCCTCAGATAGTCGAACTGGCTGCGCCCCTCGGCACGCTCGATCCACGAGCCGTCGCGGCGCCGCTCGGCGGCGGCGGTGTCGGACGAGCCGCCCGCGGCCGCAGCCTCGCCGTCGCGCTGCGCCTTGCTCGGGTCTTGCCCGGGGAGGAAGCCGTCCAGGCCGCGCATGTAGCGGAAGCGGTCGACGCAGTAGCCGCCGCCGTCGGCCTCCGTGGCGCGGAACGCGCGGCGCAGGAAGCGGCCATAGACCGTGTCCCATTCGGAGATGACCGCGATGTGGCTGGGCGTGCCGGGCGTGCCGGCCGAGCGGCACAGCGTGCGCAATTGCTGCTCGCGTGCCTCGCGCGAGGGCGCGGTGAGCGTGACCGGTGTGAGTCCGCGAAGCCTGAGTTCCTCGATCAGCGCCTTCGCCATGCGATCGTCGCTCGCGATGGTGCGGGCGAAGTTGAAGCGCTTGTCGTACTTCCATTCGAAGTGCCGGGTCACCGTGTCCATGCTCGGTGCGTCGGGCGAGGTGTTCGTCAGGAGCGCGGAGTCCGGCACGGTGGCCATGGCGGAGTAGAAGTTCATCGGATGAATGAGCGGCGTGTCCGCGGAGCTGCCATCGCCTGCGTGCTCGGACCTGGGCTTGTCCGCGTGCACCATGTTCAGCAGCACGTCGGAGCGCGCAGGCCCGATCACGCGCAGCGGCTGCGGCGAGTTCTTCAGCAGCAGCCCGGCCAGCCGGTTCAGCGAGTCGACCGTCCCGCTCAGCAGGGACTGGTCGTCGAGCCACAGGACGAGGATGTGCCTGGGCGCGCGCTCGTCGCGGTGTGCCGCGCTCTGGTCGTCCTCCTGTTCGAGCCATTCATAGGGGATCGCCTCCGGCAGCGGCGCGGCCTTGTCGTCCTTGCCCGGCTCATACCAGTTCAGATGGTCCGAGTCGCGCGGTCGATAGTTGCCGGTGCTTGCGGCCGTGAGCACCGCATAGCGCATGCGTCGCCTCTGCTCGGCGAACTCCGGGTGCTGCCCGCCGCGCAGCATCACCGCGATGACGGGTGGATTCTTTTCGAGCCGCTTGTCGTGTTCCAGCGCGTCGGGGCTCGGCGCAGGGTTGGCGCGGCGCAGGGCGCGTGCGCGCTCGATTGCACCGATCGGGTCCTGCCACAGGCGCACGTCGGCCTGCGGCGCGGCATAGATGGCCGCCTCGCGCGTGGGCTCGTCGGGCGCCCGGTCGCTCACGTAGGGCTGCTCGTGGAGGACGAAGGCGCCCAGCCCCAGCACCGCCGTCAGCACCGCGCCCTGGGCCCATGAGCCCAGGAAGCCCGACTTCGATTCCTTATCCATGACGCCACCCCATCTTCGCGAGCTGCGGGGGCTCGGGCGTCGACGCGCTACGGCAGTGTCGGCTTCACCAGCGCCTGCAGTTCCTCGGGCATTGACTCTTCGGACACCTCGATCACTTGACTGCTGCCGTCCTCATGCACGGCCTCGATGCGAAAGCCGAACCGATCCGCGCCCGCCCCCGTGCCAGCGGACGCAGGCGAGCGCGACACCAGCGCCTCCAGCGACGCGCGCTGGCCCGGCGTGAGCGCGGCGCACTCGCACTGCGCGCTCGCACGCATGCCTGCAAACCCCCCGCGGCGTTCGATGCGCACGCGCAGCAGGGGTGAGCGCGGCGCCGTCGGCGAATGCGTCGGATCAGTCATCGGGCACTGCCACTCCGACTTCCTGCCATCCGCTCCTGCACTTGGACGCGAGTGCGGCCTTGCCCAGACGGGTGGCGCTTTCGATCGTGAGTGCGGCGAACTCCGACATCGTGGCGTCGCTGCGCAGACGGCGATTCGTGCAGGTGTCGTACCAGACCTTTGCCGCCAGCTCCCAGGAGTGGCCGCCCACGGCGCGCGCGAAGGTCGCGAAGGCCTTGTTGGGCACGCCGCTGTTCTCGTGCACGTCGGCGCTCGGATCGAGGTCCGCGTAGTGCTCGGGCTGCGGCGACAGGCAATGCTTGGCGGAGGGCTGGGTCATGTCGCGAAGGCAAGTCATGCCCTTGGCCTTCGCGGCCGGGGCGATGATCCCCGCGCCCACCAGCCAGCCGCGCGGCTCGGTGACCGGCCACTTGTTGAGCCACTGGTTGAACACGGCGCCGAAGACGTCGCTGATGCTCTCGTTCAGCGCGCCGGACTCGCGCTCGTAGCGCAGGCCGCTCTCGTTCTGGGTGACGCCATGGGTGAGCTCGTGTCCGATCACGTCCGGGGAGAGGTACATCTCGCCGAAGATCTGGCCGTCGCCGTCGCCATAGACCATCTGCTGGCCGTCCCAGAACGCGTTGTCGTACTCCACGCCGTAGTGCAGGCTCGACGTGAGGTCGAAGCCCTTGTTGTCGAGCGAATTGCGCCCGAGCACCGAGCCGTAGAACTCGACCACTTTCGCCGTGGTGTCGAACACCGTCTTGAAGGTGCCGCCCGGATGCGGCACGGGCGTGCCGGGCAGGTTGCGCCGGTGCTTGCAGTCGTAGAGGTGCTGCTGGGGCACGTGCGGGGCGAGGGCGGCGGCAAAGCGCTGCGGGTCGCGCATCGTGGCGATGCGGTGGGCCTCGCGCAGACCGCGCAGGCGCTCGGTCTCCAGCTGCGTCTGCTGCATTGCGCGGCGCGTGGCGGGCGGAATGCTCGGATCGCTCGAATACTTGCGAAGGACCACGGGCGGAACGATGAAGCAGCAGAGGGGGCACAGGCGCGCCCCGATGGCCTCCCTGGCGTCGCGGTTCATGCGTGTCTCCTTCCCTGAAGCCGTGTCCCGGATATTTGACTCGCTGACGTGCCGCAGCGCCTACTTCAAATGGGGGAAGGACGCGCCAGCCGCGTATCGAGGGCACAGCATTCGCGCACGAGGTCTTCACGCGAACGGGTCGGGAGAGAGAGCATCGTTGGTCACCGCTCCTGTCGGGGTCACCGCAGTGAGGCGCGAAGAGGGAGGAGCGTCGTTCACCGTTCCCGTCGGAGTCAGCACGGCAGTGCGGGCGAGGGGAACGTTGGAGCCCGCCCGCCGGGCCGCCCCAAGGGCGGGCGACATCCCCTCGGGGGATCGGCTTGCGTAC
>Ga0105248_10003993_pt1 | contig 16309 bp, 10 predicted proteins | sample KBSS34metaG_FD_81524 | JGI IMG/M metagenome (GOLD analysis project Ga0105248, IMG submission 81524) | Switchgrass rhizosphere microbial communities from Kellogg Biological Station, Michigan, USA - KBS S3-4 metaG | ecosystem: Host-associated > Plants > Roots > Rhizosphere > Soil | place... | reverse complement strand
GGAATCTGGTACGTGAGGGATTTGCCAGCACCCGTCGGCATGACAGCCAGCGTATTCTCGCCGCGCATCACGCGATCGATCACATCCTGCTGCCGCCCACGGAACTGCGCATAGCCGAAGGTGGAACGCAGGGCTTCGAGCGGGGTGGTCATGCGAGCGCCTTAAACGGGATTGGCGGCGAGTTGAAGCGGGACGACCTTGTCATTTCGTCCGCACAATGCCGGCATGATGTTCCGCTTGAGGCCTAAGCCGTTCTAATTTTTCGCTCAGCTTGTGCGGTTAACTCAAATAGACCGGGGCAGGTCTGGCCGGTAGTCAGCCTGCATGGGCAACGGACGCGCGGCAATCGGTTTTCGGCAACCTCAAAGGGGGTGGAGAGGCTGGTCGTCGCCATGGCGCTGGCCGGACTGCCTTCGATGAAGATCCGTTCGCGTCCGCCGATGGCACGGAGCGTTCTGGCGGCGGCCATGTTCCTCGCGGCGGCGGGCGTGCTGACCCAAGGGCGCGGATTGAGCGAAACGCCCACGACGGGGGCGACCGAAGGCGCGGATGAGACGCCACCGCTGCTCGTCGATTATTGCTCTCGCTGCCACAATGACCAGGACCGCAAGGCCAATTTCTCGATCGAGGATCTGAAGGGCAACGACCCCGCCCACGGACTCAACGTGGATGCATGGGAGCGCATTTTCCGGAAAGTGAGCCTCGGCGAGATGCCGCCGCGGGAGAAACCGCAGCCAGATCCTGCCGCCCGTGCCGCGTTCGTGACATGGCTGCAGGGTTCGCTCGACGGCTATGCCATGGCCCATCCCGATCCCGGCCGCGCGACGATCCGGCGTCTCAACCGCGTCGAATACGCCAATGCGGTCCGCGACCTGCTCGATCTCAAGGTCGATTTCAGCCGCGAACTGCCGCAGGACAATTCGGGCTTCGGTTTCGACAATATCGCCGATGTGCTCAGCGTCTCGCCGACTTTGATGGGGCGGTATGTCGTGGTCGCGGGCAAGATCGCGCGGCTCGCCACCGGCCTCACCTCGCCGCGTCCCGTCGTTACATCCTATGAGGTGCCCAAGGACGGATCGGTGATGAATTCGGGCCGACCGGCCTATAATGAACGTGCTAACGACGCCCTGCCGCTCGGGTCGCGCGGCGGCGGCGCCTTTGCCTATTATGCGCCGCGCGACGGCGTCTATGAGGTCAGCGGCTGGCTCAACGCCAACACAAACAATGAAACGGATCGGCAGACGGAAGACCGGATCAGTACGCGCATCGCGCTGAAGGCCGGGCCGCACCGGATCGGCCTGTCCTTCCGCCGCCAGCTTGCACCCGATGAGAGCGTGCAGACGCTGCGCAACACGCTGGATGTCGTGCCGATGCCGGTCGCCGCGCCTGTGATGCTGCCGCTCGATGTGTCGGTGGACGGCGCACGCGTGAAGGCGCTCAGCGTCCCCTCCTATCGGTTATCACCGCGCTATTCGCAGCAGAATTTTCCACGCGATGTGCTCCAGATCGACGTCGCCGGTCCCTATTCCTCCGATGGCGGGGTCGATACGCCCAGCCGCAAACGTATCTTCCTGTGCCGGCCGAAACATGCCTCCGCCGAAGAGCCCTGCGCACGGAGCATTCTCGCGTCGCTCGCGCGGCGCGCCTATCGCCGGCCCGTCACGGCGGCGGACGTGGCGCCTCTTATGCATATCTATGCCGCCGAGCGCAGCGCGACCGATTTCGACCATGGCGTGGAAGCCGCCGTCGAGGCGATCCTCGTCTCGCCGCACTTCCTCTACATGGCGGAACAGGATGCCGGTGCTCGGGGCAGCGTGCACCGGATCAGCGATCTCGAACTCGCATCGCGCCTGTCCCTGTTCCTGTGGAGCAGCATCCCCGACGATCGGCTGCTGACCCTGGCCGAGAAGAACCGCCTCCACCGTCCCGACATCCTCGAAGCCGAGGTGACGCGGATGCTGGATGATCGCCGCGCCGAGGCGCTGACGCGTAACTTCGCGGGCCAGTGGTTGTACCTCCGCAATCTGGACCAGCAGCGCCCGGACATCAGCGTCTTCCCGCAGTTCGACCAGCGGCTGCGCGAAGCCATGGCGCGCGAGACCGAAATGTTCTTCGGCTATGTGCTGAACAGCAATCGCAGCATCCTCGATTTCATCGCGGCGGACTACAGCTTCCTCAACCAGCGCCTCGCCGAACATTATGGCATCCCCGGCGTGCAGGGTACGGCGTTCCGCAAGGTTGCGCTCAGTCCGGCATGGCACCGGGGCGGACTGCTCGGTCAGGCGAGTATCCTGACCGTGACCTCCTACGGCAATCGGACGTCGGTCGTGAAACGCGGCCGCTGGATCCTCGACAATATGCTCGCCGCGCCGCCGCCGCCGCCGCCGCCCGATATCCCGGCCTTGAAGACCGAACATGACGGGCGTCCGCTGACCGCGCGGCAGCAGCTCGAACTGCACCGTTCCCAGCCGCAGTGCATGAGCTGTCACAAAAGGATGGATCCGCTCGGTTTCTCGCTGGAGAATTACGACGCGACGGGCGCCTTCCGCAAAATCGATGCGGGGCAGGCGATCGACGCGTCGGCCGATCTTCCCGACGGCACGCGCTTCTCCGGGCTCGACGGCCTGCGCCAGATTCTGATGACGCGGAGGGACGAGTTCGCCGCCGCCTTTACCGAGCGGCTGATGACCTATGCGCTCGGCCGTGGCGTCGAGGCGCAGGACATGCCCGCGATCCGCGCGATCGCGCGCAGCGCCGCTGCCGACCAATACCGGATCCGGACGATCGTGAAGGGCATCGTGACGAGCACGCCCTTCGTCCTGCGCAAGGCGCCGAAGACATGAGGAACAGGCGATGATCATCAAATCCCCGCCGCTCAGCCGCCGCACCGTCCTGCGCGGCCTCGGCACCACGATGGCCTTGCCGTTCCTGGAGGCGATGGCGCCGGCCGCCTGGGCCGCCGACGCCGGCGCGCGGCCGAAGCGGCTCGCCATCTTCTACACCCCCAATGGCATGATGATGGAGCAGTTCCGGCCCGCCGCATCCGGGGCGCTGGAGCTGCCGCCGACGCTCGAACCGCTGCAGCCGTTCCGCGACCGGATCGCCGTGGTCAGCGGCCTGGGCCATCCCATGGCGGCGGCGATGGGCGATCGCCCCGCGGGCCATGGCCGGTCCTGCCCGGCCTTTCTGACCGGCACGCACGTGAAGCAGACCGAAGGACCGGATATTCGCTGCGCCATCTCGATGGATCAGGTCTATGCCAATCATCTGGGAGAGGCGACGCAGCTGAGTTCGATCGAGGCTGGTATCGATCAGGCAAGCCTGCTCGGCAGTTGCGACATCGGCTATAGCTGCACCTATACCAATGGCTTGTCCTGGCGGAGCCCGACGGTTCCGCTACCCGTCACCGCCAATCCTCGCACCCTGTTCGAGCAACTGTTCGGGGACGGCGATGCGCTGGACGAGAACGGCCGGCTCGCGCAACTGCGGCGGCAGACGAGTCTGCTGGACTTCGTGAAAGAAGATGCCGGCCGCCTGTCCGGCCAGCTCGGCGCGGCCGACCGGCACAAGCTCGACGAATATCTGGACGCGACGCGCGACATCGAAAAACGCATCCAACGCGCCGCCGGCAAGCAGGCCAGTCAGAATGCGCCGCCGCTGGAAAGCCCGGCTGGGATTCCGGATTCGTTCAACGATCACGTCCGGCTGATGATCGATCTTCAGGTGCTGGCGATGCAGGCGGATATCACGCGCGTCAGCAGCTTCATGCTGGGCCGCGAGATCAGCAACCGCACTTATCCGGAGATCGGCGTGCCGGATTCGCATCACATGCTGAGCCATCATGGTTTTGATCCGGCGAAGAAGGCCAAGCTCGCTTTGATCAACCGCTACCATATGGAATTCTTTGCCTATCAGCTGAAGCGAATGGCGGAGACGAAGGACGGCGAAGCCAGCCTGCTCGACCGCAGTGTCGTCTTGCGCGGCTCTGCCTTCGGCGATCCGAACCTGCACGATCATATGGACCTGCCCGTGATCGTCGCCGGCGGCCTGATCAAGGGCGGCCAGCATCTGCAGTTCCCCAGGGGAACGCCGATGTCGAACCTGCTGCTGACCGGCCTGCACGCCCTCGATGTGCCCGCTACGTCGTTCGGCGACAGCACCGGACCGCTGGGAGGGCTGACGGTTGCCTGACCGACGCTGGCTCCTGGTCGCTGCCGCGCTCTGTTCGGTCGGCGTTCGTGCCGAGGCGAAGCAGAGCGATGGGCTCGTCCGGGCCATTTCGGATGGCGATGCCGCCGGCGTATCCAGTGCGCTCGCGCACCATGCGGATCCCAATGCCCGGCTGGATTTCGGGGCGACTCCGCTCAGCTGGGCGGTCAATGGGCAGGACCCGGCCATTGTCGCGGCGCTGCTCGCGCGTAAAGCGAAACCGGACCTTGCCGATGGCGACGGCACGACGCCGCTGGCGCTCGCGTGCGAGCTCGGCAACGCGGCCATAATCGACGCACTGCTGGATGCCCGCGCCAATCCGCGCACGGTTTTGCCTGACGGCGCGACCGCGCTTGCCATCTGCGCGCGTTTTGGTCCCGCGACGGCGGTGAAGCGCCTGCTGGCGGCGGGCGCCGTGGCGGACGCCGTCGATAGCCGCGGCCAGACCCCTTTGATGTGGGCTGCCTCGTCCGGCCATATCGAAGCCATGACGACGCTGCTCGGGGCGGGAGCGGATGTGAACCGGGTCTCCGCGGGCGGTTTCACGCCGTTGTTCTTCGCGATCAAGAGCGGCGTTCCCGCCGCGACGGAGGCTCTGCTGGCGGCGGGGGCGAGGGCGGATTATGTCGGGCCGGAAGGAACCAGCGCCGTCCAGCTCGCCATCTATCAGAAGAACTTTGCCACTGCGGCTCTGCTGATCGCCCGCGGCGGCACGGACCTGACGGCACGGGATCGCAACGGCGAACAGTTGCTGCACGCCGCCGCCGCGAGCGGCGATACCGCTCTCGTCGCCCTGCTGCTTGCCAAGGGCGCCGATCCCAACGGCCTGACCGGCCCGTCACGAATCAAGTGGGTGACGGAGGCCAATTTCGGTGTTGCGCCCGCCGTGCCGCCGCCAACCCCGCCTCTGCTGATCGCCGCTGCGGCGGGCAAGGAAGAGGCGATGCGGCTTTTGTTGAAGGCGGGGGCCAACCCGCATTTCATTGCTGCCGAGGGCACCAATGTCGTGCTGGCGGCGGCCAAGGGCGGCAGCGCGGCGGCGCTTGCGCTGGCGCTGCAATATGAACCGAACGCCGATGTCGCCGATAAGAATGGAGTCACCGCGCTCCACATTCTCGCCGGCGGCATGGCGATTCCGGAGGTCGAGCCGATGATGCGCCTGCTGGCCGCGCATGGCGCACGCACCGATCTGAAGACAAAGAAGGGGAAGACCGCGGCGCAACTTGCGGAAGATGGGCTGAGCAGAGTCCGCATCGCCTTTCGCGCCGCCTTCCCGAACGCCGACGGGAGCCCGGCGCCACAGCATGTCGCCGAACGCAATTGACCGAGCAGGAAGGATGGACGAGCCCATGCCGATATCGCGTACCAGACCAGTCGCCCGCATCGGGTTGGCCGCAGCCCTGACCGCCGCTCTCGTCGGCGGGATCGATCTGGCGGCGGCCCCGGCGACCGGGCCGACGGGTGCGGCGGCGGTCAAGACCCGTCAGGCCGGCTACAAGCAGATGGGCGCGGCGATGAAGGCGCTGAACGAGCAGCTCAGGAGCGGGGCGCCGTCAAAGGATATCATGCTCGGTTCGGCCCGGACGATTGCGGCCACGGCGCGGGGGCAGGGGGCACTGTTTCCGGCCGGTAGCGGTGCGAGCGCCGGCGTGCCGACCGACGCCTTGCCGGCGATCTGGACGGATCGGGCCACGTTCGATGCGCAGATGAGCAAGCTCGTCGCCGAATCCGGCAAACTGGCGGCGGTTGCCGCCGGTGGCGATGTGGAGGCGATCCGCACGCAAGCCAAAGCGACCGGCGCGACCTGCGCCGCCTGTCACCGGCAGTTCAGGGCCGATGAAGGCTGAGCGATTCTGCGCATGCCCGGATCCGGGCGCGCGCCGCGCGCTCACGCGACGGATGGCGCCATGGACAGGATAGCAGCCGGTCACGGAGGAAGGCGCTGACCGGAATCCTGCTAGCCGCTGGGCTGGCCTGGCTCATCGCCCACCGCTTCCCGCTGTAGCGCGGGGAAAACCACCAGGCAAAGCAAGGCCAGCGCATGAAAGGCGAAGGCGATGCCGGCCAAGGGCGCGGTGCCCCGTTCGATCCATGGCGACGTCAATGCGGTGCCCAGCGCCGCCGCGCCGAAGATCGCGAGGATCAACAGGGCGCTTGCCCGGGCATCGTCACCGGCCGCTGCCGCGATCGCCCGATACACGCTTGGCGGACCGCGCAGGCCGAGGCCGAAATTCACCGGTACGAAGAGCGCGGTGATGATCAGCGTGTCGCGTCCATGGCCGAGCGCATAGATCGCCTGCACCGCGGCGCCTGTGGCGATGATCAGCGTGCCGATCCCGATCATCCTCTCCGCCCCGAAGCGCCCGGCGAGCCGCGAGGTCAGATTGGCGGCGATCATGAAGGTGATGATGCCGCTGATCTGCATGATGATGAAATCGCCGAGCGACCCGCCGAGGGTTCGCACGAACACCGTGGGCATGCCGAAGACGAAGGTGAGAAGCCCGCCCATGACCAGCGCCTGGCTCAGCACATAGCGCAGGAAGGCTCCGTTCCCGAACAGGGCGAGATAGCTGCCCTGATGCCGGCGGCTGACCTGCGGCAGGCGCACCGCAATGATCAGGACGATCGCCAACGCCACCGCCAGCACGGCGAGCACATCGAACGACAGTCGCCAGCCGCCCGTGGAATAGAGATAGACGCCGATGATCGGCGCGAGGGCGGGCGCCAGCGATTCGATGCTGCCGAGCAGGCCGATAGCGCGCATCGCCGCATGTTCCTCGAACAAGGCCTTGATGATCGCGGGCGCGAAGACGGCGGGACCCACCGACGCCGCGCCGTGAAACAGACGCAGGACGGCCAGCATCTCGACCGAACTGGCATGGCTGCAGGCCAGAGAAGTCAAGGCCGTGGCGAGCAGTGACCCGACGAACAGATAGGGCGTCGACGCATGGTCGCTCAGCAGTCCGAACAGGATCAGTCCCGCGCATCCGCCCGCGACATATGCGGCAAGGACCAGTTGCGCGGCAGCCGCGCTACCGCCGAGCGCCTCCGGCAGATGCGGGACCGCAGGCAACACCAGATCCGTGCCCATCAGGCCGACCAGCGTGCTGCCGACGACCAGCGCGAGGATCGGCGCCGTGCGCCACGTTGCTCGTTCTTCCCCCATTCGTCCCCTCGACCGCCGTCACGCCGACACGTGCGCCGCGCCCTTTTCGTCGAGGGACGGCATCTGGGGCAAGAGCAGGTTCAACAGCACCGCGATGCATGCGGCGGGCAACACGCCCGATCCGAGCAGCATGCGCGCCGTGGCCGGCAGATGAGCGAGCGCCGCCGGCTCGAGCTGCAGCCCCAGGCTCAATGACAAGGCGACGCCGAAAATCAGCATGTTGCGCTGGGTCCAGTCGACCCCGGACAGCATCACCAGCGCCGCCGAGCCCACCATTCCGAACATGACGATCACGCCGCCCCCCAATACCTCGATGGGGATCGTCGTGATGACCGCGCCGATCTTGGGCAGCAGGCCGCACAGGATCAGGAAGACCGCGCCGATGGTGACGACGTGGCGACTCATCACGCCGGTGATGGCGATGAGGCCGACATTCTGGCTGAAGGTCGTGTTGGGCATGGCGCCGAACATGGCGGCCAGCGCGGTGCCCGCTCCGTCGGCGGCAACCGCGCCGATCAGTTCACGGTCGGTCGCGCGTCGGCCGCCCGGGCCGTCGCAGATCGCCTCGACGTCGCCGATCGATTCGATCGAGGAGACGAAGCCCGTCAAACAGAAGCCGAGGATCGCCGAGGCCGACAAGGCGAAGCCGAAGTGGAACGGTATCGGCAGCATCGCCCAGTTCGCCGTCGCCACGGTGGCGAAGGACACCCTTCCCATTGCCAGCGCCACGCCATAACCCGCGAGCAGGCCGAGCAGCACTGAGGCGGTCGACCATATGCCGCGCGCGAAGAATTTGAGCGCCAGCGTCACGAAGACCACGATCCCGGCCAGCATCCAGCTCTCGCCGGCGCCGAAGGCCGGCGTGCCGATGGCGGGGACGCCGCCTGCCGCATATTGGACGCCGATCTTCATCAGCGACAGGCCGATCATCAGCACCACCAGCCCGGTCACCATGGGCGGCAAGGCGAAGCGGATGCGCCCGACGAAGATGCTGAGAACGAAGTGCAGCAGGCCGCCGCACATCGCCGCCGTCATCAGCTCGGCCATCGCCGCCACGCCCCGGCCCGCAACGATCGGGATCATGATCGGAATGAAAGCGAAGCTGGTTCCCTGCACCAGCGGCAGGCGCGCGCCGATCGGGCCGATGCCGATCGTCTGGAGCAGGGTCGCGATGCCGGCGAAGAACATCGACATCTGGATCATGTAGATCAAGGCGCCGGGGTCGGACGATCCGAAGCCGAAGCCGGCCGCCCCCGCGACGATGATCGGCGGCGTCAGGTTGCTGACGAACATCGCCAATATGTGCTGGATGCCCAGCGGCACCGCAGTCGCGAAACCGGGAAAATAATCGGGATCACGCGCTTGCGCGTCTGTCATCCGACCCGTTGACCGGCCTTGCTGCTGGGAGGCGGAGGCGGGAATGGCGCCCATGTTCAGCTCCTGAAGATCGTCATGCCAGGGCCATCAATCGGGCGACCGAACGCCCGGCATCGGCCTGAATTTCGGATAGGGGAGCGCTGACGAGCACATCGTCCCGTACGATCGGACGCCCCTCCACGAACAGGTCGCGGGGGCCCTTCGGCGGGGCGAGGATCAGGGCGGCGACCTTGTCCCATGACCCTAGCGAGGACGGGCTCGTCATGTCCCAGACGGCAAGATCCGCCCGCCTTCCCGGCGCCAGCACGCCGCAGTCGCTGCGGCCGAGCACTTCGGCGCCGCCGCGTGTGGCGAGGAACAAGGCCGTGCGCGGATCGAACGCGCCTGCGCCATCCTTCACCCGCTGGAGCAGCAGCGCCTGCCGCGCCTCGCCGAGCAGGTGACCGCTGTCGTTCGACGCGGAGCCGTCGACACCCAGCCCCACCGGCACGCCCTGGCGCACCATCTCCCGGATCGGCGCGATGCCCGAACCCAGCCGGCAGTTGGACCCCGGGCAATGCGCCACGCCGGTGCGGGTGCGGGCGAACAGATCGATCTCGTCGGGTTCGAGCTGGACGCAATGCGCGTGCCAGACGTCGGACCCTGTCCAGCCGAGATTTTCCGCATATTCCCCCGGCCGGCAGCCGAAGCGCTCCAGTGAGAAAGCGACGTCGTCGGCATCCTCGGCGAGGTGGGTGTGGAGCATGACGCCTTTGTCGCGCGCGAGCAGGGCGGTATCGCGCATCAGATCCTGGCTCACCGAGAAAGGCGAGCAGGGCGCGAGCCCGATCCGCACCATCGCGCCGTCCGCCCGATCATGGAAGCTATCGACCACGCGGATCATGTCGGCGAGAATCGCATCCTCTTTCTCGATCAGCCGGTCCGGCGGCAGGCCGCCGGCGCTTTCGCCGATGCTCATCGCTCCGCGCGTGGGATGGAAGCGCAGACCGATCGAGGCGGCGGCGGCGATCGTGTCTTCCAGCTTCACGCCGTTGGGGAAGAGATAGAGATGGTCGGAGCTCATCGTGCAGCCCGACAGTGCGAGTTCGGCAAGGCCGAGTCGTGCCGCCGCATAGACGTCCTCCGGCCGATATTCCGCCCAGATCGGATAGAGCGTCTTCAGCCAGCCGAACAGCGACGCGCTCGCGGCGCCCGGCACTGCGCGGGTCAGCGTCTGGTAGAGGTGATGGTGCGTGTTGACGAGGCCGGGCGTGACGACGCAGCCGGTCGCATCGACCAACTGGTCGGCCCCGTCGGCGAGCATCGCGAGGTCCGCGCTCGTGCCGACCGCCTCGATGATCCCGTCGCGCCAGGCGATGGCGCCGTCGGCGATCTCCCGCCGTGCGTCGTCCATGGTGACGAGCACATCGGCGTGGCGCAGGACCGTCAGCGCCATGCGGTCACTCCGGCACCCGATCCCGGTACCTGTTCCAGTGATCGAGCAGTTCGTCGACGACGGCGCCGCCGACGAGATAGACGCTTTCGAGCGAGCCTCTCAGCGCCGAATAGCCCTGATTTTCGCGCAGCAGATATTCGGCCGCGCTCGTGCCCGGCGGCGGCATCGTGTAGTTGCTGATGCCACGCAGGACGAGCACGCGGCGGCGGTCGGCGCGGTGGATGTTGTCGAGATAGGTCAGGGCCTCGAAGGTCCCGGTATCCTCCATCGCGGAGGTGACGAATTCGCCCTTGCCGTGCGTCCAGTAATGGACCCAGTCGTTGGCCCAGTCGGTCATCAGCTTCCCATGCCAATAGGTCATCGCAGCGACATTATCGCCTTTGAGCACGAAAGGAGGCCGCTGCGCGTTCGGATAACCGACATAGGGCGCGCGCGAGGCGGAAAGCGCGGGTGAATCCGGCAATTTGACGTCTTTGGTGAGGTGATAGGCCCAGTTCTGCAGCCCCCCGTTCAGTTCCCACATCTCACCATTGACGGGATCCTGCGGGGCCGGGGCGTTGGGACCCTTGCTGTGGACCGGGAAATAGCCCGACTTCCAGTCCCCGGGGATTTCGCGGGCGTCGATTTCATGGGCCATGTCGCCATCGACAAGATAATGCGCCCACGCCACCGAACCCACCGACGCATCGGCCGGGTCGCCACCGGCGATGCCGGCGACCAGCCAGTAAGCGTGGCTTAGGTCGAAGCGCTGATCCAGGCCGAGGGCGAGCGTGGCCGTGGCCGACTTGATCGATCCCATGCCGGTGACCATGCCAAGGACCTGCCTGTCCGGGTCATACCAGAGATCATGATAGGATTGGGGGAAAGGGATGCGGACATCGAGGTGACGGCGCTCCTTCCAGAACTGGAATTCGCCCGGAGCGTCGCCGCTGTCCTTGCCGATTTCGAACATGGTGACGATGATGACCCGCACGGGGAGGGTATGCGCGCAGGGGCCGCCTGGACGGCAGGCCTGAACCGCCTTGATGGTGGCGGGATCAACGGGATGCGCTTTCTGGGCCGCGGCCTGTGTCGACAGGAAGACGATGCCGGCAAGAAGGAAGAGGCGGCGCAGAAAAACCATCGGAAATGCTTTCGGATAAAGTGCCGGGACCGCGAACGTCGCGGTCCCGGCAAAGACATTAGAACTTGTATTCGAGGGTTGCCTGGAAATTGCGCGGCACCTCGGGCAGCGCGATCGTGCTGCCGAACAGTTCGGTGAAGTTTGCGCGGAAGTAGCGCGCGTTGTTCACGTTCTTGACCACCAGGCGGGCCAGCCACGGACCCGTCGTGTAGGACACGCCCAGATTGAGCAGCCAGTAAGAGGGCAGCCTGACCGCCTGCGACTGGCCCGAATAAACCGCATCGACATGGGTAACGTCGCCGCTCAGCGCGATGCCGTTATCGAAGGCGTAGGTTGCGGTGGCGGAGTAGAGGTTCTTCGGGATACCGGCACGGCGTGACGCTTCCTTGCCGGTGATGTGCAGCAGGCCCTCGAGCTGACCACCCTGATAGAGGGTGGGATCGACGCCGGGCAGATCGTTGATGCCGAAGAAGCTGAACGTGCTGCCGCTATTCAGGCCAGTCAGCTCATAGACGTTCGTTAGCGTATAGGCGCCGGTGATCAGCAGATGCTTGTCGACCGACCAGCGGAGCTCCGCCTCGACGCCCTTGGTCTTGACCGACTGGTTCGTCACCGAGTTCTGATTGTTGAAGTCGGTGCGCTTCTGATTGTAAACCGAGACGGCGGCATAGAGGTGCTTGTCCAGGAACTCACCCTTGATGCCCGCTTCATACAGTTTGGAAGCTGCGATGAAGTTGTGGGCGGCGACGGCGTCCGGATAGACTTCGGAGCCTTCGCCGACCACGATCGTCGACTGGCGCGAGACGTTCACATAGGGGATCAGGCCGAACGGCAGCTTGTAGCTGACGCTGCCATTCCATGAGACGCCCTTGTCATTGCCCGCAGCAGACGTCCGTGCGAGGCCGGCGAGGATGATCGGATCATATCTGGCGGGGTCGGCAACGCCCGTCTTTGCCTTGACATAATCGTACCGGATGCCGCCCACGACATCGAGGCCGAAGTCGAAATCGAGGTCGACAAGGCCGGCCATACCGTAATCGGTATAATGGCCCTTCAGATAATCGGTATAGTCGCAGCCGCAATCGACCGAGAGAAGACGGCTCGACAATGCGTTGTAACCGACGGTCAGGTCGACGCGGTTGAACTCCTCGACATCGAAGTCGTCGCCGAAGAAGAACTTGGTGTAGCGAACCGACGGCGCCGCCTGGAACGAGAATTTGCCGATGTCGTTCTCGAAGGTCTTCGCGACGACGATTTTGTCCTCGAGCACATAGGAATGGATGAACTGCGAGAAGCCGTAGGCGTTGACGTTCTTGTTATCCGACCGGTCATAGAAGATCTGGTTCTTGATCTGCAGCGTTTGCGGCCCCTCCCAGATCAGATCGAAATACAGCGTCTTCTGGCTGTCGATGAGGGCGTCGTTGGGGCCGGTCAGCGTATCCCGGCGGCTCAGCTTCGCCGTGCCCGTATTGGTCAGCGCCAGATCGGGGTAGGTGGAGGTGAGGCAGGCGTTGGTGAAACCCTCCGGGAAGGGCGAGAACGGGTTGGCGCCGGAGGTGCCCGGAGCGCAACCGAAATTGCCGAAGATCGACAGGCCCTGGCCGCCATTCGCCGCACGCGCTTCCGAGCGGGAGATCTTGCCGTCGCCATTGGTATCCAGCGGCTTGGCGGCGCCCGTGATATAGGTGCCATTGTCGATCAGCTGCTGCGTCAGGCGATTCCAGCCGCCATTCTGCTGGCCTGAATAATGCTGATACATGCCGCCGAATTCGGTGCGGAGACTATCGGTGATATCCGTGTCGAACGACGCCTGGATGATCGTCTGGCGCGTGCTCATGTTGCGGTAATAGCTGCCTGAATCCTCGACTTCGCCGTAGAGGCTGTAACCGAAGGGATGATCCCCGATGTTGCAGGGGCCGGTGATCGACCCCTTGATGTCGTTACCGGACCAGCTGCTGCGCGTGTAGCTCATATAGCCGTTCGCCTTCGCCACATAGGTTCCGTTGGCCGCGCGCGCCGACTTGGGCACGAAGTTCATGTATCCGCCGGTCTTGGACGGGCCGAAGATCGGCGAGGAGGGGCCGCGAACGATGTCGACGCGATCGGATGCACCGATCGGCGTCGGATAGTTGCCCGGATTGTCGAGCCGGCGCATGCCGCGGAAATAGACGTCGGCCGGCGATCCGCGAATGTCGAGCGCGCCTCCGGTGCCGAAATAGGAGTTGGTGAAGGTTCCCGGCACCTGCGAGACGAGATCGTAAATATCCGTCATGCCGAAGCGTTCCATCTGCTCGGCGCTGACCGACGAAGCGGAACGCGGCGTTTCGAGCAGGGTCTTGCCGAAGCCGAAGATGGTTCCGACGTCCTTCAGCGGCAGTGCGCCGAGCGAACCGGTGACGACGATCTCGGAACCATCGTCCGGAGCCGCCGCGGCCTCTTCCGCAACCGCCGGCGCGGTCAGCGCGGTGCACGACAGCAGCAGCACCGATATTGCGGCCATCGGCCGGTGAAGCACCGCCGACCGCGTCATTTTGGTCCGATCAACCAGAGAAACCAAGGACATGTCATAACCCCCTTTTGCGGCAGGAACCCTCGCCTCCTCGGGTCCCGCCGGTTGTTGTGCTGTCCTCTCCCTTTCGCGTGCTTTGTCGCGTTTTCGCGTTCTATTTCGTGATCATGGCCGGCATTCGCCTGCTCAGTTGAGCTTGTTCGAACGCGACGATCTTCTCCTCGAACTCGGCCTCGATCCGGGCCTTTTCGCTGGTCGCAAGAAACCGGGTGCAGGTTGGCGCGCCGAACGAAGCAGCGCACGGGGCGACGGAATCGCCGATGCGTCGCTCGTTCCACAGGCTGGCGCCGGGAATGAATGAATATTCCAGGCTGGCGCGCGCCACACTTTTCAGATCGGCATAACCCAGGCCCTGCTCGCGCGCCGCGCGGACATATTCGTTGGTCATGTCGGTGCGCAGCACACCCTGATCGTCGGTGGAAAGCGCGACGGGAACGCCCATCTTCCGATAGAGGCTGAGCGGATGCTGATCGCCCTTGACCCCCAGGATGACGTCGTTGCTCGTCAGGTTGATTTCGACCGCGATCCCTTTGCGCGCCATCAGCGCCATCGTGCCGCGCGCATCATCTTCATAAGCGATATCGACGCCGTGGCCGATGCGCTCCGCCCCGGCTGCGATCGCCTTGGCGATATGGCCGCGCAATTCCGCCGGCGGCACTTCGCCGAAGGTCAGTTCGCCGGCGTGAAGCGTGCGGTGGATTTTCGGGAATTTCGTCGCGAGGAAGCGGATCATTGCCATATGCAGATCATAGTCGCGCAGCGCGACGACATGGTCTTCGGGCTGGACGATGTTGATCCCGACATAGCGCGGATCATGATCGGCCATGGCGAAAGCGAGGATCAGCGACCGGAAGACCTGCGACGGCGGCAGCGCGCGGAAGCCCTGGAACAGATAATGTACGGTCACGGCGCACCCGGGATCGGGCCGGATGCCGTCACACGCCAGTTCCTTTCGCGCCGCCGCCTCGTCGCGATCCAGCTCCGCCGAGGCACGGCCGAGCAATGGCGCGAGTGAGCGCATCTCCTCATCGAACCGCGTGGGCAGGTCTTTTTCGCTCAGCGGAACATCGGGCCCGGTGAAAATATAGGCGCTGAGCGTGCTCGTATCGTGATCCAGCTCGACATAGCTCAAATGGTCGGCGGCGGCCATGCGCCGCTCCGCCGCGAGCATCTTCGCGCTGGATATGGTCCCGATCGGGCCAAAGCGCGAAAAGGTCTGGAAGAACTGGGTGTTGCCCGAAACCTCATTCCGGCCGACTCCCTGCTGATATCCGCGGGTGGAGAAAGAGTCGGTCAGCCGGGCCAGTTCGTTGGACTCCTGGCCCTTGATCCGTTTCAGCGAGCGGTCCGCAGGGCATGGCGGTGGTTCCACGCTGAGTCCGTCGGCTGTCCGGCAGAAATCCGCTTCCCGCGCCCAGGCGATGAAGTCCTCCGCATAGATCGCCCCGCCGAGATGGTTGTGGAGGTCGCCGCCCTTTGGCATCGTGCGCAGGAACATCCGCAGCGTCAGCGGGCTTTTCGCCGCTTCGTCGAACATAGCGGCGACGGCGTCCTCGCGCGCTTTTGCTGGCGCAGCCGGCGGCTCGGTGGCCCAGACCGGCATGGTCGAACCGGCAAGAATCGGGATCAGGCAGCGAAAGGCCGCTTGCAGCGTTCGAATTATTGTCGATGCCCCCCGGCCCATTCAATGGTCCCTGTCTTGATAACGTCATGAACGGTATGGGGTTGACTGAGTGCGGGCAAACGCAATGAAGTCCACAGGGCGTTCTAAAAATTAGATGGGGTATCGATGCCGGCTTTTTCGCGTTTCCTACGATATTTTATGACCGTCGGCCGTCTGGGCTCGATTCGGAAAGCGGCGGACGAACTCAATGTCTCGGCGTCGGCGATCGACCGGCAGATATTGAACGTCGAGGCCGAAATCGGGATGCCCCTGTTCGATCGCCTGCCGACGGGCCTGCGCCTGACGGCGGCGGGGGAAATCATGATGGCGGCTGGCGGGCGCTGGCAGAAAAGCCTCGTCGATGTCCGGGCGCAGCTTGAAGACCTTCGCGGCATCAAGCGAGGTCACGTCGATATCGCGATCATCGATGCGTTGACCAAGGGCTATATTCCGGCGGCGATCCAGCAGGTCCAGACGCGCTATCCCGGAATCACGGTGGGCGTGCGTGTGATCGGCAACGATCTGGTCAGGCGCGCGATCGCGGACGGGGAGGTCGACTTCGGCATCTGCTTCGATCCGGAATCCTTTCGTGACCTGACGGTTCGCGCTTTCGAGGAAATCAGTCTCGGCTTCGTGGCGCCCGCCGGGCATCCTTTTTGCGAACCGCCGGAACGGCGCTTTTCGGCCTGCGTCGGCACGCCCGTCATCGTCCCGGCCCGGCCGCTCGCCGTCTATGAGCAGATAGCGATATTGGAGGGCGTGAGCCG
>Ga0105248_10003989_pt1 | contig 16319 bp, 16 predicted proteins | sample KBSS34metaG_FD_81524 | JGI IMG/M metagenome (GOLD analysis project Ga0105248, IMG submission 81524) | Switchgrass rhizosphere microbial communities from Kellogg Biological Station, Michigan, USA - KBS S3-4 metaG | ecosystem: Host-associated > Plants > Roots > Rhizosphere > Soil | place... | reverse complement strand
TTTCACACCGCGTTGAGCGAGCTTCTTTGGAATCGGGAGATAGCCAGCCTCGGGCATGCATTCGGGCGCGTGCGGGCCGGCGTTTTGCAAGACGAGCACATCTTGCGGCTCCACGTCGAGATCGGGGTCGTCGATGCGCGCGGCAAGATCGGCCAGCGATGCGAAGACCACCGCCCTACCCTCGTGCTCGAACAGTCTTGCGTCGGCCGCCGAGCGTTTGAGGATGGCGCCTTTCGGGGCGAGATTGCCAAAGAGCGCAACCAGACCACCCTGCGGTTCGAACGGCTCTTCGCTCGCAGCGATGATGGCGCGATCGATCCAGGGAGGAGCATCGTGCGCAAGCCGCTCGCCCAGCGTCTCGCCGGTTACCGTCATGCAATCAAGATGGAGCAGCGGCTTGAGCTCGCGCAACAGCGCGCCCATTCCGCCGCTCGCAAAAAAATCCTCCATGTAGCCGTTGCCGACCGGCTTAAGGTTGACCAGCACCGGCGTCGAGTCCGAAAGCTTGTTCAGCTGCTCGAGGCCCACTTTCACCCCGGCACGACCGGCGATCGCGGTGAGGTGGATCACGGCATTGGTCGAGCCGCCGAGCGCGAGGAGAACACGCAAGGCGTTGTCCACCGACTTTGCATTGACGATGCGGTCGGGGGTGCGGTCCGATCCGATCAGTTTCACGGCCTCGGCGCCGGTGGCCTCCGCCGCGCGTAGCCGGTCGGCGTGAACTGCCGGGATCGCCGCCGTGCCCGGCAGAATGAGACCAAGCGCCTCGGCGATGCAGGCCATGGTGGAGGCCGTCCCCATCACCGCACAGGTGCCCGCGGTCACCGCGAGCTGGCCTTCAACCTCCGAGATTTCCTCTTTGCTCACTTCCCCGGCGCGATAGCGCGCCCAAAAGCGCCGGCAATCGGTGCAGGCCCCCAGCCGCTCTCCGCGGTACCGTCCGGTCATCATCGGGCCGGCCACCAGCATCACCGCCGGACGCCCGGCGGAGACCGCGCCCATGAGCTGCGCCGGCACGGTCTTGTCACAGCCGCCCATCAGGACCACCGCGTCCATCGGCTGAGCGCGAACCATTTCCTCAGTATCGATCGACATCAGATTGCGGTACTTGAGGCTGGTGGGACTGAGAAAGACCTCGCCGAGAGAAATCGTCGGAAACTCGATCGGCAGCGCGCCAGCCGCGAGCACCCCGCGTTTGACTGCGTCCAGCAGTTCGGGGAAATGGCGGTGACAGTTGTTGAACCCCGACGGCGTATAGGCGATGCCGACCACGGGCTTGGTCAGCATTGCCCGCGAATAGCCCATGGATTGAGCAAAGGATCGGCGCAGATAGAGCGAAAAGTCACGGTCGCCGTAGCTGGTGAGGCCATGCTCGAGGCCGTGCATGCGTTCACTCATGGCTCTCGTGTCCCCGCCAACTGACAGCCCTCCTATCGCCCGGCGGGATCGCCGGTGAGGCGTCTGGAATGTTAGTTTAGTCACCAGCCCGGCGCTACTTTGGCGGTGCTCGGCGGGCTCGCGTCCTCTTGGGCCGCTTTGCCCGTGTCCCCCCTGCTTCTAATGTCCTCGCAACGTGAATCCGGTGGCCTCATGGATGGCCAGACCCCGGGGCGCTCCCGGAGCAAAACGTCGCGGGGAGCCGGCGGGCGGGAAAGCGCGCGTAAGGTGCATTTACCATCTCCCGCACGATCCAGGCTCATACCCCGGCTCTGCAACGCGTCCATTATCGCCTCGACAAAGGCACTGGAACCCCTCTAAAAAAGACCTTGGGAGCGTTCCAAAAAAGGCCCCTCTTCGCCGGGGGAGAAAATCATGAATTACGACGCGTATTTTGCAGGTGCCCTTGCCCGGCTCAGGGATGAGCGCCGCTACCGGGTCTTCGCCGATCTCGAACGGCTGGCCGGGCGCTTCCCGCATGCGATCTGGCATTCTCCGCAAGGGCCGCGGGACGTCATCGTGTGGTGCTCCAATGATTACCTCGGAATGGGTCAGCACCCGAAGGTGATCGGGGCGATGGTCGAAACCGCAACGCGTATGGGCACGGGCGCCGGCGGCACCCGCAATATCGCCGGCACCAATCACCCGCTGGTCGACCTGGAGCGCGAGCTTGCCGACCTCCACCGCAAGGAAGCCGCCCTCGTCTTCACCTCCGGCTATGTGTCCAACGAGACCGGTATTTCGACGATCGCCAAGCTGCTGCCGAACTGCCTCATCCTGTCGGATGAGCTAAATCACAATTCGATGATCGAGGGCGTGCGCCAATCGAGATGCGAGAAGCAGATTTTCCGTCACAACGACATGGCGCATCTCGAGGATCTGCTGCGGGCAGCTGATCCGAGCCGGCCGAAGCTCGTCGTGTTCGAGACGCTCTACTCCATGGACGGCGACATAGCCCCGACCGATCGCATCTGCGATCTCGCCGAGCGCTATCGCGCCATGACCTATGCCGACGAGGTCCACGCAGTCGGCATGTACGGGCCGCGCGGCGGCGGCCAGGCAGAACAGCAAGGCACGATGGCGCGCATCGACGTGATCGAAGGCACACTTGCCAAGGCCTTCGGTTGCCTCGGAGGCTATATCACGGCGAGTTTAGCGCTCTGCGATGCGGTGCGCAGTTACGCCCCCGGCTTCATCTTTACCACCGCCCTCCCGCCCCCGATCTGCGCCGCTGCAACGGCCGCGATCCGGCACCTGAAGGCTTCGAGCTTCGAGCGCGAACGCCACCAGGAGCGCGCGGCGCGCGTCAAGGCTGTGCTCAATGCGGCTGGGCTGCCGGTGATGCCGAACGATACCCATATCGTGCCCGTGTTCGTGGGCGAACCCGAGAAGTGCAAGGAAGCGACCGACCTCCTGCTCGCCGAGCACGGGATCTACATTCAGCCGATCAACTACCCGACTGTTCCGAAGGGGTCCGAGCGGCTGCGCATCACGCCCACGCCCTACCACGCGGATGCAGTGATCGATGCGCTTGCCGAGGCCTTAGTTGACGTCTGGGAACGGCTCGAATTGCCGCTCAAGGACCGCGCGCTCGCCGCGGAGTGACGTCGCTTGCCCCAAGCAATCGGCTCCCGAGGCCGTTGAACGCAGTCCGGCCGGACTATTGGTTCAAGGTATCGCGCTAACCGTCAATCATCAAATGTCCCCTGTCCCGGCCGCTTCCAGTTCTGGCGCGGCTGTGCGGGCAGCCTGCGCACGACGCGTCGGGCCACGATAGCAACTGAAAAGCTGACGGCCAGGAATCGGGCTAGATGGTGCGCCCCGACATAGACGGGGTCGAGGTGCAGAGCGAGGGCAAGCACCATCATCGTGTCTTGCGCGCCGGGTGCAAAAGCAACGATCACGTCGGCGATCCGAAACGGTAGGAAGGCGACCACGATGAGCGCAAACGCCGCCGCCACGGCGACCGCCACTGCGAACGAGCCGAAGGCCGCCCCGAGGTAGCTCAGCAGCATCCGGGGACTGGTATTCGCGAATCGTGCCCCCGCGACCGCTCCGAGCGTGAGCACGGCGGCCCCGCCCGCCCACCACGGCAGCGAAACACGGACCAAATCCAGTCCGTGAAGAAATCCCGAACCGGCCATGGCACCGAACAGCAGGCCTCCGGGAAAACGGACCCGCAACATGGCGAGCGCGACAACGGTCGACACCGTCACCAGGATCACAAGCTCGAGCAACGAGGAGTCCGAAACGCCGCGCGTCGACACCACAGGTTCCACCGTTGAGCCGAACACCGCCAGCCCCGCGGGCAAACCAAGCACGATCAAGAGTACGCGCATCACGTGCACTATGGCGATTCCGCGCACATCGGCCTTGAACTCCGCCGACAGCGCCATCACCTGCGCCATCGAACCCGGACTGGCGCCGAGCAATGCCGACAATGGATCCCAGCCGTGCACCACGCGCAGATAGAACGCGGTGGCTGTCATCATGCAGACAGCCGCGATGACCAGAAGCGCGACACTCAGCGGCCACGCCGCAATTCCCCTGAGCGTGTCCGGAGTCACCACCGCACCAAGCAGAATACCGACCAGTACGAAGCACAGGCGCGCCAGCGGCGCCGGTATCTTCATGGGCCGCCCCCCCAGTGCGGCGACCGCGACCGCCAGCATCGAGCCCGAAACCAGGCCGCCGGGAAAGCCGATCAGATAGAAGCCGACGCCGCCCACGGTCGCAATGAGCGCGGTCTCCGCAATCTGCAAAAGTTCGCGTTGTGAGGGAAAGGAAGGCGGCATTGCTCGGTCCCGGACGTTTGGATCGCATGAGCAAGCGCGTCCTGCTGTCCGCTCTCAACCGTGATCAATGCCGCGCGCGCTGTACCGCGTCAAATGACGGGGCTGGAGACGGGCACCCGGGTCACTTTCGGCCGCCCCCTCTTCATGGTGCACGCGGCTCCGTGGTGCACGCCGCCGTAGCTATGGAATGCCGCCGCGCCCCCGGATTCGACGAGCCGTTTCCAGGCATGCGATGGAAATGCCAGCGGCCAGGCACCGATGTTCTCCCCCGCTCCTTCCTGCGATACAATGAAACCGTCAGAGGTCGCGCCCGGAGGTCCACGGACTCGTCATGCTGCAAGGCTGGATCGTTATCGCCTGTGCGCTCGGCTATATCGGACTCTTGTTCGTGGTCGCGAGCTATGGGGACCGGACGCGGCGGTTCGGTCGCATTGGCCGATCACGGCTCTTCATCTATCCACTCTCGCTCGCAATCTACTGCACCTCCTGGACGTTCTTCGGTTCTGTCGGCCTCGCCTCACGGACCGGATACGACTTTTTGACGATTTATGTGGGCCCGGTCCTCATGATCGGTTTCTGCTCACCCGTCATCATGCGCATCGTGCGGCTCGCGAAAACCCAGAACATCACATCGATCGCTGACTTCATTGCCGCACGCTACGGCAAGGCTCAGACCGTCGCCGCCGCCGTCGCTCTGATCGCGATCATCGGGACCATCCCGTACATCGCGCTTCAGCTCAAAGCAGTCTCGTCCTCCCTTACCACGATCCTCGGCCCCGCGAGCGGTGCGATGCAGCCGATATTGGGAGACATCGCGCTGTACGTTGCCGTAGCAATGGCGATTTTCGCCGTGTTGTTCGGAACGCGCCATATCGATGCGACCGAGCACCAGGACGGATTGATGCTGGCGATCGCGACCGAGTCCATCGTCAAGCTCGTCGCCTTCGTCGGGGTCGGCGTATTTGTCACGTTCTGGATGTTCGATGGGCCGCTTGCACTTTTTGCCCAAGCGCTCGAGCGGCCCGACACCGCTGCGGTGCTCACACGCGAGCCCGTGCTCGGCACCATCGTCGCGATGACCCTGCTGTCGCTGTTCGCCATCGTCCTGCTGCCGCGCCAGTTCCACGTCACCGTCGTCGAGAACAACAGCGAGGCCGAGATCAGGCGGGCGTCCTGGCTGTTCCCGCTCTATCTCGTGCTGATCAACCTGTTCGTCATACCGATCGCATTGGCCGGCTTGCTGACATTCGCGCCCGGGCAGGTCGACAGCGACATGTTCGTTCTGGCCCTGCCGCTTGCCGCCCATTCCGACCTGTTCACGATCGCCGCGTTTGTGGGCGGGCTTTCGGCGGCGACCGCCATGGTGATCGTCGAATCGGTGGCGCTCGCCATTATGGTGTCGAACGACATTGTCATGCCGCTCGTCCTCCAGCGGCGCGAAGCCCTGATCACCGGGCGCGACGATGTCGGTGGCCTCCTGCTCATCGTTCGGCGAATGGCGATCTTCGTCATCCTTTTTCTTGCTTACGTGTACTACCGCCTGGCGGGCGATGCGCAGCTCGCCTCGATTGGTCTTCTGTCATTCGCGGCCATTGCGCAGCTCGCGCCCGCTTTCTTCGGCGGCCTGATCTGGCGCCGGGGAACAGCGCGCGGTGCACTGGCGGGGATGACAGTCGGTATTCTGACTTGGGCCTATACGCTGCTGTTACCCAGTCTTGCGGACGCCGGCATCGTCGGTCGAAGCCTGCTCGCGCAGGGGCCATGGGGCCTGACTCTGCTGCGGCCGGAGGCGCTGATCGGTCTCGATCTCCCACCGCTCGCACACGGCGTGATCTGGAGCCTCTTGCTCAATGTGGCCGCGTATGTGGTGTTCTCGCTCGGACGGGTGCCGGCCTCAATCGAGCGGGTGCAAGCCGACCTGTTCGTTCCCTCCCAGCTGACTCCGATCCCGCCGAGTTTCCGGCTGTGGCGCTCCTCTGTGACGATCGAAGAATTGGTCACGACCGTCGCGCGCTATCTCGGCGAGGAGCGAACGCGCACCTCTTTCGGCAGCTACGCCTTGACGCGTGGCATCAGCATTGATTCGAAGGCCGAGGCCGACTTCGAACTCCTGCGCTACGCCGAACATCTTCTTGCTTCGGCGATTGGGGCAGCCTCATCGCGTCTCGTGCTCTCGCTGCTGCTGCGCAAGCGCACGGTCTCGACCAAGGCGGCCCTAAAGCTTCTCGACGATGCCAATGCGGCGATCCATTACAATCGCGAGATCTTGCAGACCGCACTCGATCATGTGCGGCAGGGCATTGCAGTATTCGACAAGAATCTGCACCTCGTGTGCTGGAATCGTCAGTTCGGCGAAATCCTCGCGTTGCCACCGCAGCTTACTCGCGTTGGCACCCCGTTGGATCACCTCCTACGCTTCCATGCTGAGCATGGCGCAGCCGACAGAGACGTCGCCGACGTGTTCGTGCGCGAGCGGCTCGCGCGCTACGTCGCCAGCAGCGAGCCGTTTTTGGAGCGTTTCGCCGAACGCGACCTCGTGATGGAGGTGCGCGCGAATCCGATGCCGGATGGCGGCATCGTCACGACTTTCACGGACATTACGCCAAGCGTCAAAGCAGCGGAGGAACTTGAACGCGCTAACGAGTCGCTGGAGCGGCGCGTGCAGGAGCGGACGGAGGAGCTGACGCGCCTCAACACCGAACTCGGCCGCGCCAAAGGCGAGGCCGAACAAGCGAACGTCTCCAAGACACGTTTTCTCGCCGCCGCCAGTCATGACATCCTCCAACCGCTCAACGCCGCACGCCTTTACGTCACCAGCCTGATCGAGCGGCAGGGTGGCGGCAATGACGCCCAATTGGTCGGCAATATCGACGCTTCGCTTGATGCGGTCGAAGAAATATTCGGAGCACTGCTCGACATATCGCGACTCGATACCGGAGCGATGAAACCGGAAATCACGAGCTTTCGCATGGATGAGCTTTTGCGCCAGCTGGAAGTCGAGTTCACCCCGCTCGCGCAAGAGCGGGGATTGAGACTCCAATTCATGCCCTGCTCGCTCGCCGTGGAATCCGATCGGCGCCTGTTGCGCCGATTGCTTCAGAATCTCATCTCCAACGCGATCAAATACACGCCCCGGGGACGCGTGCTCGTTGGTTGTCGGCGCCGCCGGCGCCGGCTGCGTATCGACGTCTACGACACGGGCCTCGGCATTCCTTCATCGAAGAAACGCGCCATTTTCCAAGAATTTCACCGCCTCGATCAGGGTGCCAAGGTGGCCCGAGGCTTGGGGCTCGGTCTTTCTATCGTAGAGCGCATCGCGCGCGTCCTGGACTGCAAGATCGGCGTCGTTTCGACGGTCGGCCGCGGATCGCATTTCTCGGTCGAGGCACCGCTCTCCGCGGCGGTTCCCGTGAAGCAGCACCAGCGCATGGCCCGTGAGGTCGATCGCATACAGCTCTCGGGCATCACCGTTCTGTGCATCGACAATGATCTGACGATTCTCGACGGCATGGAAACGTTGCTCGGGGGTTGGGGTTGTCGGGTCTTGAAGGCGCCGGATCTCGCGACCGCAATAGCAGTCACCGGAGAAGCCAAAATATCGCCTGACGGTCTTCTGGTGGATTACCACCTCGACGACGGCAGTGGGATCACAGCCATCAAAGAGCTGCGTCGACGCTTCGGTGCCGGCCTCACAGCCATCCTGATTACGGCGGACCGGAGCCCGCAAGTGCGTGAAGAAGCCCGGGTGAACGGCGTTCAGGTGCTTAACAAACCGGTCAAACCGGCCGCCTTGCGCGCGCTCCTGACGCAATGGCGCATGCAACGGGTTGTGGCGGCCGAGTAGTTCTTCCGGTTCCCCTCGTCCGGGACAGGAGACGATCGCCAAGATACCCACAGTCGCAAGCTATAAATCAATGGCCAGCGCTTGCGGTCTGCGGCCATTGCCCGAGTTCGATTTTCGAGGCGGCGATCACTGCTTGCGTGCGGCTTTCAACCCCGAGCTTTTGCAGGATTGCCGAGACGTGCGCCTTGACGGTTGCCTCGGAGACACCGAGTTCGTACGCAATTTGCTTGTTGAGCAGGCCCTCCGACAACATCATCAGCACGCGTACCTGCTGCGGCGTCAACGACGCGAGCCGTGCCATCAATTCAGCGGTCTCGGCGTCCGACCCAACCCCCAGATCGATATCGGCAGGTGTCCAAATGCCACCCTCGAATACGCGGGCGATCGCTCCGCGCATGGCTTCGATCCCGAGCGTCTTGGGGATGAAACCCAGCGCTCCGAAATCCATGCAGCGACGGATCACACCGGGATCGTCGTTCGCGGAGACCACGACGATCGGCACGCTTGGATACTGCGCACGCAAATACATTAGGCCGGAGAAGCCGCGCACGCCCGGCATACTCAGATCGAGCAGAATGAGATCGACTTCCCCACCATGCTCGAGCAGCTTCGCGACATCGTCGAAAGACCCGGCCTCGGCAATCTCCACCTTCTCGAACAGGCCCGACACTGCCTCGCGCAAAGCCCCGCGAAACAACGGGTGGTCGTCCGCAATAACCAGACGCGCCGAATCACCCACCCCCTTCACCTCCGCTTAGAGTCGTCTTGGGCCATATATGGCCATGCCTCACCAGCATACCACAATTTCAACATCGCAGGCCCGCTCTTCCTCGACTGCCGGACGGACGGCCATGTTCACTTTTGGCCTTGTGGGTTTAACAGCCAGATGAGGGGCCCGCAGCCGCAAGCGTTATATGGGTGGATTTCGCGGCCTGACAGCACCGCACCGGGCGCGACAAGGGGCCGCGATCATCGTTTGCTACCGATGAACTGCAGTATGATTTCACGCCGATGTGGTCGAGCGCGATGCTCGGCTACATAGACGCCCTGCCAAGTGCCGAGAGCGAGCGCGCCGTCGATCACGGGGACATTCAAAGATACGCCCGTGATCATGGTCTTGACATGCGCCGGCATATCATCGGGCCCTTCGACGTCGTGGATCCAGCCGGCATCCGTAGGGGCAAGGCGATCCAGTGCGCTCGCAAGATCCGTGCGCACGTCGGGATCCGCATTTTCCTGGATGACGAGGGACGCCGACGTATGGCGCATGAAAAGGAATAGGGCGCCATCTTTCGCGTTCGCATCGGCAATGAACCGCGCTACGTCAGACGTGATCTCCGTGAATCCCTCACCACGGGTTTCAACCAGAAGCTTCGTCGTCGCAATGATCTCCGGCGCAACGCTGACGATGGGTGACAATCGAGTACTCACCGCTGTCTCGCCGCAGGCCACTCAGGTCTTGTTCTGCAGGTCCTTCTGCAGCGTCACGATCACCTCGACGAAGCGACGCCATATCTTTTCGAAGAAGGTGACAACCTTGTCGAGATCGGCATCATTGGGCAGTTGCTGCCTCGGCGGCTCCTCCTTGGCGGCGGGCGGTTCCGGCCTGACAGCGCCGGGAAGCGGCAAATTGCGCGCGATGAGCTCTTTCTTGAGCGCGACGCTCTCGCCCTGCAGACGCGCGATTTCGGCCTCCAGCGCCGAGCGCTCGTCCGGTATGGCCTGACAAGCCCACCCTATCGGACGCTGGACACACATCGATACCTGGCCCGTTCGGCCGTCAAGCCGCACATATCCGTCATCGACGCGGTGGAAGGTATAGCGGGAGTCGGCCCCCTCCGGGGGCGGGCTTTGGGCCCAAGCCGCCGAGCCTGCAAGGGCCAGCCCGGCAACCGTGAATAGAACCATTCGGATCATGAGCTCTCTCCTGCGTCGCTACCGCGGACGTTCTGCGGCGGTAGCCAAGGGACGCGCCACGGTGCGAGCCGAAGCGGTCCGTCGGAGGAAGATTACCATCACCGCAGTCGACGAAGAAATCGCAACACGCGTTTGCGGCGGACGTCGGAAGGCGAGTCCTCGCCGCGCTCGGAACCGATCAAAACGAGCCTGTCCGGCTCGCCGCGGAGCTGGAATTTCATATTTATTCCCAGTAGCTTACCGCAAGGATGCCGATTCTTGACTCGTATGGACCCAGTCAGTATGGTCCGCGCGGCCTTGGGGCGGCGGAAGTATCGCGATCTTGCCTGGACCGTCGCGGGTGTCGAAGCATGGCCGACGACGCACGCGAAAGAGGCGATCGCGAACAACCTTCGCTTGACGAGGCGGCGCTCTCCGCAAGGTTGAAGCGTCTCGGCGAACGGCTCGGCCACGTCCATTCCGACCGTCCCTCCGAAAGTAGTGTGGGTCAACGCCCGACCGCCGATCCGTCGGCGATCGCGCGCGGCTTTCGGCTCTCGACCGAACTCGTGGCCGGGGTTCTGGTCGGTGCGGCGGTCGGATGGCTGATCGATCGTTGGCTGGGGATCTCGCCGTGGGGAATGATTGTGTTTTTGCTGCTCGGCTTCGCCGCGGGTGTTCTCAACGTGATGCGGGCAGCAGGGGTGGTTCCGACCAAAACGTTGGACCCGCCCAATTCGAATTGATGAAGAAAACCGCGCTTGCCTGATTGAGCGCACGGCGAAGGCTGGTCATGGATCCGATCCACCAGTTTGAGATCAAAAAGCTTTTTCCGATCGCTCATATTGGCGGGATGGAAATCGCTTTTACCAATTCGGCGCTGTTCATGCTGATCGGGCTCCTCCTGATCTTGCTGCTGATGCTTGGTGCCACCAGCTCCCGCGCCCTGATTCCTGGACGGCTACAGTCGGTCGCGGAGATCTCCTACGAATTCGTCGCCAACACGTTGCGAAGTACCGCCGGCACCGAAGGCATGAAATTCTTCCCGCTGGTATTTTCGCTCTTCATGTTCATCCTAGTGCTGAACGTGATGGGCATCATTCCCTATACTTTCACGGTCACCAGCCACATCATCATTACGGTTGCCCTTGCTCTGCTCGTCTTTTTCACGGTCATAGTTTATGGCTTTTGGAAAAACGGACTGCGCTTCTTCAAGCTGTTCGTGCCAAGTGGAATCCCGATCTACATTCTGCCTCTGGTAACGTTCATCGAAGTACTGTCGTTTCTTTCCCGGCCGGTCTCCCATAGCGTTCGGTTGTTCGCGAACATGCTCGCCGGCCACATTACACTGAAGGTGTTCGGGGGCTTCGTGACCATGCTGGGTGCGCTCGGCTTCCTCGGTTGGCTCGGAGCGGTCCTACCGCTTGGCCTCACCGTTGCGCTGACCGCGCTCGAGCTGCTGGTGGCGTTCCTGCAAGCTTACGTTTTCGCGATTCTCACGTGCATCTATCTCAACGATGCGATCCACCCGGGCCACTAACCCGCCCCGTTCATCAAACCTCGAAAAGGAGTTCTCTCATGGATCCTCAAGCCGCAAAAATGATCGGCGCTGGCATAGCCTGTATCGGCATGGGTGGCGCCGGCGTGGGCGTGGGCACGATCTTTGGCCACTATCTCGCCGCCGCCTTGCGCAATCCCTCCGCGGCACAGGGCCAGTTTGGCAACCTGATCTTCGGCTTCGCAGTCACCGAGGCGCTCGGCATCTTCTCGCTGCTGATTGCCTTGTTGTTGCTGTTCGCCCTCTAACGTCCCGACGATGACCTCAACGCGAGCGGTCTTTGCCACCGCGTGAGGTCCGGAGTTGTCGATGGCTCAGAAGAGCGCGCAGCCGGTTGGAACTGTCGAGCATATTCCCGCGAGCGAGCATGGTCGCGGGTTCCCGCCGTTCGACGCGCAGACGTTCGCTTCTCAGCTGTTCTGGTTCGCGTTGGCTTTTATTGCCCTTTACCTGTTGATGTCGCGGATCGCGTTGCCACGCGTCGGCTCGATCCTGGAGGCGCGCCGCCAGCGCGTCGAGAGCGATCTTGCGGAAGCACAGCGCCTGAAGAGCGAATCCGACGCTGCTATTGCGGCCAACGAGAAAGCATTGGCCGAGGCGCGCGGGCGCGCGCAAACCCTCGCCAATGAGACCCGCGAAAAAGCGGCGAAAGCGGCCGAAGCTCGTCGTAAAGAGGTGGATGCGAAGCTCCATGCCCGCATCGCCGAAGCCGAGAAAGCGATTGCCGCGACCCGATCAGCCGCGATGGCGAATGTGCACGGCATCGCCAGCGACACCGCACCCGCCATCGTACAGCGACTGGCCGGCGTTACACCGGCGAGCGAAGAGGTCGCCGAAGCCGTCACGAATGTGCTCAAGCACTGAGATCGCACATGTTCGAAGCTGAATTCTGGGTCGCCGTAGCCTTCGTTATCTTCGTTGGCGTCCTCGGCTATCTCAAGGTGCACAAGCTCGTGGTGAAGAGCATCGACGACCGCCGCGATCGTATCAAGCTGGAGCTGGACGAGGCGCGCCGTCTCAAAACGGAAGCGGAAGCCCTGTTTGCCACCTACCAGCGCAAGCTGCAGGAAGCCGAACACGAGGCGCAAGCGATCATCGCCGGCGCCAAGACCGAGGCCGAACGACTTGCCGTCGAGGCAGAAACGAAGATCCAGGAGTTCGTCGAGCGGCATACGAAGATGGCCGAAAGCAAAATCTCTCAGGCCGAGGCGCAGGCCCTAGCCGACGTGCGCTCGGCCGCCGCAGAGGCCGCCGTTGCCGCAGCCGAAAGAATCTTGACCCATACCGTCAAGGGCAAGGTCGCCGACGATCTCATCGTCAAAGGGATCGCCGACCTCAAGGGTAAGCTCAATTAACCCTCTTCTCGCTCGCTCCCAACGCAAACAATCTGTGCAAAAGAATCCCGTCGTGGCATAACGCCCGAGTTTTGCCACTTGCGCGCGATTTCTAGTGCGGGCGCATTGATTCGTTGGACAGCCTGATCTGGCCGATGTGGGGGGCGCGCTGGCGCGGTTTCCGTGATCATCTTCGATTGCAACGGTGTGCTGGTCGACAGTGAACAACTCGCTGCAACGGTTGCCGCGCACGAATTCACGCGCATTGGGATTCCGATTACGTCCGAACTCGTCATGCGCTATTTCTTCGGGCGCCGTCCAGCCGATATGTTTGCCGCCGTCGAGGCAGCGACCCGCCGCAAGTTGCCCACGAATTTTGCCGATACGGTCGCGGCCGCAACGCTTGACCGTTTCCGTGTCGAGTTGCGCGCCATGCCGCACGCCGCGCATGCGCTGACTTGGTTACGCGGGCCGAAATGCGTGGCTTCGTCCTCCGGTCGCGACCGCGTCCGGATGAGCCTGGAAATCACGGGCCTGGTACGGTTTTTCGACTCTCAGTTTTCCGCCAGCGATGTGCCCAATGGCAAGCCCGCGCCAGACCTGTTCCTTCATGCCGCTGCGCGGATGGGGGTTCAGGCCTGCGATTGTATCGTGATCGAGGACTCACCTGCTGGTGTGACTGCTGCCACGGCGGCAGGAATGGCGGTTATTGGCTTTGTCGGCGGCAGTCATGCGAGCGCCCCTCTCGGCGAGCAACTGATCCAGGCCGGCGCGCGCACCGTCGTTGCCGACCTGCGACATCTGAAGAGTACCGTAGTTGGTCTGCGCGGGCGGTAGCTGACGCGGCTTATTGCTGACGCGGTGCCAGCTTCCTCGCGCTTTTCGCCGTCTTCTTCTCGTTCTTGTCGCCGATTTCGTCAAATCCGACATAGATGACGTAAGCATCGACCTCCGAGCGCGACGGAACCGGAAAGGTGAGGCCTTCTTCAACATCAACGAATTGCACGTGGGTTTGATCCGGCCCCACGGTCACCGGAAGCCGCTTGAACTTGGTGGCGATAGTCTTGGGCTGCGGACCCTCCCGGACCACCGCATAGCGCAGTGGTACATCGACCTGGCCGGGGGTCCCCATTGGTCCAAGGATGACGCGCCCCTGAACGCCTACCTTGATCGTCATGACACCGCCTTGCACCAGACACTCGCGGGCGGTCTGGCCGAAGGAGAGCTGGTAGCGCAAATCCCCCGCGGTCGCTTGGCCGCTCTTCGCCGCAATCTCCAAAGTGGACGCCCCAGTGCGAATATCGACGCCGGGACATTCGATGTCCGGTGAAGAAGGCGTCGGCGATGCCGGCTGCGTTACGCCCGGCTTGGCGCTGGAGAAAAGGCCGGCAAACCTGTTACTGATCGAGGAGACGGTGTCAGACGAGCCGATGCTGGATGCCAAAGAGCAGCCAGACAGCAGCATGGCACCCATCAGCAGCGTCAACGCGCGGCCCCCGCCGCGCATTCGCCTGTCGTCACGCCCCGGACGCATTGAAATAACTCGAGTTTTTCCTGGCAGAAGCTCCCGCTCCGTGCCTTATATCAATCAAACCATGGCGACCCCAAGGCGGATCGGGGATCAGGGTGACGGGTCGTCCTTGATCCGGGCGTAAAGCAGGTGGTCCTGCCAGGCCCCATCGATGCAAAGATATTGCCGGGCAAAGCCCTCGCGTTTGAAACCGGTTCTTTCCAGCAGCCGGACCGAAGCGACGTTGGCCGGAATGCAAGCGGCTTCGATCCGGTGAAGCTTGAGGGTGCCGAATGCGAACGGAATCATGGCGGTTACGGCGGCCGTCATATGACCTTGGCGTGCATGGGCCGCCCCCATCCAATAGCCGAGGCTGCCTGCCTGTGCGCAACCCCGACGAATGTTGGCGAGCGTCAGCCCACCAACGAGAACGTCATCGCTCTTGCGAAAAACGAAGAATGCATAGGCAAGGTCGCCGCGCTGATCCTCTGAATAACGCTTGATACGACGGCGAAAGGACGAGCGGGCAAGGTCGTCAGCCGGCCAGGCGGGCTCCCAGGGGGTGAGAAAATCACGGCTTGCCTCGCGCAGCGCCGCCCATTCGGCATGATCGGACATCTGCGGCGCTCGCAGCACCACCCCCTCACCCGAGACCGCGGGCATTAGGTCGGACAAGCTTACGGCGCGGAAGAAGGCCATAGTGATCAGTCAGCGGACGACGGATGGCGGACGTTTAGGAACGGACTGCTCCTTCTGTACGCGGTCGTGCAGTGCCGGTCATCCGGCTTTAGGCCGCCCGACGGACGAGACTGTCGGCAATCGTGGCCGCGCTTTCAAGCCCGTTACCCGGACCGAGCGCGGCGACCGCGGGTCGTCCACGCGCAATCAGGGCGCGCCCGGCGGCACGGGCGCTCGCAACCGTTACGGCTTCGATTTTTCCCACCAATTCGTCGAGTGGAATGGGTCGGCCCCAGTGGAGTAGCTGGCGCGCGAGTTGCTCGGCGCGGGCGCTGGAGCTCTCGAGTGCCATCAGCAATCCGGCTTTCATCTGTGCCTTTGCTCGCGCCACCTCCGCCTCATTGAGGGTTTCGGCCGCGCCATTGATCTCGTCCACGACGACGCGCATCAGCTCGGCCACGTCGGCCGCATCGGTCCCGGCGTAGAGGCCGAACATTCCGGTATCTGAATATGGCGCATGGAACGCATAGATTGCGTAGCAGAGGCCGCGCTGCTCGCGCACTTCCTGAAACAATCGCGATGACATGCCCCCGCCGAGCACGCTCGTGAACACCTGCAGGCTGAACAGGTTGGGATCGCGCTGCGGTATTCCGTCCATGGCAAGCGCAATGTGCACCTGCTCCAGGTCGCGCCTCTCGATACGCGAGCCGCCGACGAAGCGCGCCGGCTCGGGCGTCGGCGCGCGAGGGCCGGTGAAACTCGCGAACAACCTTTCCACTTCCGCCACCACCGCGTGGTGCTCGACCGCGCCCGCCGCCGCGATCACCATGTCCGGTCCGCGATAATTGCGCGTGAGGTAAGCGGCAAGCCGCTTGCTATCGAAAGATCGCACGGTCGCCGGCGTGCCGAGAATTGAACGGCCGATCGGCTGACCGGCAAAGGCGGTCTCCTGCAGCCTGTCCCAGATCAGGTCATCCGGCGTGTCTTCGGAGGCGCCGATTTCCTGCACGATGACGTTCTGTTCCCGCCGGAGTTCATCGGGATCGAACGTGGGATCTGCAAGGATGTCGGACAGCACGTCGAGCGCCAATGGCACGTCGGCTCGCAGAACGCGCGCGTAGTAGGCGGTCGTCTCGATCGAAGTTGCGGCGTTGAGGTCGCCCCCTACCGCCTCTATCTCCTCAGCGATTTGGCGCGCGGTACGCCGCGAGGTGCCCTTGAAGGCCATGTGCTCGAGCAGGTGCGATATCCCGTGCTCGTCCGGGCG
>Ga0105248_10003983_pt1 | contig 16326 bp, 4 predicted proteins | sample KBSS34metaG_FD_81524 | JGI IMG/M metagenome (GOLD analysis project Ga0105248, IMG submission 81524) | Switchgrass rhizosphere microbial communities from Kellogg Biological Station, Michigan, USA - KBS S3-4 metaG | ecosystem: Host-associated > Plants > Roots > Rhizosphere > Soil | place... | reverse complement strand
CGCCGCAATGAATGTTGATACTCCTCCGGTCTAACCAACGAACTCACGGGCAACGGACGCGCAAACTGATTGTGATACGTCGCCGCCACTTCCTCCATGATCTTCAACGCCTGCGGTCGCAGCGAGCTCAGCATGTTCATCTTCAACGCAAGCCGGTCCGAAGGATTGTTGAGATCGTAAGAGCGTCCATTAAAACTTTTGGCCAACCTCTGGAGCGAGTCGTATTCGGGTAATGTTTGCGGCTGCGTTTCTGATGGTTGCGAACTCTGATTGAGAAGCTCTTTGTCTTCTTCATAACGACTGAACGGGTTATCGTCGACCCGCTGGCCGACGCCGAACAACACGTACGTATCAGTGACCGCCGGAACGGGAACCATCTCACCTCGTTCGATCATCGCCGCGAGATCGAGATAGTCCAGGCAGGTATGAACTTTGTACTTTTCAATCTCCGCAACCTGTGTAGCGAGAAACCAATACCGTTCCTCGTAGTGTTTGAGCTCGGGCGGGATCTCGAGCGCTCCCGCGCCGGCATCGCCGCGATCGGCTTTGGCGATTTCGACGGCGCGGTTCCACGCGTCGGGATCTTGTGCGCCGGTAACATTCGACGAACTGTACTGTGATTGACCGGCACCCCTTTTGATTAGTTTGAAATGGTAAAGTGCCCAGCCCGTACCGGCGATAAGTGCGATTACGATAAATGCAAAGACGATCCTCTTCATTCACGCACAATATAGGCGAACACAACAAAACCCGCCACAGGACTAAAGTCGTGTGCGGGTTTACAGGAAAGATTTTTGCGCTGCCGCGGATTGTTGTAGCAGTAGTTTATTTCACGTCAACTCCTTTGTCCCCACAGGTACGTTTCGAGTGGTCCAAGTCCGACTACGTCGAGGGCGTCAACGTTAGTCTTGTCAGATCTAATGAAGGCCACAGCTACCGCATGTTGAGCCAAAGAAAATTCAACTCATTCAAGCTTATGAATTCTTGATCTGTAACAACCGCAGTGCTTTACGGTAACGCCTAGTATACGCGCCTCTGAAGAGCTCTCAAAGCGCAAGTAGTTGCGGGTGTCAAGCTGAATTTTCGCAAGCAAAAGATAATGAAGGGATCAGGACAAGCGCGGAGGAATTCGTTAACCTGCGTGGGTCAACAGCTTAACTCGTGATCATCATTTCAATCGCAATAAGTATTGCTAATCATCCTAAACATCGAGTCCTTTTCATGTTGACAGTCGATCAGAAAGGAGTATTATTAGCGGGCTCACGTAGCGGTAAACCATTCCTGACGCGGTCTCCCTGCCGTTAGTTACGTAGTAACTCTTAGCCTTCCCAGCGGGCTTAGCGCCGTTGGTTTCGCGTTAGCAGCTTAACCAAAACTTTACGGATCAATTTTAGCGAGGTTTTATTTTTAGGTTCGAATAAGTTCAACGCCCTGGACTTTATGACGACTCGCTGTCGGTGACCCGTCGTTAGTTCACGGCGTTTCTAAAAAGGAGCCCACTCAGCGAATCCTGAAGAAGTTTACTGGGTTCAAACTGAGGAAAGAAACGACCTGAAAGTTAAACTCCGTCACTACTGGCTGGTAATGACGGAGCTGTAGACAATCACACTTTACTGCATAAGCGTAAAGGTGCGTTCGCCTGACAACCCGCATCATAGCGCAAGTGCAGTGCTGACTCAAATTACCGGAGTCAAACATGCACAACGCTGCTCCGCACGGTCCACACCTATTCGTAGCCCGCTCAAGGGCATCTACCTACTGCTGCTTTATGCAGAGAGCCCCCAGATTGTGCCTTGAGCGATGGTCCAAGTCGACATCTTGTTGCTTTAGCTAACCAGGTTGGGAGCGGAGAGCTTTTGCACTGACTCCATCTTCAAAAATGGAGCTAGCATGAGCATCGATATCGAACAAGACAGTTCACAATGGTACGTTGTATATACTAACCCGAAGCAGGAAGGACGAGCTGACAGTAACTTACGAGCATGGGGCGTTGAAACGCTTCATCCCAAGCTCCAGGCACGCCGATTCAATGAGTTCACCGGTGCACCTACTGTCACCACTAAGCCCTTGTTCCCCAGGTATTTATTTGCCAGGTTCAATGCGCATCGACAACTGGCTAAGATCTCTTTTACGCGTGGCGTTCATTACGTGGTGAGTTTTGGCGGCCAACCGGTTTCAGTTGACGAAGACGTCATTCAGATTGTTAAAGATCGTGTCGATCAAAGTGGATTCGTCAAACTGGGAGAAGACCTGAAGCAGGGCGACCGAGTGGTGATCAAAGCTGGACCACTACGAGAATTCGAAGGTGTCTTCGAGCGTAAGCTCAAGGACAACGAAAGGATTAGTGTGCTGCTCAGCACGATCTCGTATCAGGGTCGACTGATAATAAACAAGGATCTGATCGAAAAGGTAAATACACACCACGCTTAGCGGCGACGGCGCCAACAGCGCGGAATATGTTTATAGGGGCCTCAGGCCTGAAAGGGCGAAATACGTTTGCGTATGTCGGCCCTCCAGGCCTCATGTCTTTTCGTGGATTTCGTTACCAGGGGCGACGTGCTCCGCTTCGCTTCGCACTTGCCCCTGGCTATCATATTCCGCGCCTTTGGCGCTGTAGCTCATATAAATGGCTAATCATATTCCGCGCCTTTGCCGCTAAATCACGTTGGGAGTATGAGTAGGTTCGTGGCCAGGAAGAGGCGGCGCATGCGCAGCACCGGCAATTGGCTTTCACTCAAACTCGAATAGATCGAGAAGTCGAACCAGAGTTTGCCACTCTCCTTTAAACCAGTCGGCGCGTTGGTCCTAAACCAGAACTCGATCGTGTCGGAGACGTCTTTAATAAACGAACTGTCCGGTCCAAGCCTCAAGATCGAAATCGACGTCGGCATCGACAGCAGAATCGGAATCGTCACCTCGAGATCAGGCATCAACCCGGACGTCTCACCCGAATCCTGAAGTCCATAGCCATATGAAGCGCCCAGTCGAATAGTACGATTCTCATTTCCAACTGTCTGCGCCTCCTTGAAGAAAGCGATGAAGAAGTCGCTCAGGTATTGAGCCAGCTTCGACGGCTTTTGTGCCGCATAGTCGGCAATATCGATCTTTTCGTCAGGATCGAGCAGCGGTGTCAGGACGTTAACGAACCTCACCACCGGCGACTGGAAGACGAAGGCGGGATTGGTAGTCTCACCCTGGATCAGATCCTCATTGCGCTTTACCGCCGCTCCGGCCCACGCGTTTTCGATCTTCAAGATGTCGAAATCCTTGAACACCATGCGACGCGTGCTGATGTTGCGCCCGCTTTCATAAGGCAACACCTTCTCATCCTGCAAACTGACAAAGTAATAAGAGATCGAATCCATCGTCGGCGCAAATGGCACCGTCTTGTAACCTTCGATCTGAATCTCCGGTAACTGCGATAACCGGAAGCCCAACGCATCCGTCGTCTGCACTGACACGACCAACGCGTTAACACTATTCACGCTTTCCGCACGCTGTGTGATCACGAAGTGATATTCCGGAGAGTCGAGTGGCGCAGGACTGTAGAGAGCGTTAGTGTTCTGCCACGTATGCCACGCCTTCGCGGTCCGTTGGGCGAGCCATGCGAACGAACTAATCGCAGTACGAGCATTTTGTTCGTCGGTACCCGTCGCGAGGAAGCGATCGAGATCCCTCGCAATATCCGGATAGGCACTGCTGAATTGGATCAGCGCCGCAAACAGATCCGGATCGTCCGCGTCACTGAATTTTGCCTGTAGCCCACTCGAAACCGGCACATTCAACTTGATGTCGGCAAGTATCTTGTCGTGCGCCGCGCCCACATACTCGTACTGACAACTACAATCCCACCGTCGAGCTTCCAGCAGTTTTTCTTCATCGCTCTTGAGTAGGACGTCATCTCCGACAAACTGCTTCACGTGCGGAATGAAAGTCTGCTCACTCAACGACGGCGGCGTCGGATAAGCACGCAGCGGCACCGGAATGGTCTGCTCGCCAAGCGGCACGAGGATTTTTCGTTCCCCTGGCTTGTCAAAACTGTCGGGCAATACAAAGGTCAACCACGACGACGCGAGGTAACCATCGATACCTTCAACGGGATGAATCTCATGCTCGATCGCGTTGATCTGATAGAACAGATCAATATTAAATACATCGTCAAACTGCTTTCCGTCTCTACCCTGCTGTTCGCGATTGGTGTCAAACGAGAACGTCAGGCGTGTCGTGGTTTTCGCAAGTGAGAACCTGCCCGTCGAAAATGAGTACGCATTTTTCTTCTCAACGTCGTTAGGATCGTCAGGGTTTTGCGAAACAGGTTTGCCGAACAGACGCGGCGCAAACAGATCGGTGTCCGGATATTGAGAGTGAGTGACTGTAACCGGATACTGCATGACTACGTCGACGGTGTAAGCCGAAGTGAGACTGACGAGTAACTGCTGGCGCATCATTTCGCGCGCGTCCGCCAGGGCATCTGCAGGAGTAGCGTCCACAAAAACATTAGCGACATGCTTACTGATAGCGCCGGCCAGCGAATCCTTCGCCGCCACGATCGCCTCGTAGGGATACTTCTGTGGATCAGGAGGGTCGCTATCCGGAGGCGGCATGCCTGATTCGTATTCCAGTTTCCAGGTCGAGGCCGAGAACTGTGGACCAAGCACTTGTTCCATCGCATTCAAAAAGTCACGGCCCATCTGGTCCAGATCGACACCGCTCTGCGAAGTCCTGACCGGTATCTCATTGCCGATGAACCTGCCGGTTTGATACGGATACACGAGCACAGGCTCCTTACGTGAGAGCAGACTGCCCGCGAGCGGTTCGACCGCAAAGAACAACGGATTCGTACCATCGATATTGAAAGCGATACCGGTCGACGTTGGTGCGAAGCGAGCGATCCAGATCTCTTCGGCAATCTCGCCCAGGCCCTTCTTCGGCGCCGCAACCAACACCTTCAACCTCGGAAACGCCGTCTCTAATCGTTTGGCAAATTCCTGGAGCGACAACGGCGGCACAGGCTCGGGCTCCGCGGCTTTTAGTGCGGCCGCCTTTTCCTGCCCTGCATTCGCGGGAACGCGGCTGGTCACCGTGCTCACCGAAGCAACGTCCTTGAACTCGTCGTTAACAAGATCCAAATTGCGCCTAATCGCGACACGCACGACGAGCGCAAAAAGATTCTTGCCATTTTCATCGGCGACCGGCTGGGACATCGCTCTTTCCGCGGGCGCCGGCGGTGCGGGTTGGCCAAGACTGATCGGCGTCAGGAAGTTGATGATGCTCAGCACGAACTGGACCATCACGTCCAACGGAGACGAGGCATTTAACGCAACATCTCCCTGCATCGTTGAACTGAGCGTCACGCGGACGTCCGGCTGAGTCAACTGGTAATAGATCGTGCGGAACTTGCCGAGATCCGTCAGCGCCATCGCCGCAATAGCATCGGTATCGGGTCCTTTATAAAGGTCCGCGTTGAATCGCAGTGTGACGATCAGCTCAGGAGACGCTTCACCCTGTGCGATAACGTAGTCAGACGTCACTGCCGGCCACTGGTCCAAAGGGATGAGATTGTCGATATAGCCGATCGGGAATCCCTTGTTGGGCCAATTCGGATCCTGCAAACTCGAATCGAGCCAGTTGCCGAAGAGATCCTGCCAGTTAAAGTTGACGAGGACCGTATTGCCGACGCCGTTGTATGGATTCTCTTTCGGACTGGGCAAGAGTTGACCCGCGTCTGTTGGCTGAGTGACAAACGGAAATACAGGCACAACTGACTGGTAGATCCACCTGCCCTGATCCGGTCCCTCTTCAGGTGTCTCCGGACTAATCGGCAAAGCGGAATTAGTTGCTTCAAAACCATTGGCTGCTTTAATCCGGTAACCGAGCAGGTTATACAACTCGGCCAACTGGTTCTGCGGGTCGACATCAAATTCATTCGAAACGGCCGCCGGCCGTTTGAACTTAAAGGCGATGTTCCCTGCTGGAATCGTCGCGATCGCTTCCTCGAGCCGGTCGTCAAACTGGATACCTCCCGCGATCAAACCTTGCACGTCTTTGTTCGCATGGGCCAGAGTCACGACGGTGGTGGAGAAGCGCTCCGCCAGCGACGCCAACGAATCTTCAGCCGTAGCTCGCCAGACAGTTTCAGGCAAGCGAATGAAGCTGCCTTCAGACAAACCGTTTGCTTCAGCGATCGCCTGGGTCGTGATGTTGGCGCGCGCAGCGATCGTTTCAAGCGATTCTCCAGCGCGGACTTGATACGTCAACGGCGGAATTCGCAGATGTTTGCCGGCTGCGAGTTTCGCGTGCGCATTGTTGTACTGAGTTGCAAGGTGTGAAACCGTTACGCGGTAACGTGCGGCCACGTCCGCAAGACTTTCATCAGACGCAAGGGTAAAGTCTGAAACAGTCTGTGCCACCGGTTGCGCGTAGAACACCTCGTGGTCCGTGTCGATCGCCTGGCGGACGACAACGTTGTTCATGAAATTCCGAAGCACGTTGTCAGTGATCGTGTAGGTGACGAGCAACGTCAGTTTGCCGATGCCGTCCTGACTAAACAGGTAGTTCGGCAATCCCTGCTTCGGTTTCCCTTCGTAATACAACACGTAACCGCCACTGTTGACGACCGCCGACTCCCACATGAGCTTCAGAAACTCGATATCACTTTGGCCCAACGGATCACGCTGCGGCGATCCGGCCGCCAACTTGAGCAACATCTCTTGAGTGAGCTGAGGTGGATTCGACGCCGTCGAGAGGTTGGTCTGCAATAAAAAGAACGTCGGATCGGGATCGGACTTCAATCCGTTCGGTGGCACTTCCTGGTCCGGCACCGCTGGATCCGGCGGATAAAGAATCTGGATTTTGTTGATCCTTGGTAATTGCGCTTCGGCATACCAGACCAGAAGGTTTTCGAGGAGCCTACCGCCACCGGAATCGATGCCGGTCATTTCGTACGTATTGGGCAGGAAGACGCCGTCGCCCGATGCAGTCTGCCGCACCTGGATCTCGATCACGGTGGACCACGAGTAGTCTGTGATCAGCTTCGGATCATGAGTTTGTCCCGGACCTTCCTGTAGCTGCGTCCAAAGTCTGACCTGGGGTTGTAATGCCTGCTTGCCCATGATCACGTCCATCAGTTCACTGGGGAACTGCCATAGATGTGGTTCAACCGTTTCCGGCAGTCGCTCACTGCCGCGGTTCGCAGTTACGAGAGCGACCGGTGTGTGCCATAGCACGGCAGTCGGGAGAGTGAAGCGACGCGGCTCAACTCGCAACAACTTCGCCGCCTCGAACGTGACTGGTGGACCAAACGGGGCAGTCTTCAACCTGGCCAACGAATCAGCCGCCGCCGCAGTGACCGTATAGGTCAAACGGGTGCCTCCTCCGAGCTGGAACCATCTACTAACCGTATCGGCCACATTGAGCGTGACAGTGCTGTCAGTAACGAGGTTCGAGCCATCAAACTGCTGGCCAGTAAGTTCATAAAGCGGTGCAGGTGCACCGGCTTGCGGACTATCCGCCGGTGAAGGCGGCCGCAAACCTTGCAAGAGCACTCGAGCAGCAAGTCCCGACAAGTTGTTGAATGATTGATTCGCCTGGAGCGCTTCGACCAATCTGCCGACGTTTTCCTGTTGTGCGTATGGTGCAAGCAAAGGCTCGCCGGCCGGGAATAGTTCCGGAACATCAGCGTTTGCATGGACCAGTTCAGTAAGTGAAACCCCGTATACACGACTGACGTCCAACAAACTTTCGGGTTCGTGGTCTGAAGTGATGAAGGTCGCATCCGGAAGTGCGATCTGTGTCGCGGGTTCCGGTAGTGCGCCCTTCAATAATGTATTCGCCGATCGCAGCGTTAAGATGTCGTGATTCATCTTCGCTGCGATTGATTGCACGGTGTCGCCGCGCTTCACGGTGTACACCGCGCCGGGCACACGTAGCTGCACACCCGCGCGAAGTGGCCGCGTTGCATTCGCGAGCGCGAGTTCCCGTACGTCAATGCCGAGATCGGTGCGACGGTCGACAAGATCAATCAGCGACTCGCCTTCATTGAGCGGCGCCTTTTGAGTTTGCAAATAACTGATCGCGTCCTGAACTGTCGAGCGCGCAAGCATCGCAAAGAAGTCGAGGAAGATAAACGACGCGAGCGACTTGTTTTCAAGCTCCGGCGTGACCTTGAACGACGCCTGGTCCTTCTTCTCTGCCGCAGACTTGTAACGAACAGCCATCTCTCGGAAGTACTTCTTGACTTCATCGAGATACGCGGCACTGGCCGGAGTCTGCGTGAAGAAGTCGACATCAACGCCGGTGCTGGTTGTAAGTTTCAACAGCGGCATGATCGGGAAGACACTGACCTCGTCATCTTCGACTATCACTGCACTGGTGGGTGGAGGAGCCGGCGGCGGAATCGTCACCTCAAACTTGAAGAACTTTTCGAGAAACTTAAGCACCTCATCTTCACTGAAGGGTTCGAGCATTCCTTCCTGAGTCAGGTAGCAGTAGATCTTGTTCAAATCCTCGATTGTAATATCCTGCGTCAGCAGCTCGGCGAGAGTGGTGTTCTCCTTTTTGCTGTTCAGATAAGCATTGAGTGTCCACAACAGTGCGCCACGAGCGATCTGATCAAACGGAGGGGGCGGTGGCGACTCGACCTTTTCGACTTTGCTCGACACGTACGTCATTGCGACAACGTACGGCTTGCGTGGACTACCAGCGCCGAGTGGTCCATCAGTGCCCGCGGTAAACTGCGGCACAAACTGAAGCGGCACTGACACGGGAGTGTTGACCAGCAGCGGCTGCCACTTCATCTCCGGAATCTCCGGACACTCTTCATCGCCGAGCGCCGTGAGTTGGCGCGTAAAGCGCTTCTGGCTGAGCGACCGTCCCCACGGAGGATTGGGATCGGTTTTCCCGATCGTGAAGTTAAAGCTCATGTTCATCTTGAACGAGAGCTTGATTGTGATCTTGAAGAGCCCGAGATTGATCCGGACTCTCAACGACAGCGATATTCTTACTTCGAAGAAGACGTCGATCGCTTTATACGCCTCGAGAGTCAAACGAAGACTGACCACTACTTCAACTTCAAGATCGGCTTGAATGATTCCGAGATCGACGGAACCATAAATCTTGCCGACGAGCGACACGCGCGCCTGGATCATGTAGTAGAACGGATCCTTCGCCGCGGCCACAGTAACTGTGGATGAGCCTGCCGGAACAAGCTGGCGCGAACCGGCGCGAACTAACTGCGTATCAGTTGACGAACCCGACGAGAGTTGCGCTGGATATGCGTTGTACCACGCGAAGATACCTTCGAGAATTCCCTGGACCGTGACACTCATCCCGGCCTTCACTATGCCGTAGTCGAGGTCCTTACCCAACCCGATGCGCAGGCCGATTCCGAACGCGATTACAGGACTAAAGCTGCCGTTTGTAACTGTGGGAACTTTGTCGCTCGTGGCGCTGCTGAGCTTGCCGAAGTAGAGACCACCCGATCCGACGAAAGGAAACGCCTGGACTGAGAACGAACGTGTGAAGTCGCCGTTGGCAGGAAAGCCGAGATCGATCATGAAGTCGCCGTTCGTGTAGATCTGCACCTTCATGCTGGGCAGAGTGACTGACACGGCGCCGAATTGCAGGTTGCGAATGTAGAACGGGAGCGTCAGATCGATCTGCCACATCCCGATCGTGTCGTTAATCTTCTTGTAGAGGATCTCGAACTCGAGCCCGTTAAAAATCTTCAGCTTCTCGCCGGCCTTGGAGCCGGTCACGCTGATCACCACGCCGTACAACTCAGGATCGTAGAAGACGATCCCCACTTTCACTGCCTGAAGAACCTCGAAGTCCGCACCGATCAACCAATCGGTCGCTTCGTTGAAAACGAGACTGAGGTTCTTCTCTTCGTCGAAGGCTGAGGTGAGCTGGCCGATGGCGCCGAGGATCGAAGCCGGAACAGGCTCGAGCGCGTGAGTCTCGTCGTTGAACACCGCCATGTGCTGGCCCAGGCCAAGGAAGGTCAGCTTGAACACTTCCGAACCTTCGCCGGGCACCTTGGGCGTTGAATCGGGATCTGCAACGTCCCATTTCACCGGATCATCAGGTTTAATGTCGTTCCCGAGGAACTGACCTTCAGTGATCTTGAACATCACTTTCTCGGTCTTGACGTCGTACTCGAGCTCGAGTGTGCCGATGCGCGCGAAGCCGAGATTGATGTTGGGCGAGTAGCTCAGGCTGGCGGTCTTTGGCGAAGAGTCTTCCGGTGAGAATTCGACTACAAATTTGAAACTCTTCAGCGGAACACTATTGAGCACGTTCCACGGCGCCACGAGTTTGATGTCTTCGCCCGGGTACACCGCGTTGATGAGCACTTCGATCATCTCGCCCAGCGATTTATCACCGGCTTCAAAGGTAAGTGTCTTCTTTTCGGCTGACTCCTTGAGAGTTGCCGTCCAACCGAGGAATTCAAAGATGTATTCCTTGGCCTCATCGTTGAACTTTGCGGTGACTTTGAACTCGAGGCCACCTTCGTCGTCTTTGCCGCCGAAGCGCAGGAAGCCCTGAATTTCACCTTCATCTTTGCGCTTGTCGTCTTCCAATCTGGAGCTGATTTTGACAAGGGCGCCGATCGTTACGCTGAGAAGTTCGATTCTCCACTCGGCGCCGATCGCGAAGTCGTAAGCCTTCGACACCCCAGTCTCAAATCCTGCCTCCAGTTGCGTGATAACGACATTGGGAATGAACTGCTGATACGAAGGCGGCAGGTAGATCCCGATGATTGTTGGTAGATCGATCTTTCCCTTTTCGGCGAGCCCGCCACGAAAACTCCAACCATCTTCGGCGCCGTTGTATGCCGCTGAGACTTCCATCGCCACCGCGCCGGGCGGAGGATCATCGATGGACCACGTATCGGGCGGAACTGCTCCCGGCGGCACGAGCCAAAACGCCGCCGCAAAACTGCCGGTTGCTTCCCCCGCGACGTAGTTGAAGTTGAAATTGACCTGCGTGAGGGTGAAAATCACGATGCCAAGATTGAACGAGCAGTGGGCAGTGATGACCGTCTCAAACGTGAACGTCGAGTTCCTTGGATCAATCAACAAGGTCATCACCGTGACCTTGAGTTCCGTACACGGCAGACTCCCGGCAATCCTGTCACCGAGAATCCACCTGACGAGGGCAATGAGATCGATCTTACTTTCCTCTTCGAGGAAACCGGTGACGATGTAACTCGGGTACTGCGCGTCGACGACGATCGTGAATTCGGCCGGACCTTCGAGGAGCTTGACCTTTGCGTTCAGTGAAGCGTTAGGCTCGTACTTCTCGTTTACGTAATTGATCGTGAAAGCGAAGTCGATCTCCTGGAGCGTGAACAACCCCGGGATTATGGGCCATGGCTCTATGATTCCAGCGCCGATGGAAATGCTCGTTATCCGCGGCACCTGCGGAATGACTGACATGCTCCACTGGCCGAGCTTGAAACGATTCACGAGCGGCAACTGCGATGGCAGGACATTGCCCAGGTTTGCGCCCCGCGCGAGCGTGTTGAGCGCTGTCTGCGTGACGAAGAGCAGTTGGTCCATGTCTGCCTCAAACGTCAGCAGGCTGAATTCTTCCGTAAAGTGCGCAGCGATATCGACCGATTCCCTGCCCTGCTCGGAATCGACTGTAATGCGTGAGACTAGCTGCATCTGCGGCACCGGCTTCGTTGTCGTGCCAACTTGCGGCGGTCTCTTTACGGCGATCCTGAATCCATCGAGCAACTGGTAGATGAATTCCATTCCCAGCGCACTGCCGGGAACAGGATCTGCCAGGACCATCACGGGTACGACTGTCTCAGGTGTCTTTTCACCTTCGAAAACAATTGGGCCTTTCACTTCGACTTCGGTTGAACCATTCAACAGCTTGCTGATAACCGCGAGTGTCCCGACCAGTTCCTGTTTGCCGTCAAAGAACAATCCTGCCGGCTCCGTCAGCGACGCATTTGAAGACCGCAACGTCAGCACCGCCGCGGCAAACTTCAAATCTTTGTAAAAGGTGTCGTCGAGAACGGGAAAAGCGGAATTGAAATTCCAGACAGTTGTCTGAGAGAAGAAACCATCGGCGTCGATCGTCATCGCCGCTACGTTGTTACGTACGGTGAAGACAGCAGTGACATAAGTATTTTCAAAGGGAAACGATCCACCCTGGCCCACAACGGTAATGTTCTGGCCCGGATACTCGACGATGTTGACTTGATTGACGACCAGATCGGCATCGAGCAGGTAATCCCGAAAAGCTTCAGCAATCGGTATCGATTCCAACGCGCCGGGAGGCAACGTGAGTGTGCCGTTGTCGGTATTATCTTGCAGAATCGTTTTGATTTGGTTGAGATCCATAATGACTGGTTCGCGATCGTCTCAGAAAGTAAAACTCACATATACGGGCAGGTGATCGCTGATGGCATGTCTAACGATGTGCCACGCGTCTTCAAAATCACGAGGCGGAATATTCTGGATCAAGTTACCGTCGAGTATCGGCCCGGGAATGAAAGCGCCGGCCTCAGGCGCCATCAATGCCGTGCCAACAGGCAGCCTCGTGGATTCGTTGATCAGATCGACTACGTGGCCACCTAAATCGGTCGGTTTTCCGGCGCGCCTGTATTTGAAAATGTTGTCGTAGGCGTTCTTGCGATACTCAACCGAAGTCGGAAATCCGCCGGGTGGAGTAAAGTTCACCAGCGAGGTCTTGGCATTGGTCGACTGCATTGAAGGGAGGGTGTTCAGCAGTTTGTCATATGGACCTGGATGCAGTGGATCGAAATCAACATTGAAATCACCGCTGATCATTGAAGCATCCATGTTCACCGTGGCGCCGTTATCCAGGATTGCGCGCGACTGGGCCAACTCACCAACGTTGCGCACTCCGATAGGCGAGTGAATTCCAAACATCGTGTGATAGGCGACGATGCTGAAATTTTTTCCGTCTGTTGTGCGAAACGCTACGTAGTAGGGTTTGCGTCCGCCGTTCGTAGTAAGACTGGAGTTGAAACGCAGGACACCGCCTGGAGTGCCGTTAGCAAGCAGCGTTTGATTCGAGAGAGCGTTGATCGGGTCGGTACCGCCGCCGATGCCAGGCGTCAGCGGTAAAACTCTGTCGATCCGGTAAAGCACAACGTAGGCTTCGTGATTCTTCTGACTGTTGATGCTGATCGATCGCCATTGATTGGGAGGTGCTTCACCGTTTTTCAGATTGATCGCGGGAATGAGCCGGGCGACGATGTTGTTGACGGCACTATTCTTGACTTCGAGTAACGAGATAATGTCTGGCCCTGCCTGTGAGGCGACTTCCGCGATGTAGTTGATCAGCGCGGCGCCATTCGCGTTGTTAACCTTGTTATTGGAGAACTGGTAGATATTCCAGTGCAACAGCGTGATTCGGGCCAATCAAACCCCCTCTCGAAAATAAAGGTCAGTACCACCTCGCGGTAGCGGGTGGGTCAGCCATGCGGATCATCGACCCACCCGCTACCGCAGGTGGTACTGACGTCGTCCAAGTGCGACGCCCTGATTGATCAGGCGGAGCCATCGGTGAGCAATGCGGGCTTCTTGTTGGCCATGTATCTGGCGGTCCATGCAAGGCTGCCGGGCTCCAGTTGTCGTAAGGGATCGCCGAAGAGAATCATGTCGATAGTGCCCGAGGTCGGCAGCTTCTTGCCTATCACGCTCAGCCCCGCGTTTTTGAATAACAACTGGTACTGCAAATCTCCGGTTTGACCGAGCGGTTTCTCCTTGAACTCAAAGTACTGAATGCTGAGTTTCAGTACACCCTGAAGACTCAGCAATTTTTTACCCCCGCCCGTACCCGGCAACTTGATCTGCGTCTCAGCCCGTGCAGTAGCCTCAGACGGGCTCCACGCCACCAGCAGTGCGGCCGAAAAGCCTGCGCGTGCCGCAAGCGCACCCATGCTCCCGAGGTTGAGCTCGAAGTTGATCGCATACCAGTCTTTAGTCAGTCGCAACGCTCTAAAACCTTTCGGTGTGCGCACAGGCAAAAAACCAAGATCGGCTGGACCACCACGACCGTCACTCTGCAAAATCGACGTGACCTTCAGCGGGAAGCGATTGAAGAGGCTGTTCGCACGAACCTCACTTTGCGATATGTCGTAACTGGCCTGGCCGGCGTCAAAGGCAAACACACGATTATTCGTTGTGCCGTTCGCAAGCAGCCTGAAGTCCATCGTGATGCCGAGGTTCGAGAAGTAGAGGCCCTGTCTTTCCGACTGCTGCGGAGTCTGCAGGCTTCCAAACGAGAACATATCGAAGCCCGCCAGTTGTTTGAAATTCAAATAACCCCAGAAAGAAAAGCGCGTAAAGATGTGCTCGTCCAGTCCTGACGGCTCACTGCGCAACGTCTCGAATCGTGCTTTGACGATCTGCACGTAGTTCAAAACGTGACTGTCAATGAGGAACTTATACGTCTGGTTCGGATCGGTGTAGAACGAGTACGAACGCTGGCCGTTGTGAACTTCATAACTACCATTCAGATCGATCGACTGATTGTCGATCGGATCGGGAGGATAGCCGCCCTGCAATGACGCCGGCTCGCCAAACCACGTGGTAGTCGTCAACTGAATCTTGCTCGTGAAGTCGAGCAGCTCGGAGTTTTCGAAAACTACCTCGAGTTGCAGCACCTTGAAGTCGTAAATCTTACTTTGGGGATCGATCGTCGGGACCACTTGCGTCACGTGAGTGATGAGCCGGTCCTGACTATGTACTGCCAGGCTGGTTTTTCGTGAGACATAATCACGATCGACATAACTAATCAGACCGAAGAGTGAACTCTTGTCCTGCTCGAGCAGGCCCTTCTCAGACTTCACGAAGCTCGTCTCAATACCAAAGTGGTGGGCTTCAAAACGACTGAGATCGATGCCTGCCAGCAAACCTTTCAGATCAGCCGGAAAGTTCTTCGTCTCAACAGTGACTCGCAGTGCGAGTATTCCTTCCCAAGCCGGATTCGAAACCAGATTTACAAACTTCTTGAAGCGATAATTTTCTTCGGCACTCGTCTCGGCGTTGGCGATGTAGCTCTGGAGGAACAGCGATATCCGGCCGGGATCGCTGTTGAAAACCGTGGGGCTGGTCCACGCTTTTGGATCGGTGGCCAGATCTTTGATCGCGCCGCGTCCGAATTTGAAGATCAGGATGTTGCGAAAATCTGTGTCGCCTCCTGATCCGACGTTGATGTCGAAAGGCCAGCCTGCAATTGAGATCCGATGCTCAAATAGTCCGAGTTTCGCCGGCTGCGATACCACGAGAAACATCTGATTTGATTGCAGTGCCTCTCTCAGCTCCGGACCTACATCCACGAACTCCAGCTTGCTCTTGTCGTCCTTGTTTTGGGCCAATAACACCGACTCCCACTTCAGCCCGCGAATCTTTGCTATTAATCCCTGCGGAGTGGTAGTGGTATCGGGATCTGCCGGCAGTGCGGTTAACGGTAACGACTTTTGTATCTCGGAAATCTTCTGCTTGCGGACACTATTCAGAATCTGCAATTCGAAATCGCGCACAGCCGCCGGTGGGAAGCCGGCTCGGACTTCGCTACCCGCAAGGCCAGCATAGATTGCTAACGGATAGCTATTAGCCAACGCTGTATTCTGTAACCTCGCGACGGGAGCCTGATACAACGCAAGCATGTTTGAGCCAGGCATAATCGTCTTTGGATCGTAGAGCGCCGCTTGTTCCGGCTGCGAGTAATAGACAGCTTCGAGACCTGCTCGATTAGGAGCAATACTGACCCAGGCAGTGGGCCAGGTATCGTCAAGCAGCGGAGTGTCAGCGACTGCCTTGAATCGATGTGCGCCGCTGTTTTCGATTCCACTCGCGGCGTTGGTAAGCGGAAAAACTGGCGCGAACGCGGGCTTCCCTGGATGGAAACGGATCGTCGTCTCCGGAACCGTAAACGTTCCGGGCGGAAACGCTATCGACTCAGTTCCGGCCAGTCCACAGAGAAGATTAAACGGATCGAGCGATGGGTTCTCGCCGGTATCTCTCGACTGACGGAGCACTTCGTAATCGCCATCCGGCACCATATAAAACGCCTGCTCACCGGGTTTGTCCGGAGGGCGCGGCTGCATCACGAGTCGTGCGGCGTGATCGCCCGTGAGCACGGGTCGCAGCCAGAGAGGCTTCCCATAAATCGTCCGCAGCCACGTCGCAAGCACGTTACCATTCGGGGCGACTTCGATCTTTCCCTGCCCTTCTTCAGTAACTGTCACCTTGTAGCTGTTGCCTGTGAACTTCATCCACGAGCGCTGCGGATTCAATGGCGCGAGCGGATCCCAGTTGACCTGAAATTCAACCTGGT
>Ga0105248_10003982_pt1 | contig 16326 bp, 21 predicted proteins | sample KBSS34metaG_FD_81524 | JGI IMG/M metagenome (GOLD analysis project Ga0105248, IMG submission 81524) | Switchgrass rhizosphere microbial communities from Kellogg Biological Station, Michigan, USA - KBS S3-4 metaG | ecosystem: Host-associated > Plants > Roots > Rhizosphere > Soil | place... | reverse complement strand
TGCATCGCGAGCGTCGTCTTGCCGGTGCCCGGGTGCCCAGCCAGAAGCGTGACCGAGCCGGTGGGCAAGCCGCCACCGAGCAGCACATCGACGGCGGGCATGCCGGTGGAGAGGATGGTCGGGCGGTACTGCTTCTTCTTCATCGTTTCACTGTCTTGGCGAACGCCTCGGTCGCCAGGTGCGCGCCGAACAGCACGCCGACCGCGACCGCAGCGACGAGCACGGCCTTCTTGAGGAATTTCATCGTAGGGCCTCCGGGTTGCAGATCTGACAGCGCCAGTCGGCATGGTATTCGGTGCAGCGCGCCCACTTGCCGTAGGTCGCGTCGACGAGCTTGGTTCCCTTCGCCTCCGCCGGAGCGTGCTCCTCGCAGCGGATGTCGAAGCCCGCCTGCCCGCCGATGTGCGGTTCGGTTTCACGAGGTCCCGGCACCATCGACATGAAGAAGTAGAGCGGAGATTTGATGTCGCTCACGGCTTGTTACTTGGCCGGGAACTTCTCGTTGAGCTTGGCGTCCTCGGCGGCGTTGAGCGCTTGCGCGTCACCGTGCGGGTTGGTGAGCGCCGTCGCCATCGCCGAGAACTTGCCGCCGGCCGCCGCGTCCGCTTCCTCGGCCGTGATCTTGCCGTTCTTCCAGTCGTTGTAGATGCCGACGAGGGTCGGCTCGACGATGAGCCCGAGCTTGATCAAGAAGCCGATGAAGTCGAGGATGCCGCCCGACGTGCTGAAATCGAAGGGACCGTTCATTACCGCACCTCCGCGTAGAAGCGCACGAACCGCCGATGGCGGGCCGCCAGGAACACTTCGTCGTCGACGATGCACAAGGGCAGATGTTCGAGCCGCGGGTCCGCACACAGCTCTTCGAGGAAGTCTTCCATGGCGTTCACGAGGCGCGGACCGGGCAGCTCCTCCAAGGCGAGCAGGCGCGGCCGTTCGCTTGACGGCTTCGGAATGTCGATGCCCGCGGCAGCGAGCGTGCTGAGCAGCTCGGACACGGCCGACGTCACGTTCGAGATGGCGGCGCCCCAGTCCTTCTTCTTGGCCGCGTCCGCCGCCGCCAGGGCCTTCGAGTACGTCGTCACGGCGTCGCGAGCGACCACGAACGCATCGTCGACCTTGCGCTGGGTACCGTCGCGCCACGCGGCCAGCTGCTGGAGAGCCACTGCACGGTCGTTGTTCCCGGCAATGATCGAGTCCTGGTGGACGCCGTCGTAGACGCGCCACGCCTGGTAGGCGGTCAGGAGCGTGTCGGACGCCGAGCCCTTGACCTTGAGCGCGGTCACGTAGGCGTCGGTCGGAGCGCAGCCGGAGAGTGCGATGGCGATGATGAGTCCGATGGCGCCGATGACTGCCATGATGGCGAGGTCGATGACACCGGTGTCTTTGGTGCGCGCCTCGGGCACCGGAGCCGCCTGCAGACCAGCGACTTGCGGCACGCTCTTGACGACGATTACCCCCGCGTAGCCGAGCACAGCGATGAGGATGTCGCACGTCACGGCGACCGCCGGATGGTGCATGCCGTAGAACGCACGCAGGCCGAAGATGAGGTAGCCGAGCGCGGTTCCGAAGCCTGCCAGCTGTTGGTGCGCGGACAGGTTGAAGCCGAAGTCCGCCAGCGGTCGAATGGCGACGAAGCCGAGGTTGGCCAGCACCGCCGTCAGGCCGGTGAGCGCGAGCTGCAGCATCGGACTGGTACCGAAGATCGAATGGCTGACGACGGGTACCGCCACCAAGGTGAACATGGCCAAAACCGCGAACACTCTGTGCGCCGTGTTACTCATCTTTCACTCCCTCGCAAATGAAACCAATATTACAAGTTTTTCGTGGCTGGCAAATGTTTTAATTTGCGAAACTGTAAAAAGGTAGGAGCAGGTGTCAGATTGTTACACTTGCCCATCGGCAACCATTTGTGCGAGAAGAGACGCGTTTGCCGCCGCGTTGATGTGGAAACCGTCCCCTGCATCGTATATCGGGTTGATGCTTGTGGGGGTACCCGGGTCTTTGATCACGGTGTGAGCGTCGAGCACGTACGAGATGCCGAACGGCTTGGTGAGCAGCGTCGTGTTATACGACGCGAGTTCGGCGTTCTGCGCACCAGAGAAATTCGCCGACGGTATGACCGTCCACGCCCATATTTGCGTGGCACCGCGACTGCGGGCGCGAGCAATGACCGTCTGCAAATCGACGAGCATCTGCGCCGCAGTCCTGCCCGCATTGATGTCGTTCGTACCGAGAAAAGTTGCCGCGATGTTGTGAACGAATTGGGGAATTTCCCAGTACGTCGGAAAAGTGGCGATGTCCGCCCACGACTGCAGGCTTGCGCCGCTCGTCGCCGCACGACAGGCGGCGACACCTCGCTGCGTGCCGAGCAGGTACCCGAGCGTCTGCTGGTAAGGCGGATAGTTCTGTCCGAGTGTGCTCGACAGGCCGCGCGTTAGCGAATCACCGAGGATATTGATTCGCTTCGTCGTCGAATTGATCTTGTCGAGCAGAACGTTGACGTACATCGGGTTGACACCGTTCTGCACGAGTCCGCCGAGAGGATTGACCGTGTCGTTGGGCGCCGACCACCCAAAGTCGCCCGGGAACTCAGGGTAGAACGTCACACCGGCGGGGAAGGTCCAACACACGCCGATTTCGCCATTGGCGTTGCGCATGCCTGTGACGTCGATGAAGGGCGAGGTGAAGAGTCCGCCATTGGCCGGCAGCGTAATGTTATCGATTTCGGTCGGTGCGGCCGTCCAACTCTGACCATCGAGAGCGGCGGCACCGACGGCAATCTTGCACCCCGGTGTTGGTCCCGGTAGCTGAGGAGGATTTCCTCCTTCGAACGGCAGCACCCGATTGGCGTATATCACCTTGACACGTGTGACCTCGGGCGGAATCCAGACCAGTTGGATGGTTAGAAGAGCCGTTCCTAGCGGTCCCATCGTACCTCCGACGGCATCTGCAGCCGAAGTCAGGTTCGTAATTTGAAACGAACTAGGACCACCAGCGAATTGCCCAGCTTGAAATGGAAATGTCATTGTTCGTTCGCCACGATGGAGATGAAGTAGATGACGCCATCGAGGTCGAGGAACGTCAGGATATCGATCGCCCCTGCGCCCGTCGACAACACGGGCTGCGAACCGCCAGGGAATTTGAACGCGTTGCCATAGGCAAGCACGTTATTGCCCGCGGTCTGTTGAACGCGAATGGCGATCGACTGCCCGTCCACCCGATTGGTGAAGTTGGCGAGTGTGCGGTCGCCACCGAGGCTGAGCGTGAACAAGTTCCCCAACGACGCGTCGAGCCGCACCGTCGGTGCGTCCGTAAGAGCAACCGGCGTCGTGATGACTGCCTTGGTGAAGGTAGCCCCACTTGCGCCGTTGAGCTTCTGCACTTGTGCAGCAGTCATCACACCAGCGTCTGCTTCGGTCGCACCAGGAATCGTGTGCGGTAGGTGTGAGAAATTCTCGATGAGATACTTGTCAGACGCCATGGGATTGCCTTTCTTTTTGAAGCAGGTGTCAGATTGTGCCCGGCTGGTAGATGGCGTTCACGAGCGCGCCCGCCGTCGCTGCGCTCGCTGCGGTCGCCGTGAACAAGTACGTGCCCGCAACAACCTTCTTGGCTTGCCCGTCGGTGGTCGTCGACAACGTGAGCTTGTCGCCGATGGCGATGACATCCACGCCGTCGATTTGAATCGGGTAGATCTGCCCTGCGAGTAGGTTGACCTCGGCGTTCGATTGCCCGCCCACAAGCGCGCCCGAGTTCGGCGTCAGGAGCGCAGCTTGACCGTTGTTTGGAAAGGTCGCACCCGTCGTCTGCCGGTCGCCCGACGAACCAAGGGTGGTGTTCTTGATCGTGATGTTGCCGAGCCCGTCGACGGTGCTCGTGACCGAGAAACCGACTCCGGTCGCCGCATTGATGGCCGCGCTGAATGCAGCGGCGACTTGGGCGGCCGTCACCAGACCCGTCAGGTCGACAGGCTTTAGCCCGGCGAACCCATGTGCCGGATCGCTGAGGGCGAACAAGCCGATGGTGGCACTGGCGTTGCTGTCATCGTTGATGAAGAAGAATGCGGGCCAGAGCGCCTGGTTGAAGGCGGCCACCGCCGGCATCGCGAACGTGGTAGAGGACACCGCAGGCCCCAAGATGAGCGAACCCACCACCAACGACGGGCTGTCCGTCTTGAGCGCGGGAGTGTATTGCCCCGGGTTCGCCCCGTCGAGCTTCATGAGCAGGCCGGGCGAGAGCGCGACCGCACCACCGGGGACGATTTCCGTTCGTTGACCGTTGACGATGTGGACCGTGTGCGTGGCCGAGCTGTCGATGGCGTCGAAGCTCGACTCGACGACCTCCACATAACCACAGGCGTTGTCCGCACGCAGAATCGACACGGGAGAGTTAGGCGACAAGACGATAGTGGCCACGTCCTCGATTTTCGCCTTGGTCACGCTGTGAAGGTCGAGAGTGACGAACTGTCCCGCCAGCTCGGGTGTGAAGTTGCGAACGGTCAAGCGATCGGTATCAGAGACGCTTATGCAGGGAGCAAGATCGTTCTTGATCCCGCGCGCGCTGTTGATGTCCACCACAGCGATGCGGCTCGCACTGAAGACGCCCGATTGGCCGGCTTTGATCCACGACCCGTTCGATTCGTCGCAGCTGATGTTGCGGCAGAGTCGGTACACATCGAACGGGGGCTGTGTGTCGAGGAATATCCAGCAGGGCGAACCGTTGATGACGCCGTCGGTCCCGGAAATGTTATCGAGAAAGGCTTGAATCGCGAACACCCAAATAATGCCGATGCCACACGTGCTTCCGTTCATGGTGACGTCGACGATTTCACTCTGAGTGCCGCCGCCAGCAATCGCAGCCCACGTCGCCATGACGTTTCGCACAAAGCAGTTGCGAACTGTATTGCTTTCGCCTGTAACGACGAGCCCGCGAAGCACGGTCGTGACGCCGTCGCCCTGAAGCACCAAGCCTTCGACGAGAGTCACGAGCGCACCGAAGTTGAGGCAATCATTACCTGGCGACGCGCAGGTAATGACGGCTCCGTCGCCAAACACGCGCAGGAACGGGTTCGCAACTCCCAGATTCGTCACGACAGGAGTTACGATTCGGTAGCTCGCGGACGGGCGCGGGAAGTAGATTGTTCCCTTACCTCCTCCAGCCTCGTAGGCGTCGATAGTACGTTGGACGGCGGGACCATCATCGGTGACGCCGTCTCCGGTCGCACCGTACGTCATGACGTTGAACCAGGATGAGCCCTGGTCGAGCTTCCGCACTTGTGCTGCAGTCATCACACCAGCATCCGTTTCCGTCGCACCAGGAATCGTGTGAGGCAGGTGCGAGAAGTTGTCGATAACATACTTGTCAGACGACATCGTGGCTCCTTACAAGGTGACGTAGACGGTCACCATATTGGCGGCAGTTGCCCCCGTAGATTCGAGCGCACGACCAACAAATGCTCCGGCAGGAATAGCTCCGCTATGCACGCTGCCCGCACTGCCCGCACTGGTACCGACGAGTTGGCCGACAGTGATGCTTGCCTGAGCGCGCACGAGGGCGCGGCCGCGAGTAACGATGGTTTCCGTGCCACCGGTCTGCGTCACGGTCGCAATGCCTGCGATGGTCGTCAGGTTGTCGGTCGCAGCGGCACGCGAGACCGTGTTCGCGGTACCCGAGACCCACACGACGACGTCTCCCACCGTGACAGAACCGGAGACGTTGAGGAGCGTTCCCAGCTCCGCAAATGTAGCTGTATTAGTTACGACCCCGTAGGTGGGGTTGTTGACGTTGTTTGCATCGAAGTCGATACGTAGCCCAATGCCTCCACTGGTGGTAAACCCGGAGCTGGAGATGAGCTGCACGAGCATCGTACCGTCGGCTGCTGCCGACGTCATCGTCAGTGCGGTGCCTGCTGTGTAGCAGCTCCCACCAAAGCAGACAGAAGTCCCGACCGCCGACGACAAATTCAAGGTCGAGGAGCCGCCGGAATCTTTGATGGTGAGCCCGTCGCCATTGAGAGGGACGAACCGAGCACGAAGCGTGTCGAAGTTTTCGTACAGGCTCATGATGGCGCCTGTCGTCAGCGGCTCTTCGGCTCGAATGTCGACGGCGGACGTCGCTGCTCCATCAGGCACATCGCCTTCGATGGAGATGCCCGAGGTGCCTGCGGCAGCGAGCGCACTGATGATTCGCGTATTGACCGCGGTGTTCAGCGTCGGCGAATTGAACGTGGTGGCGTGCGCGGCATTGCCGACGGCGCACCCGGTCGCTGTCGCCCCGTTGCACACGCCCTGAACGGCAGCATGGTTGAGGTCGGTGTTGTCGCCATTGAAGACCCAGTTGCCGGTGATACCTGTGTATGCCGCGCCCGACTTCGAGACCTCGAGCAGGCCCGTGGCCGAGTTGTAGCGAATGCGGAAGTGGTTCGCGCCCGAGACCGTCTGCGTGTTGTTGGCAGTGAAGTCGATGCCGAAGACGTTGGTCGGCGGCAGCTGCGCGTGTGCGGGGGCGCTCGCGAAAATGCTCGCGAGCACGGTCAGAAGTGCGATTACGAGCTTCTTCACGGGGTGCCTCCTTTGGCTTTGGGCTGTGCGGGCGCTTTCGTCTGTGAGGGCGAAGGCGGAACCGGGTGTGGTGCCGTGGGTGCCACGGGCGAGCGTTTGATTCGGCCCGTCGACATGTCGATGATCTTGTCGAGGTTGTCGCAGGGGACGATCTTGTACGTCTTGCAGACCTCCTGCACCACCGTGTTGTGGGGCAGGATCGCCAGCTGGGCTTGGAGCATGACCTCGCGGATTTGCGTCTGCGCGTTGTCGAGCTTGAGCAGGTCGGTGGGCGTGAGCTGCGCCGGCAACTCCTGCTTGGGCAGCTCTTCACAGAGGACTTGCGTCGAAGCGACGAGCGCGAAGGCGAACGCGGCAACGATGACGAGACGATTCATTTTCGAGTTTCTCCTTAGCCCATGACGACGAGAGCGAATTCGTACGGGGTCGAAGCGGCGAGGGTCGGCGTTCCGTTCGAGACGGCGAAGGCGATGACGTGCGCGGTCGTCGAGGACGCCTGGTCGATGTAGAAACCGATTCCGTTGGTGCCCGACATCAACTGCGCTGCGGCCTTGTTCGCGGGCACGATGACAACCGACTTCGGAGCCGCGCCGAAAGCGGTGTTGAAGTTGACCTGGAAGAGCTGGACCGCGGTGCCGGCCACGAATGCGGTCGGCCCGGTGCCAGTGGTCAAGGTGACCGACTGACCTGCGTCCGAGCCCGCGGTAATAGCTGCAGCCGGGCCGGTGCCAAGCTGCGCTGCGGCACCAACAGCGACCGTGGGCGCCGTTCCCGACCCGACGTAGTGCTGGCACGAGGCCAGCCCCCACGGCGTGCCCGTGGTGCCCAGCGAGCCCGTGTTCGCGGTCGCAGGGCCGACAACAGCCAACGCCGGATTGAGCTGAATCTTGTTGACGCCACGCGAGCGGATGAAGACGAAGCCGTCAGTCCCCGCACCCGTAGCGGCGACGATGTCTAAGACGATGTTGCCGGAGTTGTTGCCGCCCGCGCCACCGTTGGCACCCGGCAAGCCCGAGGTGAGCTTGACGTCCGCACCGAGGCCGGCCTGAATGGACGCCGTGCCGGGGCTGCCTGCGCCAGCCTGAACGATAGCGCCACCGCCTGACAGAGGCACTGTCGTGGTCGTGCCGGCGTCACCACCTTCGACGAAGATTGCGCGGCCGATGGTGTCGGCGGCGCTCTGCGCGTTCTTGACGAAGGTACTGCCGGTGGCGCCCGCGAACTGCAGCGTCAAGAAGTTGGCGCCGTCGATGGAAACGAGCCCGCCGGTGCCCCAGATGATCTGCGACCACGTCGGGTTTGAGAAGAACCCGGTGCAGACGTACCACTTGTTGTCGACGCTGTACTGGACAACCTCGCCCTGCCCGTTGGCCTTGGGTCGATTCGCGGCCGTCGAGTCGAGCGGGTTCAGCGTCACGACTCGAGGCGCCAGAAGACCGTGCACCGCCTCGTAGTAGTTGTTCGTGCTGTTGGCCGGCGTCGAGTTGTCCTGCATGAACGCAACGGGGCCAGTGCCTGCACCGAAGAAGGCGGGCTCGATCAGCTCGCAGCGCACGTTCGAGCCTTGCGAGGAGACCTCGAACAAGATCTGAGCCGTGTTCGCCTGCGAGTAGATCGCGTAGTAGCACTTGACGTCCTGCGCGCCGTTGATGGCGACCACGCCGCGCTTGTTGTTGAGGCCGAAAATCGGATTCTGCATCTGCACCGATCGGCTGCCGCACACGTACAAGCCCACGCCCGACTGCTCGGTGTGGCACGAGTTCAGCTGGATGCCGCGGGCGTTGTGGCCGAGCACGATGCCGAACGAGCCGACGCCCTGAATCGTCCCGGTCGAGACAACGTAGCGAACCACGCCACCGAGCGTGAGCACGCCGGTGACCGTGTTCGCCGCCAAAATCGGGTGCACATCACCGAACGAGTTGACGTCGGAGAGCACGACCCACTGTGGGTTGCCGGCCGACAGCTGGGTCTGCACGTTGGTCGCGTCCGCGGCCGAGACCGTGATGGTCGTGTCGCCCGGGTTGGCCTGAGCCGTCAGCGTGACCGTCTGGTAGGGCGCGTTGTCCTGTCCACCACCCGACACCGTCGTACGCACCGTCTTGATGTTCGACAGGAGCACGGTGTTGAGTAAGTTCGAGACCACGTCACCGGCACCGTCGATGACGATGTCGATGGCCGCGTTCTTGAGCGAGGTCGTGTCGATGTGGACGTTGCCCGAGTTGAAGCCGTTGGCCTCGTAGACGATGCCGCGCGAGCCGTAGAGGTTGAGGCCCCAGATGTTCGAGACGCGCCCTTCGAACACCGCGTCCATGCGAATGCAGTCGAAGTAGGCCGGGGCAGCTCGATTGCCCGACGGCGAAATGAACGTGAGCGAGTCCAGCTCGACGAAGATGAGCCCGCCCGAGGTCGTGCCGTGGAGCCACACGATCGGCTGCATGGCCTGATAGCCGCTCGTCGGTGAGAACTTGATGTTCTTGACGATGGTGCCGCCCGTCTTGCCGGCGGTCGGCGCGAACTTGATCCAGGTCGAGGCTGAGGTCAGGATGTTGCAGCCATCGGCGCCGTAGATGGCCGAGCGCGTCGTCGTGGTGTCGAGCAGCATGCCGCACGAGTAGTTGCCCGGCGGGATGAGCAGCGCTTTGCCGGCGGCATTGGCTGCGTTGAGCGCGGCCTGGAAGGCGGCCGTGTCATCGGTGACGCCGTCGGCGACAGCACCGAAATTCTGCGGAATGACGAACGACGAATCGGTCGCGTTGACGACGTTCCACTGCGCCGCCCAGGAAAAATAGAGGTAGTCGGTGTCCTCGGCGATTGCGAGCGCGCCGGGAACCGTTGCTGCAGACGGGAAGGATGCGAGCGTCGGATAATGCGCAACCTCTCCGCCGGGATTCAGCGAATCGAGCTTGGCCTTGTCCGCCGCCGACAGCACACCAGCCGACGACTCAGTCGCTGCCGGAATCGTGTGCGGAAGATGGGAGAAGTTGTCGATGAGATAGCTGTCGGCGGACATGAATCGGCTCCTTCTTTTACGGCACCAAGATGGTGATGATGCACCAGCTACCGCCGAACGAGCAGTAGAGCGCCCCCGTCGACGAATCGATGGCGAACGCGCCCGGCACCGTAGCCGGAGCCGGGAAATTGGCGAAGGTCGGGTACGCGACCGCACCTCCGCCACCTGGGGAGATTTGGTCGAGCTTGAGCTTGTCGGCCGCCGACATCACGCCAGCCGACACCTCGGTCGCTTGCGGGATGACATGCGGCCAATGGTCGAGCCCGTCGATGGTGACTGCGTTTGCTGGATCGTTCGCCATACCCCTTTACCTCCCAATTCCGTTCTCGTTGGTGGGCTTGGCCCAGTCACCACACACCGTCTCGCTCGCCGGAACGGGCGCCGAGGGAGCCGGAATAGCCGTAGCCTTGGACATGATGGCGGGCGGCGGCGCGGGCGGAGGGGCCTGCGGCACCAACTGCGGAATGGGCGAGACCATCGCTTGCTGCTTGACGTGCTCGACCTTGGCCGAGGTCACGTGCACGGGCGCCTGCGCGAGCTGCACGTTGCTCACGGACATCGGCCGCGCGCTCATCGGCGGCGCCATGTTGGGCACCACCGACTTGGCCACCGCGCTCTGTGCCGGCGGCGGGATGCTCGTCGTCTTGGGGCTCGAGTCGACCATGATGGGCGGCTTCGCTGCGTATGGCACCGGAGCGACGGCGGGCACCACGCCTCGGGGGAGAACCGCGGGCGGGGGAGGAGAAACCTCGACGGCTGCCGACGGGGCCGGGCGACTCGGCGGGGGAGGCGCCATAGGCACCCAGGTCACCGCACACGCGTTGCACAAGCCGTGCGTCGGGTTCAGATCATGGGGAGCGGCCTTCCAGCCTGGAGGACGCGAGGAAATTGAAGCCTTCCACGTCGCCTCGCCCGAAGAGCTGTCTTTGACGACGGCATTCACCGTCATCTGTGCTGAATTTCCGCAACCGATGCACGTGATGCTCGGAATTTCAATTTCTATCACCAGTTTCATGGTGATAGTCTAGCACGATCGGTCTACTTCTTGCCCTCGTTCATACGGTCTAAACCGCGACGATAAGTGTCAGCTAACCCACTGACAATATCGCGAACTTTCATGTTGGAGGCCCGGCGCGCCACGTCCTGGACGGCGGCTCCGACCGCATCGGCGACCTTACTGGCGCCCTGCATGCCCATCTCGGAGACGATTTCACCGACGACAGCAGGCACGTCCTTGGACAGGCACTGCACCGCCACGATGACCGCTTGGGTCGTCGTCTTGGCGCCCTTGAACACGCCCTCGGACGCGAGCGAGATGAGGTACGCCTTGAGGAGCTGTCGGCGGGTGGTGCTTGCGTCCATCAGTGGCTGCGCTTGCGCTTGAACTTGCGCGCGTTGATGGCGAACTGCACGCGGCCGAGGAACTTGCGCGCGGCCTTCTTCTCGCGTGCGTTCTCGGCGTGACGCAGCTCGAATCGCGCCTCTTTGAGAGCCGACTGCAGGCGCTTCGTCGTGATCTTCTTGCCCGACGGAATGCCAAGCTGCCGATGGAGCGCACCCTTGTGCGCACCCATCACGCGCAGATGGTGGCGAACGCGACGGCGGCGAACCCTGAGCGCCTTCTGGATCCAGCGCCCACTGCGGTCCTGACGACGGCGGCGCTCTCGACGGAAAGCAGTGAGCCACGCCTTCGAGCGACGTGGGTGCTTCGCGTGTTGCTTTCGACGACGCCGGTGCGGCCCGATGCCGAGGTCCATAAAGACCATGTCGGCGACGGTGACTTCTCCTCGGCGTGCGATTCTGTGCTTGCGTTTTTGGGCCATTTGCGCCTCCGAAAACGACTATAACATGGGCGGAGGCTCGTCCCTCTCCAGCCGCTTCTTGCGCTCGGCGAGCATCGCATCGGCGATCTGCCACGCTGTATCAGTGATGGCTCCGATCATGTGAGCCGACAGCTGCGCCACATCCGTCTTCTCGAGCAGCGCGCTCAGTGCTGTGTTGGCGAAATTGTCGAGTGAGGCGATGTTCTGCTGCATTGCCGCGCCCGCTAACGTGGCGCCGATCATTTGCTGCATCTGATTCGCTAAGTCTTGGTCGATCATGCCACCCTCATCTGCAACATGTTGGCGAAGAAGTGGAGGAACTGTCGGCAGTGCTTGAGCATGGTGTAATTGTCGGCGTCAGGCACGTGCGCTTCGATGAGATCGAGCACCCACTCCGACTGCGCGCCCAGAAGCTGCCACGCGTGTTCGCTCTTGCCCCTGAGCGCGTGGCAGTCGACACCGGCCATGTCGGTCGACAGCTCACAGCGCCTCGTCAGAACCCAGGGCGACGGCTGTCTCAGCCAATGCCCATCAGTAAGAAACTCGGCCAAGTCCCAATTGTTGAGAGGGTCGTGCTCGAACTTGAGCCGCAAGTGGATGAACGCACGATCGTCATCTGCGGTCGTCGGCACGCCGCTGTTGCGGTCATGGATGAGGAATGCGTACCAGATGATCGCGCCTTGCTCGAGTGCGCGAATCAGCGGCAACACGTCGCGACGCAGATGCGCAATGACGATTGGCGCGTCCGCGTCGATGCCTCGGGACGCGAGGAACATCGAGTCCGCGGTCGGTGCTTCGTCGAGGCGCAGCGACTTGGCGATCGGCAAGAACGTTTCCCAGGCGTCCATCAGTTCAACCTTCCGGTTTTCGGTTTCGTGTTCGACATCACTGCGGCGATCTGGCTGGGGTTGACTCCGAGCGCGTTCGCGATTTTGTCGAGCTGGAGCAGCGAGATTCCAGTCTCGGTCGTCGTGAACATCTGGAACGAGTAGGCGAGCGCCTCGAAGTCCTTTCGCTCGATCGCGTCCGCCATCTTGATGTAGGCATCGGCCATGTTGCGGATGCCCGGAACCATGCTCTTCCACTCCTCCTCGGTGAAAGCCTGTGCGACCCGGGCGATGAACTCGGCTCGCGTCACGACTGCTCTCGCAGCGCGCGCTCGACTTCGGCCACCTGATCGATTTGTCTGAACCGCTCGTAGCCGGTCCGAGCCCAGAACTTGCGCTCCTCGTCGACCTCGAGCAGCCGCACGCACGCCTCCGGGATCTCGTCGTACGAGACGAGCTTGGTCGCGTTCGCGGCAAACGCTTCCAGCTCAGAGTCGCAGCCGCCACCCTCGGACACGACGCACTTCTTCGACGCCAGCAGGTGCGAGACGCGGAAAATCTCGAAGATGGGCTTGTCGTAGAAGTGGACGTTGAGCACGATCTTCGACCGCGCAATCCAATGATCGCGCTGGTAGCCGTAGAGGCCGAACAGGTGCTTGACATCGATGCCGAGCCCGTGAAGACGGTCGATCAGCTCCGCACGACGTGGATTCAACGACCCGACAAAGAGCACGCTGACGTCGTTGAAGGTCGCCTCAACGCAGCTACCCGAGTTCGGATACCACCCGACGCGGCAGTGCTTGACGTTGTTGACTCCTCGACGGCGGAAACGCTCGATGTTGGTCTCGCTGTAATCCCACACCTGGCGATTGCGTAAGAGAGCGAGATAGGGGAACCACCACATCTGGTTCGTCGGAATCGGCCCGTCCGGCACCTGCTCGGCGTTGTAGATGATCGCGTCCGGCGGCAACGGCAGCCCGGTGGCGAGGACTGGCAGTAGCACGTGAGCGTTGAAGATGATGAACCGGCCACCCGAAGTGAAGTCAGGTGCTCGACCGAACGAATACTCGACGGCGTGCCCGAGCTTACTAAGCGAGTAGCCAATCCCGGTCGCGACCTCCTCAAGGCAGCGCCAGTGCTCGCCGCCATGCGACGCAATCCAAAGCGTGAACTTCATTGATTCTCCTTTTCTATAAAGCGAACGCGCTACGCCAAGCGTTGCGCATCATGACCGCGAACAAACTGCGGTCCCACGCCCCACGGTCGCCCTCGGCATGACGAACCGAGGTCCACTTCGCCCACGGCACGAACAGCCCGCGCTTGTTCTTGTCGTCGACGATGGCCGCTGACACACCGAGCCGTCGGGCGACCTCGCGCAGCACCTTCTTGCTCTCACGCAGGTCGATCTTGAACCTCGTCGGCATGCGCGCGGCCAGCTCCATCAAACGATAGTCGAGGAAGGGCGAGCGATTCTCGAGCGAGTGTGCCGCCGCCATGCGGTCGGCCATGCGAAGGAGCACCTGCATCGTCGTGTAGAAGTCGACGCGAGCCATGCGCCGACACATGTCTCCGTCGCCACCGAAGCGGCGAATCAGCTCGCGCGCGTGCTCGTATGTGCTGTCGCCACCGCGGTTGAGCATCTTCGCCATGAGCGCGTCAGCGTCGCCGTACAGCGCCTTCATCATCGGCTCGTACTCGCGGAGGTGTGGGTCGGAGCTGACGATCGCACGACGCCACCACAAAAAACGATAGCGCGTGTAGCCTCCGAACAGCTCGTCGGCGCCCTCACCAGAGAGCACGACCACGCCGCCGTCCCTGGCGATCATCTCGTCCATGAACCACTGGCAGACCGCAGTCCAGGTCCCCGGCGTGTCAAGGTGGTACGCCACGCGATGGAGGGCACGTTCGAGGTCGTTGAACGTAAACGTGACGCGCTTGGGCTCGCGCCCGCCGGACGCTTCCAGTGCGAGCTGGACGTTGTCGACGCCGTCAGCCGGGAACGTGACCGTGTAGAGTCTGTCGGCCTTGGCGACGGCCTGCACGATGGACGAGTCGAGCCCACCTGAGAGCTGCACAGCGGCCGGGACCTCGGACACCATGCGCAGCTTGATGGAGTCGACGACCAAATCGTGCGTCTGGTCGACAGCTGCGTCCCACGTCATGGACTCTTCGATACCAGACGGCAGCTGCCACCAACGAAAGGGCTTCGGCGAACGCAGGTCGCTCGCGTTCTTGAATAGGATGTACTCGCCGGGTCCGAGACACCGCACACCTTTGAACGGTGTCGTCTCCAGGCAGTCGAATTCGAGAGTCTCCAGCTCGGGGCACATCGCCTCTTCGAGCAAGATCGGCAGCGCCTTGATCTCGGAGGCGAACGCCCAACCAGCACCGAGCGGCGCGTAGTAGAGCGGCTTCTCGCCCGCGCGGTCGCGCGCAAGGAAGACAGCGTTGGTGCGTTCATCAACGAGTGCCAAGCCCCACATGCCATTGAGCCGGTCGAGCATCGAGACGCCCCAGCGGCGCCAGGCACGCGCCACGACCTCGGCGTCGCAGTCAGTCTCCCACGGCGTGCCGTCGGACAGCTCGTCGCGAAGCTGGCGCCAGTTGTAGACCTCGCCGTTGTAGGCGAGCACGACGCCAACCGATTTGCGGAAGTCGAACGGCACCTGCAGCTTGCGGCGGTCGACAATCGCCAGGCGGGTCATCTCGAGCGAGACGTGACCCCATTCAAGCGACTCGACGACGACGCCTGAAGCGTCAGGTCCGCGGTGAGCAAGATGGTGAGCAGCGCGTGGGGTGAGAGTGCCGACGAAGCCGCACATCAGTTTTTGCCGAACACGGCATCGTAGTTCGCCGCGTAGCTCTTGCTGTACCCGACGGACGCCCTCATGGAGTGGGTATCAGGCGCTTCAAACACGGTCTCGTGCCCGAGCGCGCGCTGCTGCGCCTCCTCGCACACGCGCGCGCAGTCACGCTGGTAGTGTGGCTCCAACTCGACCATCTCGATGCCGCCGTCCTTCGTCTCGACGAAAGTGATACCCGAAAGCGGCTTCTCGTCGTTGTCGTCCATCTATTTCGTCGCCTCCACGTAGAGAAGACGCCACCCCAACTCCACTATCGACCATGTGAGCTTCTCTACAGACAGCTGAAACTCACGATCGTCGAAAACGAACTTGATGTTGATTGCCGTCGCCATCTATTTCGTCGCCTCCACGTTGAGAGACAGCAGCAGGCCGTTCTTGTCCATGTGAGGGTAATACGCCTGGCTGAAATCGTCGACGTCAGCGTGCTCGGTCTTTCGCCAGTCGTACCGCCGCACGTCGACGAAACCTGACAGAATCAGCACCGTAGTCAGCGACGAGAAATCGAAGGCGTTGTAGTGGATATTGTATAGGTAATCCCCGCGACCAAAGAGCGAGCCGATGACGAGGTCCATGCGCCCGGTTCGTTGGTACAGCTCGCAGAGCGCTGCGAAATCAGGCACAGCGATTCGCAGCGTTCCTCCGGGTGCGAGCACGCGATACCACTCGCGAAGAACGCGCTGCAGCTCGCGGCGGTTGAAGTGCTCGAGGACGTGGCAGGAGTAGATCACGTCGACGGAGTTGTCCGGCACCGACGGCAAGCTGTCGACCGCGTGCACGAGGTCGACGTGAGGGAATTCGATCGCATCGATGTGGTAGTAGCCAGGGATGAACCGCCGGCCACATCCAAGATGGAGCTTCATGCTGCTTCCTCATCACGTGGATAGTTGGGGATGGCGGCGAGCGCGCCCTTCTGCGTGCACGGCGAGCAGAGCCGCACTGTAGGACGCTTGACGGGCGAGTACAGTCGACGAGCGACGCCGCATTCGCAGAGGCCCTCGCCGATTTCCATCCATGGCCCGTCGAAGCCCTCGTAGCGCTCGACGGCGCGCTCGTATCGCTTACTCCAAGTCACTTCAGGAAATCCGCGTAGGCTCTCGCGAGCGCCATCCCGTGGTTGTATGTGCTCGCGAACGCCCGGCGCTTCATGAACGCGTCGAGCCGCATCTTCTCAACCGCTCGCGCATTCGTTTTGCACCAACGAATGCGGTCCATGAGGTGCTGCGCGCTGCCGTCCCACGACAG
>Ga0105248_10003981_pt1 | contig 16328 bp, 18 predicted proteins | sample KBSS34metaG_FD_81524 | JGI IMG/M metagenome (GOLD analysis project Ga0105248, IMG submission 81524) | Switchgrass rhizosphere microbial communities from Kellogg Biological Station, Michigan, USA - KBS S3-4 metaG | ecosystem: Host-associated > Plants > Roots > Rhizosphere > Soil | place... | reverse complement strand
CGCCGGGTCCGCCTCGACTCTCGATTTCACCAGCGCGGCCACGGCATCAGCCGCGGGCGTGCCATCCTGCACCAACGGCTTCAGCGCGTCGTAGTCTTCGGCCGATAGCGTCGTCTTCGCCCGGCGCGCGGCGATGGCGATCTCGTTCATAGCCCGCTGGGGGCTCAATTTCGGCCCAGGCGCGACGACCGGCGCGGCAGGCTCCACAGCAGCAGGCGCCGGAGCGGGCGCCACGGGGGGCGGTTCTACCGGCGCAGGGGCCGGTCTAACGGGCATCGGCGCGGGCGTCATGCTGGTGCCGGTCGTGACGGGCCGAGGAGGAGACGCTGGGGCTGGAACAGGAGTCGGCTCTGGCGCGGCGGCCGGCGGCGGTTCTGGGGCTGCGACAGGCCGAGGCGTGTTCATCCGCTCAGCGATCGATTCGCCCACTGTCCGACCGAGCACGGCACCCACTGGGCCGCCCAGATGAGCCCCGGCTGCAGTGGCCCCGTATTTCACGACTGTTGGCGCTGCTCCCTTCGCTCCGGCCATGGTGGCTCGTGCCGCAGAATTCACAGCCGGTGCTACTGCTCCGAAGACCTTTGGCGCGAAATACGACGCCGCCACGGTCAACCAGAGTTTCGGGTCGCTGACGTCCTTCCCGATGATGTGCCCGACGCGGGCGATCGCTTCGACCGGGTCGTTCATCACGTCGGCCAGCGTGACAGGCGTATCCGGCGACGGTGCGCCGATACGGGCTTCCGGATGCGCGCCGGTGACGACCGCCGCATCGGGTTCGAAGCCGTCAGGGATGAATCCGGCCGGGAGTTTATCGCTCACTGGAATTTCCAGCCATCAGGCAGCGTCGTGCCGGCCGGGACGGTGCCGGTCTGGCCGTTCGGACCCACGACACGCACTCGGCCGCCAGTCTTGGAGCCACCCGCAGGCCCGCGTTTCTTCATCGCCTCAACATTGAACCCGGCATCGTCCAGCGTCTCGATCACCGTCTCGCGCTTCTGCTTCAACATCCGCTCAAGGCCGTCGAGTTTCCGTGCGGCCACGTCGGGCGGATCGCCGATGGTCGGCAGGATTCGCTCGTATTTCAGCTCGTCTTCTTTACGAAGGACGCCGCCTTCGAGCGTTTTCCCGATCAACTGTTTTGTACGGTCGATCTGGGACTGGCGTTTCTTCGCCTCCGCGCCGATGCCGGTGTATTCCGAGACGACGTTCGGCAGCATCGCGCCGATTTTCGACCCGGCTCCGCTCGTCTTGACCTCGTCCCGCAGCGCTGTGATTTCGTTCAGCGACGTGTCGATATCAGCGATGCGATTCACGTCGCCAGAGAGCACCGGCCGCGCCGACGTGCGGTTCCGAGCCGACTCCTCCATCGCGCGGTTGTGGCGTGCCGTCTCAGCGGCCGAGGCTTCCGCGCGCCCGGCAGTCATGCGGCTGATCGCCTCTGTCGCAAGGTTGTGGCGCGCGGTTTCTGCCTCGCTCGGCTTCGGAACGGGCGCTTCGGCTGGCACGATGACTTTCCCGGTTTCGTCGATCAACGCCTTCGCTGGGTCGTGATCGCTCAACTTCGGCTTCGCCAGCATCGACGTCGCTTCTTTGGAGCCGCGAATCATCGCCGCGACGTTCGCTTTCCGCTCGGCTGGCGTCGACGCGTTCAACCACGCTTCGGCCTGCTGCGGGTCGACGAGCTTATGCTTCACGAATTGTCCGATGGCGAGTTCGTAGCTGCCCTGGTCGACGTCGGCGCCGCCGCCCATCAGTTCGAGGCCCGCCATGCCGATCGCGTCGTTCCGGCGGCCGGCGAGCGCGAGCTGCGCCTGTTCGGCTTTCGCTTGCGTCTCTTTCCACTCGTCGGTCTGCTGGTTCAGTTTCGACGCGACGGCAACCGCGTGCGGCACGATGGACGGGTCAGCGGCAGCGGCTTTCTCGCGCACCTTGCCGAGATCGATGTAGCCGTTCTCGTCCCACACGTCGGCGCCGAGCACGGCATCAATCGACGACTGCCGCGCCGTGGCCTGTTGCCGCTGCTGCGCTTCGGCCTGTGCCTGTGTCAGGCGCTGTTGCTGTAGCGCCTGCTCGTTCTTTGAGAGGTCGATCTGCTGCTGCTGCATCTGCCGGCGCATCTCGTCCTGCTGCACGGCGCGCTGCTGCTGCACGACCTGCCCGGGCAGGCTCGACAGGTTGCGAATCAGGTCGGCGTAGATATTCCCGCGCTGGCTGCGGGCGTTCGCCTGGGCGTTGCCTTGCGCGATGAGCAGGTCGGAAATCGAACTCACGGCCGCCCTCCGAGCGTGGCGTTCAGCCCACGATCCGCCGTTTTATTCTGCTGGTTCAGGAAGTCCTGCACGCCGGTGCGGCCGATCTGGTAATTCGTCAGGTAGTCGCTGAGCGTGCGCGCCTGCTCACCGAGATATTCGCCGTATTGGTTCTGTTCGGCTCTCAAGCCGAGGTTCGCGGCGTCTTGGAATTCTCCATACTTCTGCTGATACTGCTTGAACGCGCGGTCGAACACGTTCGCATATTCATTCGAGGCGTAGTCCTGCCCGAACATGGCCGTGGCCTGCTGTGTGCCGCCGTTGAGGATCGTCCCTTTCGCGGCGGCGGACCGTTCGAGCGCTTGCTGTCCGAACCGGAAGCGGGCCTCAAGGCCCGGGTCGTTCGATTCGTTGAGCGTCGGCGCCGTGAACTGATTCCCCCAGGTCGGCACCTGATAACCGCCGCCGTAGGGCCGAGAGGCATACTGATTCCCCGGGACGCCGTAGCTGGCGAGTTCGGCCTGCGTGGCACCGAGGCTCCCGCCACCACCTCCCCCGCCGCTCATCGAATAACTCGTGCCGCCTTCGCCTTGCGGAATCCAGACCGGATGGCCCTCGCCGTCGCCGACGATGCGGACCCACTCGCCGGTTGGTAGTTGGATTTTCGTGCGGACCCCGCTGGCGTTCGGCGGCGTGACCTTGAACCCGGCGGCTTCGAGCGCCGCGATTTTCGACGGGTCGAGGCTGTTCGCGCCGCCCATGATCGACTCGACCTGCGAGCGGTAGTCTCCACCGGCCGCTGCGGGCGCTGCTGGCGCCGTGGCAGGTTGACCGCCGGTCTGACCACCGGGCAGGTTGTCCCAGCTCGTGTAGCCGCCCCCGGCGATATCCGGCCCGGTGTAGCCGCCAGCGTTGCCCTCATCGAACGTCGCTGATCCGCCTGGGTAGTTCTGGTCCCCCGGCAGGAACCCGAGGCCGTTTTCATCCCACCAGTCAGCCATCAGCCTACCCTCCGTGCACCGGCCGCCATCGCTGCCGCTTCCTGGTCGGGCGGCACGCGTCGCCGGGAGCCGTCCGGCGCCTCGTAGATCGCCATGTTCGCGTAGGGTCCAGGCACCTGCGGCACCGACCCGAACGCATACGGGTTATTCTTCACGGCGGTCGGCACGAACGTATTCGCCGAACTCTGTTGCGCGGGCGTGACCGGAATCGTGGTCCGCTGCGCCGGGAGCGGATTCGGCGGCGGCGCGGGCGTCAGCGGCGTCTGGGCAGCCGCAGGCTGGCCCATGAACTCCGAGAGCCGATTCGAGGCCGCCTGCCCGGTCTGCGCGTAGGGGTTCAGCCGCGACAGGTAGTCGGCGTATTGGTTCTGTTTCAGCAGGTCTTGCGCGTGCTGGTATTCCTGCTCGGCGCGCTCTTGGGCCAGCGCTTTATCGAACGACTCGGCTTGAATGCGCGCTGCGTCGGCATTCGCCGCGTTCTGTTGGTTCGCTGCGTAGATACCAGCCCCGGCTTGGATTCCAGTGCTGATGAGTCCAGCCGCCGGGCCTGTCAGCCATGAGCCTGCTGTTGCTGCCACACCGCCTCCTGTTCCGACCGCGGCGAGCGCTGGCGGCACCGTTGCCGCGGTCGTCGTCGCTGCACCTCCACCCGCCACCGCCGCCGGTGCGGCCGTACCAGCCAGCGCCGGGACGACGAGTGAGCCAGCCGCCCACCCACCGAACCCAGCCAGACTCGCCTTGACCCACGTCGGCATCGAGTTATCTTCGATGTTGCCGTTGGGATCGATCCCCGCGCTCTCGACGTCCTTGATCGCGCCGCTACCGATGCCCACCCGCGCGAGCGCGTCCTGCAACTGCCCACGCTGCTCAATGCCAAGGTGCACGTTATTCGGGTCGACCTTCCACGCCTTGAGCGCGTCGAGATACCACGGCTGCGTGTGGAGCCACTGGTTAATCTCCTCTTTCGAGGCACCCGTCGGCCGCGAGGCGCCAGTAATCGGCAACTGTTGCCCGCGACCGTAGCCTGGGTTCTGTGGGTCGATGGGGGCATTCTGACGAAAAATAGCCATACCTACACCGCCACCTTGAAAACGCCGCCGATGTCGAGCCCCTTGAGTGTTCTCAGGCAGTCAGGGCAGTCCACATCAGCCCGAGTCCGCGTCATGAATTGGCTATCAGCACCACAGAGCGGCTGGCGTGGGTCGTCGCGCCGATCAAACGGATAACGTCTCGGCTCAAGTTCGTAGTGCCAGAGCACCTGTTCGTTCATACCTACACCAGTGCCGTGATGAACCACGCCGTGCCGTTGCCAATCGCCGTCAACGAATTCCACTGGGCGGCGAGCGGTTGTGTCGTGAGTCCGTCTATCGTAGTCCCGTTCCCGTCCACCGTGACGCCGTTCACCGAGACGTCGGTTTTCTTCACCGTGACTGATTTCCCGCTCGTCGGCGTAGCAGGCAGGAGAATCGATGTCGCGCCGCCGGTTGCGTCGACGAGCACGGTCTGGTCGGGCAGCGCGACATAGCCGGTATCGGCGAAGGCTTTCGTGACGATCGAGTGCGAGACGTTCTGGCCGGTGATGTTCAGCAGGAACGACGCGTCCGCCGGCGGCAGCACGGCCGGGAAGGCCGCGTTGGGAATCGTGCCGCTGATGAACGAGCCGTCAATCGTGGCGAGCGAGGACGGCGTTGCCGTGCCTGCTGCGACCGTGATGAACAGGAACCCCGTCGTGAGCGCGCCGAGGTTGCTGCGGTTCGGGAGTTTCAGGTTCGCCGTCAGGACGAGATACGTCGCATCGTTCGGCGCGGCGTTCGCGATGTCGGCGTTGATGTCCACGAGGTAGCGCTGCCACAGGCGTGGCTCGACAAGACCGTTCTGGCTGAGAAACGGAGTGGAGAACGGTGGCGGGTTACGGGTGGCCATGCTAATCTACGCGCTGCTCTCTGCGGCGTGGAAGGACACGCTTAGGTTCCCGCAGGTCGAAGAGGTGAGTCTGTCGAGCAGGGCCAAGGCAAAGCCTCTGAACCCCAAGAGGTACCGCTGCGATACCGAAATCCTGTAGCCGGAATCAAGCCCGGCCAGAGAGCAAAACTTCATCGCTGACCCGTCCCAGGCGTCACACGCACCCAAGCCCCCGGACCCCACACCGCCCGCACCGGATCGGTCTGTCGCACACGCACGACGAGCCGATCCTGCCGTCCACTCCCGAGCTGGTGCCACACGGCGGCCGCGCCATACTGACCCATCGCGCCAATCGTCGCGGTCGTCACCGGACCCCACGTCTTCGCGCCATCCCAACTGATGTCGAGCATTAGTTTCGGCTGTGACCCCTGCCCGACGTTCAGCCCGACGCCGGCCTCCATCCCGAGTTCGAACTGGTCGAGAAACAATTTCTGGTTATCGGTGCCGATATACGGCGCGGTGCGCTCGCGTGAAATCGCCGTCAGGTTATCGGTCTGCGTCTCGAGGTCCAGCGCGTAGACGTCGTCCGTGGCGTAGTCGCCAACGACCATCGTCTGCCCGACGACGCACACGCCGCGCGCACGCCAGCGCACATAGAGCCCGGTTGCCTCGTCGAATCCCTGTCGCTGATGGAATTCCTTCGTGCGGACGTCGTAGCACCAGGTCGTCTGGAGTGGCGAGGAGGGAAACGTCCAGCACACGAACGGATGCCCCTCTTGCTCGTAGGCCAGCACTTCGCAGTCGGTGATCGTCGGATACGTCTGCAGCGCGTAACTCGTGGCGGGCGTTGAGATGACTTCCGGCTGCGGCGACGACGCGATGACGAATCGGTTCGTCCCTTGGTTATCGGCCGCGAGCCACGCCAACGACTCGCCGATGATCGTGATCGACGTCCACGCCGCGCAGCCTTCCTGCATAACGGTGCCTGGGAACGGCGCGAACGGATTCAGGTTGTCGCCGGTGTTGTAGAACAGCTCAGATGTCTGCGACCCGAGCGCCCACACGCGGTTGTTGAGCACCTTAAACCCGATGATGTTGTCTGACGTCTCGGACCGTGCGAAGAAATCCAGTCCGTTCCATGACGTGCCGTCTTCGAGCGCCGAGAACCAGATTTTCGGCGTCGCCGCCTCGTTCATCAGGAAGTAGCCGTCGATGTAGTCGATCATGACGGGGATAAACGCGCCCGGCAGCGCGATCGGACCGCTGAACACGTTCGTCGTCAGCCGCAGGATGTAGAGCTGGCCCGCGCCGCAGACCGCGAGCTGTTCCCCGCCGCGCCCATTGCTCGCGAACGTCACCGGCAAGCCGTCGTCCATCATCGTGCCGCGGAGCGTCGCCGCGGTCAGCGCGAAGTCTAATTCGAACAGGTTCGCGCCGTAGACCGCGAACACGCGCCCGTCCTGCTGGAACATCCCGCGACAGCCTTCGCTGCCGGTTGCGTTGAACAACGGACGGAGGCCCGGCGTGCCGTAGAGCACGGCGCGCTTGACATCGGCCTGCGATTCGGTTTGTTCGAGGTAGAGATTGACGAGGGTCGACGCCGCGATAATCGGACTGCGGGTCCGGTAGGCGCCGCCGACGAACGCAGGCCAGAGCGGCATCAGGACGTGAGGCGTTCAGTGAAGCGAATACGCGTCAGGTGTTCGCGCAGATGACGCCCAAACATCGCGAGTTCGTTCCGCACCCACTCAGGTGTGATGATGCTGTTCATGCGACGCGTGTTGTATCGGCTCCGTCGCGCCTTCGCCTTGAACCGTCGGCGCTTATTCACGGCGTCACCCGCATGATCCAGCCGATGCAGGTAATGACGTTCGCCGCACTCGCGAACACGCGCGTCGTCAGCGCAACGGCGCCGCTCCCGAGTAGGACGTGTCCGCCTAGCACGTTCGTGATCCCAGACCGCGCCGGGATGGTAATCACGATGTTCTGGTCCGGCGCCGCCACGCCGCCGAACTCGATGGTCGCGACGCGGTCGACGCTGTCGCTGTTGAACAGCCCGAGCGTGTAGCGGTCGATGAGTGTGGCGCTGGTGCTGCCGGTATGGATCAGCGTGCCGGGCGTCGCCGTGGCCGAGATTTTTATCGGCAAGCCCTGCACCGAGGCCGAGAACGGGATGATCGATGTTGCGTTAGCCATTGAGCCCCTGTTCAATCTTGACGAAATCAGGCGCCGGAGCCGTCGACACGACCGCCCCAGTCATCACGTTCGGCTGAATCCATTGCGTCACGCCGTTCGCGTCGCAGAGTTCGAAATCGTAGTTCAGGCACAGCGAGAGGTAGATCGGTCCGAACAGGCCCGTCGCATCCGCGACCAACGGGTTCGTGTTCGGCACCAGCAGCGCGGTATCGCTGAACGTCGGCCGCGGCAGCACGCCAGTCTGACCGGCCGCCCAGGTATAGAGCAGCGCGCCGGGGCAGACGACGCCGAGGCGGTAGGCTTGCTGGCGAGGCGTGGGCATGAACAGCGCGGCCATTACAGCATCCCCTCATCCTGCAGAAAATCCGGTTCCGGTCCGAGCGATGGACAGGCACCACCCGCCATCACGTTCGGCTGATACCACACCAGCGCGCCAACCGACGTCCGCAACTGCATGTCGTAGTTCACGCCGTTCTGGAGATACACCGGCCCGAATAGCCCGTTGACGTCCGCGACGACTGGATTATCGTTCGGAAACTGCCTGGCGGCATCTGAATACGTCAACGCGCCGACCTGCTGCCCGGCAACCCACGTATACAGCAGCGCCCCCGGCGCCGCCCGTCCAAGGTAAATCGCTTCCTGCCGAGCCACCGGCGCCAGCAGCGCAATCCCGACGATGTTGCAGCCCACGACGAACACCGGCTGCTCCGGACACGTCAGCAGCGCGCAGAACCGCGTCGATGGCGCGACCGCCGACTCCGACGTCAGCCCATGCAGCACCAGCGCGGCGGCCGGATTCGCCGCGAAACCGTGCAGGGGCAGCGCGCCGCGGATCGCCATCTCAGCTCGTGCGGTCGATGGTCTTCGGGTTATCGGCCGCGTCGGTCACGAACTGCATTCGCGTCGTCTCGCCGGACAGCCCCTTGATCGTCACGGTCGTGCCGTTCACGAACATCCGTTGCAGGAACTGCAGAATCATGTAGGACGCCTGCTCCTGCGTCGGCTGCGCGCCGAGCGCCGCGTAGCTTTCGGCCATCGCGGTCGTCGGTCGCACCTGAATATCGTTCGCAATCGTCGTCGTCGTCGGCGCCCCGAGCCGCGCGTAGGCGTCGCCCGTCAGGATCGACGTCGCGTATTCGGTGAAGCCGGTCGCGTTCGAGGTGCCGACGAACGTGAATTTCACCGCGTTGCCGTTCGTCTCGGCCTGCGTCGGCAGATAGGTGTGCTCGCCGTGGCCCTTCGAGGTGCCCGCGCCGCTGCTCACCGAGCCGACTGTCTGGGTGCCGTTGTCGAGCGTGACGTAGACGGTCGTCGCCCCGTTGTAGGGCGTGCGGTCCGTGTTCAAGACTTGCGCGCTCGCGACCTGTCCTGCCGTGTTCTTTTTCATGCTCCCACCAAGGCCGCGTAGCCGTGCAGCCAGATTTCGAGATTCGTGTAGCCGGACGCCGTGATCGTGTTCGGATTCGCCGGCAGTGTGAGCGCGCGGAAGTTTACCGCAAGGACCGGCCAGCCCCCGACATCGGCCTGCGTCGCAATCAACGAGCCGGTGCGCGCGATGACCTCGTTGACGATCCGCGTATCGACCGAGTCCCGGTCCGAGGGCCGCGCGCCCGCATTCGCCAGCACCGACGATGCGACCGCGCTGGACGCCATCGGCATGTAACCCGAGACATCAATCGGCGGCGAGGTGACGCCGGTAGTCGGGTTGATGCCGTCGCCGTTGATGACCGTGAAGCCAATCGGCGCCGAGCCGGTGTAGTCGACGGCTGTGTCGGCGATGTAAACCTGCGAGCCCGCCGCGAGATACCGCGAGCCGTAGAGATACCGAGTCGGGTCCGTGCTCGGGCCGGTCTTGTAACTGTTCCCGACGTGGGTCGCGAGCAGCCCAGGCGGTTCGACGCCGTCGGGGTCTTCGTAGAACGTCGCCAAGGTCTGCCAGTCGTAGATGTAGTTATTCGCGCTGTAGGTCTGCGCGCTGCCGGACGAGTCCGGGTTCCGCTCGCTGTTGTGCGCGAACAAGCACTGGATCACCGCTGCCTTCCTGGCGTTGTTCCGGAACAGCAGCCCGTAGGCGTAGCCGAAGCCGCCGGACGGACAGCCGCCGGTGCCTGGCGCTGCGTAGAGCGGTTCCGACGAGATGCAGCGCCACAGCGTGAGGTTCATGTCCTGCGCGCTGTTCGTGAAGACGAAATTCTTCGACTGCGACCACGACACGGACACATGGTCGAGGACGATGTTGTAGGGGTTGCCGGTCTGGAACGCCTCCACGCCGACGTTGCAGGTATCGCCGCCGGGCCGGATGCGGATGTGCTGAATCAGCACGTCGTGCGTCTGGATCTGGATGCCGTAACTCTTGATGGTGATGCCCGGCGACGGCGCGGTCTGCCCGGCCACGGTGCAGTAGGGCGCGTCGATGACGAGTTCCACCGAGGCCGTAATGGTCCCGCTGACCTCGAAGATGATGACGCGCGGCCTGATATCGGCCAGCGCCGCCCGCAGCGAACCAGCCCCGCTGTCGAGCGTGTTCGTCACCCGGAGCACGACCGGCGCCGTCACCCAGCCATACGCCGCCCGCGTCGACATGCCGAACCCGAACGCGCCAGGCACCACCGGAAGCCCGGTGCTGATTGCTACGTAGGTCGCGGTGACAGTGACGTTCGCCGTGCCGATGGTAATCGTCGTCTGCGAAGCGAACGCATCCGCGACCGTCGCCCCAATCCATGCGTTGAACCGCTGCCCGGCCGGCGCCGCGTTGGCGAAGATGGTCACGACGGCGCCTTGGAGGTAGGGGCCGGAGCCGCTGCCGTTGGTGACGGTCAGCGTGTAGGTCGCCGTGAACGCGCCGATATGGTAGACGTGCACCAGCGGCGCATCGCCGTCGCCGAACGTCTGCAGCACGAAAATCTGCTGCGTCGAGGCTTTGTAGGCCGCCGCCGCGAGCCGCGGGAGAAAACTGTAGAAATCGCTGGGCAGCGTCCAGACGGCGTAGGGCGTCACGTCCCACGGGTTGAGGAGTCCATCCGCCACATACGACAGGCTGGAGGCGTTGTAGGCCCACACGCGCGCCTCGTAGGGGTAGGCGTGGTCGCCTTTCGACGGGATGACCGGGTCGTAGCAGTAGATCACCCCTGGCTCGCCCGGGACGGGCTTGCCGTTCAGGGACGGATTCGACGTGCCGACGCCGTAGCCGTAGGGGCCGGTGCCGATCATGCCGAAGAACAGCACCGTGCGCGTGTTCGTCGGGAACACGACGCCGCCCATCTGCATCGTCCCGTTGAACGTGCCATTCGAGCCTGGCGCGCCCCACTGGCCGAGCGTCTGATGGTTCGACGGATAGAACACCAGCGGCGTCGTCGGCACCGGATTGACGACGCCAATCTGCGCCGGGTCGAACGCGAAGAGGCCAGGACCGAACGACGTGCGCGTGATAATCGACAGCCCGGAGTTCCCGGTCATGGCCGGACCGTGGAAGACCCCTTGCCAGTCTGGCGGCACGGCGCCCATGTAGCCCGAGACGTTCCCAGCGTGCGGCTGCACGGTGTTGACCCGATCGGTCACCGCGAGCGTTACCGGCCCGGTGTAGTCGGCCGCGACCGACAGGTTCGGGTTCCGCGACCAATGCGAGAACGGCTGCGAGCCGTCCGCGTCGTAGAACCGATAGAACGTGAACACGAGCTTGCTCTGGTGCATCAGCGCGCCGCCGAAGTTGATGCCGGCGCCGTTCACGAGGAGCTGCCACGAGCCGTCGGACGGGTCCGCGATGTTCTGTAGCGTCACGGCCCGATTGAGCTGTGACAGCGACGTCGCGCCCAGGATCGGCGCCGGAATCGTCACTTCGCCGACGCCGTGCTCGGTCGCGTAGCCGGTGATGAACAGCGAATCATGCGCCGCGTTGTAGCACATCCCTTTCGAGGGGAAATCGTAGCGATTCGGCGGAAACGCCGGGAGTCGGAAACAGCCTTGATAGACGAGGTCGGCCGGATACAGGAGTCCGTCGGTCGGCGGGTCCGGCGGCACCGGCACCGTTACCGTAAACGTCTGCGCGCCGCTGGTCGCCGCGACCGTCGTGACCGTGACGGTCCTCGCGCCGCCGAGCGTGGCCGGGTCGAGCACGAAATTCGCCGTCATGGACACGGCGCTGCTGACGACGACGGTGTTGACGGTGATGCCCCCGCCAACCACGGCGATCGTCGTCGCGCCGATGACGAAATTAGTCCCGGCCAGCGACACAGCCACGGTCGTGCCCCTCAACCCTTGACTCGGCGTGATGCTCGTCAGGGTCGGTGCGCTGAGCGCCGGAAGCAGGATAGTGAAGACTTGCGCGCCGCTCGTCCCGCCAGCCGTTGTCACAGTGATGTTCCTAGCGCCGACCGTCGCCGCCGCGTCGAGCACTAGATTTGCGGTAATCGATGTGCTACTGCTAACGACGACAGTCGTGACCGTCGCGAGGGCGCCGCTGATTGTGACCGTCGTGGCGCCGATGATGAAATCCGCGCCCGTCAACGTGACCGCGACCGTAGCGCCGCGGACCCCTTGATTCGGCGTGACGCTTGTCAGCGTTGGCGCACGCGTCGGCGGGGGCGGCGGTGGGGGCGGTGGTGGTGGCGGCGGCGGCGGATCGGGGGGCGGCTGCGGCGGCGGCTGTGGCTCAATCGTCCCGGTGACGAGGTCTTCTCCGGCTTCGACAGGCTGACTCATGCGCTGAGGTCCACGCAATACACTCCCGTCACGAGGTTGTCGATCCCGAGCACGATTTGCGTGGGGGCGATGGAAATCACCGAGTAGGCCAGCACGCCGGATGGCCCTTGCACGGCGATGGTCATTGTATCCGTGAATCCGCTCCCGTTGATGGTTAACTGGCCGACATCGCAGAGCATTGAAAGCCCATCAATGACGATGTCTTCGGAGGGGATGGCGTAGACGTAGAGCAGATGCGCGGTGGTGGCGGTCGTGCTGGTGCCCGCTTTTCGCAGCCGGAACGCGATGCGCGTGTCGTCGCTGATGGGAAATACCGTCGGCAACCACAGGTCCATGTAGCCCTGCACGCCGATGTTCGAGAACGTTCCGCGCAGCGTCGTCAGCACCACTTCACTGCCCGCATCGCCCGCGCCCAGATCGACCTCGTATTCGATGCCGTCATACGCGCCGCTCGCATAACTCAGCCCGACGCCGAGCAGCGCCGAGGACGCGCCGAGGTCGATGAATTCCACCCACGAGGAGTTCGCCCAGGCCGTGCCGCTCGGTGTCACCGACGCCCCGTTGATGTTCGACCCGTTCGAGTAGGGCGCGTAGGTGGTATGCGCCAACATCGTTGGGTCTTCATCGAGCGATTCGTAATACATCAGCGCGAATTTTGATGGGATATTCCCCGAGAGCGTGCGCGACCGCATCGCGAGTCGAGCGCCGGCCGGAATGCCGCCGATGGGCACGAGAAACATCTGGATTTCTTGGATGAGATTACCGGCGCTGGCGACGACGATCAGCGGGTCACTGATGGAGACTTCCGTGCCGGCCGTGCCCAGACCGAACTGAATCTCGGTCGTCTGTCCGTTAGTGAGCGCCGAGACGAAGAGTTCCGCGCACACGCCCGCGATGGATATCGGCACGAGAATAGAGCCGGCCGGGATGATTTCCACCCACGCGCCCAACACGCCAGCGCCCGCGCCAGACGCGACCGTGATGCTGTCGGCGGCCGCCGGCCACACCTTGAGCGGCGCCGTCGTGAGGATGCTCACAGCGGCTTCTCCAGGTAGACGAGCGCAACATACATCTGCCGCGTGCCGATCGCGATCTGTGACCGTGTGCGCGCCGCAATCCGAGAGGCCGCCGGAATGCTGTCGCACGGCCGCCGAAACGGCACGAAATTCGGGCCGTCAGTCGCTTGGATGCCGGTGTGGTAGGCGCGCACCGTCTGAATCACGACTTCATTCCCAGCCGTGCCAATCGCAAGGTCGACTTCCCAACCGGAATTAAGGCTCAGAATATCGATGACCATCCCGACGAGCACAATAGCGGTCGCTGTGGACTCCACTAACTCGGTGTAGGTGCTGCTCGCCCAAGCCGTCGCGCCTGCGGTCAAGAGCACGTCCGTGGCGGATGATGGATAAGACTTCTGTGGCTTCGCAGACGTCAGCAGGTTGCCCACGAGCGGTTTTTTGTAGTACTGCGCCCCGACCGTCCACGTATTCGTCGAGGCATTCTGTTTTCGCATCCGGACCGCGACGCGCACGCCGACGCCGATGTTGTCGAGCGGAATCGGCGCCGGCAGGATGCCCGGCGAGGCTGTGGTCGTCGTCAGAAACGTGCCACGGAACGTCGTCACGACGACTTCGGATGCCGCCGCGCCGACACCGACATCGATTTCGAACTGCTCATTCGCGTTCGTGTTGTCGGGCCGCACGACCAACCCGGTCAGAATCCACGCGGCGTCGGTCGTGGCGACGAGCGTGACCCACGCCGAGTTCGCCCAAGAACCTGCATTCGGCGTCACCGTCACGCCTGAAGCCGCAGGCGGGGCCGAGAACAGCGGATTCGTCGTGTAGGGGTAATCGCCGATGGCGGCCAGCGAGGGGCCTGTAGCCGCGGTGAGCGTGCCGGAGAGCCCCCAGTCCTCGCCGTTCGCGGTGACGTCGTCCAGATCGGCTGCAAACGCGAGCGGCGTAAACGCGAGCGCCGTCGACAGCGGAATCTGGCTCTGAGACTGCGCCGTAATCTGCGTCAGCGTGAGATGCGACTGGAACACACCGATGAGCGCGAACGAGAAATCAACCCAACTGCCGCCGACACTGTCGTCCGTGGTCGGAAACGTAATCGCAGATAGGTCGACCGTCAGCGTTTCGAGCACCAGCCCGTTGATGATGAAATCGAACGCGCTCGCGCCGTCGTAGCGCATCGCCCAATAGAAATACGTGCCGACGACCGGCGAGAACGCCGTCGCGGTCTGGACGTAATCGACGCCGTCCCAGTAGGCGAGGCGAAGATTATTCGCGTTCGTGTCGGAGCCGAGGTAGAGGTAGGCGTCAGACCCTGCGCCGTCGCCGTAGTTGTAATACGTCCGGAAGCCCGTCGGCGTCGTCGCGCCCTGGTTGGCCCACCCGGTGATCGTGAACGCGGCGGTCGTGTCGAGATACGACCCGTCCCGCAGCAGGAATTCGTTGGTCGTGCTGAGCGCGACGGCCACCTACAGCCACCGCTTCAGGATGTAGAGATAGGCGCACAGCACGACGAGAAACGTCGTCCAGAACGCGCAATACCAGACCGGCGGCGTGTTGGCTAGCTTCCACATGGCGCGGCAGGCTTCCCACACTGGGAGCACACGAGTTGTCAACCGACTTTCTTCAGAAGCGCTTTGCAGCACTTCGAAAACATCGTCATGATGCCTGCTTCAGATAATCGACGAGTTCGCAGACCGTGCGCCGTTCGCCTGCCGTGCCGAGGACCGCACTCGCGTAGCCCAGCACGTCGTAGAATTTCCCGACCGAGACGAGGTCGAACGTCGGCTCGAACTCCGCGACCGGCAGGCCGTGACAGATGTAGCCCTTGAACACCGCCGCGATGATTTCTGGCTCGTCGCGCGTCGGTTCGTTGGGCTGCGTCGCGCAGTCGACCGGCAGATCGGCCCACGCCACCAGCCACAGCCCGACGCGGTGCGCCCACTCGCGAATCACTTCGGCTCCACGAATTCGCCGGTGTCCGTGTTGTAGAGCCAGCCATCCGGCACGTTCGATTCCTTGCGCGCTTCCTCGATGAGCCGGTCGCGCTCTTTCACGAGCGGTCCGGCCTGCGCCTGAAGCACGGTCAGTTTCAACGCGATATTTTCGATTCTCAGCGCCAGCACCTCGGAGACTTTCATCGGATCGCGAACTCCTTCACGAAAAATTGTGCCGGTCCATCGACGTTGACGCCGTGGCCGAAGAAGCAGCCGCCGCCGAACGTCATGCCTACGTAGCGCGGATGCGCCAGCGTGGCTGCGAATCCCGCGAGATTGTCCTGTCCGAACACGCCGTCGGCATCGCTCCAGCGTTCCGGCGTGAACGGCACGGTCAGCGAGAACGTGCCCTCTTTGAGTTCAATCGCGGCCGGATTCGACCACTGCCGTGCCGAGGCTGGCGCGCACGTGTAGGTCGCGTCAGGACATCGCTTCGGCACTTGCGCTTCGATGTAGGGCCGCAAGGTCGCTGGCACGACGCACACGTTCCACGGCTCCAGAATGTAGTTGAACGTCGGCGAACCGATGATCTGCACGGTCATAGAAAACGACTGCGACTGCGCGATCAGTGTCGTGTATCCGGTCGTCAGATAGTTCACGCTCCCAGGTTCAAGCGGGAACGTGAATCCGAGCGGAGACGTGAGACGCACACCTGACGAATAGCGCAACACCCACGACGACGCGTGAGGCTTCGCGGCGATGGCGATGAGCGCAAGGACGAGCACGAGGCGTTTCATCACTTATCCGCTGGCACGACAGGATTCAGATCGACGTTGAAAATCTGCAACATCGCGGCTTTGTAATCGGCCTCTTGCTGTGGCGTCGCTTGCCGCAGCGCTTCGTCGGCTTTTGCTTTCAGTTCCGGAGAGGTCGCAATCTTCGCGTGCTTCACTTCGAGATCTTCCATGATGGCAAGCACACGGATCGCGAGTTCCTCTTCCGGCGAATTCGCCGTCGTGCGACCGTCGTTCTTGAGTTGCTTGAATTCAATCGTCAGCGCGAGGTCTTGCGCGTCGGTGAATTCGATTTTTCCGAGTGATGCGTATGATGTTGCCATTAGGTGCCCGTGATGGCTGTGATCAGCCCGTTCTTGACGGTGATCGAGGTAATAGCCGTGTAGGGTCCAGCCGTGACGCCTGCCGAACCGTCAGACGAAAGATAGCCCGTCGCCTTGATTCCGCTCGAATTCACAGTCAGACGCACGGTGCGTGTCTGCGCGGTCGTGCCACTCGCGACTGCTGTCGGTGTGCTGAGCGTGATGGCGCTCTCGGT
>Ga0105248_10003979_pt1 | contig 16336 bp, 11 predicted proteins | sample KBSS34metaG_FD_81524 | JGI IMG/M metagenome (GOLD analysis project Ga0105248, IMG submission 81524) | Switchgrass rhizosphere microbial communities from Kellogg Biological Station, Michigan, USA - KBS S3-4 metaG | ecosystem: Host-associated > Plants > Roots > Rhizosphere > Soil | place... | reverse complement strand
TTAAGGCGAGCCAGCGCCGCCGCTGCGGCAATCAGCATCCCCGTCCAGAACAGCGGCATCGCCCATATCAACCAGACCGGAATCGCCTGACCACCGGGGATCTCGCGGCGCGCGCGCGCGAGATGGTGCGGGAAATAGTCAAGCCCGTGCCCGACCGCATCGCCCGCTGGCCACAGGCCCGACCTCAGCGTGCGAACGAACGGCACATACTCGAGACGGTAGCGGTTCCAGGCGCGCCCCGGCGGCGGATCGATCCGCTCGTAGTACGCCAGAGCCGCGCCTCCACCGAGATCCTCGCCGATGCCCTGATCTTCGAGGAACGATACCGACGTCGCCAGCAGGGCGACTGTGAACCCGACGATGGCGCACGCCGCCAGCGCCGCGCGCGATCGCTGCTCGATCGGACGCGCGATGGCGGGCAGCAGCAGCAGCGGCACGATCGGCACCAGTGTGCGAGGCCCGTGCGAGTAACCGGCCTCCGGGAACAGATAGGCGGCGAAGAACAGCAATCCGGTGATCAATGTCGCGACGATGCCGAGCGCGACCGCGGGTTGGCGCCGCCAGAACTCGCGCGCCGACGCAGCCGCCAGCAGGAGCGCCGGCGCCCAGACGAGCAGCCCTTTGCCGGGGGTGACGAGCGACATCACCAGCCCGCGCGGAATGTCCGCGAGCCGGAACAACTGCGGGGGCATGTGCGGCACCGTCTCCGACGCGTCGTAACCGAAGTCGAGCGGCAGGCCGAAGCGGTACGCATTCCATGTGAGGTGAATCGCGACCGCAGCCGCGATGCCGGCGGCGAGCGCAACGGCAGCGCGCAGGCGCACCCGCGGCGGTACGCTTCGCTCCGCCAGCACGGCGAGCACGAACGGCGGCGTAAAGACCATGCCGGTCACTTTCGTCAGCCCCGCCAGCATCAGGAGAACCGCAGCCCCCGTCATGTAGACCGGCGCCCGCGGCGATCCTCCTCGCGCGTCGATCAGCAGCACCGCGGCCCAGATGAACATCGCTGCCTGCCAGCCTTCGCAGTAGAACGAGACGCCGTATACCCAGAGCACGGTCGCGCCGCCGAGCAGCAGCGACAGGGCGAGCGCGGTCCGCGGCGGCGCGTCCAGCGCGATCGCAGCCCGATGAAAGCCGGCCACCGCCAGTGCCGCGCCGGTCGCCGTGAACAGCGTCGTCAAACCGCCGACGAGGAATACCCAGGGAATACCGCCCGGCAGCGGCGCGCGCGGGACGCGCGCGATCCACGCCACCGCGCGCGCCAGGAGATGGTGCGGAAGCGCGAGAAAGGCGACAAACGGTCCGTAGGGGGCATACGGTTTGTGGTCGACGCCGAACTTGCCGTAGAAGATCGGCGCGCTGCCGACGACGCGGCCGTTGACGATCGAAGGCTGTCTGATGGCGAGCGTCTGCGGCACCGAGAGATCGCCCGCATCCACCAGGTGCTCCGTCTGAAAGTACGGCTCGAACTCGTCCGGCACCCGGAACGCATTTCCAGAGGACGTCAGCGCGTAGAGCGCCTGAAAAAAGACAAAGAGCAGGAACGTCGTCCTGCCGTGCGGCCGCATTTCAGCGATAGCATACACACATGTCGCTCCGTGAAGACGCGACGCCGCCGTCGTCGCCCACCTCGCAGAACCTGCGCAACCCGATGGTCACGCTCGGGGCCGTCTCGTGATCGGGCGAGTGGCGCGCGCAGGCGTGAGCCTGGCCGCATCGCTGGCCTGCCTCAGCGTCTGGGTGATACAGGTGGGGCCGGCGCGGGCGGCGGCGCTGCCCTCAGCGGATGCGGCCTTTCAGAGATTCTTTGACGCTCGCAATCCTTCGGATGCGGCGAAAGCCGCGCGCGACCTTGTCAGCTCGGGCATCCCATTCGCCGACGCGCTGGCTCGCTTGAAACGCGGCGGGACGTACAGCGCGGACGTCAAGAGGGGCACCGTCCACCTCCAGCGCCGATCCGTCGCCGGCGACTTCTTCTACGAGCTCGTCGTACCGGAGCGCTACGATCCGGCGCGGCGGTATCAGGTCCGAGTGCAGCTGCACGGCGGCGTGATGATGCGCGAGACGAGCGAGCCGCGTGGCCGCGGCGGCCGTGGAGGACGGGGAGGAGGCGGCCCGCTCGAAGGCGCCGAGCAGATTTACGTCCTGCCGTCCGCCTGGCGCGACGCGCCGTGGTGGGGACGCGCGCAGCTCGAAAACCTCGACGCGATTCTCGATGCGGTCAAGCGCACTTACAACGTCGACGAGAACCGCGTGGTGCTGAGCGGTGTCTCGGACGGCGCGACGGGGCTCTACTACGCGGCCATGCGAGACACGACGCCCTATGCGAGCTTCCTGCCGCTGAACGGATTCCTGATGGTGCTCGCCAACGATCAGCTCGCGATCGACGCCGAGCTCTTTCCGACCAACCTCCTCAACAAACCGTTCTTCATCGTCAACGGCGGTCAGGATCCGCTCTATCCGATCCGCAACGTGCAGCCGTTCGTCGACCACCTGCGGGACAGCGGCGTGGTGGTCGACTATCATCCGCGGCCCGAGGCCGGCCACAACACGGCCTGGTGGCCGGAGATGAAAGAGCCCTTCGAGGCGTTCGTGCGCGAGCACCCGCGCGATCCGCTGCCGGCGACGCTGACGTGGGAAACCACCGACCGCGATCTGCCGAGCCGGGCGCATTGGCTCGTCATCGATCGCGTGCGGCCGGCCATCGCCGGCGACACGATGATGAAGCCGGATCTCAACGAGTTCTCGGGCAGCGGTCCAAACCACGGCAAGGAGCTGTTTCCCAGGGCGCGGCCCTCGGGTCGCGTCGATCTGACGCGCCGGGGTAACCGGGTCGAGATGAGAACCCGCGGTGTGTCGGAGGTGACGCTGTTGATCTCGCCCGATGCCTTCGATGTGTCGCAGCCCATTATGGTTTCTGCCAACGGCCGGTCCGTCTTCGAAGGACGCGTCGAGGCATCGGTGGCAACCCTCGTGAAATGGGCGGCGCGCGACAACGACCGCACGATGCTTTTCGCGGCCGAGCTCCACATCTCCCTGAAATAGCCGTGCTATGACGGATGGCGGCACGTCCAACCGGGGCCACAACGCGCGCTGAGCTGCGTGCTAGGCTTGCACACACGCGCATGATTTCGTTTTCCCGAATCGGTAAGCAGTACGGCAGGCAAGTCCTCTTCGTCGACGCTTCCTTTCAACTCAATCCCGGCGAGAAAATCGGGCTCGTCGGGCCTAACGGCTCCGGCAAGACCACGCTGTTCCGCATGATCGTGGGCGAGGAAGTGCCGGACGAAGGTGACGTCTCGGTGCCGAAGAAACTGACTGTCGGCTACTTCCGCCAGGATGTGGAGGAGATGGCCGGCCGTTCGGTCCTCGACGAAGCGATCCTCGGCAGCGGACGGGTCGGCGATCTGCACCACGAGCTCGAGCAGCTCCAGAACGCGATGTCGGATCCCGCGCAGGGGGACGACCTGGATCGCATCCTCTCGCGCTTCGGCGAGGTGCAGGAGGAGTACGACCATCTCGGCGGCTATGCGCTCGAGGCGCAGGCGCGCGAAGTGCTGCACGGGCTCGGCTTCGAGGACGATCGCATCGACGGTGACGTCGGCGCCCTGTCCGGCGGCTGGAAGATGCGCGTCGCGATGGCGCGCGTGCTGCTCGGACGGCCCGATGTCCTGCTGATGGACGAGCCGACGAACCATCTCGACATCGAGTCGATCATCTGGCTCGAGAGCTTTCTGCGATCCCTGACCGGATCGCTGCTCATGACGTCGCACGATCGCGATTTCATGAACAGGATCGTCTCGAAGATTGCCGAGATCGACGACGGCGAGATCACGACCTACTCGGGCAACTACGACTTCTACGAGCGCGAGCGGGCGATCCGCGAGGCCAACCGCGAGGCGGCATACGCGCGCCAGCAGTCGATGCTCGCGAAGGAGCAGCGTTTCATCGAGCGCTTTGCCGCCCACGCCGCCAAGGCGGCGCAGGTGCAGAGCCGGGTCAAGGCGCTGGACAAGATCGAGAAGATTGAGCTGCCCAAGAAACGCGCGATTGTGAAGTTCGATTTCCGCCAGCCGCCGCGCTCCGGCGAGCAGGTCGCGGTGCTCGAAGGGGTCACGAAAACCTACGGTACGCGCGTCGTCCACGATGGTTTGAACCTGATCATTCGCCGCGGGGAGCGCTGGTGTGTCATGGGCAAGAACGGCGCCGGCAAGTCGACGCTGCTGAAGATGGTCGCCGGACAGGTGGCGCCGGACGCGGGGGAGGTGAAGCTCGGCGCCAGCCTGCAGATGGGCTATTTCGCGCAGCAGTCGCTCGACCTGCTGGATCCGAATCTCACCATCAAGCAACAGCTCGAGAAGGACTTTCCAAAGGAGTCGATCGGCGCGCTGCGCAGCCTCGCCGGCGCGTTCCAGTTCTCCGGCGACGACACCGACAAGAAAATCCGCGCGCTCTCGGGCGGAGAGAAGACGCGCCTGGTGCTCGCGCGCATGCTGCTCAACCCCCCGAACTTCCTCGTGCTCGACGAGCCGACCAACCATCTCGATCTGGCGACCAAGGAGATGCTGCTCGATTCGCTGAAGGATTTCGACGGCACGATGCTGTTCGTGTCGCATGACCGCGAGTTCCTGCGCGGTTTGAGCAACCGCGTGCTCGAGCTGGGCGGAGAGAGCGGCACCGAAGCGCAGCCGCACGCGTATCAGGGGTCGTATATCGAGTACGTCGAGCGCACCGGCCACGAAGCTCCAGGTGTGCACGCCTAATCGGAGGGTAACGATGGCTGACGAGCTGAACGACGTACCGCCCGCCGGTGACGCGCCATTCCATGCGCTGGAGGACCGCTTCTTCGAAGTGTCGATCGACATGCTCTGCGTGCTCGACTTCAACGGTTACTTCAAGCGGGTCAACCCCGCATGGGAGCGAATTCTCGGCTTCACGCGCAAGGAGTTGATATCGCGGCCGTTCATCGATTTCGTGCACCCGGACGATCGTGAGCGCACCCTGCAGCAGAACGCTCGAGTCAGGGCTGGCGGACACGCACTGGCCTTCGAGAACAGATATCTCTGCACGGACGGTTCCTACCGATGGCTCCGCTGGAATGCGGTGTCCGATTTCAACGAGCGGGTCATCTACTCAGCGGCGCGAGACATCACGGAGAACAAGAAGGCGGAGGAGGAGCGCGAACAGCTCGTGCGCGAACTGCAGACGGCGCTGGCCGAAGTCAGAACACTGCGGGAGATATTGCCGATCTGTTCGTACTGCCGGAAAATCCGTGACGACGAGAATTTCTGGCACACCGTCGAGGCCTACATCGCCCGGCATACGGCCACAAAGTTTACGCACGGGATCTGTCCAAGCTGCATGATCAAGCTCGAGCCGGAGTTCGAAGCCCGAGCAAAGCGCCTCAGCGCTGACACTCGGGACACCAGTAAGTGACGCGCGCATCCGGTCCTGTTTTCTTCGACTGGATGAGCGAGGCGCACCGGCGGCACGGCTTCCCGCCGCGGCCGTAGACCCACAGTCTCGCCGACGGGTCGAGGCTGCGGGTCGTCCGGCGCCCCGATGCAGCGCTCAGGGTCTGCGACCGGCCCATGACGTTCGCGGCGAGCTGCTCTCGAGAAATGTCGACGATCCGCTCGAGATCGCCGTCCGCCAGCGATCCCACCGGCGTGAACGGGTGCCGTCCCGCCAGAAACAGGATCTCCGACTTGAAGACGTTGCCGATGCCAGCGACGCTGCGCTGGTCGAGGAGGACATCGGCGATCGGATCGCTCGCGCGCGCGCGGATGCGGCGGAGCGCCTCGCCGCGATCGAACGTGTCGCCGAGCAGATCGGGGCCGAGCGATCTGAGCTGTCGGTGCCGCTCAACCTCCCGGTCTGTCAGCAACTCGGCGCTTGAGATGTTGAATCCGACCGCGCATGCGCGGGTAGTACAGACCAGGACGCGCATGTCCCGCGCCGGCCGCTGCCAGCGTTCCCCGGCCGGGTAGATATGCCAGCTGCCGTTCATCTTCAGGTGGGTGCGCAGCACCAGGCCACCGGTGAAGCTCATCAGCAGGTGCTTCCCTTTGGCGGAAACCGACAGGATCGTCCGTCCAATGAGCGGATGGTCCTCAACCACTCGGGTCAGCAGTGGATAGACCGATTCGAAGCGCGTGACCGTCTGTCCCGCCATGAACCGGTGCAGCGTCTGGGCGGCACGAAAGATTGTATCCCCTTCAGGCATGTGTATTTATCTGAAATTTGGAACATTCAAAATATGTTATTCGTATTGTCGAATATCGAAGGTTCCGGTAAGGAGGCAGAAATGAGATCCACAATTGTCGCCCTCACCCTCAGCACCCTCTCGGTATTCTCAGCTCCCTCTCTCGCAACGGCTCAATCGTCCAAAGTCGCGCGCGGCACGGTTGCCTCGATTGCCGGCCCGTCGCTGACCGTCAAGGTCGGCGATCAGGACATGAAATTCAACGTCGACAGCAACACGACGGTTCTGGCCAGGGGCGCGTCGACCAAATCGGCCCGCGCCGTCGCCGCTGGTAAGAGCGGGCCGCACCTGAATGAGCTTCTGCAGAACGGACAGCCGGTCGCCGTCACCTACAAGGACACGGCGGGCGCGCTTCACGCCACCGAGATCAAGGCAATCGCGAAGGTGTCGGCCGGGTCGAGCGCGGACGCGAGCAAGACCTCGACCGGCGTCGTGAAGTCGATGGGCGCCGACTGGATCACGATCAACGGCCGCAGCGGCCCCGCGTCGTTCGACCAGACCTTCAAGATCGATCCCGCGACGAAGGTCTTCGCCAAGGGCGCGGGCACCGCGACAGCGGCCAAGGGCGGGAAAGCCCCGTTCACGGAAATCATCAAGGCGGGCGACCACGTCACGGTCTCGTATCACGTGAAGGGCGACGCGCTGCATGCGTCGGATGTCCACGTGACGCTGAAGGCCTCTCACTAGGCCGACGGCGACGGGACGGGCAGGAAGGGCAGGACGGGCAGGATTGCGGGGCGGCATGGCGGGGGAGGTCATGCCGATTCGCAACACGCCATCCCGCCTTTCCTGCCCGTCCCGTCTTACCCACCTGCCTTACCCGCCTTACCTGCCTTACCCTACCTGCCCCTGACGAACGTCGCCTGTAGTCCCATCGCGCCGGCGACAAAACCCGCTTCGGCCAGCAGCGGCGTGATCGGATGCGGCGCCGGGGGTGCGCCGTCGATTTCCTCGATCAGCATCCCGCGGGGCGAGTCGCCGCCCGTGCGCGCCCGCTCGATCAGCACGCGGGCGACGGCGCGTCCGACTTTCGATCGATCCGGTTCGGCGTCGGGAAGGAACGTGGTCAGCTGCCGATCGCCGCGCGGCAGATACGCCGCGAGCGCGCCGTTCACCAGGACCACTGTTGCGCCAACGCTGCGCGTCGGCCCACGTGCTCCATCGACAACGTCCAACGCAGAACCCGCTGAATCCGCAGAGGTGTTGTTCTTCGGCGAGCTCTGCGTTGATCGTCGTGTCGGCCATTTAAGTGCTGCCCCGTACGGATTCGCCGGATCCGTCGCCGCGAGGACCGCGATCTCCGGATCATCCAGCGCGTCGCGCAGCGAGCGGAGCAGGTCGAGCGCGCCAGGCATCGCGAACTGCGTCGCCCCCAGTCCGGCGACGAAGTATCCGCGGCGGATGCGCCCATTCTCTTCCAGCCCTTTCAACACCGGGTAGACAATACCGAATCCGCCGGCGACGCCGTCAGCGGCGACCGCCTCACGGGTGACGACGCCGTGGCGCGCGAGCAGTTGCTGGGTCATCGCGGCGGCCCATTTGGTGAAACCGGGGTCGGGAGTCGTTTTCAGGCCTTGCCCCCGATTCACCAGCGTCCAGCGTCCCTCGGCAGATGGCGGCGCCAGGCGCCGCGAGCGGAACGACGCCACCTGTAGTTGGCGTCCTTTGATCCGCCGTCGCGGCGCGCGCGACCGGGTGAATGCCCGCAGTGCATGAAATGTGTCGTTGGTGATCAGTCCCCTCCACACCAGATTCCACAGCGCCTCGACAGTCTCGCCGGGATACCCGCTGCCGACTGCTTCGTGCAGCGGCCCGAAGAACGACGCGCCGCGATCGCGGAGTGTGTCGAGGATCGCGGTTTCGCGGTTGGACAGGTCGCTGGGATCACGGTCTGGCTGAAGCCGGACACTACCGATATCCACGGCGCCACCCGCCGCGCGCCCCGTTCGCGTTCCGGTGGTGTCCGGCCTTTGCCCCTTTCCGGTAGTGTCCGGCTTCAGCCGGACCGTTGGCGGCAACAGTCTCGGCAGATGATCGGCGAGATACAGTGCGACCCGCCCGTCGCGGTCGCCGAGCGGCTCGACGCCGACCCAGACCACTTCGCCTGCCGCCGTGACGGCGTCCAGGTCTGCCGGATCGTAGATGTCGATTCTGGCAGGCAGAATCTCGGTCTCGAGGATCGACGCGGGCAGCGGCGCGCCCTGCAGCTGCTCGATCGCGTCGAGCAGCGCGTCGGCGCCGTTCCTCCGCTTCACGATCCCCTGCCACGTCGTCGTGAACCGCCCGAGGACCGCCTGATCCACCGGCTCGACCTCGTGGCGGAGCTTGGCGAGCGAGCGGCGGCGGAGCATGCGGAGCACGCCCGCGTCCGTCCACTCACGGCGCGTGCCGCCGGGACGGAACTCGCCCTCGACGAGCCGCCCCTCGGCGGCGAGGCGCATCAGCACCGCTTCCGCGGCTGAAACGCCGAGACCGTATCGCGAGGCGAAGTCCGGCGCGGTAAACGGTGCGTGCGTACGGGCGTAGCGAAGCGCGAGATCGCCCAGGGGATCGCGGACCGGCTGCAGCAATGATTCCGGAATGCCGACCGGCATCGGCACGCCGAGCGCGTCGCGAAACCGCGCGGCGTCTTCGACCGCGACGACACGCGGATCGCCCGCGATGCGGATCAGCAGCACGCGGCGTGCGGCCGCCAGGGCGCCGACGCTCGCGGCGACCTCTTCGGTCAACGACCGTTCGCGCACTTCCGCCTCGGTGAGATCGCCGAGCGACAGCAGCATGTCGTGCACGCCGTCCGCGCTCTTCACGTGGTACTGCGGGTCGAGCCGCTGCAGCTGGCGCTCGATGGCGTCCATCGAGGCGGCGTCGAGCAGCTCGCGCAACTCGGCGTCGCCGAGGAGCTCGCGGAGCTGCGACTGATCGACCGCCAGCGCCTGCGCCCGGCGTTCGGCCAGCGGCGCGTCGCCGTCGTAGATGAAGCTGGCCACGTAGCTGAAGAGCAGCGACGAGGCGAAGGGTGACGGTGTCTCGGAGTCGACCGTGGCGATGCGGATCTTGCGGCTGCGGATGTCGCCGAGCGTCGAGATCAGCGCCGGCATGTCGAAGAAGTCGCGCAAACACTCGCGGTAGGTCTCGAGCAGGACAGGGAAGGATCCGTAGCGCGACGCAACCGCGAGCAGATCGGCGGCGCGCTTGCGCTGCTGCCACAGCGGCGCCCGCTGTCCGGGCCGGCGCTTGGGCAGCAGCAGCGATCGCGCAGCGTTCTCGCGAAACTTCGACGCGAACAGCGCCGTCGCGCCGAGCTGCCGCACGACGAGCGCCTGCACGTCATCTGGATCCGGCAGCAGCAGGCGAGGGTCCGGCGGCTGATCGACGTCCGGGAACCGCACGACGAACCCGTCGTCGCCCCACAGCGTTTCGACGTCCGCGCCGGTTTCCTCGCGGATCTTCGCGGCGACTGCCATCGCCCACGGCGCATGGATGCGCCCGCCTCTCGGGGACAGGACGCAGACGCGCCAATCGCCGAGCTCGTCGCGCACGCGTTCGATCACGATGGTCTTCGCATCGGGAACGGCGTGCGCGGCGGCAAGCTGATCGCGCAGGTACTCCAGCAGGTTCTCTGCCGCCCGCGCGTCGAGATCATGCTCGCGCGTCAGGCGATCCACCGCCGCGGCCGGCGGCAGGTGCAGCAGATCGTGCATCAGCCGGCCGATCGCGAGGCCGAGCTCCAGCGGCCGGCCGGCGCGGTCCCCCTTCCAGAATGGCATCTTGCCCGGCTCACCAGGGGCGGGCGACACGAGGACGCGGTCGTGCGTGATCTCCTCGATGCGCCACGACGAGGCGCCGAGCACGAATGTCTCGCCGACCCGGCTCTCGAACACCATTTCCTCGTCGAGCTCGCCGACGCGCGCCGCACCCTTCCCGGCGCCGATGAGGAATACGCCGAAGAGCCCGCGGTCGGGGATCGTGCCGCCGTTGGCGATGGCCACGCGCTTGGCGCCTTCGCGCGCGGTGACGGTGCCGGCGACGCGGTCCCACGTGATGCGCGGGCGCAGCTCGGCGAACTCGTCGGACGGATAGCGGCCCGACAGCATGTCGAGCGCGCCGTCGAACACCGTGCGGCTCAACTCGGCGAACGGGGCCGCGCCGCGGATCGCGGCAAACAGCGCCTCGACACTCCAGTCGTCCATCGACGCCATCGCCACGACCTGTTGCGCGACGATGTCCAGCGGGTTCCTGGGATATCGGGTCGCTTCCACGGCTCCTTCGTGCATGGCCTTCGCCACGGCCGCGCAGGCGACGAGATCCCCGCGGAATTTCGGAAAGATGACGCCTTCGCTGATCGCGTTCGCCTGATGTCCGCCCCGGCCGATCCGCTGCAGGCCGCTCGCGACCGACGGCGGCGCTTCGATCTGCACCACCATGTCGATGGCGCCCATGTCGATCCCGAGCTCGAGCGACGACGTGGCGACGAGTGCCCGCAGCGCGCCCGCCTTCAGGAGATCCTCGACCTCCACGCGTTGCGGCCGCGCGATCGACCCGTGATGCGAGCGGACGAGGGTCTCGCCCGCCAGCTCGTTCAGCGCGCCGGCGAGCCGCTCCGACAGCCGCCGGCTGTTGACGAAGATCAGCGTCGACCGGTGTGCGCGGATGATCTCCAGGAGCCGCGGGTGAATCGCCGACCAGATCGACGGCCGCGAGTCCCCCATCGCGGCCGGGCCGCTCGGGATGTCGTCGGCCCTCGTCAGCTTCGCCATGTCCTCGACCGGCACTTCGATCGTGAGCTTCAGGCCTTTCCGTTGTCCGGCATCGACGATGGTAACCGGCCGATAGCGGACCTCGCGGTGGACGGCGAACTCGTCTTCGAGCTCCGTGCCGACTTTGTCCTCGTCGTAGGGGGCCGCCTTCGCGCCTTCGGCGCTACGGCGAGCCTCGCCGAAGCCTTGGCGGAGGCGGGAGCGAGCTCCGCCCCTTCGTTTTGCAGCCGGTGCGTCGGTCCCGCCAAGAAACCGCGCGACTTCGTCGAGCGGCCGCTGCGTCGCCGACAGGCCGATGCGCTGCGGCGACTGCTCGCAGATCGCCTCGAGCCTTTCGAGCGACAGCGCCAGGTGCGCGCCGCGCTTGGTCGGCACCAGCGCGTGAATCTCGTCGACGATGACGGTGTCGATCGATCGAAGCGCCTCGCGCGCGTTGGAGGTGAGGAGCAGATACAACGATTCCGGCGTCGTGATCAGAATGTCGGCCGGCTCGCGTTGAAACCGCGCGCGCTCGGCCTGCGGCGTGTCACCGGTGCGGATGGCAATCGCCGGCGCGAGATAGGCGTCGCCGCGGCCCGCGGCAATCTGCGCGATCCCGGCGAGCGGCGCCCGCAGATTGCGCTCCACGTCGACAGCGAGGGCCTTCAGGGGAGAGACGTAGAGGACCCGGCAGCGCCCCTGTTTCAGCGGCGCCGGCGTGAACATCAGACGATTGAGGCACCAGAGAAATGCCGTCAGCGTCTTGCCGCTGCCGGTCGGCGCGAGAATCAAGGTCGAGTCGCCGCGTGCAATCGCCGGCCAACCGAGCGTCTGCGGCCGGGTCGGCGCCTCAAAGGCAGCGGCGAACCATCCGCGGGTTGCCGGGTGAAAAGGCCCGAGCGGATCAATCGTCGAGCCTGCGCCCACGTCCTCATCTTATAATGTGAAGCTATTCATTCTCGGGACTGGGGGATTCATGGGTGACGCAGGCGAGGGGCTGATCGACGCGGAGGGGCGCATTCAAGAGCGCATGGAGGAGTTGGAGCGCGAGCGGACGCGCCAGAATCACGGCAGGATCGTTCGCGATCCGGAGAAGGTACACGCGCTCGAATCACTGCGCCTCGCGCGCATGGAGCTCGATCGGCAGCTGACGGCGACGACGCACGAGCGGCGGCGTGCGCAGCTGAATCAGGCGATCGCCGAAGTCGACCGGCGGATGAAGGAAACCGAAGCGTCGATGAAGTGACGGACGTCCGGGTGAGCACGCCGGTTCTCACCTATCACGACGGCACGAAGCACCATTTCCATCGGTTCGCCCGGTCGCTGGGGTACCTCGACTGGGCGTCCCAACCCAATCCGTTTCGATCGTTTGCCGGCGCGCCGGTGGTCCCGCTCTATCCACGGCCGGATGCCACTCCGCACACCGCGATTCCGCAATCCGGCCTTCGAGAGCCTCAGGCCGCCCTGAGTTCATCGAAGAGCGCAATCCACACTCCCCAATCCGTGACGATGGGCGACGTTCTGCGTCATGCGCTGGGACTCTCAGCCTGGAAGCAGTTCGGCAACGCGCGCTGGTCGCTTCGCGTCAACCCATCGAGCGGCAACCTGCATCCGACGGAAGCGTATGTCATCGCCGGCGGGTCGGCCGGTCTCGGCGAAACGGCCGGCGTCTACCATTACTCGCCGGATCGCCACCTGCTGGAACGGCGCTGCGCATTCGACGCCGCGGCCTGGGACGCGGCGTTCCTGGACGGCGAGAGCTGGCTGATCGCGCTGACGTCGATCCACTGGCGCGAGGCCTGGAAGTACGGCGAGCGCGCGTTCCGGTACTGCCAGCACGACATGGGGCACGCGATCGCGGCGGTGCGCCTCGCGGCGGCCCTGGCCGGCCTCGCCGCGACGCTCCTGCCCGACTGGCCGCACGCGGACATTGCCGCGCTCACCGGCGTCGATCGCGATGAAGACTACATCGAGGCGGAACGGGAAGAACCCGGCTGCCTCATCGAGGTGCGAGGTGCGGCGTGCGAGGCGCGAGGTGCGGCGGACGCGCTGCGCCGTGCGGAACTGCTCGGTGCAGCCCGCGGCGGCAAGTGGACGGGGCAGGCGAGTCAATTGAGCGAAGACCACACGACCTGGTCGTTCATCGACGAGATCGCCGCCGCGACGCGGGATCCGGGACGCTCCGTGACTCTATCCGACGTGCCTGACTTACCCGCCCCACCTGCCCACTCCGGTGCGTATCCCGCCGACGTAATCCTGAGGCGGCGCAGCGCCGTCGCATTCGACGGCACAAGCTCGATCGGCCGCGAGGCATTCCTGGCGATGCTGTCGAGCACGATGCCGCGGCCGGCGGCGCCGTGGGACGCACTCTGGTGGGAGGCGCGCATTCATCTGGCGATCTTCGTCCACCGCGTCGACGCCGTCGCGTCCGGCCTGTACCTGCTCGTACGACACGAGTCAGCGCTGGAGCGGCTGCGCGCCGCGTGCGGGCGTGAGTTCCTCTGGGAGCGGGCCAGCGACCTGCTGCCGCTGTATCTTCTCGCGCGCGGCGATGCTCGCGCGATGGCGCGGCGTCTCAGCTGCGACCAGGACATCGCGTCGGACGGCTTCTTCAGTCTCGGCATGATCGCCGACCTCGACGCGAGCCTTCAGGAGCTGGGGCCCTCGTTCTATCGTCATCTCTTCTGGGAGTCTGGCGTCGTCGGTCAGGTGTTGTATCTGGAGGCGGAAGCCGCCGGCGCGCGGGCGACCGGCATTGGGTGTTTCTACGACGACCCCGTGCACGACGTTCTCGGGTTGACCGATCACGCGTTCCAGAGCCTGTATCACTTCACCGTCGGGATTCCGGTCGAGGACGCTCGCCTCACGACCGAGCCGGGCTATGTCTGGGAAGTGAAAACTGAAAACTGAAAACTCAAAACTTAGAAGTTAGAACTGAGAACTCAGAAGGCAGAGCCTAGAAGGTCGTCGAAAGAGATTCCGAACCGCTGGGTGATGGCGCGGGTGGTGTGCGAGTGGTCCTCGGTGAAATGCGACGGCAGATCGCTGACCACCGGCGCGGGACGCGCCGCGGCCTTCGTGATCAGGCGTGTGTAGTCGGCGGCCATGACCTCGAGCGTGTGGTGCGCTGCCCAGTACGCGTGCCCGGCGCGGGCCAGACGATCGCGCAGCGCCGGTTCTTCCGCCAGCGCCCGCATCGCCGCCCGCAGCGCTTCGTCCTCGTCGATCAGATCGATCGCGATGGCGACCGGTTCGGTTGACGCATGCGAGAGGCGCCGCGTCCGTGGGTCGATCGACGGGATGTCGGTCAGGTGCGCGAGCTCGCTGATCACGGTCGGCCGCGCAGCCGACAAGCACTGCAGCCATGACGCCGATGTTTCCAGCGCCGTCGGCCAGCGGAGGCACAGGCACGCGTCCGACGCCAGCAGGCAGTCGCCGATCGCCTCATCCGGGATGTAACCGGTGACATGGACGCGCGGCGCATACGCGGACGCGGACACGTCCCGCGCCAGCGCCGGATAGCCGCTGGCGTCGCCGCCGATGAGCAGATGGACGTCGCGGCGGTCGCGCGCGATGGCGTCGAACGCGCGAAGGATCGCGCCCATCCGTTTCTCGGCGGTGATCTTGCCGAAGGCGGCGAACAGCACGGCGTCTTCCGGGACGCCGAGTGCCTGACGGATGCGGCGCCGCGCCGCATCGGCGTCGCCCTTCGTCGCCGACGCCAATGACGCCGTCCCGAGGTGAATCGCCTCGATTGCGGCCTCGGGACATTCCTCGCGCAGGTCGTCGGCGACGCGCGGATTGTGCACCGCGATCATCCGCGCCGTCCGCATTACGACGCGCAGCATCGACCAGTTGTAATAGACCGGTCCGCCGAGGCCGGCCACGGCGTACTCGACGAAGTCGCGCGGGGCGTCCGGGTGGTCGTACCAGAATTCATGCCGGTAGTCGTCGAACCGCTCCTGTTGCAGCAGCGTGCGCGCGCGCGCGTGGTGCAGCCGCGCATCGTGCAGCACGACGAGACCGGGAAACGCGGCGAGGTAGCCCCACATGTAGTCGTGGCACGGCGCGTTGCCGAGTTGATAGATGAGGAGATCGTAAGGATCGCGGCGCGCCGTCCAGAGGAAGTCCCGCGCGTTGGCTGCGGACCAGCAGTCGATCGCGTGCGCGTGCGCCAGAAGAGGCACGAGGTCCGCACTGTATGCCGCGATCCCCGAGCGTTCAGGCGGGAGCGGCGAGAACCAGGCTATGCGCATGAACGGTGGTCGTTGGTCATTGGTCGTTGGTCGTCGCAATAGTCGTCGGTCATTAGTCGTCAGGCCGAGGCGCAAGTCAAGGCCAGCCCGACCGAAGTCGCATGGTCGCGACTGATGACGGATGACCAACGACTAACGACGATTCAGTGTGTTAGCATCAGGGATTGGCTTGGGAAATCGTTCACAAGCCTACACAATTGTCTATGCAGGGCTGGCTTTCCATCCTCATCATGATCGCGCTCGGCGCCGGGTTTGCGCTGACCTCGGTCCTGCTCTCCGGCGTCCTTGGCCCGAAAAAACCGTCGGCGGAGAAGTCGGCGCCGTACGAGTGCGGCATGCCGGCGGTCGGCGACGCGCGCGAGCGCCAGTCGGTCAAGTTCTACCTCGTCGCGATGATCTTCCTGCTGTTCGACATCGAAGTCGCCTTTCTCTATCCCTGGGCGATGGCGCTGCGCGATCTCGGCTGGAACGGTTTCGTGCAGGTGCTGCTGTTCATGATGCTGCTGCTGGCGGGCTACGTCTACGTCTGGCGCAAAGGCGCGCTCGATTGGGGCTCTAGTGGGGCTTGAATCCGATTTCGACATCCCGGTGCTGACGACCAGCGTGGAGAAGATGGTGCAGTGGGCGAGGCGCTCCTCGATCTGGCCGGTCACCTTCGGCCTCGCCTGTTGCGCGATCGAGATGATGGCGATGAGCTGCTCGCGCTACGATGTCGCGCGGTTCGGCGCGGAGGTCTTCCGCGGCAGCCCGCGCCAGTCTGACCTGATGATCGTGGCCGGCCGCCTCTCGCGCAAGATGGCGCCGGCGCTGCGCCGCATTTACGATCAGATGCCGGAGCCGAAGTGGGTCATCTCGATGGGCGCCTGCGCCTCGATCGGGGGCGTCTTCGACAACTACGCGCTGGTGCAAGGCGTGGATCAGATCGTCCCGGTCGACGTCTACGTGCCCGGCTGTCCGCCGCGGCCCGAGTCGCTCATTTACGGGATCGTCCAGCTCCAGCGGAAGATCGATCAGCAGAAACTCGGATAGATGGACGCAGACACGCTCGTCGCGACGCTGCAGGCGGCCGTACCCGACGC
>Ga0105248_10003978_pt1 | contig 16341 bp, 11 predicted proteins | sample KBSS34metaG_FD_81524 | JGI IMG/M metagenome (GOLD analysis project Ga0105248, IMG submission 81524) | Switchgrass rhizosphere microbial communities from Kellogg Biological Station, Michigan, USA - KBS S3-4 metaG | ecosystem: Host-associated > Plants > Roots > Rhizosphere > Soil | place... | reverse complement strand
CCGGTCTACCCACACTGTTACCTGCAACGGTGACGTCAGTGAGCGTCAGGGAGCCATTACTAATGAAAATGCCGGCACCTCGACTGAGACTGGTGTCATGATCTTCCCATTGGAAATCGTCAAGCCGTTTATGGCGACAGTGAAGTTGCCGATTGCGAAGATGCGGAACTCCGGTGTGGCGGGCGCGGTCGAACGTTGCACCGTCAGCGTGCCCGCACCGCTCCCGTTGATTGTCATGTCAGATATCAGATCTGGCAGAGCACTGTTGAGGTTGATCGTGCAGACGCCGCCGGGGCAACCCGGATCCCCACCCGGAATGTTGATCGTGTTCGCGTCAGGCAGAGCATTCGCCGCGTTGATTGCTTCGCGCAAAGAACAATGCGCAGGGAGGCAAGCGCCGTTGTCTAAATCATCAGTCGTGTTGACCGTGAACGTCGCGTTGGCACCCGGGCTATCGTCGTTGGTAATGGTGAGCGTGGTCTCGCTTGGCGGCGTGATGGTGGCGCCGTCTGTCGGATTAGAGAGTGTGATATTGACCGTTTCGTTCGGTTCGTAATCGGAATCGCCCTTAACCGTGATTACGAAAGTCTTGTTCCCGGACTCGCCGTCGTTCCAATGCAGCGTGCTCGTGGTTTCAATGTAATCAGTTCCAGCCGTGGCAGTGCCGGCGCTCGTTGCATAGGTAACATCCAACGCGCCGACGGAGCCGCCGCTGCGCGCAACAGTGATCGTCACATCGTGATCAGCATTGCCTTCCGCGGTCGTGTAAGGTGCGCCCACAAACGCGACCGTACCCGAGTTCACTGCGGTCGGTTCACCGAGCGTCCAATCGCTGAATGAAGAAATATTGTTGACTGTCGCAAAATGATCGCTCGCGCTATTCACGCCCATAGCATCCGGCGTGAACTGTGTGAACGAGCCGTCGTACTTGAAGATCTTGTAATTGGCTTCGTTGCCGACGACGTCGTTTGTCGGCGACGTACTGTAATGGAAAGTCAGGTTCGCAGTGATGCCGGAACCGTTCAAGGTCCAGTAGCGCTGCAACGCATTCGCGCCGCCAGGGATGTTTGGCTCCTGTCCCTGCACCGCCTTAGCGGTGAGCGTGCCATTGGTGTTAGCCGTCACGTTAGCGTCGAGCGGTGAGTAGGCATTGGCAGTGCCCAACGGGAAGGTGAAGCTCCCTAAGTTTCCGCTCGCGCCGAAACTCTTTTGCAGGTTCCCAGTGACGTAGCCGTTAGTTCGTACCACAGACGAGGTTGGACTCAGCGAGAGCGTGTTTGCGCCACTGTTAAGTATGCCGTCAGTCAGTGTCAGGTTTCCGGTAAGCGTTAGGTCGGTTCCCAACGTCATTGACCCATTGACGCGATTAAGCTGAATGCTCGAAAGGGTACGTCCGCCGGACACGAAATTGACTGTTCCGAGATTGAGGGCGACGGGGCCAAGGACGACCATATTTGCGCTCGGATCGCCCTTCAGATTGCCCGGACCGGTAATCGTACCGTCGAGTTGGAGCGACTGGCCGTTCAGCTCGAGCAGGGAATCGGCATTAGTGAGATTCAATCGGCCGGTGATATGAGTCGGACTCAATAATTGGACTTTGCCGCCGGGGGCCTGAGCGATCGAAACGTCGCTCATCGTACCGAGGGCGCCGGCATAAAAGATCGTTTGCGTCGTACCCTGGAACTTTATCGTGCGGCCATTCGACTGGAATTGGTTAGCAAGTACGGTTTCATCTCGGAAGTTGCCGAACAGATTCACATCGGCGCCGGGCGTGCTTGAGAGAACAAACGTGTTTCCAGTAACAAGCCTAAAGTTGTTGAGTATGGTCGTTTGGTTCGAGCCGGCAAGGAAATAGCTTTGGGATTCGCCATCCAGAATTAGATTCCCGTAGCTCGCCCCGTCGCCAAAAAATGCCGGGGCACTGAGAAAATGAGCGGTGCTGCCTTCATTGAAAGTGACAACCGAGTGCCCCACGCCGCCGAACGGATCGAGACCGCTGCTGAACATACCAGTCGATCCGGATTGAAATACAACTGATCCATTCGTACCCGAGCCAAATGGATGGGTTGTGACAGAATAGCTATTAGCTATCGTCACCCCCCCAGTGATGGTGATCTCACCTGCGTTGGTGCCAATCAACTGATGTCCGCCATCCTTCATTAGGATCTGTCCCGCCACCTCGCCCTGGTGTCCTGAGGCAGTAAGCTCAATCGTGAGCGGCAACGAACCAGCGAGGGTCAAAAGTGTGCCCGCGGCCACATCGAGGTCCTGGCCCGTGGCGCCGTTCAACTCCAGCGTCGCGCTAAGCGCTTCGGGCTCTGTTAAGGTTACGACTACTCCGTTCGTAAGATGGATGGCATTGTTTGTTTGGTTCGGTACTTCATCAACGACAGGGGAGGGGGTTACGCTGCCATCAAAAATCAGGACATCTTCGGTCACCAGGTCGGCGGCGGACGACCGTGAAGGGGACCAACACGCAGACTTAGTCCATCGGTTGTTACCGCCGCCTTGCCACGTGAATGGGCCTGTGCAGCTGTCCGCGAAAGACCAGCCGATGTTGGTCCCCGGATGATCGGTGCCGCTGGCAACCAGAATCTTCAGCGGCAAAGTCGCGCCGCCCGGAACTTTCTGATCCTGCACGTCGACATCGGTCATTGAGAAGGTGCCAGTGCCCTTCCACGTTCGCTGCGTTCCGCCCGCTGACCGAATCAGAATGTCGTCGCTTTGACCGCAAGGTTTGCCGTTCGCATTGATTTCGAGGAAACCGTTGTTGATAACGTCACCGTTAAGGGTGATGTCGCCGGTGCCAAAGTTTTGCCACGTTCCGTTTGACGTAACCGTTGCGACATCGCCAGTGCCTGTCAGCGAAAGGTTCGATGAAGCACTGCCCGAACCCTGATCAAAGACACCGATGCTGACGGTCAACGTCGCCGCCGCAGTGTTCGTCGCCCCGGCACTGCCATCCAGCGACACGATGTTGCTCGGAATGTTCGGATCGCCGGTATTCGCGATCATGAGGTTATTGAATGTCGTCGAATTTAGACCGTTGATTGTCTGGTTGTTTGCTCCATTGAAATTGACGGTAAACGTGTCGCCGATGAATGTGCCGTTATTAATCCAATTCCCGCCATCGTGGATGTCTGCGCCCGGCGCGTAAGTCGTGCCGGACCAGATTTGCAAGGTAAACCCTGAAGGTGTCGTCAGAGTGTTGGATTGGTCAATGTCTTGGACATCGAGCAAGTCCGCATCGGGACTCAACCCTTGCGCCGACTTTAGATCTGCGTTCGTGACTGTGCTGCCATTGTCCGACCGCACCACCAGTTGATTCTGATAGATGTTTAGCGTGGGGATGTCTGACGTGCTGGTGAAGGTGAACGTCGCGCCTTTTTCCGCGGACCCGGAAATATAAACCACAATCCGGTCTCCGCTCGCCAGGGTCAATCCGGTAAACGTATAAACCCCCAAACCATCGGACAACGCGACACCTCCCAGATTTCCGTTCTGGAGCAACTGAATTGTGCGGCCAGTGGTGATGGGCGCGCCGCTTGAATCGAAGAGTGTGCCGCTGATCGTATTCGCGACCGGTGCTGTGATCATCACATCGTGGTCGTTTATCCGGTTAGCGTTTGCCAGCAGGCTCGCAGTTTCGCTGGGCTGAATGAGATCGTATTCGGTGTTTGTGGCATGAACCACCAGCGCCACAGCAGTCATTGTGCTCAGGAAAAGCAGAGACCAGATCGCCGGCCTCCGAAACCAGGATGAAAGCAGACGTTGACCAGCACTCGTCCGATTGGCGGAGAGGCGCGAGCGGGCGATGGGCGAGGTGGGTTGCATCAGTAAGCAGCGAGCTGTGAACAGTAAGCAGTTAGCAACCTGGCGATGCTCTTGGCAGACGAGTATGTAAGCTGTCGAGGCGCCCCAAGTTCAGGATTGAGCATGGACTAGCCTCCTCGTTATGACGGAGAGTGGCGACAGATGGCCACGAGTTAACAGCTAAACGGGCGCACCCGTTGCTTAGGGCGTCGTGAATTCTATTTCACTGCAGATCAAGGCCCGACTTGAAGATCAACTAGTTACGTTGCGGATGCTAATTTCAGCGGGAAAGACTAAATACTGGCAGTATTGACAGGTGGAAACGTATCCGGTCGAAAACGGTTAATGAAGTAGGCCACTATCAGGCAGGAATAAGAACAGTCGCTTTGAGTGCAACTGGACTCCCGATGAAGGGAATCGATTGAATACAATAAATGACCGTGACTGAATTGTAGATTAGGTAAGCGGAGTGGGAGTCAATTGATCGCAGTCTTAAGAACGTCCGAGCATCCAGCTCTGCTTAGCATTGAACTCTTCTTGCTACCCTGGAAGAAGTCATTCAGAACGAAAGAGCGAAGCCCACCGTACCCTGGAGAGAAGAACACGAAGGAAAGTTAGCACTCTCTCGCGTGCAGTCGCTTCGCTTCTGGTTCTATATCGAATGCGCCGATTGCAAAGTAGATAGAACCATGGATGGGCCGGACCTTCCCTTCTCCCTTCCGGCCCATCCCACTGAGATAGACGCTAGGCTTTCTCTCTCCTTCTCTTCAACAAGCCCCCCGGTATCTCAGTAACACTGAAACTTACGCCCCCCACATAACTCGCCCAACCCCCGCCTTGACCCCAAATGGAACGAATGCAATTACGCCGGTCATCTCATGTAATGGCTGTACCTCGACTAATCTTGTGCACGATTAGCAGTACCAAAATTGCACCCAGCACCGAAATAAAAAAGCCACCGGGCAGAAACTCAATCTTTCCATCCCAGAGCATGCTGCCCACAAAACCACCAATAACTGATCCGGCGACTGAAAGTGACAGCGTCGCGAACCAACTCAAAGGGTCACTACCCGTCAAAACCAACCTGGCAAGGGCGCCGACGATCAATCCGAAAATGATCCATGAAACTAGTGCAAACATTTTGGCCCCCTGCTAAACGGTCTGACTGGGAATTGTTTTCTGACAAGACAAGCATCAGCAGATTTAAACTCAGGCCTAACTGGTTAATCAGGCCGGTAAAACGGGCCAAAGGTTTGCCAGGTCTTTGGATCAAAACTTCGACGCATACCACATCTGACACAGGCGCGGTATGTCTGGCGATCGCGCGTGATGGGCCAACTCATCCGCCGATGCCAACACCTGAATAGTCCTCTCGTTACACGTTGCTGCGTAGTATGAATCGATATCAGACTATTTCGATGGGATGATATCTGTGGCTGTGAAATACTGAGGACGCGTTCCATACTCGCTCCCTTTCAGCAAGCTTATGGCCAGGTGAACCTGCTTCAATAACCAACGCGCAATTAACGCATGTTTGTTTCTTGTAATGCTCGCCTGCCACTTTTTACTAGCCTCACGCCACACCCGCTGTCCCTCTGCGAAACGGATAACTGTCGGGTAGCATCGTAACAATGGCGACAGGCGGTTTATCTTCCTATTCAAACTCAGACCTTCAAGGCAACTTCACGATTCAGGATTTTTGAGTGGGCCGGAGCCTGCCCCTAAACTCCGGCCCACTCACGGAGGTGTGATTGCTGGCCTCTTTGTTGCTGTTAAAAGTTGCAACCACACCCCGGAACCAATGTCTCTTCCCACGCACGCTCTCTTGTCTGCTCAAAAGAACGTGTCTGTTGTCAGCGCCAGCTGACGTTGTAGAACTTGGCAAGTCGATCCAAGTCGAGCCGTACGGGATCCCACATTCCAAGAGTGTCTGACGGGATTGCGTCTTTGTGCTTCTTCAGGAAGCCGTCGATCTTGCTACCTCTCGTAAGAACCTCTTTCGCGTCGTCCTTAGCCCTGTCCTCGTTGTAATGATCCTGAAGACTGTTTGTCGCGTTACGAAAGTCTTTGACGTATGCGTTAATCTCGTCCTCTGATGCGGTACCGTTAAGCTTCGAGGCATCGAGGGCATGGTCGAGACTCTCTTTGAAATGGTCAGCCACATCCTCGATGTGTTGACACAGGTTCTTGACGTCAACCGCACCTACAGGAGCGCCTATAGCGTGTCCTTCTTCCCAGGTGATATTAAAGCCAGTAGCCAGTTCGCCGAGTTCGGATCGCAATGTAGTCCAATTCTCTTGCACGCCGTCGAGTGGGTATTTCTTCAGGAAGTTCTCGATAGCCACTCCATAGTGAAGCACTTTTTCGAAGTCACTTTTGGCGTTTGGACCCGAATGGTCATTGCTCAACGCGGCGGTCGCACCTCTGAACCTCTTTAGGACGTCATTCAAGTCGTTCTCTCTGGCAGAGCCGTTATAGCCGCCCTTGTCCATTGCCGTATCAGCAGACTTCGCGAAAGCGTCAGTGCTCGTGGAAATGCGTCCCAGAAGGTCTGTCAGTTGCTCCTCTGAAATCTTCTGCTTCACTTGAGCGTTTGATACCCCCACTGTGAGCACGATCGATGCTACGACTGCCCAGATGGTTTTGTGTAATCTCATCTCCCTCTCCTTCATTAAGGTCTGCCGTCGGGTTCTGGCAGCCAGGTTTTTGTTGTTTTACAAACCTTTAGTGCCAGCATTAGTGAATTAGTTGCCGCCACACAGTGGCCTTTAGGCGGCCCGCTTCCAGGACCCTTATTCTCTGCTCAGCCCTTTGTCTCACCGACTCGAATGAAGATCCGCTGGTATGTTCGTGGTGAATCGGCCAGCGAAAGAAACACGCATCCCAAACCTCACCTTGTTTGTAAACGAGGATCTCCCAGTCATCCGGCTTACGAGACGACCAAATAAGCTGCCTCTCAATAAGGTTCGAAGACGAAATCTTGGAGGTGGGGGACCGCAATCCATCAGCTGGTCGTTCAACCTGTTTCTCACAGAACAAAACAGTTTCAGGAATCGCGCTGTTATCCATTAGTTGTGAACTCTCCATTAAAAATTCTGCCTAACGATTAGTTACTCTCGTCCAACTTCCATCACCTAACTCTTGGGAAAGTAAAAGTTGATATTCGGCTTATCAACTCGACTGTGTTCGTAATTACTGCTTGAACGATTGCTCGCGATTCTTCCTTCAATTAGCGGGCCAAAGAAGATGATTCAAGCAAGCGAGTGGATAAGCGAATCTCTTGAAAGAAGATAAGGGTTTTTCGTGGTCAGCATCGCGCCGATCGGATTGGAAGTGACTGTCACTGTATATCGCGGGTTCCGCGAAATCGTGAGGCTGGCGTTTGTGGAATCGACTGTCGTCCAGGGGAAACATTTGGATCACAACCTACCGCTCTGGACCATCAAGCCTAGAACTTTTGACAGGTAATCCCAAGCCAAACGTCTGCTAGTCTTCGAGCACTGGATGTTTGTGACTCCAGTCTGTCACGAAAGGGAGAAGACTGATCCGATGAAGAGCGTAAGACTGTTTTCGAGTATCTAAATTTATTGAGTTGGCGAGCTTACAGTTTTCGTAAGATGTCGAGTTGCATTAAGGCTGTTGTGAATCAAAATCTCCGGAGACTTCTGGATGGCAATAAAAGAGATTAAGAAATATGACGTGGCATACTATGCGGGAGCCAAGAATCTTGGCGGCTACCCCTACCAGGCCATAATCGGTTTAAGAGATGATAACGATTTCCTCATAGGGGCCGCCTACTTTCATCGCCATCCCTCAACACTGCCTGTTGCCGATACTCACAAAGGAACCGGCTACATTTCATGTCATTACCTGTCAGACGATTACCCCCGCATACTTGATATCCTGCGAAACGAAAAGCCCGTATTCGTTGAATTCGAAGTTCAGAACGGAAGCATAGCGAACATCAGAACCAGCGCTGAACCTGTCGGCGAAGGCGAACTGAGCTAAACACCGTTTTAGTTCCGCTTCGCGACGCTAAATCTCTTCATCCACTCTACCCGGGCTCAGCTCGCAAAGCCTCGCTCTCACCTGAGCTTATGCATTAGTCTGTTTCGCAGGCTCACAGCTTGGTAATGCAGGAATCAATCATGCACGCTCTTCTTGCCGCCATCGTCGATGATAACCGACACAAAGTCAGGGCACTCCTGAAGGCCGATGTCGACCTTGCCACTCAAATTGTCAACGAGGCTCGGCTTTATCAGACTGGGATTTTCCACTGGCTTTACATCGGAGACACAGCGTTGCACTTAGCTGCAGCTGGACATCGCGATGAGTGCGTGCGGCTTTTGTTAGCGGCGGGCGCTGATCCAAACGCAACCACTAACCACCGGCGCAGCAGTCCGTTGCACTACGCAGCTGATGGCTATGTCACTGGTGCCTGCTGGGATCCAAAGCAACAAGTGAAGACCATTCGAACTCTGCTGAAAGCAGGTGCCGACATCAAGGCGCAAGATAAGAACGGCGCCACTCCACTTCACCGTGCTGTAAGAACTCGCTGTGCTGCCGCCGTTGAATGTCTTCTTTCGGTCGGCGCAAGTCCTAAAGCCAGAAACTTTTCCGGATCCACTCCCTTTCACCTCGCTGTGCAGAACACTGGTCGCGGCGGCTCAGGTGAAAAAGTAGCGAAAGATGCGCAGCGAACAATTATCGAGATTTTTCTGGCGGCTGGGGTCAGCACAGAACTCAAAGATGGGAATGGGAAATCCGTTTTGGATTGTGCGCGGAGTGACTCGATACGGGAACTGTTGATCTCACATACTAATTAAGCGGGGATTGATTATTCTCAGCTGGCAATTTAGGCGGTTACTTTCGGCTCCGCCGCCTGATGTGAGGCGTGGCTCCGCCCCGCCGTAATGATGGCCCTAAGGGTCTACGCGTGGCTACGCCGCGCGTAGCAATTCTTCAGACGTTTGACGGCGAGGCAAGCCGCGCCTCACATCGGGCGGCAAAGCCGATTCGAAGTTTGTCAAAAACTAGGACTGATAGACTTTCGAAGGTTTGTAACTTGCTTCGAGGCAACCATGGATAGGAATATGTGTCAGTTACTCTTCTTCGTAACAACTCTTTATCTTGGAAGCGTGAATCTCGACTAGACTTCTGTTGCCTGAAGGCCGTAAAGAAGGGACTACCTTTGGACCCATATGCGAAAATTCTTTTTAGTGGTTCTCATCTCCGTGTTGGCGGTTGGAGTTGCCTCCTGCCGCGTCATTAACACCCTTACCGGCAACGACCAAAATCTGAACAAAGTTGGCGACTTGTGGAGCGACGTTCCGCGAATCGATGGTCTCGCGTCGTCGGAAGCGGAGTTGCCTATCTTCGTCAGACTCCTGATGCGTTCAGCGCTGAACAACCTATATCGTCTTGACAATCAGAATGCTGCCCGAACTCCGAGTACCGGTGATTGGGCAGTTTTCACAACTTCCAAGACACCTCAGGACGTGCAGAACTTTTACACCAACGAGCGCATGACAAGTTTCGGCAAATGGGACGCAAGTAAGAATTCGACTTGCTTAAATGGGAACGAATACCATTTCTCGGGGGTAGCCTGCGTCTTCAGCAAGACCGTAAACAAACGCGGGATCGGGTTGCTGATCGTTGCGGAGCAAGATGAGAAAAAGAAACAGACAAACATTTTCTTTGTACGTGTTGAGACTGATGACACGCCGCAAAAATAAATAAGCAGACCAGCTTTGCAGGGGCGGCACAATATGATCGAAATCATTGATCTTAGTCAGGAGATCTTCACGGGCATGCCTGTGTTTCCGACGCTGCCAGAGGTGAAGATCTCGGTGCATCAATCTCATGAAGAACTCGAGGGGATTATCGGGAGTGACATAGTTTCGCCAGTGGTGAACAACCTGGAACTTGGCGAACATACAGGAACACACGTTGACGCTCTCAGTCACATGGCTCGTGAGTATCGCGACCAAACGATCGATACTATGCCACTTTCGATGTTCTACACCGAAGGCATTTGCGTAGACCTTTCTAACAAGGTTCTTCGTGAATTGATCGACATCGAAGATCTCGAGAGATCACTCGCAGTAGCGAATCTCCAAATCAAACAAGGCGATACTGTCCTGATCTATACAAATCATTATCGTCGCGCTTAAGGCACGCCTGACTGGCACAATGGTCCAGGACTAACTACGGAGGCAGCTCGCTGGCTCGGCGAACAGAAGATTTCGGCGTTTGGGGTAGAAATGTCTTCACCCGGTGTTCGTGGAGTAACGAACAAAGAGGTTCATAGAATCTGCGGAGAACTTGGCTTTACGCACTACGAGAACATGATCAATCTCGATCGGTTAATTGGTCGAGGTCGCTTTCGCTTCATTGGTCTACCTTTGAAGATTCGCGGTGGTACCGGGTCTCCGGTGAGAGCGATTGCTGTTTTCGACTTCTGATGCCGCGCCTTTCGAACAAGGCAAGCTAAACAAATGCGAATTCTGGTCGTCGAAGATGAGCCGCGAATGGCAAATGTAATTGCCAGGGGATTGCGCGAGCAAAGCTATGCAGTCGATGTGGCTCCCGACGGCATCGACGGTCTGTATCAAGCATCAATCAACGACTACGACGTGATTGTGCTTGATGTCTTACTACCGCACCGCGACGGTTATGAGGTTTGTCGTGAACTTCGCCAGCGTGGAAATACAACGCCGGTTCTGATGCTCACTGCGCGGGCCACTGTAGATGATCGCATTACTGGATTTGACGCAGGGGCTGACGACTATCTGACCAAACCATTTTCCTTCCGCGAGCTACTTGCACGAATTCGAGCCCTCCTCCGTCGTGATTCGCAACTGCGTCCTGATGTGTTGGAGATTGCCGATCTGGTAGTCGATTCAGCTAGTCATCGGGTGGCCCGTGACAACAAAGAAGTGCAACTGACCGCAAAAGAGTATGCGCTGTTGGAATATCTCGCACGGCGCCGGGGCCAACTTGTTTCACGAGCAGAGATCGCGGCCCATGTTTGGGACGACTCCTTCGATCCTTTCTCAAACACCATTGAGGTTTACATGAACCGCTTGAGGAAGAAGATTGATGGCGACCATGCAACAAAACTCCTTCATACACGTCGTGGTGAAGGTTACATCCTCGAATCTCGCCATTGATTCGCCATGGTCTATTAATCCTCTATTAATGTAAGTCTAAGTATACTCGCCCTTCCGGACCGAGTATGCAGAATCAAGCGAGACCGAAGGCAGTCCCCCTTGCGGTACTAAGCGCACTACTCTACCTTTCTGCGTTGAGCTCGGCACAAATTCCCTCGCCTCCCTCCACACAAGTTTCCACGACTAACCAAACGACAGCGTCAGCGACTCTTACTGTTGACGACGCATTGCGACTGGCCAGCGCACAGGCTTCATCATTCCAAACCGCAATTTTGAATGAACGCATCGCTTCCGAAGATGTCCGACAAGCGCAGGCGGCTTTCAAGCCGAAGATCAGCGCTCCACTAGGCTACATCTACACGACACCTGCTCTCGGCTTGCCGCCGGGAGAGCCTCGCGTTCAGAGCTTCATCGCGAATAATGCGATCGGTGAATACGAAGCGTTGCTAAGTGTCTCAGGCGATTTCGACGTCGCTGGTCGATTGCGCGCAACACTCGCAAAGAATCGCGCGTTATTAGCCGCAGCTCACGCCGGGACTGACGTGGCAAGGCGAGCATTGAATCAGGCTGTGATTGAAACTTATTACTCGCTCGCACTCGCAAACGTACAACACCGGGCCGCAGAAGGAACCCTGGCATCCGCGCAAGAGTTTGAAAATATCACCTCATTGCTGCTGAGTGGTGGTGAAGTAGCGGCAGTCGATCTGACACGTGCACAGTTACAAACGTTAACGCGTCGCGATGAACTCCAACGCGCGCTAGTGAACGAGGAAGTCGCTGCGGGAGCACTGCGCACACTGATCGGATATGAATTCTCGAGACCCATCAACACAACAGACTTGGCACTCGCGATTCCTACCGATGCTGAATATCGACAGTTTAGGCCAGAAGACATTTCCCGTAGACCAGAGTTCACTCAGATAGAGCAACAATTGCGGGCCGCGCAGCAGGACATCAAGATTGCTCGTGCTGATCGTCTGCCATCGCTCTCTTATTCGATCAATGGCGGCTTCGACACTGATTCGTTGAAACAACCGCGTCTGAAGGAGCACACCGGTGCTTCTGCGGGGATAAGCCTGAATATTCCAATCTTCGATTGGGGAGCGAGCCGCAGCCGTGAACAACAAGCGCGTTTGCGTGTCGACATTGCAGAGAACGAACGCATTCTGGCGTTGCGCGGATTTTCTCAACAGTTCTATGCCGCCCAGGCGCAAGCTGCAAACGCGGCGACTCGTATCGGTATCGCGCGCGAAGGGGTTGTCAAAGCGCAGGACAATCTCTCCGCGTCGATCGCGCGTTATCGCGCAGGTGAAGCGCCGATTGTCGAAGTGACGGACGCGCAAACAACGCTGGTAGTTCAACGAAGCTCCCTCTACCAGGCGATCTTCGATTATCAAACCGCATTGGCTCGATTGCGCCAGGCAACTGGCCAGTGAACGTCCGAATTTAGAAACCACTATGAGTCCAGACGAAAAGACTGGGACCGAAGAGTCGGGAGCTGATAGCGAATCGCTGCAACGCCTCGACGCACAAAAACGACGCCCGATTGACCAGCGCAACTTTGTCCTGGGCGTGGCAGTGATCGCCCTAATCGCGTTGACGTTAATAGTTCTCATTGTCTGGCGATTGAAGAGATCGGCAACCGAACAAGAAGCCGAAGTTACACCAACGGTCAGCGTCAAAGTGGTCAAGGCTGAAAAAGGAAGCATTGCCGCGCAGGTTTCTGCTGTCGGCACGATTTGGCCACACGAGAAAGCTGATGTCGGCGCGAAGATCAGCGCTCAGATAAAATCGATGGCTCTTCTAAAAAACAAACCCGTGCGTGCGGGTGAAGTCATCGCAGTGTTGGAGTCTCGCGATCTTCAAGCGCAACGTGCAGAAGCGATCGGTGCACTTAACGAAGCACGTGCCAATGAGCGCAGTCTGATAACGGGGACTATTCCCAAAACCGACGCCGAAGATCAGAAAGCACTGTTGGATGCACGCGCGAAGGTCAACACCGCTCGCGCGACGTACGAGCGACGGCGAGTGTTGTTTGAGAATGGTGGCATTTCCAAAAAGGATCTCGAAGCCTCGCAACTGGAACTGACAACTGCCGAAGACGAACTCCGACTTGATGAGCAAACCGTTGCCTTGCGAGCGCGTTCCTTAAATCCAAATGATCGTGCGCTTGCCGAAGCGCGTACAGCCCAGGCTCAACAAAGAGTGGCCACACTCGATGCACAACTGAGCTACGCGACGATTCGTTCGCCAATCACAGGTATCGTGACGGATCAATTTCAATACGAAGGTGAATTCGCGTCTGCGGGCGGCAAGTTGGTTACGATCGCCGATACAAGTACGGTGATTGTGAAGGCGCCATTTTCAGACACTGCGGTTGGCCAACTTAACACCGGCGATGCCGCGACCGTCCTCCCTACCGATGCGTCAGCGGAAGAAATGCACGGCAAAGTAACCCTGCTAGGTCGTTCCAGCGATCCCACAAATCGAACGGTTGAAGTTTGGGTAACTTTGGGCAATGACGGCGGGAAGTTGCGTGCGAACGGCGCCGCACAGGTAACCATCTTCGCCGATTCCAAGAACGACGCTGTTGTCGTTCCAACAGCTGCTGTAACACTGGACGCAAGCAATGCCAACGAAGGAACGGTGATGGTGGTTGACGCCCAGAACGTAGCTCATGAAACAAAAGTAACGATTGGGATTCGCACCACTGACAAGATGGAAATTGTCGAAGGACTAAAGGGTGGCGAAACGATTGTCGTCGAAGGCAACTATGCCTTGCCTGATGGAACCAAGGTTGAAATCGCTGCGGACGAAGAGAAGAAAGATGAAGACGAAGATAAGAAACCCGACAGTGGGGAGAAGAAAGATTCAGAGAAATGATCACGCTTTTTGATCGGCTTCGCCGCCTGTTGTGTGGCGTGGGCTCCGCCCCGCCGGTTCGGGCCGTCCACGGGGCCCTACGCGCGGCGCAGCCGCGCGCGAAGTTTTTATGCACGCTTTTACGGCGGGGCGGAGCCACGCCTCACATCAGGCGGCAAAGCCGAACTACGAGGGCAATGATCATAAGAATTCAAATGAGTAATCGATTTTCATTCAGCGTTAACCAGCAATGAGAGTTGCTCAAATAGTTTCACGCCAGTCGCGCGCGATCGTTGTGATCGTCGCGATGCTTTGTGCGGCCGGTCTCTATGCTGCGTGGCAGCTTCCCATCGCTGTTTTTCCACAAACTGACTTTCCCAGGATTGTAATCATCGTCGACAACGGCGAAGCACCAGCTTCGCAAACGCTCGTTTCCGTTACTCGTCCAATTGAAGAAGCGATGAACGGAATTCCCGGGATTGCGCGAATCAAGTCGAAGACCGCGCGCGGCTCAGTTGAAATCAACCTGTACTTTGATTGGAACGGCAACATTATCCAGGAACTCCAATTGGTCCAGGCACGAATGTCACAGCTCTTATCGACGCTTCCGCCAACTGCCGAGATTCGAAACATCGAGCGACTGACATTTGCAGTGTTTCCGGTTGTCGGCTACAGCGTGACTTCAGAAAAACGTGACCAGGCGACCCTAACGGATCTGGCAACCTACATTATTAGGCCGCAGCTGGCCCGCTTACCGGGTGTCGCGATTGTTGGCGTCGCCGGCGGCAAGACGAGAGAGTTTCACGTCACAATCGATCCCGAGAAGCTGACGGCCCACAACGTTTCGGCCCAACAGGTAGTTGAAGGAATCCGTAACTCGAACATCATCGTCTCGCCAGGTTTGATTGAGGAGAATCACCAGCTCGAGCTGGCTTTGATAAGCGGCCAGGCTAAACGACCTGACGAACTCAATAACATTGTCGTCGCGACGGTGAACAATGCACCCGTCAGGGTGTCCGATGTTGCAACGGTTGCATCCGGCGTCGAACCGCAGTACACGATTGTTACCGCTGACGGACATCCTGCTGCACTCGTAAACATCAACCGCCAACCTGACGCGAACACCGTGGCCGTTGTCGATGGTGTGAAAGCCACATTGAATGCGATGCGCGGACAGATTCCCAGGGACGTTCGCGTCGCAGCCTATTACGATCAGTCTTTGCTCGTGCGCGACTCCATCAAGTCCGTTCGGGATTCGATTATTATTGGTCTGCTACTTTCGGTTGTGATCCTCTACGCGTTTCTGCGCAACTGGGGAACTACTTTCGTTGCGATTCTCGTAATCCCAGTTACAGTCCTGGTCACTTTCCTCGCGATGTATTTGGCGCGGCTGAGTTTCGATTTAATGACACTTGGTGGAGTGGCCGCGGCAATTGGATTGGTGATCGATGATGCGATCGTCGTTGTTGAAAATATCTACACCCACATGTCACGCGGCCAGTCGCGTCGCGAAGCTGTAGAGAGCGCCGTTTCAGAAATCACGGTCCCGATTATCGGCTCGACGATTACACCTGTTGTCGTGTTCTTGCCGTTGACATTATTGACTGGTGTGACCGGTGTGTTCTTTCGATCACTTGCGTTAACCATGTCTGTGGCTTTGTTGACGTCGCTGGTCCTTGCCCTGGCGTTTACACCGGTTCTTGCAGAGCGGTTAGTACGTGCAGATCCGACTAACGATCCGGAGGGAAACATTAACGATGAAGAGACTCATGGCAGATTCCTTGGAGCAATCATTCGACGTTACGAAACGATCCTGGGTGCCGCGCTCGATAAACGTTGGATAGTAATAGTCACAATTTTTGTTGTGCTTGGCGGCTCATTTTTGTTGTACCGAGTCCTTGGATCAGAGTTCCTGCCTGAATTCGACGAGAGTGCTTTTGTGCTCGACTATAAAGCTCCCCCTGGCTCCTCACTGGCGGAGACGGACCGTATGCTTCAGCACGTTGAAGAGATGCTGCTGACAACACCCGAGATCGAAGGCTACTCTCGACGCACAGGGCTCGAGATGGGACTGTTTGTTACAGAACCAAACAGGGGTGACTTTGCAGTCAAACTCAAACCGGGACACAAACGAAGCACCGAGGATGTGACCGCTGATTTACGCGAGCAACTTGCTGAATCCGAGCCGTCGTTACAGATTGAATTTGTCGGCATCCTTCCCGATGTCATTGGAGATTTGCAGGGCAATCCTGAACCGATCGAGGTCAAGCTCTTTAGCGAAGATGCTGCCGCGCTGCAAGCAAAGGCAGACGAAATTGAGTCAACGATCAAGAAAGTTCCTGGCGTGGTCGATACGTTCAACGGCGTGGTGATAAGTGGACCGGCAGTTACTTTTAATATCGATGCGGCCCGTGCTTCACAATTTGGAGTAACCGCCAACGACATAGCAACGACGATTACAACTGCTATGTCAGGCGACGCAGCGTCTTCAATT
>Ga0105248_10003977_pt1 | contig 16343 bp, 14 predicted proteins | sample KBSS34metaG_FD_81524 | JGI IMG/M metagenome (GOLD analysis project Ga0105248, IMG submission 81524) | Switchgrass rhizosphere microbial communities from Kellogg Biological Station, Michigan, USA - KBS S3-4 metaG | ecosystem: Host-associated > Plants > Roots > Rhizosphere > Soil | place... | reverse complement strand
GGGTTCGACGTTCTCGCGCTACAAGACGCCGGCATTCGTGAACCTCGACTTCAGCGTGACGTTCTCGCCCGAGCTGCTGCGCAAAGACCTCGATCTCGGGCTCGACGCCGCGCGCCGTTTCGACGTGCCGATGCCGCTTGCGTCGCTGACGCGGGACGCGGTGCAGACGATGATCGGGCATGGCCTGGGTGACAAGGATTTCGCGCAGTTGTTGACGATCGTCGCGAAGGCGAGCGGCATCGAGCTGTCACCGGAGAACGTGGCGGTGGGCGATGGTCTTTCGGAAAAAAAAGCGGCTGACGCCTAACGGTCCACACTGGGCGGAGCGTTGTTGGAGGATCGATGAAAGTCGCAATGCGTATCTTCGCCGTCGTATTCGGGGCGCTCCTCATCGTGGGCGCCGCGTTCGGGCAGAGCTGGCCGACGAAGCCGGTCAAGCTCGTCGTCCCCTTCACTGCCGGCAGCGCAACCGACATCCTCGCGCGCGCTTTCGGGCAGAAGCTCTCGGAAATGTGGGGACAGCCGGTCGTCATCGAGAATCATCCGGGTGCGGGCGGCACGATCGGCGCGGGCATCGTCGCGAAGGCGGCGCCGGATGGATACACGCTGCTCGTGCATTCGGCCGGCTACGCGGTGAATCCCTGGATCTACCCCAACCTTCCGTATGACACGAACAAGGAGTTCGTCGAGATCGCACCCCTTGGCGGGCAGCCCAATGTGCTCGTCGTCGCGCCGGAGACGAACATCAAATCGGTGCGGCAACTCATCGCCGACGCTAAGGCCAAGCCCGGCAGCATGAACTACGGATCGGCCGGTTCGGGGAGCGGAACGCACGTCAATGCCGAGAAATTCCGTCTTGCGACCGGCATCGATGCCGTGCACATCCCCTACAAGGGCACGCCCGAGGCGCTCAAGGACACGATGACCGGCCGCATCACGTATTTCTTTTCGCCCATCTCCGCCGCGCTGCCGCAGATCAGGGACGGCAAGCTGATCGCGCTCGCGGTGAGCAGCGCGAAGCGTTCGTCGGCATTGCCCGATGTGCCGACGATCGCCGAAAGCGGGCTCCCCGCATTCGACTACAACCTGTGGGTGGCGCTGTTCGGTCCCGCGAGCCTCCCCGCCGATCTCGTCACGAAGATCAACGCGGACGTCCAGAAGATCGTCGCGTTGCCCGACATCCGAGAGCGTCTCGCGGGCCTCGGCGCTGAGCCGATGCCCATGAGCGCGCCGGAGTTTCGCAAGTTCGTCCGCGACGAGATCCAGGTGTCGGAGAAGATCGTCAAGTCAGCCGGGATCGTCGCGCAATGACACGCACGAAAGGGGAGCGGACATGATCGCAAGGACGCCGGATGAGCTCGACACGCTGTTTGCGAAGGCGCTGAACGCGGGTGATCTCGACGCACTGATGTCGCTGTACGAGCCGGACGCGTCGCTGATGCCGTCGCCCGGGAACGTCGTGGTCGGCAAGGTTGCGATACGGGCGGCGCTGGCGGGATTCATTTCAGCCAAGCCGAGGATGACGCTCAATGCGCGCACGCTTTCGCAAACGGGCGATCTCGCGCTCGTCACCGCGGAATGGCAACTCTCGATGACCGATCAGGAAGGCAAGGCGGTGGCGATGACCGGGCAGAGCGTCGAGGTGCTGCGCCGCCAGGGCGATGGTCGCTGGCTGTTCGCGATCGATTTTCCCTTCGGCGTCGCCGGGACACCTGCTTGAAGCGAGTTGTCGTGCGGGTGACGTGAACGTGGATTGGGGAGGGCTGCGACGAACGCAGCCGATCGGCAGGCGGTTCGGCTTCGATCGCGGACGGCCGATCGACCGTCGCTACATCGAAACTTTCCTCGAAAACCACCGCGATGACGTCGCGGGTCGCGTCCTCGAGATCGGCGATTCCAACTACACGCGGCGCTTCGGCGGCGATCGCGTGACGCGTTCCGACATCTACGACCGTCCGGGGAATCGGCAGGCCACGTTGACGGGCGACCTTGGCGGCGACGCGAACCTTCCGGCCGCCGCCTTCGATTGCATGATCGTCTGCCAGACGCTGCTCTTCATCTACGACGTGCGGCGTGCGATGCGCAACCTGCGAGCGGCGCTGCGACCGGGTGGCGTGCTGCTCCTGACGGTGCCGGGAATCAGCCAGATCGTGCGCAAGGACATGGACCGCGAAGGCGATTTCTGGCGCTTCACGACGCGCTCGCTCGCAGACCTCGCCGCGGAATGCTTCGAGCGAAAGCGAATCGACGTGCGCTCATGGGGCAACGTGCTCGCATGCGTCGCGTTCCTGCACGGGCTCGCGCAGGAGGATCTGCGCGCCGAAGAAATGGATGCGTGCGACCCCGATTTCCAGCTGATCGTTTCGCTGCGCGCCGAGGGCTGAGGGAACGGGGCAGCTGCTACGGTGCGTAGACGAAGTGATTCCGTCATGGGGCGTTGAGTTGGTATCCTGTTCGGCGTGTCCGAGGAACGGCGACAGCTGGAAGCGGCCATAGCCGCGTTGGAAGCGCAGCGTGCGTTGCTCGGCGACGCGGTCGTGGAAACGGCGCTAGCCCCGATGCGCCGCGAGTTGGCAAGAACGGGCTCCGCCGCGTGCGCCAATAACCAGCAGTTGAAGCAGGTAACGGTGCTGTTCGTCGACGTGGTCGAATCCACGGCCATGGGTCAGCGGCTCGACCCGGAAGAGATTCACGCGGTGATGGACGGTGCGCTCGAGCGATTCACCGCGATCGTCCAGTCGCATCACGGTCGCGTGCTGAAGTACATGGGCGACGGCATGCTCGCTGTCTTCGGCGCCCGGGCGACCAGTGAAGACGATGTGGAGAGCGCGATACGGGCAGGCGTCGGCATCATCGAAGACGCACGGCTCCAGGCGCCGTGCGTTCGCGAGAAATACGATCTGCCGGACTTCCAGGTTCGGGCGGGTGTACACACCGGCATGGTGTTGCTCGGCGGCGGTGTAGACAGCGACAGAAGCATCCGCGGCGATACCGTGAACGTGGCTGCGCGCATCGAGCAAAGCGCGCCTCCCGCTCGCCTGCGCATCACTCACGATAGCTACCGCCACGTGCGCGGTCTGTTCGACGTCGTCGAACAGCCGCCGATCACCGTCAAAGGCATTGCGCAGCCGCTGCGCACCTACCTGGTCGAAGGCGTGACGCCCAAGACGCTTCGCTCGCCTACGCGCGGCATCGAAGGCGTGCAGGCGCGCATGGTCGGCCGCGAATCGGAGCTCCGCGCGCTCCGCGCCGCTTTCGATGCCACCATCGTCGAGCGCCGCGGGCGTGCCGTCACACTCGTTGGCGAGGCGGGCCTGGGCAAGAGCCGGCTCCTCGCGGAGTTCGAGCAGTCGTTGGCTCTTCGGTCCAGCTGGTTCCTGGTCGGCCGTGCGCACCCGCGCAGCGCGCTCCATCCTTACGGCCTGTTGCGCGACATGCTGACGCGGCATCTCGAGATTGGCGAGCGGGACACCGCGGAACGGGTCGAACGCAAGTTGGTCGAGCGGCTTGCGCCACTGTTCGTGCAAGAAGGCGAAGCGCCGATTCATCTTCTCGGCCACTTGATCGGACTGGATTTCTCGACCAGCCCGCACGTGGAGGAATTGCTGCGCAACGAGCGGCAGTTGAAGGCGCTGGCATTCGATGCGCTCACGCTCTACCTGCGCCGACTGAGCGACTACCGGCCCGTCGTATTAGTGCTCGACGACTTGCACTGGGCGGATGAAGGTTCGCTGGAGTTCATCCGTTTTGCCATGCGACAAAATCGCGACGCACCTTTGTTCACCGTGATGCTGACGCGCCCGAGTTTCTTCGAGCAACACGGCGACTGGACCGAAGGGGACGATTCGCACATCCGCCTGGACCTGACGCCGCTCGACAAGGACTTCAGCCGTGAGCTCGCCGACACGCTGCTCGCGCGCGTTGCGCAGGTGCCCGCGGCGCTGTGCACGCTGGTGACCGACGGCGCCGAGGGTAACCCGTTCTACATGGAAGAACTGGTGAAGATGCTCATCGACGACGGCGTCATCGTGACCGAGGCCGAAGGCTGGCGTGTGCTGCCCGATAAGCTGCAGGGAAGGGCGGTGCCGCCGACGCTCACCGGCGTGCTGCAGGCTCGTCTGGACGCGCTGGACTCACGCGAGCGCAGCGCGTTGCAGCAGGCGGCGGTGGTCGGACACCTGTTCTGGGACCAGGCGTTGGCGGCGATCGACCCCGGTGCCGTCGACGCGCTGCCTGTGCTTCTGCGCAAGCAGCTCATCGTGCGTCACGACACGGCGGCCTTCGTCGACACGCACGAATACGCCTTCCAGCATCACCTGTTGCACCAGGTGACCTACGACACGATGCTAAAGGAAGCGCGCCGGCAGGGCCACGAGCGCGTCGGTGCATTCTGGAGCGCGCGCGCCGAAGTCGCCGGCCCGCAGGAAGTCAACGCGGCTGCATGCCGTGCGCTCGTCGAAGCGCACGACCATCGGCGCATGACCGACCCAGCGGCGTTCGCAACCTGGTTTGATGCCCAATTCACCCATTACTACAACGCGTACGCGATACAGACGTTGCTACCGCTCGTGCAGTCGACGGTGGAACTCTGCGAGCAACACTTCGGACCCGACCATGTCGAGACTGCGCGGGCGCTGACCAATCTCGCTCGCCTTGCGGTAATGCAGCGCGAGATCGAGACGGCGGAGATGGCGCTGCGCCGCGCGCTGGCCATTCAGGAGCAGGTTCTCGGCGCCGATCACCCCGATACCGCGCGCACGCTGGCGGTACTGGGTGGCTGCTTCCAGGGCCGTGGCGACTACGCGGCGGCTGAACCCTACTTCCGCCCGGCGCTGGAGATTCGCGAGCGCGTCCTCGGGCCCGAACACCGCCTGACGCTCGGCATGCTGGGATACCTGGCCAACATCGTCGGCCAACTGGGTCACATGGACGAGGCGGAAGTGCTGAGCCGCCGCATGCTGGAGGCGCGCGAGCGCACGCAGGGCCCTGACGCTCCGGAGACGGCCATCGCGCTGGTCACGCTGGGCGAGGTGTTGGTGAAGAAGGGAGCGCCGGCGGCGGCGGAGCCGCTGCTGCGCCGGGCGCTCGCCGTGCAGCAGCAGTGCCTGGCCGACGACAGCCCCGATACGTTCCTGACGCTGTGGACCCTGGCGGAAGCCCTGCGTGCTCTCGGTCGCTTCGATGAGGGTGAGCCGCTGGCGCGACGCACCCTCGAGATCGCGGAAGGCAGGTTCGGGCCGGAACACGAATGGACCGCCTTTGGGTTGATCAGCCTCGCTGAAATCCGGTTCGCCCAAGGCGATGCTCGCGCAACAGCCCAACTCGCCGGGCGTGCCGCACGCATTCTGGAGCGCCTGTTCGGCACGGGCCATCCGGAAGTCGTTTCGACCCTGAATCTGCATGCCCGCGCGCTTGCGGCGCAGGGCGTGGCTACATCGTCACGTTGACCGAGCCGCCGTCGATCACCAGGTTCTGTCCGATGATGAAACCTGCATCCATGCTGCACAGGAACGCGCACGCCTTGCCGAACTCCTCGGGCGTTCCGAATCGTCCTGCCGGATTCTCCGCGACGCGCGCCGCGAGAAACGTCTCGTAGTCCTGGCCCGCCTTCGCGGCGAGCTTGCGAATTCCATCGGCCTGTCGGTTCGTCAGGAAAGGGCCCGGGAGCAGATTGTTGATGACCACGTTGTGATGCGCGACTTGCCGCGCCAGGCCCGCAACGAAGCCGGTGAGGCCCGCGCGCGCACCGTTCGACAGGCCGAGATGCGCAAGCGGGGCCTTGACCGAGCGCGACGTAATGTTGACGATGCGACCGAACTTGCGCGCGATCATGCCGTCGACGACGCTGCGGATCAGCATGATCGGCGTCACCATGTTGTCGTTGACGGCCTTCTGCCATGCCGCTTCGTCCCAGTCGCGGAAGTCGCCGATCGGCGGGCCGCCGGCGTTGTTGACGAGGATATCTGGCGATGGGCAGGCAGCGAGCAGTTTATCGCGCCCCTCGCGCGACGTGATGTCCGCTTCGACCGTGACGACGTTCACGCCCGTCTTGCGGCGGATTTCGTCCGCCGTCGCGGACAACGCCTCCGCGCCGCGCGCATTGATGACGACGTTCACGCCTTCGTTCGCGAGCGCCATCGCGCATCCCTTGCCGAGGCCCTGGCTTGCCGCGCAGACGATCGCCGTCCTGCCACCGATGCCGTAATCCATGCTCAGACTCCCGAAAGATGCGGCGCCGGCCGCTTGTGGAACGCGCCGCCCTTCATGATCGCGAGGAGCTTCTGCGCGTCCTCGAGGATGCGCAGATCGGAGAGCGGGTCGCCGTCGACGAGCAGCAGGTCCGCGAGATATCCTTCGCGGACCTGACCGAGCTCGCTTCCCATCCCCATGATCTCGCCGCCCATCCGTGTCGCGCCGACGATCGCTTCCATCGGCGTGAAGCCGAGCAGTTCGACGAAGTACCCGAGGTCGCGCGCATTCGCGCCGTGGGGATTCCACATGAAGCCATAGTCGCCGCCCGGCAGCACGCGCACGCCGCGCGTCTTGAGCGCCTTCATCACGTCGATCGTCTTCTGGAGATCCGTCTCGATCCGCCGCTTCATGGCATCCGTCGAAGGCAGCCCGAATTTCCCGGCGTCGCGCAGGCGCGTCACGGTCACTGAAAGTGCGGGCGCGACGAATACATCGTCCTTGTGCGCCTCGAGCAGGTCGAGCGCTTCCGTATCCGCGTAGCTCGCGTGATAGAGGACACCCACGCCATGACGCAGGCACATCTTGATCGACTCGGCACTGCGTGCGTGCGCCGCGACGACGCGCTCGTGCGCGCGCGCCACCTCGGTGACGGCCGCCACCTCGTCGTCGGTCATCAACGTGCGCGCCGACGGCACGGCCGGCGTCGACGTATCGCCGGACGGCACGATCTTCAGCACGTCCACGCCTTCGCGACACGCCTCCCGCGCCGCGCGCCGGAACTCGACGGGCCCGTCGCACGGCAGCGTGTACATCGCCTCACCGGGATCGAGATGCATCTGGCGCAGGTCGCCCACACCGCCCGTCACGGTGAGCTGGACGCTGGCGGCCCGAAGGCGCGGGCCCGGATGCTCGCCGCGGTTGATGGCGTTGCGCACGACGACGTCCAGTCTCGGCTTGGTCGCCGCCGCGCTGAAGCACGACGTGAAGCCCTGGTCGAGGTAGAGCTTCGCGTGCTTCAGCGTGAGCAGCAGGTGTTCTTCAACGGGCAGCGCCGAGAACGCGTTCGGGGTCGCCTGGTCGACGAACGACAGGTGGGCGTGAGGTTCGATCAATCCCGGCATCAGCGTCGCGCCGCGGCCCTCGATGACGTCGTCCCCATCCTCCGACCTCGCGGGTACGCTTCCTCCACGGCGTGGGCGCGATTCGAGGCGCACGACGGAGGCGATCCGGCCGTCGGCGACACGGACGTTCGCGAGATACGGCGGCTTCCCGCTGCCGTCGATGACATTGACGTTGCGAAACAGGATGGACGTCATGGCGACTCCACGTTGCGTTGAACCGTCGCCGCCGCGGCGATCATCCGGTCGAGGCCTTGCTCGAGTCGCGTCGTCGGCACAGCGCCCAGCAGCGAAAAGATCCGATCGTTGACGAGACCCCAACCGCTCGGCGGAGTTTCGGCAGTCATCGGCTCGGAAACGAGGTCCGGGTAGCGACGTTGCAGATGCGCAAACGCGTCGCGCACCAAGCGTCGGTCGCCGACCACGTTCAGGGCAGCGAAGGTCGGCAGGCGCCGCTCGACCGATTGCACGAGTGCTGCGGCCGCATCGTCGACCCAGGTCCAGTCGATCGCGGCGTCGAGATCCGGATAGCGGACGTGCCGCTCACCCGCAATGACCTGCTCGATGACCTGCTGCACGTCGCGCCAGCCGCGCCTGCGTCCGGGGCCATACACCCAGCCGAAACGGAGCGCGAGATAGCGCGGCGCGCCGGGGCGTGTGCTCATCGCGCGTGCCAGTTGTTCACCGAACGCCTTCGTCACGCCGTAGATGCTGCGAGGGTCGAGCGGCGTCGCGTCGCCGCTGCCTTGCGGACACGGCCCCACCGCTGCATTCGAGCTTGCGTAAACGATGCGCTCGACGCCTGCGCGCTCGGCCGCAACGAAAAGCGCGGCCGTGCCAAGCGCGTTGACGCGCACTGCTTCGAGTGGATCGTCGTCGGCCGCTGTCGTGAGGTGCGCGGCGAGGTGCACGATGGCGCGGGGCTGCGTAGCCGCAACGGCGGCGGCGAGCGCAGCGGGGTCGGCGACGTCGCAGACGATGTCGGCGCGCGGATCGGCATCGAGCGAGAGCGTCTCGTGGCCGGACGCGCGCGCTTGCTTCACGAGTGCCGATCCGAGGAATCCGGTCCCGCCGGTCACGACGACGGGTCCCGTCGGATTCAGTTTCAGTATTTGATGACTCCGAGCCGCTTGAATGCATCGTGGATCCGCTCGGCGTACGTGTTGAACGTCGGATACTCGCCGAGATGAGCCGGACGCGGGCGCGGCAGATCGATGCGGATCTCTTCGACGATCTTCCCCGGGTTCGGCGACATCACCAGCACGCGGTCCGAGAGCCCGACCGCTTCCTCCACGCTATGCGTGATGAACAGCACGGTCTTGCGCGTCTCGAGCCACAGAACCTCGAGATCGTGGCGGATCTGCGTGCGGGTGATCGCGTCGAGCGCGCCGAACGGCTCGTCCATCAGCAGAACCGACGGCGCGTGAATGAGCGCGCGCGCGATCGAGACCCGCTGGCGCATGCCGCCCGAAAGCTGGTGCGGGTAGCGGTCCGCCGCATGCGCAATGCCGATCTTCTCCATCAACGCCAGGGCGTCGCGTCGACCCTGCGCAAGCGGGAGGCCGCGGATCTGATGCTGGAGCAGGATGTTGTCGAGCGCCGTGCGGAATTCGAGCAGCAGGTGATCCTGGAAGACGATGCCGACGTCGGTGATCGGCGCTTCGAGCCTGCGGCCCCCGACATGAATCGCGCCCTCGGTCGCGGGCGTAAGACCCGCGGCGATCAGCATCAGCGTGCTCTTGCCGCATCCCGACGGACCGATCAGCGACACGAATTCGCCGCCGGCGATCGCGAACGACACGTCCTCGATCGCCGTGAACGGACGTCCCTTGCCCGGGAAGCGCTTCGTGATCCCGTGCCCTTCGATCGGAGCGCCGCCCGACGCTGTCGTGGGTCGCGGCAAGTCGATGGCGGCCTCGGTCATGCGCACTTGGGCGGATTCGCCGGAAGCAGATCGACCGTGTAGTAGTCCGTAACCGGTTTGGTCGTCGGCAGCTCGAGGTACTTGGTCAGGAGCGTATACGTCGCCTGCCAGTTCTGCTCGGGAACGCGACCGAAGCCCGTCGAGCCTGGCGCGCAGACGAGCTTCAGGTCGACCTCAAGCTGCTTCTGGATCTGCTCCTTGGTCGCTGCGGGAAACATCTTGACGACCGCCTCCGACGCCGCCGCCGGATCCTTGCGTGCGGCGTCCCACCCTTCGAGGCTCGCCGCGACGAACTTGCGGTAGAGGTCGGGATCGGCGGCGATCTTGTCGTCGCGCGCGATGATCGACAGGCCGACGGTCGGCACGCCGACATCCCGATAGAGGATGTCGCGCACCTTGAAGCCGCGATCGCGCAACTGCACCGACTGGAAATCCGCGCCGCCGAGAATCGCGTCGACCTTCTTCTCGATCAGCGCGCCGACGAAGGCCGACGGATCGATGCTGATCGTGTTGAACTTCTGCGGATCGATGTTGTTCGCCGCGAGGATTGCGTTCAGCAGCGTCGTTTGCGCCGTTCCGGATTGCACGGCGACGCGCTTGCCGGCGAGGTCGGCGGGCTTCGTGATGTTCGCTTCCTCGAGCGAGATGATCGCAAAGCCGTTCGTCTGCAGCACGGGCGCGATGATTTTCACCGGCGCATTCTTCGCGCGGAGCTGCATCGCGGCGGGCGCGTCGGCAAATCCCACGTCCGTCTGGCCGGTCGCGACGAGCTGGGCCGTCGTGCCCGAGCCGCGGCCTTCCTCGATCGTCACGTTGATCCCCGCCTTGTCATAGAGGCCGAGTGCCTTCGCATACATGAAGCCGGCCTGCGGGCCGCCGGCCAGGAAGTTGAGCGTGAGCTTGAGCGGCTTCGCGCCCTGACCGCTTGCCGTGCCGCCCGCGAACGCGATGGTCAACGCGGCGAGTGCGACGATGATCCTGTGTTGCATCGATTCCTCCTTGGTTGGCGGCGCATGCGCCGCTTATGTTCGCTACTTGCGCTGCCAGGGCATCAGCAGCCTTTCCGAGTACTGCACGACGTAGCTGAAGAAAATGCCGATGAGCGACAGCGCGACGAGCACGGCGAAGATCAGCGGCATGTCGAGGTAGCTCGTGCCGCGCAGCAGCAGGTAGCCCAGGCCGGCATTGGCGCCGACGAACTCGCCGACGATCGCGCCGGTCGCGGCGAACACGACGGAGACCTTGAGTCCCGCGTAGATGTAGGTGAGCGCGGACGGCAGGCGCACATAGCGGAACGTCTGCCACCATGTCGCTCCCATCGAATCCGTCAGGAACAGCACGCGCTCGTCGAGCGCGCGGAACCCCGTCATGCTGGCGACGAGCGTTGGAAAGAAGCACAGCAGGAACGTCAGCAGCACTTTCGGAAACAGGCCGAAGCCGAACCAGACGACGAAGAGCGGCGCGATCGCGATCTTCGGGATGAGCTGGAAGAACACGATCACCGGGTACAGCGCACGCTCGATCGGCTTGATCGATACGATGAAGAATCCGAGCGGGATCGAAATGGCCGCCGCCATCAGGAAGCCGAGCACGATCTCCTTCGCCGTCACGAGCGTGTGATCGGTGATGAGGCCGCGCTGGACCCATAGCTTCGCCAGGAATTCGGAAGGCACCGGCAGGATGTATTCGGGCACGCCGGCGGCGCGCACGCCGAACTGCCACAAGAGGAACAGGATGCCGAACGAGACGACCGGATAGAACACGGCCGATACACGATCGGAGCTGACGATCGGCGGCGTTGCGGTTGGATCGACGACGGTTTGCGCGGTCTCGGCCATGGTGTGCGTGATCAGGACGGTCTTTGCGCGGCCACGGTATGCGCAGCGGCGCGACCCTGGGACTGGCGCGCGCGAAGCGGCCAGCGTTGTGCGAGATCGCGCGTCGCTTGCATGAGCAGCGGCGCGATCTCCGCGATGCGCGCGGCGCCGAGGCGAACCCGCGGTCCCGCGATCGAAACGGTTCCCGCCACGGGCGCGTTCTCCGCTTCCGACTTGCGAAAAGCGGCCGCCAGGGCGACCGTGCCCGGCTCGCCTTCCTCGATGGCAAGCGCATAACCGCGCTCGCGCGTCTCGTCGAGCTGGCGGCGGAAGTCGTCGACGTTCGTGACGACGCGCGGCCCGAATCCGGGTGGAGTCTCGAAGCCCCGCGCGCACACGATGCGCAGCGCGTCCTGCTCGGGCAGCGTGGCGAGCCATGCCTTGCCCGTGGCCGTCGCGTGCAGCACCACCTCGCGGCCCATCGGAGGGTCGTATCGCAAGCCCTGCGTCGCGCCTTGCGCGCGCGCCACCCACACCAGTGCGTCGCCCTCGACGAGCGCAAGACGGCAATATTCGCCGACCGACGCGGCCAGCGCGTCCAGTATCCGCTGCGCGATATCCGGCAGTCGACGCGCGTCGAGAAAGCGAAAGGCGAGGGTCGCCATCTTGAGCGACAACGCGTACTCCTGCGTCTGCGAGTCCTGTTCGACGTAGCCGCGGCGCGCCAGCGCCTGCAGCAATCGATGCGTGGCGCTTTTCGGAAGCTCGAGCTGCTCGGCAAGCACGCCGAGGGGCAATCCGGTGGAAGCGGCCGCGAGCGCCTCGATGACGCCGAGGCAACGGTCCACGTACGTGATGAGCGACGAGGGGATGTCGGTCTGCGACACTGAACTGGAATAGTATTCCACGAAGGAACGGTGTTCCATTTTCCCGGAATTCGCGGTAAAGTCAAGCCTTGAACCACACGGAGGCGGGCAATGAGCCTGGCGGGCAAGGGAGCGGTTGCGATCTGGCACGACGTTGCGGCCGACGCGCGAGGCGAGTTCTATGCGTGGCATGGGAACGAGCACATGCCGGAACGGGCGAGCATCCCCGGCTTCCTGCGCGGGCGCCGTTACGTGGCGCTCCAGGCCAGCCCGGAATACTTCAATCTGTACGAAACGGTTTCGCGCTTCACCGTGAGCGGCACGGAATACCTGGCGCGGCTCAACGCGCCCACGCCATGGACAACATCGACGGTCCGGCACTTTCGTGCTGTCGCGCGCTCGCTCTGCGAAGTTGCGGCAAGCTTCGGAGAGGGGCAGGGTGGCCTGATCGCGACGTTTCGGTATGCCGTCCCGGAAACGCAGGCGGCGGCGCATCGTCGCCGGCTTTCGCAAACGGTCTTGCCGGCGCTTGCCGCTGCGCCGGGCATCGCCGGATGTCACCTGCTCGTTGCCGATGAAGCGGCGAGCAGCGTGGAAACGAGCGAAAAGAAGGTTCGCGCGGAAGCGAACGAAATCCCGCGCTGGATCGTGCTCGTCGAGAGCTGGGATGACGTGGAACCGTTCAAGGCGTTCTGCGACGACTTCCGGCGCGGCGACGCGTTCACCGACGGACAACGGGCGCCCGACCTGGGCATCTACCGGCTGCAGAACTCGCGCAGCAAGCTTCCCTGGAGCGTCGGGTGAATCGGTATGCGCTTGCCGGACGCTCGGTCATCGTCACCGGTGGGGCGGGCGGCATCGGCCGGGCCGTCGCGGCGCAGGCGCTTCGCGATGGCGCGAGCGTGAGCTTGTGGGACCGGTCCAGGAACGCGCTCGAGGAGGCAGCGGCGGCGCTGAACGGCGGCGACAAGGTCGCGCTGCGCGTGGTCGACGTCACCGACGAGGACTCGATCGCCCTGGCCCTGGCCGATGACGTCGCCGCGTCCGGCCGGATCGATGCGTTCGTCAACAACGCAGGCATTCTGGGTGAAGTGCTTCCGCTGTGGGAGACGTCGCCGGGCGATTTCCGGCGGGTGATCGAAGTCAATCTCGTCGGTGCGTACCTTTGCCTGCGCGCGATCCTTGACGTCATGCGCACCCAGCGCGCGCAGCCACTCCGCGGGCACGTCGTCAATGTCGCGTCGATCCAGGGCAAGGAAGGGATGCCGCTTGCGGCGGCCTATAGCGCCTCGAAGGCCGGCCTCATCGCTTTGACGAAGACGGCCGGCAAGGAAGGCGCGAAGCTTTCGATCATCGTCAACTGCATTACGCCTGCGGCGGCCGAAACCGCGATGGCGAAGGAAATATCCGCCGAACGGCGCGCCGAGATCATCGGCCGCATTCCGATGGGACGCTTCGTGGACACCACGGAGATCGCGCGGATGGTCGCCTTTCTGTGCTCGGACGATTGCTCGTTCTCGACGGGGGCCGTCTTCGACCTTTCGGGCGGCCGGGCCACGTACTGATCGTTGTCGGCTGCGACTGCCGCGGGTTTCGTCCGAGAGACGGCGGCCCCCGGAGTCACGTGTCTTCCGAAGGCGCACCCGCGTCGCGTAACATAGCCGGCCGTTGCGTCTTCCGTCGGAGAACGGGGCGCAATGTCCGGCACCGAGCGAATCGTTCGCGTTGGCGCCGCCGCAAGCAGCGTTGGAGGATTGCCGATGGAGCGTCCGGACACCTTTCCGCGGCTGTTGCTGCATCACGCGCGGGAGCGCCCCAGTCATCCGGCAACGCGCGAAAAGGACCTCGGCATCTGGCAGACGTGGTCATGGGCCGAGGTTGCCGCGGAAGTGCGTGCGCTTGCGTGCGGCCTCGCCGCCGACGGATTCAAGCGAGGCATGCATCTCGCGATCGTCGGCGACAATCGGCCTCGCCTCTACTGGTCGATGCTCGCCGCGCAGGCGCTCGGCGGCGTGGCGGTCCCGATGTATCAGGATGCCCCGGCGACGGAATTCGCGTACGTGCTGAACGACGCGGAGATCGACTACGCGCTCGTCGAGGACCAGGAGCAGGTCGACAAGCTGCTCGAGGCCGCGCCGCACGTGCCGACGCTTGCGCACATCTACTACGACGACCCGCGCGGGCTGCGCAACTACGAGGGCGTCACGAGCTTCGAGCGGCTCACCGAACGCGGTCGCGAATTCGATCGCGCGCACCCGAAGTTCTTCGACGCCGAGGTGGCGCGGGGTCGCCCGGACGACGTGTCGGTGATGTTGTACACGTCGGGGACGACGGGCAGGCCGAAGGGGGTGCGGCAGACGCACGCCGCATTCATCGCGGCCGCCCGTGGTGGCGCCGAGTTCGACCGCCTGGAGCCCGAGGACAGCGTGCTCTCGTACCTGCCGATGGCGTGGGTCGGCGACCACCTCTTCTCTTTCGCCCAGTGGGTATACGTCGGCTTCACGATCAATTGTCCCGAATCGGCGGACACGGTGATGACCGACCTGCGCGAGATCGGCCCGACGTATTACTTCGCGCCGCCCCGCATTTTGGAGAACCTGTTGACGCAGGTCATGATCCGCATGGAGGACGCGAGCAGCATCAAGCGCGGGCTCTTCGCGTATTTCACGGGCGTTGCGCGACGATGCGGCCCGGCGATTCTCGATGGCAAGCCGACATCACTCCGCGACCGTGCCCTGTACGCGATCGGCGATCTGCTCGTGTACGGGCCGCTTCGGAACGTGCTCGGCATGAGCCGTATCCGCGTGGCCTACACGGCGGGCGCCGCGATCGGCCCGGACCTCTTCCGCTTCTATCGATCGATCGGCGTGAACCTGAAGCAGCTCTACGGCTCCACCGAAACGTGCGCCTACGTCTGCCTGCAGCCGGACGGCGGCGTGCATTTCGACACGGTAGGCGAGGCAGCGCCCGGCGTCGAGCTTGCGATCGGCGACAACGGCGAGGTGCTGGTACGCGGTCCGATGCTGCTGAAGGAATACTACAAGCGACCGGACGCGACGGCGGAATCGATCGACGCCAGCGGATACTTTCACACCGGAGACGCGGGCATCATCGAGCCGAGCGGGCAGCTCAAGATCATCGACCGCGCAAAAGACGTCGGGAACATGGCGGGAGGCGCACTGTTCGCGCCGAACTACATCGAGAACAAGCTCAAATTCTTCCCGCACATCAAGGAGGCGGTCGCGTTCGGTGCGGGCCGCGAGAACGCGTGCGCGTTCATCAACATCGACTTCGGATCAGTCGGCAACTGGGCCGAGCGGCGCGGCATTCCCTACTCGGGATACACGGATCTCGCCGCGAAGCCGGAGGTGTACGGACTGATTCGGGAGTGCGTCGAGAAGGTCAACGCCGAGCTTGCGACGGAACCGGGACTCGCGCCGTCGCAGATCAAGCGCTTCCTCATCCTGCACAAGGAGCTCGATCCCGACGACGACGAGCTGACGCGCACGCGCAAGGTGCGGCGAGGCTTCGTTGCGGAAAAATACGACGTCCTGATCGACGCTTTCTACGCCGGCCGCGATGTCCAGCACATCGAGACGGTCGTGAAATTCGAGGATGGCCGCAGCGGCGTCGTGGCGGCCGATTTGCGCATCGAGGACGTGCGCGTTTTTCCGGCGGCGGAACTCGCCGCGGCGGCGTAACGGGTGATGGCAACCGCAAGCGCCGCGATCGATCGACTGGCGACCGCGAGCGACGGGGCGAGCCACGCAGGCGCGCGGCGTCGCATCGGCGACGTCATCCTTTCACTCGAGCACATTTCGCTTGCGTTCGGCGGCGTCAAGGCGCTGACCGACATCACGTTCGACGTGCGCGAGCACGAGGTCCGCGCGATCATCGGGCCGAACGGTGCGGGCAAGAGCTCGATGCTGAACGTGATCAACGGCGTCTACCGTCCGCAGCAGGGCACGATCACCTTCCGCGGGCGGCCCCGGCGCGACATGAACACGTACGACGCGGCTTCGCACGGCATTGCGCGGACGTTCCAGAACATCGCGCTCTTTCGCGGCATGAGCGTGCTCGACAACATCATGACGGGCCGCAACCTGAAGATGAAGGCGACGTTCGTCGAGCAGGCGATCTGGTGGGGCCGCGCGCGGCGGGAGGAGCTCGAGAACCGCCGCAAGGTCGAGGAGGTCATCGATTTCCTCGAGATCCAGCACATCCGTCGCACGCCGGTCGGCCGCCTGCCTTACGGATTGCAGAAGCGCGTCGAGCTCGCGCGGGCGCTCGCTGCCGAGCCGTCGCTGCTGCTGCTCGACGAGCCGATGGCGGGGATGAACGTGGAGGAGAAGCAGGACATGTGCCGCTTCGTGCTCGACGTCAACGAGCAGTACGGCACGACGATCGTGCTGATCGAGCACGACAT
>Ga0105248_10003976_pt1 | contig 16344 bp, 10 predicted proteins | sample KBSS34metaG_FD_81524 | JGI IMG/M metagenome (GOLD analysis project Ga0105248, IMG submission 81524) | Switchgrass rhizosphere microbial communities from Kellogg Biological Station, Michigan, USA - KBS S3-4 metaG | ecosystem: Host-associated > Plants > Roots > Rhizosphere > Soil | place... | reverse complement strand
GTCGCGCCCGATCGGCTTGGGGCTGCGGAAATCCAGCGCTGTCCCAGCGACATTGGCCATCTCGCCGGTGGGCACTTGGTTGACGTCGGTGGGCGTCACTTGGTCGGCCATCACGGTCATGACCTGGTTTTCGACCGATCCTGAGCCCGCCAAATTGTAATAGGTGTGGTTGGTCAGGTTCACCACCGTCGGCTTGTCGGTGGTGGCTTTGTATTCCATGCGAAAATCGTTGTTGTCGGTGAGGGTATAGGTCACCTCCACCGTCAAGGCGCCGGGAAAGCCCTGGTCGCCGTCGGGCGACACCAGGCGCAAGGTCACGCCGGCATCATTGGCATGCTGGAAGGTGCCAACGGTCTCAAGAATGCGCGTGCTATAGCCGGGGCGTCCACCATGCAGGGTGACGCCGGCCGGATTGGCCTGCAGGTCGTAATGCTTCCCGTCGACGCTGAAACCGTGCAGCAGGCGGTTGGCGTAACGCCCGGTCAGCGCGCTCATCGGGCCGCTGGCTTCGATCCCCTTCAGGTCCTTCTGGCACAGGATGACATTGGCGCTTTTGCCGTCCCGTCCTGGCGCTTCCACGTCGCAGACGATGCCGCCCAGATCCAGCACCTGGGCGCGCAGGCCGTGATTGTTGGTCATGGTAAAGACGTGAACGGTGGCGCCGTCCTTGGTGGTGCCATAGACGTCGGTCTTTACCGTTCCGGCCCAGCCGGGACTTGCGGCGGAGCCCAGCAGGGCCATCAGGAACAGGCCCCGGAACGTTGCATCAGCCTTCATTTTTTCCCCGCTGTCGCCTGTTTTGGTGTGGCGTTGATCCCATGGCATTATAGTATCCCGCGCGCACGCAAAAAACAGTGCCCGGGTAGAGGAATAGGGAGTGACCGCTTCAGGCGGTGTATTTGAATTGCGCATGAGACAGAATGACGAAAAACCACTGATTGTGGTGATGGGCGTGGCGGGTTCGGGTAAGACCACCATTGCCAGCGGCCTGGCGGAGCGGCTGGGCGTGCCTTTTGTGGAAGGCGATTCGCTGCATCCCGCCGCCAATGTGAAAAAGATGGCGGCCGGCACCCCGCTGACCGACGAGGACCGCTGGCCCTGGCTGGAGGCGATCGGTGAGCGCATGGAAGTCGAGCGGATCACCGGCCATGGCGTGGTGGTGTCCTGCTCGGCGCTGCGCCATGCTTATCGGGACTGCCTACGCAGAAAAGTGCACGGCAAGGTGCAGTTCATCCTGCTGGATGGCTCGCGCGATCTGATCAGCGACCGCATGCGCAAGCGCAAAGGCCATTTCATGCCGCCGGCGCTGTTGGACAGCCAGTTCGCCACCTTGGAAAAACCCACGCCGGACGAACATGCGGTAATCCTGGATATCTCCCACCCCGTGCCATCGCTTTTGGTCGAGGCCGCCAATTCGGTCGCGCCGGCGCCCGCGTCATAACAAAAAAGGAATCGGGATGCGCAAACTGGCTCTGTTTGTTCCCGCTGCGATTTTTGCAGCGCTGCCCGCTTTGGCGCAGGCGCCCGACTTGCCCAAATTTCCCACCCCGCCACCGACGGTAACCGCCGAAAACAGCATCATCGGGCCCAGTTACGCGGATCCGCCGGAAGCGGTCGCCAATCCGGCCGTGCCGCAGGGCGATGTGCGGGAGTTCATCCTCTATTCCGAGGACAGTAAGATTTACCCGGGCATCGTGCGTGCTCAGGAGATGCAGCGCGACGCGCGTGGCAATTATATCGCCCCTCCCGGCGGCCTTTCCAAGCCGGGCCGCTACGAACGCCACGTCTATGTCTATATCCCCAAACAACTCGCGCCCGGCACGCCGGCGCCCTTCATGGTGGTGCAGGACGGCCATTCCTATGTGAAGCGGATGGTCAACGTCATGGACAACATGATCGCGGCCAAGCGCCTGCCGCCCATGGTGCTGATCCTGGCGGATTCCGGCGGCAGCGACGCGCAAGGCTCCGAGCGTGGACTGGAATACGACACGCTGTCCGACCGCTATTCCAATTGGGTGGAGCAGGAATTGCTGCCGACGGTCACGCAGAAATACGGCATCACGTTCACCGGTGATCCTGACGGCCGCGCCACCATGGGCGGCTCATCGGGCGCCGCTGCCGCCTGGACCATGGCCTGGTATCATCCGGAGCGCTATCACAAGGTGCTCTCCTATTCGGGCACCTTTGTGAACCAGGCCTGGCCGCCCGATCCCAAGACGCCGCGCGGCGCCTGGGAATATCATGCCACGCTGGTGCCCAAGGCGGCCAAGAAGCCGATCCGCATCTGGATGGAAGTGGGCGAAAAGGACAATCGCTACGATAATCCCGAGGAAACCTGGCACAACTGGCCGCTGGCCAACAACCGCATGGCGGACGTGCTCAAGAAAAAGGGCTATGACTATCGCTATGTCTTCGCGATGGGCGCGGGCCATGTCGATGGCCGGGTGGTGATGCAGACCTTGCCGTCCGCGCTGGAATGGCTGTGGCGCGACTACCCAAAATAAGAGTTCGACCAAAATAAGAATTCGATAAGGGGAGAAGAATGAAGAACAGGCTGACACTATCGCTTCTGGCGGGCGCATTCCTGGCGGTTCTGCCTGCCTTGGCGCAGCCCGCGCCTGATCCTTCGCTGCCGAAATTTCCTACGCCACCTCCCGCAGAGGATGCCCAAACCAGCATCATCAAGCCCGACTATGCCGACGCGCCGGAATACAAGGTCGATCCCGCGGTGCCGCAGGGCGAGGTGCGTGAGTTCATTCTCTATTCCGAAGAGAGCAAGGTCTATCCCGGCATTGTGCGCATCGAAAATGAGATCAGCGCCAAGCGTGATGCTTACGGCAATCGCCTGCCGGCGCCGGACGCGCAAATCTCCAAACCCGGCCGCTATGAGCGGCATGTCTATGTCTATATTCCCAAGCAAGTGAAGCCCAACGCGCCCTTCATGGTGGTGCAGGACGGTCGTTCCTACGTCAATCGCATGGCGCCGGTGCTGGACAATATGATAGCCGCGCACCGCGTGCCGGCGATGATCATCATCGCGCCGGATTCCGGCGGCAGTGACGCGCAGGGTTCCGAGCGCGGGCTGGAATACGACACGATGTCTGACCGCTATTCCAATTGGGTCGAACAGGAATTGCTGCCCGCCGTGTCGCAGAAATACGGCGTCAGTTTCACCAGCGATCCGGAAGGGCGCGCCACCATGGGCGGCTCATCGGGCGCGATCTGTGCCTGGACCATGGCCTGGTACCATCCCGAGCGCTATCACAAGGTGCTGAGCTATTCCGGCACTTTCGTGAATCAGGCTTCTCCCCAGGATCCTAAGACGCCGCGCGGTGGCTGGGAGTATCACGCCACTTTGATTCCCAAGGCGGCGAAAAAACCCATCCGCATCTGGATGGAGGTGGGCGAAAAAGACCTGCATTCCGACGACCCGGAAAACACCTGGCACAACTGGCCGCTGGCCAACAACCGCATGGCGGCGGCCTTGAAGAAGAAGGGCTATGACTTCCGCTATGTCTTCGCCATGGACGCGCGCCATGTCGACAACCGCGTGGTGCGCCAGACCCTGCCGGCGGCGTTGGAATGGCTGTGGAGGGACTATCCCAAGTCGTGAACGCACGCGTCCCTGTCGCCGAGGCGCTTCAGCTTCTGCAACGATCGGACTTTGCGGGAGCAGAGCGGGTGCTGGCTGGTTTCCTGGCCGGGGCGCGGGAACAAGACCCACAGGCTATTTACCTTATCGGCGTGGCGCGGCTCAGGCTTTCGCGCTTTGCGCAGGCGGCAGAGGCTTTCGCGCTGGCCCGCGCGCTGGCGCCGCTTCAGGCGCGTCCCGCTTTTGGTCTTGGCGAAGCACTGGTGGCGCTGGGCCGCGACCAGGAAGCCGTTGAGGCCTATCAGACAGCGATCCGGCTTGATCCCGAACTTACCGATGCCCGCTACGAACTGGCCACCGCCTTTCATCGCCTGGGACAGTTGGACCAAGCCCAAAAAGTCGCGGAAGCGCTTCTGGCGCAGGCGCCGGATCATATGCCGGCCCGTCTCGCGCTGGGCGGTGTGCTGATCGACGCCAAGCGGCCCGGCCATGCCGAACAGGTCTTGCGCGAGGGGCTGGCGCTGGCGGGACCCGCGCGGCTGAAAGCGGCGTTCCATACCAATCTCGGGCTCGCCCTCAGACGGCAGCGCAAGGACGAGGAGGCGCTGGAACAGTACGACCAGGCGCTCGCGCTTGATGCCGACCAACCAGGGCTGGCGGTCCATCGCGCCGAAGCGCTGCAAAATCTGGGGCGTTATGAGGACTCGCTGGCAGTTTATGAACGCGCGCTGGCGAAAGACCCCAACGACGCGGAGCTGCATCGCCGATGCAACGCGTTGCTCTATCGCCTCAACCTACGGGAGGCTTATCTCAAATCCTATGACACAGCGCCCCCCAGCCGGGCGCTGCTGTTGGGAAAAGCCTCGTTGTTGGCGCAGGAAAAGCGCGGGGCTGAGAGTCTCGCCCTTTATCAACAACTGCTGGGGCAAGACGCGAACGACAGGACCGCTCTGCTGGGCGCGGCGAGCGCTCTCAATATGATCAAGCGGCCGGTTGACGCTTTGGCCCTGCTCGAACCCATGCTTGCGGCCCACGAAGATGTGCACCTGCTGGTGCGTGCCGCCGAGGCCGCCATTCTGGCCGGCGATCCGCAAAAGGCGGAAAGCTTTTGCCGCCGGGCCCTCCGGGTTGCGCCTTACGACCAGCTTTGCCTGGCAAATCTATCCCTCGCCTGGCGGATGATGGCGGATGCGCGCGAGGGGGAATTGAATGGCTATGACCGGCATGTGCGGATCTTCGACCTGGACCCGCCGGACGGTTTCTCGCGGATGGAGGATTTCAACACCGAACTCTCAAACCATCTCGACCGGCTGCATCCCAAGACGCGCGAGCATATCGACCAATCCTTGCGGGGCGGCACCCAGACGCCGGACCATCTGTTTGCGGCAGGTCATGACCTAGTGGACCGGCTGGAGCGGCGCATCGCCCAGGCGGTGGGCGATTACATTGCCGGAATGCAAGAGCCCGAGGGCCATCCCTTGGCGTCGCGCCGCGCCGACGGTTTTGAATATGCCGGCTCCTGGTCGTCGCGGCTGACCAATTGCGGTTTTCATGTGAACCATGTCCATCCGGCGGGTTGGATCAGTTCCTGCTACTATGTCGGCGTGCCAAAGGTGGTGGAAGACACGCAAAGCCGGCAGGGATGGATCAAGTTCGGTGAACCCGCCATCGACGTGGCGCTCCGCGATCCGATCCGGCGCGCCATCCAGCCTGTGCCGGGCCGGTTGGTGCTGTTTCCCTCGTATATGTGGCATGGCACCATTCCGTTCGAAGATGACGCCGTACGTATGACCATTGCGTTCGATGTGGTGCCGAAAAGCTAATATGTTGGCGCCATGAAGCCAGGCCCGACCGATTTCATTGCCGCGTCCATTCTGCAGGCGGCCGACTTTATTCGGCAGGGCGAGTGGCGCCGGGCCGAGGCGCTGCTGACGCAGGTGCTGGCTGCCAATCCGGGCGAGCCCGACGGGTTGCAGCTCTTGGGTCTTGTCCGCGAAAATCAGGGCAGGGTCGCGGACGCTGAGTCGCTTTTGCGCCAATCTCTCGCCCTGCGTCCGAAACAGCCGCATGTGCAAGTCCATCTGGGCCGGCTCCTGGCACAGGCCGGCAAGCATCGGGATGCGATCGATGTGCTCCAGGCGGCGGTCCAGCCCGATCTCTTCGATGCGTTTGTCATCCTGGCGCAGGTGCAGTTCACGATCGGTGACTGTGCCGCCGCCGAGGAGAATTACCGCGCGGCATTGCGGCTCAATCCTAAATCCCAGGTGGCGCTGCTGGGGCTGGGCGTCCTGCTCAACACACTGCGCCGCCCGGCGGAGGCGGAAGCCTTGTTGCGGACCGCGGCGGAGAATGTCGCAAGACCGGCGCCCTGGCAGGCAAAGGTCGCCGCCAGTCTCGGCCTGTCGCTGGACTTGCAAGGCAGGAACGAGGAAGCCATCGACGCCTGGCGGCGCGCTGTCGCGCTCGATCCCACCCAGGAAGAAGCGCACCGGGAACTGAACGCCCTGCTATATCGCATGGGCAGGCAGGACGAATTCCTGACGTCCTATGACGAGGCAGCTGGACGCACCTCCGGCGCCGCGGAGCGCGGCGCGCTGTTGCTGCAGAAAGCAGGCTTTCTGATCGACGCGGAGCGATTTGAAGAGGCGCGCGATTGCTTCGCGCAACTCGCCGCGGCGGCGCCGCACAGTGCGGGGCCGCAGAACGGCCTGGCAGCGGCCTATGCAGGCCTGGGCCGGCTCGATGCCGCGATTGCCGCTTACGAAAAATCCTTGGCGCTGCAACCGGACGACTGGGCGACCAGAGTTCGTCTGGCCTGCGTCCTGCTGCAAACCGGCGAGTCGAGGCGCGCGCTTGGCCTCACCGAAGAGGCCTTGCCGCGCATGCCGCTCGATCAAGCCGCGCTGGCGGTCCATGAACTGGCGCTGCGCGCCAATGACGATCGGCGCGCGCAGTGGCTCGCCGATTACGAGCGCCACATCCAGATCTTCGATCTGGAAGCGCCCCAAGGCTTTTCCAGCATGGCAGACTTCAACGCGGCCTTGAACGCCCACCTCGACACGCTGCACACCGATTTGCGCGAGCCGGTCGATCAAACCTTGCGGCATGGCACACAGACCGCGCCATCCCTGCTGGGCGGGCGCAATGCGCTGCTTACCGCGCTGCGCCAGCGCATCGAAGAAGCCGTCGGCACCTATATCGGACGGATGCCGGCTCAAGAGGGTCATCCGCTGACCAGCCGCCGCGGGGCGGGATTTGCCTTCGCCGGCTCCTGGTCATCGCGGCTTCGGACCCAAGGCTTTCACGCCAATCATGTCCACCCGCAGGGCTGGATCAGTTCCTGTTATTATGTGGCGGTCCCCGACGCCGTGCTGGATCGAACCGCCCAACAGGGCTGGATCAAGTTCGGAGAGCCCTCCTTCAAGTTGCGTGACACCGTGCGGCGCACGGTCCAGCCGGTGCCGGGCCGGCTTGTGCTTTTCCCCTCTTACATGTGGCATGGAACGATTGCTTTTCATGCCGCCACCGCTAGGACGACCATCGCTTTCGATGTTGTTCCGCGCTGATTGCGATCGCGCCGCGCGAGGAGCCTGACATTTCAAAGGCTGGCGAGGATAAAAATTCTTTAATCTGTATACCGGTGTGCCTTGTCCTGCACAGAAAGTGGGCTCGACGTCACCTTCATTGATGCTTGGATTGGATCATCCCATAGGTCCTTTGACTTGGAGTTCGTTCCGCGCCCTCGATAGATTTGTAAGACAAATAGAGTCGCTGCCGGCATTCGGAGCGTGGCGACGGATCATTTACCCGGGGGGGTAACGACATGAGGACGCACGCCAGGACGCATCACATCAAGTCTGTGTTGCTCGGTTCAAGTATGTTGACCGCCTGTGCGGCCCTGTCTCCTGCCCTTGCCCAAGACAACGCGGTGGAAAGCGTCACGGCGACGGGCTATCAGGCCAGCCTTGAGAGCGCTATCAACGCCAAACGCTCGGCGCTCAGCTTCACCGATTCCGTCTTCGCCGAAGATATTGGCAAGTTTCCGGACAGCAATATCGCCGAATCCCTGAATCGCATCCCCGGCGTCACCATCCTGCGCGACAGCACGGGCGAGGGTGTGAACGTCTCCATCCGCGGCCTGGGCACCAATTTCACCAAGATCCTTTTGAACAACGCCCAGATCGCCGTGGCCTCCACCGGCCCGATCGACCAGCAGAACAACAATCGCGAAGTCGACTTGAACATGTTCCCCACCGAACTGTTCACCCAGTTGACGGTGAGCAAGAGTCCGCAAGCCGACCAGCTTGAAGGCGGCGCCGCGGGCACCGTGAACATGCGCAGCGCGCGTCCCTTCGACAATCCCGGCCTGCACCTGACCGGCTCGTTCCAGGGCACGGATTATTCGCGCGCCAGCGGCATGGGCGAAAAGGGCACGATCCTCGCCAGCGACACCTTCGGCCCGTTTGGCGTATTGCTGGGCGTCAGCGCCGTGCATACCAAGATTTTCACGCAAGGCTGGGAAACCGGCAATGGCGGTTATGTCAATTCCTCGGCCTTGAACGCTGCGTCCTGCGGCGCCGGCAACACTTGCGATACGCTGGGCGGCAACAGTTACACGCTGGGCACGCCGCCCCCAGCGGGGTCTTCCGCCGCGCCGACTGTTCCGGCCGGCATCAGCTATAATGGTCCGGGTGGCCTGATAACCGCGGGCCAGCCAATCGACGCGGCCTTCATAACGCGGCAGAATCCCGGGCTGACGACGGCGCAATTCAGCAACGCGCTACTTCCAAAATTCCCCCGTCCCATGTTTGAAGAGGGCTATCGCGATCGTTTCAACGGCGTGTTCAGCCTGGAATACCGCCCCACCGAAGATCTGCAATTCTATCTGGACATGATCGGGGGCGTCACCGACAACAATTTGAACCGCACCGACAGCACGCTGGGTATCCGCGCCGGCGCCGCATCGGTGCCGATCGTTCCGGTGGGCCTGCAGGTCGACGCAAACAACTTCATCACCAGCGGCACCATCCTGGGTGGCGTCTACGGCGTGGAGGCTCGCCCTTACGTCGAACATGGCAACTTCTACAGCATCAATCCCGGCATGTCGTGGCAGGTCACCGACCTGCTGCATGTCGATTTCCAGCTCAATGCCAGCCGCAGCAATTTCTTCCGCGATGCCCCGACCTTTTATGTGGTGACGGCTCCGCCGTCGCAGAATGCCGCCATCCCGGGCCCGACGCCGCCGGCCGGCGGCCCGATCTCGACCTACACCCTAGCGTCGCCCCATGCGTTGACGACATCGAACATCGACATCAACAACCCGGCCAACTACCAATGGAATAACGGCCTGGTGCGGCTGCAGGATGAAAAGCACATCACCAAGACGCAAGGCGCCCATCTGGATGCGAAGTATGGCGGCGATGAGTTTGCCGTGAAAGTCGGCTTCGCCTATGACGATGCCTTCCGCCAGGTGGTCGGCATCAATCCGGACGCCCAATATCAATCCGCGGTTTGCGGCGACAATCCATCCGTCTTCCTGCCGCCCCCCAACACCAGCCCGCCCTGTCAGGGTATCAACACCGCAACGCCCAATCCGGCGCCCGGCGGTTATCCGACCTATCCCGGTTATAACACCGGCTATAGCGCTGGATTCGCGCCCCTGACCTGGAAAGGCTCTCTGGTACCCACCACGTCTCTCGCAAGTTATTTGCGCCCTGGCCCGACGGGTTTTGTGACAATGAACTATGCGGCCATCGAAGCCGCCACCAACTACCGCGCCATCGACCAGGCTGCGATCGCCTCGGTCGGCACACCGAAGGTGGGCTCGACCGTGACCTATCCCTTTGCCCTGGGCGCCGGCAATACAGGCGCGGCCTCGGGCATGGAGGAAGAACGCACGGCCGGCTTCTATGGCATGGCCAGCGGTATTCTGCATCTGGACTCCCGCAACCTGAAATACAATTTCGGCTTGCGCTGGATTCAGACCCTGCAGAACATCATATCACCGATCGCGCATGCCGACCCGCGCAACAACAGTCTGGCGGATGGCGGAAAATATCCGATCACCTATACCTTCCTCAACGAGTCTCATACCTATCAGGCATTCCTGCCGTCCGCGAACTTCGTTTATGAAGTGACTGACGATTTCCAGGTGCGGGCGTCTTTCTCCCGCACCATGACGCGGCCCAACGTCAACAGCATGATAGACGTGGTGACCTTCGGTGATGTCGCCGTGCAGAACGCCACCAAGGGCAATCCCAATCTCAAGCCCTATTTCTCCAACAATATCGATCTGGGCGCCGAGCTATATACCGGCGGCGCGGGCTATATCGGCATCGACGTGTTCCGCAAGTCCATCAGTGGCTTCACGGTACAGACCAGCTTCCCCCAGACCTTCCCCTTCCTGGCCCAATACGGCATCACCTACGCGACCTTGAGCCCGCAACAACAGACCGCGCTGGATCTCAAGACCGGCGGCGCCGCCGGCAGCAACGCCGCCTCACTGCCGATCATTGTGGGCCAGCAGAACAATGCCCAGGGACTCCTGACCGTCAACGGCATCGAGCTGGACTATTCCCAGCCCCTGGACTTCCTGCTTGAGCAGTATGGCCTGCCGGGCTTTGGCACGACCGCCAACGTGACCATTGTCGATCAGAAAAGCAGCGGCAGCTTGCCGGCCATTGCCGGTGGTGTGGCGCCGCTGACCTGGAATGCGACCGCCTATTACGACCATGGCGGCGCAACAATCCGCTTTTCCTACACCTGGACCGACAAATACTACACCACAGGTGCCACGGGCGGCATCCTGGGTCTTTGCCTGCCCAGCATCGCATCCCAAAGCTCCGGCTGCACGGCAGGTCCCTATTTCATCACCGCGCCGTACGGCCAGTTGGACCTGTCGTCCAGCTACCGGCTCGCCAATCTGTTCGGTGAGATCCCCGGAGATCCGGAGCTGACCTTCGACGTCCAGAATCTCACCAAATCCAAGCTGCGCACCTACGAGCAGTATTCCTACGCCACCAACACTTATTACGACTCCGGTTCGTTTTATATGTTCGGCGTCCGCGCGCAGTTCTAGTTCGTTCGGCTGATCGCCCGTCTTTCTCTTGCGCGTCATACGCGCAGAGAAGGCGGGCCGCTGCCTTTTATGCGTTCGCGGATATCATCTTTGCCCACCACGCCGTGATCAGCGGTACCGTCAGCATGGTGACCACCACACTGGCCGCCACCAGCACGGTGGCCGTAGGCGCGGCCGCCGCATAGACCGGATTGGCGGCGGCCACCAGCGCCGGCACCGCCGCCGCATTGCCCGCCGTCGCAGCGGCGGCCAATCCCGCAACGCCTTTTCCGCCGCTGATCCGGTCGGCCAGAAACATCACGGTGCTGGAGATCACCAGCACCATCAGCCCCAGCGCCAGTCCCAGCAATCCCGCCCGCCACACATTGGCGAGATTGAGCGAGGCGCCGATGGCAAAGGCGAAAAACGGAATCAGTGCCGGCGCGGCTTTGCCCAGGAAGTCGCGCATCTCCCGGTCCAGGTTGCCCAGCAAGATGCCGATCGCCAAAGGCAGGATGGCGCCCAACAATGTCTGCCAGGGAAACGCGAAAACCCCACCCAAAGTCATCATGGTGATGAAGGGGCCGGATTCCAGCGACATCACGGAATAAGCGCCCGTCTCCTGCGGCGTGCCGTAGCGGCCCATCAGCGCCATGTAGAGCCCGCCATTGGTGTCGTTGATGGCCGCGACCACGGCCAGGGTCGAAAGTCCGGCCAACAGCCCGGTCTTCACCGGCTCGGTGCCCAGGAAATGCCCAACCACCAGCGCGGCGATCACCCCGAGCGATACTTTGGCGGCCAGCAGCACTCCCCCCTTGCCGGCCACCTGGGGCAAGGTCTCGAACGGGATGGTCGAGCCCATGCAGACATAGAACACCGCCAGGATGGGCAGCGCGCCGGTGAACAAGGCGCCGGTGAAAGAGCCGAAAAAGCCGGCGGTTCCCGGCGCGAAGGTGGCGATGGCGGCTCCCAGGGTCAAAGGCACGATCACCATGCCTCCGGGGATCTTTTCGATGCCGCGCTTGATCGGAATGCCCATTTTTCCCCCGTTTTTTGTCAGCTTAGCCGTGCCCTGGCTTGGTTGACAGCCGGCCGGGCTATAGGGGACGCTCCCGCCCAAGACGGCTTTTGACCGTTACGAGGGGACGAAAAATGACCAGGATCACGCTCAAGCTTGCGGCTTTGGCCGCGCTCACCTTGCCGGTCGCCGGGCTGGCGGCCGCGCAGGAACTGGCGCCGGTGCCGCCCGTACGTCCGGAGCCGCCGCCGGTTTTCAAGCTGATCGAGCCGGGTCCGGCTGTGGCGGACTGGCCCACCTATAATTACGACCGCGAGCGCTCGGGCTGGAACCGCGGCGAGACCGTGCTCACCAAAAAGACCGTCGGCAAGCTCAAACCGCTGTGGAACCGGCAGCTGCTCACCAATACTCCGGCGCTGGTTCTGTCTACCCTGACCGCGCCCGTGGTGGCGGGGGGCGTATCGACGCCCGGGGGCGCCAAGGACCTGGTCTTCACCATCGGCATGGACGACACGCTGACGGCGCTGGATGCCAATACCGGCGAGATCGCCTGGCAAAAGCGCTTTCCCAACACACTGAAGCCGCTGCGGCCGATGGTCGTCAGTTGCTCCAACACCGAGCAGGCGACGCCCACCATCGATAAGGCCAAGGCCATCATCTATTTCACCACCAGCGACGGCAAGCTGCGCGGGGCAAAGCTGGGCGATGGCGCCGAAGCCATCGCCCCAACCGACATGGTGCAGCCCTTCAGCCGCAATTGGAGCCTCAATCTGGTCGACGATGTGGTCTACACCACCACGGCGCGCGGCTGCGGCGGCAGTCCCGCCCAGCCGATTGAGTTCGGCACCGTGGCGGCGATGGACGTTTCCGATCCCGCGCATCCCTCGCTGTCGCGCTTTTATACCGGCAAGGGCCGTCCCGCCGGTCCGTGGGGCGCCAGCGGCGTGGCCTGGGGTCCGCAAGGCGCCTATGTCGCGACCGCCGACGGTCCCAACAATCCGGGCAGCGGCGTCTATGGCAACATGGTCCTGGCGGTGCGTCCGCACGCCTGGGGTTTGAACGACAGTTTCATCCCGTCGAACTGGCGCTATATCAACGCCCGCGATCTGGATATCGGGTCGGGAGGCGTCGTGGTGTTTCCGTTCGGCAAGCGCAACGTCCTGGCCACGGCGTCCAAGGAATCGGTGATCTATCTGCTCGACGCCGACAATCTGGGCGGCGTCGATCATATGACCTCGCTCTATCAGTCGCCGCGCCTGGGCAACGACATCCAGGATTTCCAGGCGCAAGGCGTGTGGGGCAATCTCGCCACCGCCGTGAGCGAGAAAGGCGAGCGCTGGCTTTACACGCCCATGTGGGGTGGACCCGGCAAGACGTCGCCGAAATTTCCCATCACCAATGGCGATGCCCCCAATGGCAGCATCATGGCGTTCAAGGTGGCGGAGGATGCGGGCAAGGTCACGTTGCAGCCGCAATGGATCTCCCGCGACCTCAATCTGGCCTCGCCGCCGGTGGTGGCCAACGGCATCGTGTATGCCCTGCAGACGGCGGAAAGCGCCGTACAAGTGCCCAAGGGGGTTTTCGGTCCCAATGGCATCCGCCAGTCCGGTTGGACGCCCGACAAAGGCGCCAATGACCGCATCATGGTTCCGCACGGAACCATGATGTTGGCCGCCCTGGATGCGGAGACGGGCAAGGAGCTATGGTCCAGCGGCAAGACCATGGACGGCAACACGGTGCACTTCACCCAGCCGGTGGTGGCGCTGGGCAAGCTGTTCACGGTGGACCATGCCGGTCATGTCTGGGCGTTCGGGCTGCCGCAACCGCGCGCGCGCAGATAGAAATCGCACGCCTTGCTCTGCCCGTCCGCCAACCGAACGGGACGGGATTCGACGCGGGCGAAGCCGTTCTTTTCCAGCACCCGCGCCGCGGCGCGGTTTTGCGCCTGCACCGCTGCCGCCAGCCGTGTCAGCCCAAGGTCATTGAGGCCGTGTGCAGCGACAGCGCCTACCGCCTCGCTCGCCAGGCCAAGGCCCCAATGGTCGGGCCTGAGCAGAAAACCCAGTTCGGCCGAACCGTCTTGGATCAGGCTGAGATCGATGCTGCCGATCGCGTCGCTCCCCTGTATCACTGTCCAATAGCAACACAGCCCATCGGTCATCGCCGCCTGCTGCTCGCGCAGCAGGTCTTCCACCACCGCCAGGCGGGAAATTGCGGCGCGGTTCCAGAAGTGCATGGCGCGCGCATCGCTGAGGATGGCGAACAAGGCCTGGGCATCAGCGTCTTCTTGCGGGCGCAGGATCAGCCGGGTGGTTTTCAGGATCGGGACGAGGGATGAGGCCATTTTAAAAACCGAGAGGCGGCCGGCTGCCTTAGCGCCGTAACCGCCTCTCACTGCCCCCTTCAAACAGGACGGCTGGCCAGGTCCCCCAACCTGAAACCAACAGCTCATGGGGTTTCCCCAAACCGTCCATCCATGAGCTGCGCTAACTGTGCCGCAGACGCAGGCCCACGCAACGGTTTTGCTTTGTATTTCTGTGTCTTTCTGTTCTTTGGACGGACGATGTGGACTTTTCGCAACAATTGTTACGAACGGCTCGCATCCCAGGCGCGAAAGTGCTTGGAGAGTTTCAAACCCTGGCGCTGGTAATTGGAGCCCAGTCCTTCGCCATAACCTTCCGGCGGTGGATCGGTTAACCGTTCAAAGATCAACCGGCCGATGACCTGGCCATGTTCCAGGATGAAAGGAACTTCGCGGGAGCGCACTTCCAGCACGCCGCGCGCCGATGGCGGCTTGCCCGGCTCGTAACCGAAGCCGGGATCGAAGAAGCCGGCATAGTGAACCCGGAACTCGCCCACCAGCGGATTGAAAGGCACCATCTCAGCGGCATGGTCGGGCGGTATCGCCACGCGCTCCCGACTGACCAGGATGTAGAATTCATCGGGGTCCAGAACCATGTCGCCACGGGCATTGGCCTGGATCGGGTCCCAATAGTCTGTTGGATCCAGGACGCCCACTTTGTCCACATCGATCAGGCCGGTGTGTTTTTTGGCGCGGAAGCCGATTTTGTTGCCGGCATCGGCGCTGCCCTTCAGGTCAATCGAAAGCGCCAGGCCGCCGTCAATGTTGGGTTCCCCCTGTTCACCGTCAAAGTCCACCAGAGACGACTGTTCGTGCAGGCGGCGCAACTGCGTGTCGGTGAATTGTGGCGAGCCGTGGCGGATGCGAAGCTGGTTGAGCCGCGAGCCCTTGCGCACCAGCACTGGAAAAGTCTGCGGACAAATTTCCGCATAAAGCGGCCCGCGATAGCCTGGTTCCACCCGATCGAAGGACGGTGCATAATCGGTGATCAGCCGGGTGAAGACGTCGATGCGGCCGGTGGAGCTTTTGGGATTGGCGCCGCCGGAAATGCGTGCGGAAAATTCTGCCCGTTCCAGCAGTGGCACGATATAGACGCAGCCCGCTTCCAGCACCGCGCCTTCGCGCAGGTCCACCTCGTGCATGAAGACGGTGCGCAGTTTTTCCTCGACCGTGGCCGCGGGTCCCGGCAGGAAGCTGGCGCGCACGCGATAGGCGACCGGCCCGAGCCTCAGGTCGATGCTGGCGGGCTGGATCTGGCCTTTGGCGAACGGTTCGGACGCCGTGATCTCGCGCCCCTGGTCCAGCAGGCGGGTCAGCACATGGCTGGGCAGGATGCCGGTCGAGAATCGGCCATAGCCTTCGTCGGCGGCGGTGAGGGGTTCCAAGATGGCGGCCATCAGCCGGTTATAAGGGGTGAGCGCACCTGGGTCACCGTTTCTGGTCCCAGGAATGCCCGGATATCCCCAATCGCTTCAGCCAGGCCGCAGCGTTTGACAGGGGCTTTTTCCGGGAAGGCCGTCAACAACCGGCTCGGCGTCGCCCCTTCCAGAATCACGAAACAGCCGCGGTCCTCCGGCCCCCGGATCAAGCGTCCAAAGGCCTGCTTGAGGCGGAAACGGGTGATCAGGTCGTCATAGCTCTTGCCGAATTTCGCCCGCCGCGCCTTGTGCAGGATGGTGGGTTTGGGCCAGGGCACCTTGTCGAACACCACCAATCGAAGCGAGCGCCCCGGCACGTCCACGCCATCGCGCAAAGCATCGGTGCCGAGCAGGCAGGCATTTTCCTCCGCCCGGAACAGGTCCACCAGCGCGCCGGTATCCAGCTGATCGATGTGCTGGGCATACAAAGCAAGACCAGCCTGGGCCAGCGGCTGGGCGATGCGCGTGCCGGTCTCGCGCAGGGCGCGCACGGCGGTGAACAGGCCCAACGCCCCACCGCCCGCGGCCAGGAACAACTCCCGATAGGCCGCCGCCAGCGCATCGGCATCGCGGCGGTTGACGTCCTTGACGATGAAAATGCGCGACTGGTCGTCATACCGGAAAGGCGAGCCGAAATGAGCCCGGCGTGCCGGCTGGGGCAGGTGGCCGGCGCCTGTGCGAATCTCGGCGCTGGCCCAATGATCATCCGACGCGCCACCACTGTCGCGCAAGGTGGCCGACGTGATCAGCGCGCCATGCGCCGGTTCCAGCACAGTGGTGGAAAACGGCTTGGTGGGATCGATCCAATGGCGCTTCAGTCCCACATCGGCGTCGCGGCCATCCTCGCGCTGGATTTCAAACCAGTCGACGAATTCTTCCGCGATCTCGCCATTCTCC
>Ga0105248_10003974_pt1 | contig 16346 bp, 10 predicted proteins | sample KBSS34metaG_FD_81524 | JGI IMG/M metagenome (GOLD analysis project Ga0105248, IMG submission 81524) | Switchgrass rhizosphere microbial communities from Kellogg Biological Station, Michigan, USA - KBS S3-4 metaG | ecosystem: Host-associated > Plants > Roots > Rhizosphere > Soil | place... | reverse complement strand
CGCGAAGCGGCCCTTCGCTCTGTGCCGCTGCGGTGGGTCGACCAGCAAGCCGTTCTGCGACGGCACGCATTCGAGAACTGGATTCCAGGCGGCGGAAGGTGCGGTCGCCGGCAGTCAGGACAAGCCGGCGACTTGAGGATCTGGTAATTACTGCGCGGCTTTATTCCCCGCGATATACACCGCGCTGATCTTCCTGGTGTTCGAGATGTTCGCGAGCGGATCCGCGTCGAGCACGACGAAGTCGGCCCACTTGTTCGCCTCGAGCGTCCCGACGTCATTCAGCTTCTGACACCGCGCGGCGTCTCGCGTCGCCGAGGCGAGCACCTGCTTCGGCGTCAGTCCCGCCTTGGCCATCATTTCCAGCTCCATCAGCTCGAAGTATCCCTGGAACCGCGCCGGCGGACCGGTGTCGGTGCCCATCGCGATCTTGATGCCGGCGTCTGATAGCTTTTTGAGATTGCGGTTCGCGACCTCCAGGCCGGCCTTGTAGCGCTGTGCGGAGCGGCTGTTCTTCATCGCGGTCTGCCGGGCCGGCTCCTTCAACTGCTCGAGCGTCTTCGCGTCCGCGTGTTTCAGGAACAGCGGATCAGAGAACCACGCCGGCGTCGACTCGTAGACGAAGGTCGACACCTCGCGCATCAACGTCGGGCAGTAGCAGACGTCGCGGCGCTTGAGCATCCCGATGACCGCATCGTCGACCTCGGCGTCGCGCACGCTGTGGGCGATGAAATCGGCGCCGGCGTCGAGCACCGCCTTCGCATCCTCCAGGTAGAACAGGTGCACGGCGACGCGCATGTTCTTCTTGTGCGCCTCGTCGATCACGGCTTTGTAGATTTCAGGCGCCATCTTCGGCGTGGAGCCGAGGTTGTCGTCCACCCGAATCTTCACGATGTCGGCCTTCATCGCCGCCACCTCGCCCACCTGTTTGCGCGCCTCGTCGGGTGTCTTCGGCGCCAGGACCGGACCCGCCACGTACAGGCGCGAGCGGTCGAGCGTCGGCACATTCTGCGTGTCGCGTGCCTTGAACCCGGCCTCCTGATCGTCGCCGAGCGAGTAGACCGTCGTGACGCCATAGGCGGCGTAGGTGCGGAGATCGCGCAGCACGTTGTCGGCTGAATATTTGCCTTGTTCCATGCCAACGGTGTTGCCGACGTGGCCGTGCGCGTTGACCAGACCGGGAATCACATGTTTGCCGGTCAAGGCGATGCGCTCCGCGCCCGCAGGCACGGTGACGCTGGCGCCGGGGCCGACCGCGACGATTTTGCCGCCGCGGACGACGATCGTCGCGTTGTCGATCGGCGTGCGGTCGGTGCCGTCGATCACCCGCGCGCCGGTGAAGGCTTTGACGCCGCCAGGCGACTGCGCCGGCACGGGAATCAGCGTGGCGAAGACGAGGGATGCAGCAAGAGCGATGCGGCAGGGCAGAGTCATGGGCAACAATATAGTGCAATGCCCTTCGGCTCGCCGAGAAACAACGCGTTCGCTCAGGGCAGCGGGTTGCCGATCGTCCCGGTGATGCTGGCGGGTTTCGCCGCGTTCGTGGACCTCTACTCGACTCAGCCGCTGCTGCCGCTGCTGGCGCGCACCTTCCACGCATCCCGATTTGCCGTCAGCCTCACCGTCACAGCCCCAACCATCGCCGTTGCGCTCGCCGCGCCCGGTATCGGGCGGCTGGCCGACACCTTGGGCCTCCGTCGGGTCATTGTCGGATCGGCGTTCGCGATTGCGATCGCCACCGCGCTCGCGGCAACCTCTACGTCATTGTCCCAGCTCATCTTCTGGCGCTTCATCCTCGGATTGGTGACGCCGGGCGTGTTTGCCGGGACCGTCGCGTACATCCACGAGGTGTGGCCGGCCTCGCACGGCGGACGCGGGATGGCGGCATACATGACCGGCACAATTGCCGGAGGGTTCACGGGCCGGGCAGTCGCGGGGCTGGTGGCGGCCGACGCGAGCTGGGAGGCGTCGTTCATCGCGCTCGGCGCGATCAACCTGGTGGTGGCCGTCGCGTTGTGGCGATTCTTGCCGCCAGAAACGACCGCCGCGAAGACACGAAAAAAGGAAACATTGTTTACCAGGCGATCACTTCGTGCGTTCGTGCTTTCGTGGCGACCCTTGCTCGCGAATGGCCAACTGCTGGCCACCTTTGCCATCGGCTTCTGCATCCTGTTCACGCAAGTGGCGATGTTCACCTACGTGACGTTCCATCTTGCGGCGCCGCCGTTCAGCCTGAGCACCGTCGCGCTCGGCTGGCTGTTCGTCGTCTACCTGGTCGGCATCGTCATCACACCGTTCGGCGGGCGATGGATCGATCGCTACGGTCACCGCACGGGACTCGCGATGGCGATGGCGCTCGGCGCGGCCGGCGCCGTATTGACCCTCACGCCGTGGCTGGCCGTGATCGCCGCCGGTCTCGCCCTGTGTTCGAGCGGGGTGTTCATCGCCCAGGCGGCGACCAGCAGCTACATCGGCGCGGTTACGACGCGCGATCGCGCCCTTGCGGTTGGCCTGTACTCGACCTTCTACTACGCCGGCGGCAGCGTCGGGGGCGCGGCGCCGTCAGCGCTGTGGTCGAAAGGCGGCTGGCCGGCGTGTGTGGCGTTGATTGTCCTGGTGCAATGCGTGGGCGTGGTGATTTCGCTGACACAGTGGTCGTCGGCCAGCGGCACGCTTGAAGCGGCCTTGCCTGAAAGCGGCGTATAGCCCGCGGCTCTGCGGCCGAGGTGGATCGTCGTCACCTTCGCACGAGGCACGCTCGAACGGACCTTTACGCGGGCGTTGGCGTCCGCGACTCGAGCAGCCGGCGCAACTCGTCGCCTTCCATCACCTCGACCTCGAGCAGACGGCGGGTGACTATCTCGAGCGCGTCGCGGTTGTTCGACAGAATGCGGTGTGCCGTGGTGTGCGCCTCTTCGAGGATCCGCTTGATCTCGGTGTCGATGATCTGCGCCGTCTCTTCTGAATAAAGCCCGCGCTCCGGCGGCATCGGAATGTCCAGGAACTTCGCGCGCTTGTTGCCGTCGAAGTTGACCGCGCCAAGGAGATCGCTCATGCCGTACTCGGTCACCATCGACCGGGCGATGTCGGTGGCGCGCTGCAAATCGTTGTGCGCGCCGGTCGTGATCTCGCCGATCGCGACCTCTTCGGCTGCGCGCCCGCCAAACAGCACCGCGAGCCGGTTGACGAGCTCGGTCCGCGTCATCGTGTAGCGGTCCTCGGTGGGCAGCTGCATCGTGTAACCGAGCGCACCGAACCCGCGCTGGACGATCGAGATCTTGTGCACAGGATCCAGCCCCGGCAGCTTGGTGGCGACGATGGCGTGCCCCGACTCGTGATACGCGACCATCTCGCGCTCGTTCGCGTTCATCACGCGCTTCTTCTCGAGACCGGCGACCAGCCGGTCGATCGCTTCCTCGAAGTCCTTCGTGTCCACCTCGGTCTTGTTCTTGCGCGCCGCCAGAAGCGCCGCTTCGTTGACGAGATTCGCCAGATCGGCGCCGGCGAACCCGGCGGTCTGGGCCGCGATCACGTGGACTTGCACGTCGGCCGCCACGCGGACCGCCTTCATGTGAATGCGCAGAATCGCCTCGCGCCCCTTGATGTCCGGCTTGTCGACGAGCACCTGCCGGTCGAAGCGGCCCGGACGGAGGAGCGCCGGGTCGAGCACTTCGGGCCGGTTGGTGGCGCCCATGATGATGACGCCTTTGCGCGAATCGAAGCCGTCCATCTCGGCCAGCAGCTGATTGAGCGTTTGTTCACGCTCCTCGTGGCTGCCGAGCGGACTCTGCACTCGAACCTTGCCGAGCGCGTCGAGCTCGTCGATGAACACGATGCACGGCGCCTTGGCCTCTGCCTGCTGAAAGAGATCGCGGATGCGCGCGGCGCCGACGCCGACGAACATCTCGACGAACTCCGATCCGCTCAGGCTGAAGAACGGCACCTTCGCCTCGCCGGCGACGGCGCGGGCGAGTAGGGTCTTGCCGGTGCCGGGCGGGCCAACCAGCAGCACGCCTTTCGGAATGCGGCCGCCGAGGTTGGTGTACTTTTTCGGGTTCTGGAGGAACTCGACGATTTCCTTGAGTTCGTTGACCGCTTCCTCCACGCCGGCGACGTCCGCGAAGCCGACCTTCACTTCGTCGTCCGCGTAGATCTTGGCGCGGCTGCGAGCGAACGACATCACGCCGCCTTCGGCGCCGCTCATCCGGCGGAAGAAGAAGCCCCAGATCGCGATGAAGAACACCAGTGGGATGATCCAGCCGAGGACGTCGGTCAGCCAGTGGTTGGTCAGTTCGCCGGTGTATTTGACGCCCTTCGCCTCGAGCTCCTCGGTGAGCTTGGGATCCTCGACGCGAGTGGTGGTGAACAGCTTGCTTTTCGTGTCGGTGCCGATCTCCTCGTTCAGCGTCCCGCGAATCGTTTGATCGCTGATCCACACCTCGACGACCTTGCTGCCCTTGAGCAGTTGCTTGAACTCGGAATAGCTGACGGAGCGGCCGGCGGACGCCAGGAAATAGAGCTGGGCCACGCCCAGGACGAGCAGAAACGCCAGCCCGTACCAGAGCGACGACGCCGAGCGGCCCGGCATCTGCCGGGGGCCGCGCCGGTCGCCGCCGCGCGGGTTGAACCGCGGCACGCTCTTCTTAGTAGCCATTCCCCTGACCTACCTTGCTCGCCCGACCCGCCGTCGCTCGCGCGATTGTCGCAGAGCGTCGGCGAGGCAGGCCTACTTCGCCACCGGCTGCTGCTTCTCGAAGATGAGCCCGCCGGCCGTGGTGTCGACGACGATGTTGTCGCCGTCGACGAAATCGCCCTCGAGCACCCGGAGCGCGAGCGGGTCGAGCACGCGCCGCTGAATCGTCCGCTTCAGCGGCCGCGCGCCGTAACTCGGATCGTATCCCTCGTGCACGAGCTGCTCCTTCGCGGCATCCGTGAGCACCACGTGGATCTTACGTTCCGCGAGGCGTTTCACCAGCCCCGTGAGCTGGATGTCGATGATCCGCTTCATGTGCTCGCGTCCGAGCGGGTGGAAGAAGATCACCTCGTCGATCCGGTTCAGGAACTCGGGCCGGAAATGCTCCCGCAGCGCGTCCATCACCTTGCGCCGCGTGCCTTCGGTCAGGTCATCGACGAGGTAATGGCTGCCGAGATTGGACGTCATGATGACGACGGTGTTCTTGAAGTCGACGGTCCGCCCTTTGCCGTCCGTGAGCCGGCCGTCGTCCAGCAGCTGCAGCAGGACGTTGAGCACTTCCGGGTGCGCCTTTTCGATTTCGTCGAAGAGCACCACCGAGTACGGACGGCGGCGCACCGCTTCGGTGAGCTGGCCGGCCTCCTCGTAGCCGACGTATCCGGGGGGCGCACCGATCATCCGCGAGACGGTGTGCTTCTCCTGGTACTCGGACATGTCGATCCGAATCATCGCCTGCTCGTCGTCGAAGAGGAACTCGGCGAGCGCCCGCGCGAGCTCGGTCTTGCCGACACCGGTCGGTCCCAGGAACATGAAGCTGCCGAGCGGCCGGTTGGGATCCTGCAGTCCGGCGCGCGCGCGCCGGATCGCGTTGGAGACCGCAACGATCGCCTCGTCCTGTCCGACGACGCGCTGGTGCAGGCGCTCCTCCATGTTGAGCAGCTTCTGAATTTCACCTTCCATCAGGCGGCTCACCGGGATGTGCGTCCATTTGCTGACGACCTCGGCGATGTCCTCCTCGTCGACCTCTTCTTTCAGCATCCGCTGGCCCTTCTGGAGGTCCGCCAGCTTCGCTTCCTGATCGCGGATCCGCTGCTCGAGCTCCGGCACGCGGCCGTACTGGAGCTCGGACGCCTTGGTGTAGTCGCCGCCGCGCTGCGCCCGCTCGATCTCGGCCCGCAACGCTTCCTGCTGCTCCTTGAGGGTCCGAAGCTGCTGGATCAGATCCTTTTCCTGCTGCCAGTGCGCCGCCAGCCGCGAACGTTCTTCCTTCAGATTGGCCAGCTCCTCTTCGAGCTTGCCGAGGCGTTCCTTCGACGCCTTGTCTTTTTCCTTGCGCAGCGCTTCGCGCTCGATCTCGAGTTGCATGATGCGCCGCTCGAGCTCGTCGAGCTCCGCCGGCATCGAGTCGATCTCCATCCGCAGCTTCGAGGCCGCTTCGTCGATGAGGTCGATCGCCTTGTCCGGAAGGAACCGGTCCGTGATGTAGCGGTGCGACAGCACGGCGGCGGCCACCAGTGCTGAATCCTTGAACCGTACGCCGTGATGGATCTCGTACCGTTCGCGCAGTCCCCGCAGGATGCTGATGGTGTCCTCGACCGTTGGCTCGTTGACCATCACGGTCTGGAAGCGCCGTTCGAGCGCCGCGTCCTTCTCGATGTACTTCCGGTACTCGTCGAGCGTCGTCGCACCGACCGTGTGCAGCTCGCCGCGCGCCAGCATCGGCTTCAGCATGTTCGACGCGTCCATCGACCCTTCCGAGGCGCCGGCGCCGACCACCGTGTGGAGCTCGTCGATGAACAGGATGATTTGACCCTGCGCGTCCGTGATCTCCTTCAACACCGCCTTCAGCCGCTCTTCGAACTCGCCGCGGTACTTGGCGCCCGCCACCAGGGAGCCCATGTCGAGGGCCACGATCCGCTTGTTCTTCAGGCCTTCGGGCACGTCGCCGCGATCGATGCGGATCGCCAGTCCTTCGACGATCGCGGTCTTGCCGACGCCGGGCTCGCCGATCAGGACGGGATTGTTCTTCGTCCGGCGCGACAGCACCTGGATGACACGCCGGATTTCCTCGTCCCGTCCGATGACCGGATCGAGTTTCTTCTCGTGCGCCATCTTGGTGAGGTCGCGGCCGTAGCGTTCGAGCGCCTGGTACGTGCTCTCGGGGTTCTCCGTCGTCACGCGCTGCGAGCCACGGACACTCGTCAGCGCCTGCAGAATCGTGTCGTGCGTGATGCCCGACTGCTTCAGGAGCTGAGCGGCGGGAGATCGGCCACCTTCGTCGGCGATGGCGATGAACAGGTGCTCGGTGCTGACGAACTCGTCCTTCATCCGGCCCGCTTCGGCTTCCGCCAGTTTCGTCACCGCGTTGAGGCGCGGCGACAGGCCCGGCTCCGAACCGCCGTAAGCGGACGGCAGGCGGGCGAGCAGCTCGCGCGCGGCGCGACCGACGTGCGCGGGGTCCGCATTCATCTTGCGCACGAGATCCGGAATGATGCCGTCGCGCTGCTCGAGCAGCGCGACCAGCAGGTGCTCGGGCTCGAGTTGCGGGTTGTTGTGCTCGCGTGCCAGCTCGAGGGCGGCCGCCACGGCCTCGCGGGCCTTCTCGGTGTATTTGTTGATGTTCATATCAGCTTTCAGCTATCGGCTCTCAGCTTTCAGCTATCAGCGCTGACAGCGGATAGCTGTCAGCTGATAGCTGCTTTTATGCAGCGCTATGCGACGCGCCTTTCTCCAATTCCTTCAGTGCTTCGAAGTGTTTCCGCTGCTCGGGCGTCAGCGTCTTCGGCAACTCCACGTCCACGGTGGCGTAGAGGTCCCCGTGCTCGCCCGATTTGCCGGTCACCGGCATCCCGTGTCCTTTCAGGCGGAAGACCTGGCCGTTCTGGGTGTTGGGGGGGATCTTCAACCTGAGCGTCCTGCCGGACAGCGTCGGTACCTCCACGTCGCCGCCGAGCACCACGGTCGTGAGCGGGACGGCGACGTGCGTGTAAAGGTCGCGGCCCTTGCGCTCGAAGCGTGGATGCGGCGCGAGCCGCACGCGCAAGTACAGATCGCCTGACTGCCCGCCGCCGGAACCCTGCTCGCCCTCCCCAGAAATACGGACTCGCGATCCGTCGCCGACACCCGCCGGAATGCGCACGTCGACCGTCCGAGTGTGGCCATCATGCTGGATCGCCAGCCGCCGCATCGCGCCGTTGTAAGCGTCCTCGAGGCCGAGCTCGATCTCATTTTCGACGTCGCGTCCGGGGCGCGGCCCGCGCCCGCGCCGGCCGCGACTGCGGGATTCCTCTTCGGCGAAACCGCCGCCGCCGCCGCCGCCGAAAAAGGTCTGGAAGAAATCCGAGAAGGGATTCTCGCCCCCGAACATCTCGTTCATTTCTTCCTGCGTCATCGTCCGATAGCCGGTCGGGCCGCCGCCGCCGAAGTTCGCGTTCCACGCGCCCGATTGACGCGGATCGAACCCCTGGCCCGCGCCGGCTTGCTCGTACGCACGCCAGTTGGCGCCAAGCTCGTCGTATTTCTTGCGCTTGGCCGGATCGCCGAGCACTTCGTACGCCTCGGTGAGATCCTTGAAGCGCGCCTCGGCCGCCTTGTCGCCCGGGTTGACGTCGGGGTGGTGCTTGCGCGCCAGCTTCCGGTACGCTTGCTTGATCTCTTTCTCTGTCGCGGTTTTGGCGACACCGAGCGTCGAGTAATAGTCCTTGAAGTCCATAGTCAGTCGAAGCCGAGCATGCGGCTCAACTCGTCGAGTTCGTGAACGAGGCGGCGCCGGCCGTCGCGCGCCAACAGCGCGTCGTCGCGCATCAGCGGCCGCAGCCGCTGCACGACTTCAGCGATCGAGAGCAATCGCTGGACCCCCGCCAGGTTGATGCCGCCGTCGTCGACCAAGCGTTTGATGAGCTTCAATCGCTCGAGTTCTTCGCGGCTGTACAGCCGCATGCTGCCGATGGTCCGCGACGGTTGAATCAGCCCGAGCCGCTCGTACTTCCGCAGTGTCTGGGGATGCATCCCGAGCATGCGAGCGGCCACGCTGATGAAGAACAGATCTGGTTCGGGGCCCATATTCCAACCCTGCGTCGATCCAAATATAGGCCTTGATACGAGTCGTGTCAACTTCAGCCGTAGTCTGGCGGAGACGGCTGGCGGGCGCGGCGGTGCCGAAGGGTTGTGTCGTAGAAGCCAGGCGCCCGACCCGCGAAGGTCGGCTTGTCCCCCGAAGCGTGGCGTGGGACCGACAAGCACAGGCGGGAGTCTGATGGGATGATGGATCATGGGTTCGCATGGTAACCGCCGCTGATTTCGTGACCGTCGCGCTGCTGGTCGCGCTCGAAGGCCTCCTGAGCGCCGACAACGCGATGGTTCTAGCCGTGCTGGTGCTCGGGCTCCCGAAAGCTCAGCAGCGCAAAGCGCTTCGCTACGGCATCATCGGGGCGTTTGCGTTCCGCTCGGTCGCGATTCTCCTTGCCGCGGTCCTCATACGGCTCGGATGGGTCAAGCTGGTTGGCGCCGGCTACCTGATGTACCTCGTATACCGGCACTTCGGCGGGGGGATGGGGGCAGAGAGCCGCCGGACACCGCCGGCGGCCGTGTCGTGGCTCGGGCTGACGCCCTTCTGGTCCACGGTGGTGAAAGTGGAATTGACCGATATTGTTTTCGCCATCGATTCCATCCTCGTTGCCGTGGCGATGTCTCCGAAGCTGTGGGTCATCCTGGCGGGCGGTATTCTGGGCATCGTGACGATGCGGCTGGTGATCGGCCAGCTGCTGTCGCTGGTCGAACGCTACCCCCCGCTGGTGGACGGCGCGTTCGTGATCATCGGGTGGGTCAGCATTAAGCTGCTGGTCGAGTATCTGCATACGGAAGGCTACGTGGCGTTCGAGATTCCCAAGTGGTTGTCGCTCGGGTTGATCGTGCTGATCTTCGGCATCTCGTTCGGCTACGCGTGGAAGCTGGAAAGACGAGGGACCTCCTGAATCTGCTGCGGCCCCGACGCCTCACGGACTGGATTGCGCTGGCGCTGCTCGTCGCGCTGATCGTCGGCGGCGCGATCTCCGCCGTTTTCCTGTCCCGCTATGCCGTCATCGTGCACCGGCTGACGCGGGGCATCGGCGACACGGTCTTCTACGGAGCGGACGGCCAGCCCTGGTTCCGGCTCGACGAGCAGCGTCACGACGTCGCGCTCCGGGAGATTTCCATCGACCTGCAGCACGCCGTTGTCGCGGTGGAAGACCGCCGGTTCTACCGCCATCCCGGCATCGACCCGATCGGCCTGGCGCGCGCGGTCGTCCGCGACGTCCAGCAGGGGAGCCGAGCCGAAGGGGCCAGCACGCTGACGCAACAGCTGGCGCGGACGCTATTCCTGTCCAACGTCAAGAGCTACGGCCGCAAGTTGAGGGAAGCGGGCATTGCCCTGCTGATCGAAGCGCAGCTCACGAAGCCGCAAATCCTCGAGTTCTATTTGAATCGCGTCTATCTCAGCGCCGGCGTCTACGGCGTGCAGACGATGTCGGAGCATCTGTTCCGCAAGCCGGCGAGCGCCGTGACGCTGCCGGAGGCGGCGCTGATCGCCGGCCTAATCCGCGCGCCCTCCGCGCTGTCGCCGTGGTCGAACTACGACGGCGCGCTGGAACGGAGCCATCTCGTGCTCGCGACGATGCGCGACCAGGGGTTCATCACCGCCGCGCAGGAAGCCGAGGCGCGCGCGGTGCGGCCGCGAATCCAGCCGTACCGTCAGCCGAGCGACGGCCGCGCCGGCTGGGCGAAGGATTATCTTCGTCAACAGTTTCGCGCCGAGTTCGGCGGCGACAACCCGCCGGACTGGCAGGTGCACACCGCGTTTCTGCCCAAGGTGCAGGACGCCGCCGAGCGTGCGGTCGCGATGGGGCTCGACCGGATGCGGCGTCCCGGACTCGAAGCGGCACTGGTCGCGATCGATCCGCAGACCGGCGACATTCTCGCGATGGTCGGCGGCGCCAACTACCCGCGCAGCACCTTCAATCGCGCCACGCGCAGCAAGCGGCAGCCTGGTTCGGCGTTCAAGCCTCTCGTCTACACCGCGGCACTCGAGCACGGCTACTCGCCAGTGTCGCTGCTGTCGAACCTCCAGCACGTCACCGCGCCGGATAACCCGGAGTGGATGCCACGCAGCGCACACGGCCAGCAGCCCGACGCGATGACACTTCGCGCGGCGCTTCTCGAGTCGAACAACGCCGCGGCCGCCGATCTGCAGCAGCTCGTCGGCTCGAAGGCCGTGCTGCGGCTGGCCAGCGACGCCGGATTGGAGGGGCTGCCGGACGTGCCGTCGCTGGCGCTCGGCACCGGGCTCGTCACCCCGCTCGAGCTCACCGCCGTCTACACGATGTTTCCCGGCGCTGGCCAGATCGCCCAGCCGCGCGGAGTCATCAGCGTGTTCGATGCGAGCGGTACGCAGGTCCTGGACCGGCCCGTTCAACGCTCCCAGGTCGTCGCCGCGCCGGTCGCATTCCAGATGGTCAGCATGCTGCGCGACGTCGTCGAGCGGGGCACTGGCGCCCCCGCACGCGCGTTCGGGGTCCGCGGAGCCATCGGCGGCAAGACCGGAACCACCGACGATTATCACGATGCGTGGTTCGTCGGGTTTTCCACCTCCGTCGTCGCCGGTGTCTGGGTCGGATTCGATCAGCCGGCGCCGATTGCGCGCGAGGCCTACGGCGCGCGAGTCGCCCTGCCGATCTGGGCGGACTTCATGAAGCGGGTCGCACAGACACTGCCGCCCGGGGAGTTCCAGGCGCCCCCCGGCATCCACGTCGAAGAGCTCTGTAGCGTGTCGTACATGCGGCCGGTCGATGGGTGCCCAACCTATTCCGAATACTTCAAGAACGGAGACAAGGTCCCTTCTCAATTGTGCACGGTCCATCGCGGATCGTTGAAAGAGCGGACAGCGCACGCGGTCGGCGGGTTTTTCCGGTCGCTGGGGGGTAAAATCGCCGGAATCTTCCGCCGCTGACCTTTGATGGCAGACCCCATCCGCGTCCTCGTGGTCGACGACGACCTTGCCCACGCGGAGATGGTCGTCCAGTTCTTGCGGCTCACCGAAGCGTGGGCCGACGCCGCCATCGACACGGCACCCACCTACGAGCAGGCGTACACCGCCCTGACCACCAAGCCGTACGACGTCGCGTTCGTCGATTACTGGCTCGGGTCGCGCGACGGTCTTGCGCTGCTGCGCGAAGTCCGCCAACACGGCGTGACGACTCCAGTGGTCGTGCTGACCAGCCGCGGCGCCGAGGAAGTGGCCGTCGAGGCGATGAAGTCCGGCGCGGCGGACTATCTGAGCAAGACCCACCTGTCGGTCGAGACGCTCGAGCGGACGATCCGCTATGCGCTCGCGCTGCGGGCCGAGGAGCAGCAGCGCCAGCTGGCCGAAGAGGCGCTGCGCGCCAGCGAGGAACGGTTTCGCGCGCTCGTGGAAAACAGCTCCGACGCGATGCTGCTGCTGGACGCCGAATGCCGCGTCACTTACATGACGGCCTCGTCGCAGCGCCATCTCGGCTGGACGCCGCTCGATGTCGTCGGCCGGTCGATCTTCGAATTCCTTCATGCCGACGATCGCGAAACGATTACCGCGCGCATCGCGGAGGCGCTCCAGACACCGACCACCACCGTCACCGCCGAGGTCCGCTTCCGCCATCCCGACGACACCGATCGGACGATGGAGATCGTCGTCGTCAATCGGCTGAACGACGCTTCGGTTCGCGCGATTGTGATCAAGGCGACCGATATCACCGACAAGCGCCGGCTGGAAGAACACCTCCGCCAGGTGCAGAAGATGGAGGCGGTCGGCGCGCTCGCCGGCGGCGTCGCTCATGACTTCAACAACCTCCTCACGGCGATCCTCGGCTACTGCAACCTGATGCTGGACGACGTGCCGAAGGAAAGCCCGCTCCGGCAGGACCTGGAGGAGATCCGGTCGGCTGGCGAGCGTGCGGCCGCGCTCACGCGGCAGTTGCTGGCGTTCAGCCGGCGGCAGATGCTGCAGCCGCAGGTCATCGACATCAACACGCTGGTCCGCCAACTCGAGAAGCTGCTGCACCGGCTGCTGTCGGAAGACATCGTGCTCGTCACCGCGCTCGCCCCGAACTTGCACATGGTCAAGGTCGATCCCGCGTCGATCGAGCAGGTGCTGGTCAACCTCGCAGTCAATTCCCGCGACGCGATGCGCGACGGCGGCCAGCTGACGATCGAGACCGCGAACGTCGAACTCGACTCCGCATATGCGGAGACGCACGCCACCGTGATTCCGGGCCGCTACGTGATGCTCGCTGTCGGCGACACAGGCGAGGGCATCGACGCTGCGACCAAAACGCGGGTCTTCGAGCCGTTCTTTACGACGAAGGAACAGGGCAAGGGCAGCGGTCTTGGTCTGGCAACCGTGTACGGCATCGTCAAACAAAGCGGCGGCTATATCTGGGTGTACAGCGAGCTGGGCCACGGCACGGTGTTCAAGGTGTACTTCCCGATTGCCGAGTCACCGGTGGGGCTGGCGCGTGAGGGCAGCGGCGGCGGCGACGTCAAGAAGCAGGCGTGGGAAACCGTGCTGCTCGTCGAGGATGAGGACGCCGTGCGAGCGCTGGCGCGAGAGGTCCTCCGCCGTCAGGGCTACATCGTGCTCGAGGCGCGACATGGCGTGGATGCGCTGCGGCTAGCCGAGCGTCATCCCGACGAGATCCACCTGATGATCACCGACGTCGTCATGCCGCACATGAGCGGGCGCGAGCTGGCGGAGCGATTGGGCGCGGCGCGGCCGGCGATGAAGGTCCTCTTCATGTCTGGGTACACCGATCATGCATTGATGAATCGTGTGCTGACACCCGGATCGTCGTTTTTACAGAAACCATTCACGCCCGAGACGTTTGCCCGCAAGGTGCGTCAGGTTCTCGACACTAAAGAAGCCACAAAGCTGAGCTAAGGGGCAGCCCTAAAGGGCTGCGCTACCAGTACTGAGACCGGCCGTCGGAGTACAAGGACCGGCCGTCGAAGTACAGAGACCGGCCGTCGCCGCCGTATCAGCAAAGCGGCGAGGGCGGCATTATTCGTGCACCTCATGTGGCGGCTCATGGCCGGCTCAACGACTGTCTCCTCACAGCGGGCGCTGACGTCCGTGCGACGCCGTCTCCCGATCGGCGCTGAATATCTCGGCGATGGCCGCGTGCATTTCCGTGTCTGGGCGCCGAGTGCGCCGGGGATCGCGGTCGTCGTCGGCGGAGACGCGACCGCACTGCAGCCGGAAGCGGCGCACCCCGGGTACTTCAGCGGCGAAGCCCGTGCACCAGCGGGCGCGAGGTACCAATTCCGGATCGATGGCGACGAGAAGCTCTATCCCGATCCGGCCTCCCGTTACCAGCCGGAAGGTCCCCACGGTCCCTCGGTGGTGGTCGACCCGTCGAGTTTTCGCTGGACCGACGCGGCGTGGCGCGGCCTGTCGCTCGAAGGCCAGGTCGTCTACGAGCTGCATATTGGGACATTTACTCGCGACGGCACGTGGGCGGCGGCCGCGGAGCAGCTGCCCGAGCTCGCGCGCATCGGCATCACGCTTCTCGAGGTGATGCCCATCGCCGAGTTCGAGGGACGCTTCGGTTGGGGCTATGACGGCGTCGATCTCTATGCGCCGTCGCATCTCTACGGCCAGCCCGACGATTTCCGCCGGTTCGTCGATGCCGCGCACGCGGCCGGGATCGGCGTCATCCTCGACGTTGTCTACAACCACTTCGGTCCGGTTGGTAACTACCTGCGCGCGTTCTCACCGGCCTACACGAGCGATCGGTACGGCAACGACTGGGGCGAGGCGTTGAACTTCGATGGCGACGACTCGGGGCCGGTGCGCGAGTTCTTCGTCAGCAACGCCGGCTACTGGATCGACGAGTTTCATCTCGACGGGTTGCGGCTCGACGCCACGCAGCAGATTCACGATCAATCGCCGGAGCATGTGCTGAGGGCGGTCGGTCAGCGCGCCCGGGCGGCCGCGGAAGGGCGCGGCATCGTCATCGTCGCGGAAAACGAGCCGCAGGACGTACGGCTGTTGCGTCCGATCGACCAGGACGGTTACGGGCTCGACGCGATGTGGAACGACGATTTTCACCATAGCGCGATGGTCGCCCTGACCGGCCGGGGCGAAGCCTATTACAGCGACACCCGCGGGGAGCCGCAGGAGTTCATCTCGGCGCTGAAGTACGGCTTTCTGTTTCAGGGGCAGTACTACCACTGGCAGCGCGACGTCCGGGGCACGCCCGCCCTGCACGTGACGCATCCGTCGCTCGTCGCGTTCCTCCAGAATCACGATCAGATCGCGAACTCGGCGCACGGCCTGCGCGGCCACGCCCTGACGAGTCCGGGGCGCTGGCGGGCGATGACGGCGCTGCTGCTGCTCGGTCCGAACACGCCGATGCTGTTTCAGGGCCAGGAATTCAATGCGTCGTCACCGTTCATGTTTTTTGCGGACTTCGAGAGCGAGCTGGCGGCCGCCGTTCGCAGCGGCCGCGGCGAATTCCTCATGCAGTTTCCCAGCATCGCCCCGCTGGTCAGGTCGGGAGTGCTCGACGATCCCGGCGCGGACGCGACGTTCGAGCGGTGCCGACTCGATTTCGCTGAACGCGACACTCACAGCGGGACCTACGCGCTGCACATCGACCTGCTGCGGATGCGCCGCGAAGAGGCGGCGTTTCGAGCGCAGGGGCGGCACGGCCTCGACGGCTCCGTGCTGTCGGCATCGGCGTTCGCGCTGCGCTTCTTCACGCCCGATCACCGGGAGGACCGCATCCTGATCGTCAACCTCGGGGCTGATCTGAACCGGACCTCGTTCGCCGAACCGCTGCTCGCGCCGCCGGCCGGCAGCCACTGGCTGGTTCGCTGGTCGAGCGAGGATCCCGCTTACGGCGGCGGTGGGACGCCCGAGATTCAACCGGACAACCAGTGGTTCGTTCCGGCGGAATCAGCCGTCGTGCTGGCGCCGGGACCGCTTCGTCGCGTGCGTCCCAACCTTGTCAAAGCCGCTCGCGGCGTGTGAGGAAACCGATGCGGATCACGGAGCCGATTCGTCGTATCCCATGGCCGCCACCGGGTGAGGCGGACGCGGACGCGCTCGTCACGCGCGAGTGGCTCGTCACGAATGGTCTGGGCGGGTACGCCTCCGGGACCGTCGCGGGTGTCATCACCCGCCGCTATCACGGTGTGCTGATTGCAGCGCTGCCCGCGCCGTTCGGCCGAATCGTCATGCTGAGCCGGGTCGCCGAAGAGCTGCGCTTCGCGGACGGTCGCTGCTACGAGTTCGGTGGACGGGAGCGGACGGGAGCCGCACCCGACGCGCACGGCACCGGGCATCTCGTCGAGTTCAGGCTCGAGGCGGGCCTCCCGGTCTGGCGCTTCGAAGTGGAAGGCACGGTGATCGAAAAGCGCGTGTATCTGTCGTACATGCAGAACACCGTGTACGTGATGTACGAGCGGCTCGCGGGGTCAGAGCCCACGGAGCTGCTGCTGCGGCCGGCGGTCAATTTCCGCGCACAGGAACTGCCGGTCAGCGAGCCGCTGGCGTTGCCGTACGAGTTCCGCGCGATCGCGGACCGTTCGGAGATTTTGCTCCCAGGCAGCAAGCTGCCGCCGCTTCGCCTGCAGTGGCGAGGCG
>Ga0105248_10003973_pt1 | contig 16348 bp, 8 predicted proteins | sample KBSS34metaG_FD_81524 | JGI IMG/M metagenome (GOLD analysis project Ga0105248, IMG submission 81524) | Switchgrass rhizosphere microbial communities from Kellogg Biological Station, Michigan, USA - KBS S3-4 metaG | ecosystem: Host-associated > Plants > Roots > Rhizosphere > Soil | place... | reverse complement strand
TTGTGGACGAGCGATACCGGCAGCGGCTGCGTCGCCCATGAATCTGCCCGATTCTTAGCGCAAGTTGCTGCGAACAATCTTGCTAACAATCGGCATGTCCGCATATTTGCCGCGCAGGGCCTGAACAACGCCCCAGATGCAGGCGATGAGGAAAACCGCCTGAAATGCCAGGAATAAATAACCCAAGCCGATTGCCAGTGGTACGGCGATGCTGGCTCCGGCGCCGCCCATCAGGCCAAACAGGCCGCTAAAAAACTGACTCAGTCCGGAACCCAGCCAGCCCACCAGCACCGAGAAACAGCCAAGCAAGATGGCCTGGATGAAATGGAAGCGGAAAAACATGCTCTGATTGTTTTTGCCGCCGAGCAAGATATAAATCAGACCCACAACCCCAGAGCTGATATAGCAGAGGGCGCTTATTATGCGTATCTGTTTGTCCGAGCCGGAATTATTAAAATACGGGGCCATGGCACGCTCCAGTGGGTCTGTATCTGCATATTCTAGCGCTTATTTTTTAGCGGAAGCCAAGTGACGACTACAATTTCAGAGTTTAACCTGATTATCCTTTAGTATTTAGGGAACATCTTTAGCAGATATGACAGTTAATAAAGTGCCTAATACCGAAGAAATTATCGGCCTTCTCTCAGCTCTTGAGCTGGATGAGGTCATGGATCAGGCCTGCCATATTCTCAAAGACATAGTGGGTGCCGAGGCCGCCGGCATGTTTATGTGGGACGCCGATCTGGAGTCTATCTCCGACCGCCATGTCCTGGCCGATAAAAACAAAGACTTCAAGGCCCTGGCTGAGGCTTTCTCCAAGGCCTTTGATGCCGACTGTTTTGAAGGCGGCTCTTTCGGGGCGTCTTCGACCGATGCTCCGGCCGAGCCCGGCAAGTCGCGTATTGTCGTGGAAGAGTTGCCCGAGGCTCTGGAGCTTTCGCTTGCAGGGTCAGTTTTGAAAAATCTTGGCGATGTCATCTGTGTGCGCTTTTTTATGACTGCCAATGAGGAAGACGGCGAAATTCTAAGAGCCCTGGCTATTCTCAGCGGCCACGATCTGGACATGGACAGCAAAAATTTTACTGCCGCCGAAGAAGCGATCATGGCTTATCCCATCGGACTGGCTCTTGGTCGGGCTTTTGAAATTAAGGAGCTGGCCCGTGAAAATGAAAGACTGCGCGGTCAGTACGAAGAAATGGAAGACAAGACGTCGAGCATGGAAGAGCAGACACGCAAGCTCATCCACGATGTCACCGCCCGTGACTCCATTCGCATGAAGCAGCTCGAACGAGAGCGGCTTGTGTACTGGATTTCCAATGCCGTCCGCAGCTCGGTGCACATTCAAGAAGTGCTCGACATGACTGTCGAAAAATTGGGCAATCAGTTTAGCGTCAGTCGGGCGGTACTATTCCGTGCTGATGAGCAGGGCAATGTGCCTGAAGTCTACGAGTTTGTCCAAAATGGAGTAGAGTCGGTCAAGCATTTGTTTATGACCGAAGATGGCCAGGAATTTGTGCTCAAGGCACTGAGTAAGGAGAGTCCGGAGAGTATCGAAAATCCGGACTTTGACGACCGCTGTACTTATAATCGAGAGTTTCTCAAACTCATGTCTATTACCAGCGGTTTGATTGTGCCTCTGGTAATGCGCACTCGCGTTTTGGGAGCGCTCTTTTTGCAGGACATGGATGTGGCCCGCGAGTGGAGTATCGACGATATTTCGCTTATTGGTTCTCTGGCGGACAACCTCTCGGTGGCTATAGAAAATGCCGAGCTGCATCAAGAGCGCGAGCGCCAGGCTGTCACCGACGGTCTTACCGGAGTGGCAAATAGACGAGCATTCAACGACAGTTTGCAAAAAGAATTTGAGCGCGCTAAACGTTACGATCAGCCCTTATCACTTATCGTTATCGACCTGGATTTTCTCAAAAAAATAAACGACAAGTATGGCCATATGGCAGGTGACGAAGCTATCCGGGCTATCGGTCAGGTGCTCAGGCAGTCATCGCGCAGTATCGACTTTCCCGCGCGCTACGGCGGTGAAGAATTTTGTCTTCTTCTTCCCAATACTGAAATAGACATGGCCGAACAACTGGCGGAGAGATTGCGTCGCTTGATTAACGAAGTGACTATTGAGGGGCACGGGGCTATTTCAGCCAGTCTTGGTGTAGCTTCTTTTCCGCTGCACGCCGAGAGCAGTGACACACTTTTTCTCAAAGCCGACGAAGCTCTTTACTGCGCAAAAACCGGCGGCCGCAACTGCGTGCGCATTGCCACTACCGCCGAACACCGCGTCGAGCACACTACAGAAAGTGCTCATGGCAGCGAAAATCCGCAGCCGGCGCCTGAGAGCGCGGCCGGTGGCACCAATGGCGGGTCTTCTGCTGGGTCTGGCGGCGGCCAGGTGATATCTGAAAGCGTTTCAGAAAAATCAAACTATTAGGACTTTGTTTACTAGAGTTATTTTGCTGCAAGCAAGGTATAAGTGAAGTAAGCGGGCCATTTTCAAATGCAGAAGCAAGTTTTTGAGGGAGAGTGCCAAAAGTGAGCATTATTGACAATGTCGTAAATACAGTAGCTAAAGAAGTAAGCAAATTACAGTCGGGATGCAACGATATCGTTCAGGGCTTCAGCTTGCAAAATCAAGTAGAGGCGCTTGAGCGCAAAAAGACTGTCAAGCTGGCTGAAATAGGCAGGCTAGTCTATTCCAAAACAGTGGACGGTAAGGAAGTCTCAGATGAGGTAATCGCCGAGCGTTGCAGCGAGGTGACGGCACTGTCACATGAGATTTCGGTGCTGCAATCGGAAATCGACCAGATGAAGGCCAAGTCGGACCCAGATGCCACACCGGCGCAGAAGGCCGAGGCTCGGGCCGGATTCAAAACCTCCCCCGATTACAGTTGTCCCAGCTGTCACGCACCGGCCAGTCGCGAAAAGCCGTTCTGTCCTGCCTGCGGTGAGTCGCTCAAGTCTAATAAACCGGACAGCGACCCCATCGATGTCACCCCCGAGCCCACCCAAAATTAGGCCCTGAAATCTCTGCTGAGCATGCCCGGGAGTGGCTTTTCCGCCCCCGGGCCTTGCCTATTGGTCGATTTTGCCCTGTGCGCACAGGGGCATATAAACCGCCTATATGGGTATAAGTAATACAAGAGTTACTAGATTACGTTATCTCTTTTGGCCTTTCATCGGTTAAACAAGAGATTCTTTTATCTGAGTGTTAGCTTCTCCAGTTACGTTGAAAGTTCGCTTTTTCAATTCGGTGCGTCGATGGTTTCTGAGCTTCACAAAACCACGCCTGCAAAGGACCAAGGGCAAACAAAGCCCGAGGCCGCAGAGAACGACACCCATAAGGCCGATCAGCCTGCCCCTTCGGCAATTCATGCCGATACCCACGGCAATGATGCCCTTACGCATACCCGCACAGTCCGTCTGCATGCCGAACAAAATGTCACTTTGCCTGGTGTTGACCTGGTTGGCCAGGAGCTGAAGCGTGACGGTTCAGCTCAGCACTATCAGGTGAAAAAAGGCGACACCTTAAGCGAAATTGCTCAACGACAATTGCCGCCAGGCGCCAGTGTGCACGACATTTACAATCAGGTACGCGAAATTGCCAAGGCCAATCACATAGCCAACCCTGACAAGATACCTGTCGGTATGCAGTTGGAATTGCCCGCCAAAGTAGCCAAAGATGCACACGCTAAGCCGGCGACGACCTCGGATAACGGTAACGGCACCGGTAACGGAACAGGTAACGGTGATAGAACCGGCACTGGAGCCGGCCCTGGCGCTGCAACCGACAATGCGCCCCCTGCCAGCGGAAATGGCGCACAACCTGGAAGTGACGCCGGTACTCCCGGCGGCCCTGCATCGACTCCCGGCACTGCCACCGACGGAGGCACCGGCGCCAGACGACCCAGCGCGGTCGATCAGGCTCCCTCCTACGAAAATCAGCCGCACCCGGTTGTCCCGCAGCTCACTCCCGAGCAAAAGTCAGCGGCCAACGCCACCACCGCCGCTGCCATTGAATCTGCTCTCGGTCCTGACACTCCCGATGTCGGGCCCACTTTTGGCGATGTGCCGGCGATGCCCATGGGGCCGATTACAGACAAGCACAAAATCATGCAGTTGCTCTCGGACAAAACACCGGAGGAAATTCAAGCCATATCCAAGGCCTTCGCCGACAAATACGGCAAGGACCACGGCGGTCGCACCCTCGAACAAATCCTGTCCGATCGCCTGGACGGCACCGACAAGTCGAAGGCCGTCGACCTCTTCCATCGCAGTGACAAAGCCGACGATGCCGGCCGCATTCACACGGCACTGGAAGAAATACATGAGTGGGGCGGTCGCAGCCGGACCAATTGCGAAAAAGATATCCGGGACACGATGGCCACCATGAACAGCGCTCAGATAACCGCGCTCAAAGCCGATTATGAAAAGCGCTACGGCCACAACATGGATGACGATATCGCCAAGGACAGCAAAATTTCGGATGAAACCAGGGGCGCGCTGGCGATTTATTCCAAGGGTTCGGACAATCGCACCCCCGCAGATACTATAGCCCTGGCCAATATTGCCACCAAAGCTAAAAATCTCGATATGTTCCAGGAAGCATTTCGCGACGCCGCACCAGAAGCGCGCAGTCAGTATATGGCCCAGGGCGGCATGGACAAAATGAAGACCGCCTTCGACGGCTGGTTCTCCGACAGCGATTTCCGCAAGGCTCAAGATTATGTCAACTCGGGCAAGCTCGATGTTGTCACCAAAGTCAAAGACAACACCGGTGTCTTCAGCTCCAATGATAAGGCCATTGACACGGCTGTTTCGGCTATGAGTCCTGAAGATCGTGCTCAGTACGGCCGCGGTAAAGCTGTAGCCGCAACCTTCCAGGAGTATACCTACGAAGCTTCAGGTGAAGGCGCTGTTCCCATCTTCAACACCGAAGCCTACAACAAACTGAGCGCTGAACAAAAAACCGACTATGACCGCTACCGTGCTTTGCACGAAGCAATGCAGGGTGCCGGCAATTCGATCAAAGTCGCCCGCTGGGAAGACATGATCGCTAACAAAGGCGAAACTTTAGCCACAAGTCTGGCTCAACACGGCGGCATGTGGTCGGACAAAGTGGACAAGGCCCTGACCGATATCGAGGGCATGAGCGAGAAAGACTTCAATCGCCTGAAGCAAGACCCCAGTTATCGCAAAGAAGTGGAAGACGCTCTGTCTCTTGCATACAGCGGGGACGATCTGCAACGCGCCAAAGATTTGCTCAACACCAAACTGTCGCACGATAGTTATAACAATGGCGGGCAGACCGACGGCAACCGCGGTCTGGTACAACAAATTGACGACAAGTCCAGCTTCTGGAGCACAGACGAAAAAGGCATTCTGAGCGCCGTTCAGCACATGAGCGAAACGGATCAGAAGCGCTACCGCGAAGATCCGAAATTCAAAGAAGATCTGGACAAAGCTGTTAGTTCCACACTTGGTCACTCTGTCGAAGGCTTCGCCGCTCAGCGCATACTCGAACACGTGATGAAGGGCGAAGGGGCTAAGGACGACATCCTGGGCAAATTGGCCGTGCGCATGGAGGGCGACAAAGAAACACCGGCGATGCTGGCCGAGCTGGAAGCTTCGATGAAAGATGATCCCGGTTTGAGGGAGCGCATTCTCCATCCTAAAAACGATGAAGAAACGAAATTTTCGCAGCAGTTTGAACAGATGGCCAGATTTTGCTACGGCGGCGATTATTCAAAATATGTCGAGCCCTTACTGAAAAACGGTTCGCTGCCCTTCGCCGAAAAGGCCAAGCTCTATGACGGCTTCTGGAGCAATGACACTAAGGGGCTTTATGACGCCATAGCCACCGCTACTCCTGAAGAGAAGCAGGCCATAGCCGCCGATCCGCACAAACTGCTGCCCTTCCTCACGACACAGCAAAGCGAGCTGGCCGCTAACATCGCTAAACAAAACGGCGAGATGCAGCCGGTAGACAAAATGCGTGCCGCTATCCTCGGCATGAGCGGTGACAAAGATGCCATCCGCGAACTCGGTACGAATCTCAAACCGGAAGAGCGTGCCAAACTCGTGCATGATTACCAGATCAAATATGGTTCTAGTCTGATCTCAGATCTGGACGACAAACTCAGTGGCCAGGATCGCACCGAAGCCGAACGCAATTTCCGTGACCTGCCCGACACCGCTCGCGCCGCCTTTAACGCTGCCCGTAACGAAGACCTCGTCAGCAACGATGGTATCGGTCGCTCTTTCGTCCGGCACTGGGACGGCACCGCCGATATGAGTCGCGACGATCTCAATCAGTATGCCGCGGCCATGGAAGATTACAGCCGCGTCTACAAAGACATGCCTGTGGCCCAGAGCGAAAAGATGGCCTCCGACCTGACCGAAGCTGTTGATCTATATCGCAAGTCTAAAGGTGCCGCAGCCGACGCCATTGTGGACGGAACTATCATCGTCGCCGGTGTCGGTGGAGCTGCCTTCACCGGTGGTGTCAGCCTCGGTCTGATAGCCACTACAGGGTTGGCCGGTGCGGCATTTAAGATCGGTACCAAGGCTGCGATCCAGGGTGCCGACTATGACAGTAGTCACATCGTCGCCGACGGTGCCACCGGTGCCATAGATGCCGCCACAATGGTAGTCGGTCCGGGAGAAGTGGCCAAGATTTTACGCATTGGCGGCAAGGCCGCAGCCACAGCTACCGACCTGGCCCTGGTAGAGGCCGGCAATCTGGCCAAGGCCGGCGGCAGAGAGATATTGAAGGAAAGCGCCCAGGCCACCCTGAAGAAAGAGTTGACCAACGAAGTCTCGACCGCGCTGGCCCATGGTGCTAAGGAAGTAGACGAAAAAACAATCCAACGCCTGGCCGAGAAATATGCTGCCTCTCCCGAAGATGTCACCGCCGTCAAAGAACTTCTTACCAGCAATCTAAATAAAGCAGTGGCAACAGAATCGAGCAACGCTCTCAAAGGCACATTGCGCGAAGTGGCACTCAATTCCGGAGCCGGTTCGGCTGCGGGCGGCGGCTCAGCAATGGTGCGCGGTTTCTCTGAATGGGACAACAGCAAATCGGTCGACGCAAACTTGCTGGCCATTGCCGAGCAGACTGCTATGGGTTCAGCCATGGGTGCTGCTATGGGTGGTGGCGCCACAGTCGGATTCAAAGCCTTAGGCAAGGGCTTCTCCGTGGCCCGTATGGCTGTCGCCGATCATATGAAGCTAACCAATGAAGGCGTGGACATTATGTCCGGTCTGGTGAAGGCTGAGGACCACGTTAAGCTCGATGCCCATGGTCGTGTCGTCGAAATTCAGGGCATTCAGACGACCAAAGTTGAGTATCACGACACCGGTGACTTCGCCGGCCAGCCCAGCAAAGTCAAAATGGAGCTGGGCACCACATTTGAAAATGTGGGCGAAAATAAGTGGCGCATGGTTAGCCATGAGCATCCAAATGGCCTGGACATTGACGGCAATGTACACGTCATGGCTAATGGTGAAGTGCATATTAAGAGCACCTCAGGCGACACTGAGATTCACTATCCCAATGGTCTGATTACATTCCATGAGCAGGCATCCGGCAATGTGCGTACCATTACTGACACCGGCCACGTGGTCGCTGTCGAGACCCGCAGCGGCAATCTTGCCATGTACGTGCACACCGGCGAGGGTGCCTTCGAAGGCATGGAGCTCAAGAGTGGTCGCAGTATCATACGAGAAGAAAACGGCAGTGGCTGGTTGTTGAAAGAAACAGCCGACGGTCCGACCACCAGATTTGAAGGTGATGTCACAGTCGACAAACGCGGCTTCGTGCATATGAAACCTAAGGATGGTGGTATTGAACAAGTGCTTCTACCCGACGGCGCCAGCATGCGCATGGATTCGGTAGCGCACAAACCCAGTGAAATTATTTATGCCGACGGCACAAAAATGTCCTTCGAATACGATGCAGACGGAAAGATTTCGCGCTACGTCGACAAAAACGGAAACACACATACACGGGCGCAGGACTCGCTGCCAAACTATTTCGAGAGTGTCTCACCCGACGGCAAGGGGCGCAGCTTTGGCAATCAGCATCTAACTATGTCCGATGACGGCGTGCTGACATTAAGACGCAGCGGCGCTGAGGTGACTTTTCATACCGACGGGCGTAAAGCGACCTACGACACAGATACAGGGGCTTTCATTGGCGAGACTGTCCCAGAAGGCTATGCCCGCGAAGGTCGCAGTGTAGATACGGGAGGCAGACCTCTTGGCGGTTCGGAAGCCCGTGAGCGGCGCAGTTATATCGACAAACACTTCGACCGTTTCATGGGTGGTTCTGAAGGTGACGTTATACGGCAGGTCAGCCGTGAACTCAGCGATGTAAAAGCGATAGGCGCGGACGGTAAAGCAACATCTGCTTACGAAAGTTTGATGAGCGATCCCAACTTGAGCGACGCGCAAAAGAAAAATATTTTGAGAAATATGGGTCAAGTGCGCGAGCATTTCGCCAGCTTCCGCAGCGGCGACTACATGCACAACGATCCAGAGGTTAACTGGATCCACACCCAGGGTGAAATGGCCAAGGCCCTGGAAGTAGGCCGTGCTAATCATCTCACCCCTACCGAACTGGAAGATTCGCTACTGGCCTCGATGTATTCCGACTCGGTCAAGTTTGCTTATCCTCCGCCGGAAGGCGCGACCGCAAACTTTTTCACCCATCACCTTGATGGTGCCAATGCTGCTCAGTCGGCTCTTGAACGTCAGGGCTTTCCGCCGGATCGCATAAATCGCATCGTCGGCTCTATCAAAGCGCACCAGATTTCACCCCCGCAACTTATGGGCGAGCTTTACTATTTCAAAATTTCCAGCTCGATTGAAAACGCCATAAAGACAGGCAAGGTGAGCGAGGCCGAAGGCAACCATTTGCGTTCGGTACTGCAAGATATGACCGAAGTGGGCAAGGACGGCAAGAGCCGTATCCGGGCCATCTCCGATGTGCGCAATCAACCTAGAGAAGTGGGCAGAGAAGGTCATATGCAGCTTATCTTCAGTGAAGATCAGCGCAAAGTCATGGAATATTCCGGACTCGATACCTGGACCGTGCCCTACGACACCAAGCTGGACCCTAACTTTAGACAATTGTCCGATGTCGAACGTCAGGCTGCGCTCTCCAAGCAACGTGTGCACCAGGCCGTCATCGATGCCGACGGTATCGATAACTATGCAACCACCGGTGGTGTCAGTAAATTTGTCGCCATTCGAGGACCGGAGACTTCGTTCAAAGATCCCATGGTCTGGGATTCAATCAGGTCTGTTGATAAGAGTTACATCGACGGTTACAGTTTGATGTCGCCGGAGGCCCGCAAAATTGCCGACCTGAACTGGAAGACCAAAACAGTTCAGACTGACATGGAAAGCGGACCACTGCGCTCTCATATGGACGACTGGTTGCGCAGTCAGGGCCGCGACCCAAGCCAACCTATCCCTTACTACAATACCGAACTCAAATATCCCACCTCCGCAGAGCTCAAGCCCGGCGAGAGAAGCCTTCCGGGCCTGACCGAGGCCGAAACCCGCGATTATCTCTTTGCCAAAGAAATACGTGCCGAGATGGTTGATGCGCTCAGGCGCGAAGCTCGCGTCGACGGCTCCTTGCCCGGTACCTTTGAGGCGATGAATAAACGCAATCGCTATGCTGAGCAATTTACCGATCGCAGTCCGAGCGAGTTGAAGCTCCCCGGTAAAAACCCGCAGGACATCGCCCCCGGTGACACTTATATATCGCCTGATCGCTCTGTTACCGCCGTTCGAGGCGCTGACGGCAGCTTACATGTGACCAATAGTGCCGACAATTCTTTCCGCAAATATGACAGCCAAAACAGAATAGTGGAAGTGAGAACACCTGAGAGCAGTCGCGCGATTACTTATACTCCCAGTGGTCTTGTCCGCGACATTACCACAATCGACGCTGCCACCGGCAAAGAAATGGTTATTACTCGCCACGTTGACGGCTCGGGCTGGACCGAGGCCAGCGATGGTCCCAACGGCCGCATTCTCAATCGAGTGAGTGGCCATGACCTTGTAGTCGATGCCGACGGCACAGTTAAGGGCTATCACGCTTCGGACGTCCATACCGAGCAGTATCGCCGCTATAACAACGACGGCTCAATAGATACAGTCCGTCCCACCGGACGTGTCGAATATGTGCATGCCGACTACGCTGCCGAAAAACAAAGATTCAACGACGTTTTGGCTGCCAAAATCGCCGACCAACCGAAGCGCGCAGAGCGCTTCAACCACCTGGTTGAAGAATTTGAGCGCAATGCCGCCAGCTCGGAACGGCAGTTGACTGAAAACGATAAGGCCCTGCTCTATAAACAACTGTCGCGTCTACTGGCCGATTCTCCCACCTCGGCTATTCCTCTGGCTCAGCGCATAAATCTCGCTGAACAGGCCCTCGATCACTCTGCTCATCCCTGGCATGTGGACCAGGGCACTAACAGCACATGCAACGTGACGACTGTTGAGCATCGCAATTACTGGCGCAATCCCGACAAAAATGTACAGGTGCTGGCCGACCTGGCTGAGACCGGTCGATATGTCTTTAATGACGGTCGTGTGGCCGAGCTGCGCAATGTAGAAGGCGAACTAAAGCCCGACTACAGCTCCAGAAATAGCATGGCCCTGCAAGAAAAATCACGCGGCACCGGTCTCAATCAACTCAAGTATGACGGTCAGCGTGATTATTCCAGCCAACTAATCGAAACCACAATGGCCAACTATGTCTGGGCCGAGCGCACTGAAATAATCAACGGACAGGGCCGCAAACTTATAGCTTCCGACTATCAAATGCGCTTTGACAGCAAGGGCAAACCAGTTGGTGTCGTCGACCACAATAACCTCACCGTTTTGAGCGATAAAGACGGCAATGCTCTAATGGGTTACACTCCGGGCCAGCAATACTACGACCAGTTTAAGCGTCCTATTAAGGTGGCGGAGGACCGTCTTGTATACGACAGTAATGGCCGTGCCACCGGTTTCGTCGACAAGATGGACGATCTGAAGATGGCTTATGACGCTAATGGTAAGCCCCTCAAGGAGATTTCATCCCTTGATCAGGGTGCTGAGGTCTATGACAAGGACGGCAATATTCTTGTCCGCCACACGGCCAAAGGCGAAATGCACTACGGCAAGGCGGCCGTGAACGGTAAGGATGAAGAACGCGTCATGATCGATCTCAACGGCAAGCAGGTTCGTTTTATGCAAAACGACGGCAAACCGCTCACTCATCCTTCGCTCAATTCCACCTATTACCGTGATATCAGTCGTGGTATCAACGACAGTGAACCGCGTGACTTTATTGTCAGTCTGGGCAACCAGGTCGGCGAAGGCCCGAATAGAGTAACGATCAGCGATGAAGAAAGCTTTGTCAAAGCACTGAAGGTGATGGAGGCAGAAGATAATTTGCCGGCTATTATGGTCGTAAACTCCAGTAAGCCACCGTTCAGCGAGAAAGCATCCTTCGATTCGGACGGAAACTTTAGCGGCTGGCACGTCATTAACGTGCACAGTGTAGAACATGTCAGAGATTCTAATGGTGTAGAAAGAGACATTGTGCACTTCACCAATCAGTGGGGTAGTAAAGCCGATCATCTCAAAGATGGCATTGATGCTCACATAATGTTCGAGTCGATGAAGGACACGCCAAAAATTGCCGTCAAGCCCAAACCTCTTCCTGTCGATCCGCCCCCAGTCGACGAACCGGGACGTCTGAGAAAACTGTGGAACCGCATCAAGCCTTACGTGACCCGGAACAAGACTAGCGCTGTTGCGGCTAAACCACCTGAAAATCCTGCGGCCACTCCGGGGGATGACTTATGACAGGGCTCTTTAACTTAGGCAGCATCAAGCATTTAAATTTGCCCGACACCTGGGTCAGTCTGCCTGTGGAGGAAGATCCGCGCTCGGGCGAGACCAGCTACGAGTACGTACTGCGTAGCGACGCAGAAGTTAAGCTCATGCTCTTTTATCGCGGGCGCGAGCTGCCTGAGCCTATCGGTGAAGACTTTTTGCAGGCGCTTAAAAGCGAGCCCCATGATCTTGCCGGTGAAGAATATTTTTCAATCGAATGTGTGATTCGCAATATGTCGGAGGATAGTTTTTTTGAAAGATACTCTGTCAAAACTGAAGTTTTGAACGGTCACAAAGTAATTGTTGTGGAAGGCCGGTGGAAGGAATCCGATCTCAAGACATTAGCTGTTTTTATAGACGGTAACGGCAAAGGCACTCTGGTAGATGAGCTGCATTTTTATGCGCCTTCTGCAAAATACGACGAGCATCTGGCGGAATTCAAAAAAATATTGGCGTCAATTAAATTTGTACAGTTAGAGAGACAAAAATCATGAGTTTCGATACGGTTGAGAAATCATCATTGCAAAGCGCTTTGACGAAGTTGACTCAGTCAACAAAGGAAGAGGCCGGCAATTCACTGATCTCCGAGGCCACTAATGCGGCTATGAACTCTGGCAAAAGCGTCTACAACGCCGTTGGCCAGCTGACTGATGTGGTGGGTGTGCATCTGCCCAAGGCCGAGGTCGAGGCCCCGAGCGACGTGACTATGCTGAGCGGTCGCTGGTGGGCGCGCGAAGCCGGCAGCATGGCCGTGACACTACCCCTGGTGCTGCTTACTCATAAAGGCATTTCGCGATTGACCGAGCCCCTTGCTGCTTCCGCTCTGGAAGGCAGCGCCGCCAAGGCCTGGACCATCGCGCCGCAGAAGCTGGCCCTGGCTAATTTGACCATGACCGGGGCTGCTTATGAAGGTATATTTAAACCAAGCGCAGACAACGGCAGTTCCCTCTTTGCTAATCGCAGCAAGCAGGGAGTCGAGGGCGGTCTTGGATTTTTGGCCATGGGTCTGGTTTCCAACAAGATTGGTTCTTTCATGGGGCGTACCGCTATCGAAGGTGAAGTGCCTTCTATTGCCGCTCGTATTGCTCGCACCGCCCTGCCCGGTCTGGGAGGAGGTGCCGCTTATGGTTTTAGTGAGACCCAGGCCAAAAGCATCTTTGACGGTAATGGACCGGCTGGTTTCAAGGTCAGCCTGGACGCTTCGCTCAAAGGTGCGGTCCTGGGCGCTACACTGTCTTCGGTCGGCATGTTCAGGACTGATTCGTACACGGCGGCGTCCCGCGAAACCGCCGCTAAATCTGATATCCTAAACAGGACTGCGGCAGAGCGAACTATGTCAGAAAAATCGACCGATAACCCGGCAACTAATCCTGCACCTAATCCTGCTAATGATTTACTGAGCGGTTTGAAGCGTGACGGCAACTTGACCACCGACGCTGCAAATACCCTGGCGCTCAAGGCCGGTAGGACATCGACCGAGGGCTCGCGTTTGGCCTCCGAGGGCGAGCATCAGGCTGCACTCGTTCAATATGGTCAGGCTCTAAAAGATTTAGTCACCGGCCGTGGTGCCGACCATCCCAGTGTGGCCAACCTGCTCAGTGATATGGCGCGCTCCGATATGTTTCTGGGTAATAACGCCCGCTCGGTGCAATCGATGGAGTCGGCGCTGCGTATCAACAAAAATGCCTACGGCGAGCACAGTCCGCAGGTCGCGGAAAACTACGATCAATTGTCTGCGGTTTATCAAAAAGGCGGCAATTTTAACCAGGCTGCTAACGCTATGGAAAAATCAATTGAGGCGCGTAGAGGTGCTGCTGATGCCGGTCTTATCGATAATGGCAGCCAGTATGTGAATGTATTGCGCTCTCATCTAGCGCAGTTGGCCAGTTTATTTGAAAGTGCCGGCAACTCGGCCAGAGCTCAGCAGGTGAGAGAATCTATTCCGCCGCCGCCGCCTGGCGAAATCGTGCCGCGTCAATAATAAAACGAGAAAACTAAACGAGAAGCCTGAGCGGATATGTCCCTAGCCGATGAAGATACCGCCGTACTTTTAGAGCGCCGCCAGGTGCTGGACAGTACTGTGATGAATATGACCATAGCCGGGCTGGCTGTGCCGCCTGAGCTGGAGTTGGAGTTTCTCGCCGTGCAAGATGAGCTTATTCGTCGCGGACAGAGTGCGCCCTTGTCCGCAGCTCGTAATTGGACCAACTGGTTGGGCAAAAAGATAGGCGACTATCGCATCGATTATCTAATTGAAGAGGGGCTGTACTGGTATCTCTTTCATGCGTCCAGCGATGATGAAACGCTGCCGGCTATGATCAAGGTCGCCAAGGAACCACATTGCTTTGGCATTGAATCCGGCCGTGTGCGCTTTCCCACTCGATTGTTTGCTATAGACGGCGACATCGTGCGCGAAGTGCAACCGGCTCAAAATGTTATTATCGAAGCCGAAGTGATCCGCATGACTGCCACTACATCCGGTGCCATTCCAGTAATAGATGAAGAGTCTCGCGATCAAGGCATTCAATACTATCGCACACCCTATTTCGTCGGAGATAGCCTGAGGGAGCTGCTGGTTAATAGTGGCGGTGGGGACGCTGCCTTCGGCATTGTTTCGATGTTCAGCCAGATTGCCGGCATCCTGGATGAGCTTTCCCAGGATCAGTCCTTTACTTATCACGGCAATCTCAAACCGGAAAATATCATCTTCACCTCCGCTGGTGTTGTCTTCCGCGAGCTGGGAGACTTTGGCCCCATGCGCTGTCATGATGTGATGGAGCCCGAGGTGCGTATCACCAGTCCGCAGTATTATCCCTGGTTGGACGCCGATGATATAGGCGCTCTCGGTATTTGTCTTTGGGAAGCTTTGCTCGACTATCACCCCTTTGATGACAATCGTCCCGGTGACGGAGAGTGCATCATAAGCCCCGAGTTGCGGGCTCTGGTCGAGCTGGAGTTGTCCCTGGCTAATATTTTTGTTTTGCCCCTGCTCAGTCTCAAGCGGCCGCATCAGCTGGGCATACGCACCAGCGCAAAACTGGAGACTGTTTTGTTCAAGTCAATAAAATTGAGGGTGGGTGAAGACGACCAGATCCATGAGGATCCCGGCTATGAATCAATGGCTCAATTTAACGAAGATCTGCTTGAGCTTCTCAATGAATCGCAGATGATTTTTTAGAGACCTGTTTTTGTTTTACACGAGCTTACATGCGGGCATTTTTACCGCAGTCGGGACAGAAGAAGAAGGACGGCGCGATCTGCGAACCGCAGTGAGGGCAGGCACGCAGCGAAGAATCCTGTTCTTTTGTCGGATAGCGACCTTCCATTATCTCTTTGTATTGCTTGGACTCGGACCACTGTTTGATTTCTTTGGCGCGGTAGACCGAGAGCGGGTGAGTGAGGAAGACTTCAAACAAGAGTTTGTAGACTTTATTGAGGGTCGTGTAATCAAGGTCTTCGTAGTTGTCGGCCTGACGCAGAAACTCCTGTACATCAATATGTTCGGAGAGTGATTTTGAACCGCAAGCCATTTTGATATGCAGATGCATCGAGATCATCGGATCCTGCACCACTAGAAGTTCGGCTCGGTCGGCCGTTAGTTCCGATTTGCGATACCAGTCGAAAAGCGCCATTCTCAGGCCTATTTGGGCCAGTCCCTGAATCGGAATAAATTGGTGAGTGACCATAATCAGGATCAAAACCAAACTGCGATAGAGCACGTGGCCGGCTTTGATGTGGCCCATTTCGTGCCCGATTACGGCGAGCAGTTCTTCCTCGGTCAGGAGTTCGACCAGGCCGGCATAGAGTACGATAAACGGCCTGTCGACACCAAAAGTATAGGCATTGACCATGGGCGAGCTGACGATGAAAACATCAGGCTCGTGAATGTCCAGGATGTCGGCGGCTTCGCGCACCAACTTGTAGACGTTTTTGCATTGTTTGGGGCCGACATGCACAGCTTGTCCCATAAGCTGTATCTTCATATAGCGCTCGGCGCCAAACTCGATAAATTTGTGTACGACTTTGTCTAAAAGGGGAATCTTCCTGAGCGCGTCGAGGGCTGCCCGGTCGGCAGGATGCTCAAAAGCATTGGATGAAAGACGGGGAAAGCGACGACGGGTAACTGGCTCAGCGGTCATAGATGAAACCTCACTTGGGTGGTCCACACAATGGATCTACCCAGTTTTAAATCACCTTTAGTCAACTAAAGCAAGTTCGCTTAAATCTTTGTCTTCCGTTAAGACTTGGCTTTTGTCGGCGGCCTCGGCCACCTCAACCGCTTCAGTAGAATTGATGACAGCTGCCCCCTTATTCTCGTCGAAGACGCCTTCCCAGCGGGCCAGGACCACGGCGGCGAGGCAATTGCCGAATACATTAATAGAAGTGCGGGCCATGTGCATGAGCGTGCACACGCCCAGTATCAGAGCCACACCGGCCA
>Ga0105248_10003970_pt1 | contig 16355 bp, 16 predicted proteins | sample KBSS34metaG_FD_81524 | JGI IMG/M metagenome (GOLD analysis project Ga0105248, IMG submission 81524) | Switchgrass rhizosphere microbial communities from Kellogg Biological Station, Michigan, USA - KBS S3-4 metaG | ecosystem: Host-associated > Plants > Roots > Rhizosphere > Soil | place... | reverse complement strand
TGGTACCGGATACCGTCCGAGGCCAAGCCCCGCATTGTCGGCTCGACGACAGTCCGCAAAATCGTATCCCGCAGGGCTGACGGCAACAGTTCGTCACTGGAATACGCGCCCATACCTCCCGTGTTGGGACCTCGGTCCCCATCGAAAGCGCGCTTGTGATCCCGAGACGGCACCATCGGAGCGTAGCGATTCCCGTCTGTCAGAATAATGAAGGACAGTTCTTCGCCCACCAGTGCTTGTTCCAGCAGAAGTCGGGCGCCGCCGACTCCCAATTCCCGCTTATCCAATACCCGGTCGATAAAGTCGGATGCGGACGGGGCATCAGGTGCCAAACAAACACCCTTGCCTGCACAGAGACCGTCGGCCTTAATGACCAGCGGCCACTCGACATGCCTGAGGGCAGCATTCGCGGCTGCAGAGGAATCAAAAGCACCATACATCCTGGGCGTCGGGATTTGGTGGCGCTGCAGAAACTCCTTGGTGAAGACTTTACTGCCTTCCAGCTGTGAGGCCAGCTTCGAAGGAGCTACGATCGGCCAGCCGCGGTCGCCGAAGGCGTCCGAGATGCCATTCACTAACGGCAATTCAGGTCCCACTACTGTGAGGTCAGGCCGCATGCTCTCGGCGAACGCGGCAAGACCAGCGACGTCGCCGGCGTCAATCGCCACGCACTCCGCTTGAGCCGCGATTCCGCCATTGCCCGGCGCACACCAGATCTTCGTCACGCGCGGACTTTGCGTAAGGCGCCACACCAAGGCATGTTCGCGGCCGCCTCCGCCGATCACCAAAATCCTCATGAAATGGCCTCGTTGTTAACACGAACGATAGCCGTCGGGCAGAAAAGTGTCAACTTGCTGGATCAAGCGGAAGCGAACAGGGAAGGCTTGCTACTATTACTTAAGAGATAGATACCTTATTATGTAACATGCCGGCAGTGAGATAGCTCGACGCTATGCAATGCTCGCCGCGCGAATGGGAATCGTCACGCCCGCCGATGCGTCCGAAGACGCCAACATGTGGCAGCGTCCGTCAAAAATCCCGCCCGGATCGATCACCATACACGGCGAATGCACTTCGCCGGTGACCACACCCTTGGCTTCAATCTCAACTCGGCCCTTGGCAAAAATAACGCCGTCAAAACGGCCCGCGATGACCACGCGGTTGCCTTCGATCTGGCCCTCAACTTTGGCTCCCTCGCCGAGAACGACGGTCTGCTCCGAGATAATGTTGCCCTTTACGTTCCCGTCAATACGAAACGTGCCTTTGAGCTGGAGCGTACCTTCCAGTGTCACGCCTTGGTCGATGAAGCCTGTCCACTCTTCACCGTTACTCCCGTTCTTTGAAGCGCTGGGCCACTTCCAAGCCATGACTTACCCCCACTCGACCTATCTACTCTAGCCGTACGCGCAGACAAGTCAACGGACGCTGGAGCGGAAGTTGTCGAATCAGGTCACTGAACGGACGGGCACAATCGAATGGCAAAGCGCTCTCAGCGGCTTGATCTGCTCATTGCGTGCCTCAGGCCAAGGTTACTTCATCAAGCGATCGTACAGTCCCATCAGTTGACCGTCATCGTAATACTCCAGCACCAGTTGTCCGGGACGCAATTTTGTGCGCTCTCGTAGCATCACCTTAGTCCCGAGATGCCGCTGCAACTCTTCGAGCGCGGCCCGGATGTTTGCGTCGGCGTTGGCCTCGGGCACAGCAGCGGACGTGCCAGCGCTCCTCGCTCGTCGGGCAGCCAGGCGCTCGATCTGCCGCACCGTAAGCCCTCCTCGTGATGCGCGCTGGGCATATCGCATGCGTAATTGAGGATCAGAGACAGCCAGCAGTGCCCGGCCGTGGCCGGCAGTCAATTTTCCCTCTTCTATCCAGTCCTGGATCCCAGGTTCGAGCTTGAGCAGACGAACTGAATTGGCGATTGTCGCCCTGTCTTTCCCGGTGCGATCCGCGATTGCTTCCTGGGTAAGCTGAAATTCGCTCATCAACCGCTCGAACGCACGAGCCGCTTCCACCGCATTCAAATCTTCGCGCTGAATGTTTTCGACCAGTGTCATTTCGACAGCAAGTTCGTCCGGAACATGGCGAACAATGCAGGAAACCCGCTGCAAGCCCGCCCGCTGCGTCGCTCTCCAGCGTCGCTCACCGGCAATCAACTGAAATCGCGTTCCGACGGGGCGCACGACCAGCGGCTGAATGATCCCGCTGGCCTGAATCGACCGAGTCAGTTCCGCCAGCGCTTCTTCGCGAAAGCGTGTTCTGGGCTGATAAGGACTGGGATCGATCAAGTCGATGTCGATCTCCAGCGGAGCCGATCCCGGATCCCGGGCCGGAGCCACAGCAGCGCCAGCGACTGCAGCCGGATGGGTTGATGGTGCCGGCGGAATGGGGATCTGCGGTTCAGGCTCCCGAATGAGCGCTCCGAGCCCCCGTCCCAGTGCGTTTCTCTGCATTTAAGATTACCTCCTGGGCGAGCTGCGTATAGCCCTCCGCCCCTTTACTATGAATATCGTAAAAAATAATAGGTTTACCGAAGCTAGGCGCCTCTGCTAGGCGAACATTTCGAGGAATAACACTCTGAAATACTTGCCCGCCAAAGAAACTTCGCAGGTCCGTTGCGACTTGGCGGGAAAGCGTGGTTCGTTCGTCGTACATCGTCAACAGAATACCCTCAATCTCAAGAGTCGGATTCAGAGTGCGTCGAATCCGCATGAGGGTATCGAGCAACTCGGAAACGCCTTCCAGCGCCAGATACTCGCATTGAATGGGGACCAATACTGCATTCGCTGCGACCAGCGCGTTCAAAGTCAGCAAATCGAGGGCAGGTGGACAGTCGAGAATGATGAATTTGTATCTCTCACCGAGTTCGTTGAGGATGCCTCTTAACTTGTATTCGCGATTTTCCGCAGAGACCAGTTCCACTGCCGCTCCGGCCAAGTTCTTGTCGGCCGGCAGCACGTCTAGACCTTCGACTTGCGATTTTTGGACGATCCGGTCGAACGGCTCGTTCATGATTAAGGCGTGGTAAAGCGTTCGGCGAGACGGGTCCTTTGCGAACCCGATTGCAGCGGTAGAGTTGGCTTGAGAGTCGCAGTCCACAAGAAGCGTCGGTTGTTCGTTGGCGCCAAGGCAGGCAGCCAAATTTACGGCCGTTGTGGTTTTGCCAACCCCGCCTTTTTGATTGGCGATAGCAATAATTCGCGCCAAAATCCCCCCAGTGGGCGAAAATTTAGCAAACACTGGAATCCGATGCAAGATGTTTCACGTGGAACATTGGGAGAGCATGTGAAAATTTACTTGCGGCTCAAGCGTAACGGTTCCACGTGGAACAAACCAAGGCAATTCGACTCGGTACTGTTCCACGTGGAACAAAGTGCCCTTCGATCAAGCAACAAAACATCAATCCGTCTTGCTGCCGATCTCAACACGATCACCGACCAGCACAAAGCGTCTTAGTGAATGCGGGATTGAAATAGGTTCACTCCATTTCCAGCCCGCAATTTCCCTTACCTGCTCTAAGTCTCGTCCACCAACCCACAGAACAAGCCGCGGAACAGCAATCTGGGCTGAGTGAGCCCAGTTTAGAAGCGGTCCGAATTCACCCACTGCGCGACAACAAACGAAATCGAGCGGCGTAAGTTCCTCCGCCAGCTCTTCATATCGACTAACCAGAACTCGGGCATTACTAAGTCCAATCTCTCGAACTACTTCCGCTAAAAAGGTAGCCTTTTTGACATTCGATTCCACTAAGAGTAATTCGAGATCCGGCTCCAGGATCCGAATTGGCAATCCCGGAAAACCTCCTCCGGAGCCAATGTCGGCGAGCCGACCATTTTTGATAGGCACGGCCGTCGCGGCGTACATAGACTCGGCGAAATGGCGATACAACATCTCAAGCGGATCCCGAATCGCCGTCAGGTTCACCTTGTCGTTCCACGTCAAAAGCATCTTTATATATTGCTGAATCTGCAAGACTTGCAGGTCCGAAACAATCAACTGAAATTCACCCAGAACGCGTCGAATGGTATCCGGGTTTGGGACAGAGGGAGGAGGCGTCGTCATCAATAAGTCCTGGTCCTCACTAAGTTGTAGAATGCAAGCCGGTTACAGGTTTTGATGGCGAATCCGTATGCAGCAAAAATCGCGGGCCCGCCATCGCGGCCGCGATATCAACCGCCGCGTGGCAGAATATAGGCAAAAGCAGGCTGCCTGTTACGATTCGTAACATCCCGAACACAAGCCCCAACAGCATCGTCCCGATGAGCCCGCCTCGGCCTTGGTAGAGATGGGCCAGCCCAAACAGAGCTGCTGACGCCAGCACCACCAGCCAGCTCGGCCAGTCCATCCGAAGAAAGACCAACATCGCGAACCCTCGGTAGAGAAACTCCTCGCAAAGTCCGGCAGTGACCGCCAGGCACAGAAACACGATCAACTCATTCTTCGAATGCGGAAGGATCGCCCTGGTCAAGCGCCGCAGGCTATCCCCGCGAGGACCCGATCTGCCAGCTCGTCGAAGATTGAACCACTGAAGTGTTCCAATAGTCCCCGCTCCGACCAGGGCCCATGCCACCATGGCCAAGCTCGGTGACACGATTCCCAACTCCTTGAAGCGAAATCCATGAGCCCACGCCCTCCAGCCGCAGATAGCAACAGCTATCCACTGAAACAGAATTGTAGAGAGGTAAAGCGAGATTCGCTCGCGGGAACTAACTTCGGGCCGCGTGAACAGTTCTCGGAGCCGGATCCGGCCACGCCACGGCACTACCACACCGAGGAACAGGAAGATCAGCCAGATATCCCACGCACCAGCCCATGTCACGTCGGGATCAAATCACGTTCCCCTCAGACGTGCAACCGTCGTAATCGTCCCATTGTCGAGACATGCGCAGAAGCGACGCAGCATCCTTATAATGCTCTCGACACAATGGTTGATACCATGTTCTCGACGAACTAAGGACAGGAACCAAGTTGCGAGCGACCACATGAAGTTGACTGCCATGGCAAAAGCCGCTGGATGCGCGGCCAAGTTGAGTCCTGCCATTCTTGACGTGGTATTGCGAAAACTCCCTCGACAAACAGATCCGAATGTTCTGGTCGGCTTCGACACCAACGATGACGCTGGAATTTATCTGCTCTCCGAAGGACTCGCCCTGGTGCAGACGATCGATTTTTTCACGCCCATCGTAGACGATCCAAATTTGTTTGGACAAATCGCAGCGGCCAACGCGCTCAGCGATATATATGCAATGGGAGGCCGTCCAATGTCGTCGCTTTCTGTTGTCGGCTTTCCCGAGCACGGTGACCCCGCAATCCTCGAGCAGATCCTCCGCGGCGGCCTTCAAAAGATGAATGAAGCTAAGTGCGTTGTGATAGGCGGTCATTCAATCCGCAATGAAGATATGCTTTTTGGCTATGCAGTCACCGGCATCATCAATCCGCATCGCATCTGGCGCAACGTTGGCGCGCGAGCCGGCGACACCTTGCTGTTCACCAAGCCGCTGGGGACCGGCGTGATCACAACGGCGCTCAAAAAGGACCGCGCCAGCGCGGACTCGATCGCTGCCGCCACCGCCGCAATGACGACTCTGAATCGCGCGGCGGCCGATGCGCTGCACGAAGTGGAAGAAAAGTCGGGAGCTGGCAAGCCAATCCATGCGGTCACCGACGTAACGGGATTCAGCTTTCTCGGTCATTCCCGAGAGATGGCGCTCGGCGACCCCAATCATGGAATTGCACCAGTCTCACTCGAAATCGATCACCTTGCATTCGAATATTTTCCGGGCGCCGTCGAGGCGGCGCGCGAGGGACATCTTTCCGGCGGGTTGAAAAACAATCGCACGTTTATCGGCGACTGCGCGGAGTTCGCAACCAACGTTTCCGAGGAGCGGCAGAACTTGCTGTTCGACCCGCAAACATCCGGCGGCTTGCTGGTGGCGATCGCCCCTGAATCCGCGGATTTTGCGCGCAACGCTCTTGAAGCTCACGGTGTGCCGGCACGGCGCGTCGGAAATGTTGTCACAAAACGCTCGCCATTGATCTTGGTGCGCTAGAAGTTTGGTGCGCGCCACTTTGCCGCCGGTGATTCATCTTGTGCCGATTGATCTTGTAAACTGACTCCCCAGCATGGACACCATCACTCACGGAATCGCCGGCGCGCTGATCGGCAAAGCAGTATTCGGTGGCGACGAGATGTTGGCCCTTCGCCCGATGAATCGGGCGCGGATTGTAACGTGGTCGCTTATGCTCGGCGCAATTTTTCCGGACTCCGACGTTTTCCGCGACATGCTTTCGCGCAATGAATTGCTGATTCTCACCTGGCATCGCAGTTATACGCATTCGCTCTTGTGCTTGCCAGCGTTCGCCATCTTGCTAGCCGCACTCACACGATGGATCGTGCGCTGGCGCAAATGGGATGCGCCGTCGTTTACGACTCTCGCGGTAATTTACGCTGTCGGGATCCTTAGTCACATTCTGCTCGACCTGGTCACTTCGTTCGGCACGATGATCTGGTCGCCGCTGCAATGGTCTCGCCCTGCGTGGGATCTGATCTTCATCATTGATTTCACGCTCAGTGGAATCTTGCTCGCGCCGCAAGTGCTCGCATGGGTTTACGAACGAAAAGAGCGGCTGCAGATCCGCGCCATTGGGAGTTGGTTTGTTTTCAGCGTGGCTTCGATCGCTGTCTACATGATCGCGCGAATCGTCGAAGCAGCTTTTTCGGTGAGCATTACGATCGCGGCGATCGTCGCATTCGCGATCATTTTTCTTTCCCCGGGTATACGCTTTTGGGGATTGCGCGTGAAACGCTTCGCCTGGAATCTGGTTGGCTTGATTGCAGCTATCGGCTACGTCGCCTTGGCGATCTCGTTCCATCAAGCTGCGATGTCTCGCGTACAGAAATTCGCCGTGGCGGAACAACTTGACGTACAGGCAATCGGCGCTCTGCCCATGCCGCCTTCACTCTGGCATTGGGATGGGCTGGTCCGTGCACCGCGGGGCGTCTACGAGACGCGCATCGATCTTGGTGACAGCCCGGAAAGCGTTCAAGCAGCTGCGCCGGATTCCGCGCTGCCTTTGGAGTATCGCTACTATCCCGATGCGCCTTCGAATTCCTATATTGAATCCGCCAAACAGCTGCCCGCAGTGCAAACGTTTCTGTGGTTCGCGAGATTTCCGGTGACGCGTTTTCACAAAGAGGGTTCCGTTGCGATCGTAGAAGTCTCCGACCTGCGATTTCCGCACCTTCGTCCGGATCGCCCGGCGTCCTTCACCTATCAGGTCCGCTTTGACGCCGCGGGCAAAATCCTCGAACAAGGTTGGGTCAAAGATAGAAGAGTGCGGAATTCGAAATAGGCTTTGATTCTTTACTTGGCAGGCTTGCTTCCGGCGGTTCCCGCTGGATGAATCACCACTTGCCGTTCATCTCCGGCGCCGACGCTCTCGGTACGAATACCAGGCATATCCTTTAACGCCAGATGCACAATGCGCCGCTCGCGAGAGGACATAGGGTTCAATCGAAATGGCTGCTTCGAAGTCTGCACGCGTTCCGCCGCAACCTTCGCCGTCATGCGCAGCTCTTCAAAACGGAGAGCGCGATACCCGCCGCAATCCAAATGAATTTTTTCGTGATACGCCGGCTCCAGCCGCAAAGCGCGGAATGCAAGATGCTCGAACGCTTTCAGCAGCTCAGCACCACGCTCCAGCAGCAATTCCTTGTCACGTCCATCGAGGTCGGCGATCACCTCGGCATCGCTTCCGGCGTCGCCGACCACCGCATGTACCGTTGCTTTCAGTTGAAAGCCACCGGCGCGCACCGTCTGGTCGAGAAATTCCTGCAACGCAATAACCGCCGCGTCGCGGTCCAGATGTCCGTCCTTGATGAGTTCTTGCGCCATAGGCTTTCTTGACTACGGGACCCCGCCGATTTACGCCTTCTTGCCCTTCACCACTTTCGTCGATACCGGCACGGTTACCGGATGCGAACGATTCAGCCACCATTGCTGTAGGATTCCCACCAAGCTGCTGGTCAGAATATACACCGCAAGTCCGCTCGAAATCGGCGAGATCATGAAAATGCCCGCCATGGTAACCGGCATGATTTTCATCATCATCTGCTGCTGTGGATCCGTCGATGTCATCGGCGTCATCTTGGAAACGAGATACATCGACAGCCCCATGACAATCGGCAGCACATAATAAGGATCCTTGGCCGACAAGTCCGTAATCCATCCAAACCATCGCGCGTGCCGCATCTCGATCGAATAACGCAGCACCGTGTTCAACCCAAACCAGATCGGCATTTGCAGAAACATCTGGAAGCAGCCGCCCACCGGATTAATGCCTTCGCGGCTGTACACCGCCATCACTTCCTTGTTCATCTCCGCTTTTCGCGGATCGCGCATCGAGTACTTCTTGTATTTCTCCTGGATCTGCTTGATCTCGGGCCCCACGCGTTGCATTTTCAGGGTCGTTTTGTAGCTGGAAATGCGCAGCGGGAACAGCAGCATATTGACTACCAGCGTCAATACGACGATGGCCCAGCCCCAGTTCGGAATGTACTTGTTCAGCCACTTCAATCCGTGAAACAACGGCTCCGCGATGAACTCTAGCCAGCCGAAACTCACCAGCGAATGCAGCGGCGGATTCATCCTCTTCAGATCGTCGTAATCCTTCGGCCCAACGTAAGCCCGCAGCACCAAAGGCTGCGCCGCCGCGGCCGCCGCAATCTGCGGCACCGGTTCTTCGGTGTCCTTGCCGTCGGCGCCCCGTACCGTGCGCGGCACTTTCCAATAGCGCGTTTCCAGCGAGCCCGTGGCTAACCCGGTCGGTGGCAAAAACGCCGCCGCAAAGTAGCGATCCTCGATTCCAACCCACCCCTTGCCGCCCTGCCAGATGCCGTTGCCCCACTTCTCCGGACCTTCCAGCTTTTGCGCCGCAATGTTGGTCAGCTTGCCGTTCTCATTATAAAAAATGGAAACAGTGGCAATGGGTTCCGGATCCTTCACGGTGAGATCGCCGAATCCACCGAGCCACGCGACCCCCGCCGTCACCGGATTGCCATTAGATTTCACGGACGTCTCGACGCGTACTACATACGAATGATCGAAATGAAAACGCTTCGTGACCTCGGTGCGGCCATCGCTCCACGCAAACTCCAGATCCGCGGGTGCCTCAATCGAAGCCGCGGGTGTGGAAACCTGGTATAGCGCGTCGTTCACCGCGGTTCCTAGTTCCGCGTCGTTCAGCACCAGCGCAAACGGCCAGCCGCCGGTTTGCGTTGCAGCCTCCGCATGCACCACGTCCAGCACGCGCCGCGGCTTTGCGTCGTCGTAATATTTCTTCAGTTGCCAGCTCTTGACGACCGCGCCGCGGTTGGAAAATTCCACACGATACAAATTGTTCTCAACAACGATCACCCGCTCTTGTGTCTCGCTCTTCGGTGTCACCTTCACCGGGGCAGCCGGTCTTGCCGCGGATGCCGTAGTATTTTTCGGAGTCGTCGCGGTTGCATTTGCACCCGGAGGTGTGGCCGCGCCTTGCTGCGAACCCGCGACTGCCGGACCGCTTTGTGCGGTCTTCGATCCCGCAGGAGGCACTGTCGGCTTCGGCGCAAAGAATCGTGCCCACAGCAAAATCACTCCCATGGACAGCAATGACGCTGCCAGAAGCCGCATCTCGTGGCTGAAATTTCTTTTCTTTCCCGGTTCGCTCACGAAAGGACCTCACGGTGGGTAACTGCGGAACTTCCCGCTTCCAGACTCCGGCGGTAGGCCATCGGGGGCACGCTATCACTGGCGTCTGGCACCGGATCGAATCCAAATTTCCTCGACAACGGCTGACACCGTCCCAGCCGTTTCAACGCCAGCCACGACCCACGCGCCACTCCAAATCGCTCGATCGCCTCGTACGCATATCGCGAACAAGTCGGCTCAAATCGGCAAGCGCCTGCAAACAAGAGCGACAAATATGCCTTGTAAAATCGCAGCGCGAACAACGCCACGCGAACGCCAGGTGATTTCACCGAAGTCCTGCCGGCTACGACTGCGTCTTCTCCGGCTGCATTCCGCTCGTAATCAGCCGCAGCAAGTCCGCAGTCAGTGCCGCAAACTCCGCGCGCTCCGCTCGATTCTTCGGATGTATGACGATGTCCCATCCCGCAGGTATCTCCATCCGGTGACAACGCACGATCTCTCGCAGCCGCCTCCGGATGCGATTGCGCACTACCGCGCCCCCCAACGCCTTTTTGATGCTGAACCCGAATCGGCTCTCCGGCAGTTGGTTCACGCGGAAAAAAACAGTGAAGTGGGAACTCGACCGGCGCTTCGCGGTGCGGTATACGGCATCGAACTCGCCTTTGCGCACCAGTCGCGCGGCGCGAGGAAAATCCAGGCGCCCTTCACTACTCGGGCGTGAGCCGATGACGTCCCTTCTTGCGGCGCGCCGCCAGCACCCTGCGGCCGCCCTTCGTCTTCATGCGCACGCGGAAGCCGTGCGTCTTCGCGCGACGCCGCTTCCGCGGCTGATAAGTCCTCTTTGGCAAAGCACTCCCCCTTTTACATACGTATCTCGCGGCCGCGCAATTTCACTCTTCCGTCGCGCGAACGCCGCGCCGTCTGCTCAGGCAGACAGACTTCGACAGGCTGGACTTGCAGCCTGTTCCGAATCAGTAAGTGTATTCGACTCGCGCTCGCAGGGTCAAGAAAACCGCGGGGTAGCTTACAGGGTGGGGAAAAGTGATACACCCTCGTGTGTAGGTTGCGCATATCCGCTGGTCTGATAAAAGCGCCTTGCAGGGATAAACAACGGCGGATGCATTCAGATCCGCATTTCGTGCAATGCCCGCAGAGATACCGTCGTTTACATCAGGCGGATTACGATGATATAACGACTATCTAACCTAGGGTTGCTTCCCAGATTAACTGCGTGTCCTCCGCGTAGTTGCCAATAGTTGGTCTTGTCGACCGACTGTCTAGGAGGCCTCGAATGAAGTCGCCATCGAAAGTCTCCAGGCAAGATCTATCAAACACTGGTTTATTGCAGGATGAAGTTCTCTTAACTATTGTGCGCGGTTTGGACGAAGGCCTGCCTATCGGTCCAAGCTTTGTACATTCTTTGGCGACGCTTATCGAGTCTCTCGTCGTTCACGACAAGGTATTTTACGATCTACGGACTGTCGCAAGAGGTGCTCCTGAAGACAGCAGCCGTACCATTGAAGATGTCCTTGAGAATTCATCCTTCGTAAAAGCTTTGGTCAAGCATAGGGTCCTAGCTCCTTTTCCAAGTGCCGAAGATACTGAGGAATTGCTATCTGAACTTGGGGTGGACTACACGTATGGGGATTTTTTGACTGATCTGCTGTGGACGCCCTACAGCTTTTATGCCGATCCGTCTGCGGAGTCTGCACGGTATCGAATGATGCTGGATTTGGTGGCTAAAGCACCACAGCTACTGCGGCCAAGACAGATTATCCCCATCCTGGACGATGCAGAGCGCGAAAAGCACACGGCAGCGGGTTTGATAGGCGAGGAGGAGTTAGAATCCCCAATTCGATTCGATCTTGGAAGGAACGTCGGCCTTAGTCCCCGAGAACTACTCTTTTTGGAGGGGCTCAACTTCCGATCTCGCGCCTACATGAACATCGCTAGGATTCTTGGAATGCACATGTATCCGGCTTTCCCTGCGCTACCTCATCAGATCGGCGCGATTCAAAATGGCAACATCAAAGGTCGCCAGATCTACGACAAGGTGATGCAGCAGTTACGAAAAGAGGCTGAGATCGAGGATTGCATAACAGCCAGTGAGCCAGATTTTTGGCGGATTTCCCTGCCTCCCGTGGCTCAAATGGCGCTGAAAAACTGTAAGGGATCAGTGCAAGCGTTGGTTCCTGAGATTCTTGAAATTAGGCAACGGTACCGCACTTTCAGGAACTACCTCACAACCTATGAAAGAACCTGGAATGCCGCTAACACTCGGCAAGAAAGGAACCAGTTGGCTCATGACTTCAACAACGCTTGGAAAGTAATGCTTGCGAAAGAAATGAAGCCTTCGACGCGAATTCTTTACATACTATGGGACTATTTTAAGGATCCGACGAAGTTGTTACAAACGATAGGAGACAAACTAGCTGGTGCTGGACGAGAACGCTACATTATCGATCGAGCATATGGGCTTTATGATTTTTGGAGAGACCTCTGCGACACGCCGCCTCCGGATTCGAATAGGGCACTCGTGTTCAAATTATTCCCAAATCAAGTGGACGAAGCCACGTGGAATGCGGCCCAACAACTGGCGGGAGCGCTGAATGCAACGTTGGGGTCTCCGCCAGAGCAGCATTGAGGGAACGCTTCTGCTCTCACACACGACAGTCGAGTTTACGTGTGGTTTTCACTGCGGACCGTTATCGCCAAAACGAACGGCGACGGAAGTGTGCGCTTTTGAAAGGAAAAACGCCCAGCGAAAAGCAATATTCTTCATTTGTAGCACTTGTGGGCGACACTTTAGTACGTGCCTTGTTTTCAGCACGTTATTCCCGGGGAGGTCGGAACTGGTAATGGAAACTTGGGATCGAGAACAACTCTATGATACACGTGTTGACGCTTTGTGACCGGGCGACATAGCATCCGTCTTCGGGATGTCGCGTTTCTTAAAGCGACCTGCAGTGGATTCAAAGAAGTTTTTGACGGACGACCAAGAAATCCCTGAAGGTATATGTCCGGAACCTACTGATGCTACAAGAGTACCAAGGGAAGATCGCCGAACTCCGCGATTGACCTGACTGCCAAGGAGAACCGATGAAGCGAATTCTGCGCCTTTGCCTGCTGGCCGGCTGCGGTGTTGCGTCAATCGTGGCAGCGCACCAGCCTCCACAGAAAACGTCGATGGAAGGCTCCCGGGCAAATAAGTCGAAAGCCACAATTGAGGGCTTGGTTCGAGATATTGCATGTCCCATTCAGAACCTCGATGGAAACGCAACTCACTTGAGCATGAAGTGCGTGCTGGAATGCGTGAGGGCCGGTTCGCCGCTCGTCATTCTGACCAAGGATGGCGACCTGTATCTGCCTATCTCTGACAAAATGCCGGATTACGATCAGCGGCAGAAGCTAATGCCCTTCGTCGGCAAATATGTGCGTGCGAACGGGATCGTATTTGAGCGCAACGGGACGCGCGCGATCGTCATCACGGAAATTACGGAAATGAAGGAAGTGCATGTGACGTTAGACGGGGAGTAACTCGCCGCGAAAGAGTCGGAATGTTGGTCTCGCCGCCTGAATTCAGATAGGAAAAGGCGGATTCAAGAGAAGCGCTCGGGGGGGTTAGAGGTGTATGCTCAGTCTTATTCCAATGCCGAAGAGCATCATGTGGAATTCAATGTCGAGCAAACGCTCGATTGATCAACCCATATCGTTGTTTGCATCGATCTTCGGTCCACTACTTTCAACAAAATCGAAAAGCCGAAGCAATGCTTCCAATCCGCAGCCGCGAGTCGCAATCGCAGCAAATATGCTTTCGCTTTGTAACATTTCTCGGCTTCCTTACGGTAAACCCTAGCCGCATCCCACATCTTGCTCGGATTTAAACGTTTCGTTTTTCCTTTCACGATTTGGAACCCTACGAGAAATGTAATGCATTCACGGACGAATTGCTGAAATCCGATGGCATGGAGTGCGTCTCACAATTTGGGGATCAATGCGTTTTTATTTTTTTATTGCGGGAGTGAAAAAGTGTGACCAAGCACCGGTAAAAGGCAGGTGTATCACTTTTCCCCGCTCTGTAAGCTACCCCGTCAAGAAAACCGCGGGATAGCGGCGACCTGTCAACGCGTTTGGGATTGTTCGCGAATATACAAGACCAAATAGGCGTAACCAAACAGCGCCGCAGCGAATCCGCCCGCCGGAGCAATGAAAAGCCGATAGACGAAGCCCGCCTCCAGCCCGAACGGGATCAGCAACGCATCCGGACCGGATGTTGTCCCAGGAACCGGCGAATCACGTCATCGCTCCAGTAATCCTTAGGATCCCATTCTTCTGAGGCGCCCGGCAACGGGACGCCAGCCTAAGCCGCATGCGCCTTCTGGTAATCATCAAACGCCTCTAGGAATCGATCCACATCCTTCCTCAGCACATAGTACGGCGTCGACAATCGCAGCTTTGACGGCTGCTCGCCTCCGCGCAGCCGAATCTTTCGCTCCGCCCACAGCCACTTCTCCAGCTCCAGGCGCACAATCGGCGGCACATTCACCGTGACGATCGCGCACCGCAGCGCCGCATCGGGCGAAGTCCATGACTCTGCGCCTCGCTTCACCATTTCCTTCAACAGGTAGTCGCCCATCTGCCGCTGCCGCTTCTCGATGCGATCCATCCCGATCTGATTCGCCAGCTCGATCGCCGCGCGCAATCCACACAACGACGGCACATTCGAACTGCCGATCCTTTGCAACCGCTCTGCGCGCAGCTTCGGATCATCCCAGCCCTCGGTCGCGATCGTGTTCCACAACCGATCGATCACCTCATCGCGCACGAACAAAAATCCCGACCCCTTCGGCGCTTGCAGCCATTTGTGGGGACTGGCCGTGTACATGTCGCAGCCAATCTCCTGCAGATTCAGCTTCATCATCCCCGGCACATGCGCCCCATCCACCGCGGACAAAATCCCCTTAGACCGCGCCAGCGCGCAGATTTCCTTCGCCGGCAGCACCACGCCCGTCACCGTCGTGATGTGACTGAAGAAAATCACGCGCGTCCGCGGCGTGATCGCGCGGTTGAACCGTTCCAGCACGGACGCGGCGTCCGGCACAGGTTTCGGCAAAATAACTTTCTTCACCACGATTCCGTAGCGTTTGGCCCGCAGAGCCCACGGATGTTCTCCACCGGGATGCTCCTGATCGGAAATCAGTACCTCGTCACCAGTCTTCAAATCCACGCCATTTGCGATGTAGCTGTTCGCTTCGGTAGCGTTGCGCAGCAGCGCAATCTCATCGCGCTTGCACCCAACAAAGGCCGCCAGCGGATCGCGAAACTGGTTCCAGGCCGCATAACCCCAGATGGGATAGTCCTCCGGATCGCTTTGAACCATTCGCTCGGTATCGTTGTATGCGTCAAACACTGCCTTTAGCACCGGCGCCGGTGACGAGCCCACCGTCCCGTTGTTGAGATAAACCACATCCGCCGGAATCAGAAACTGCTTGCGTAGCTCACTCCAGTACCGCTCCTCATCCGAATCGTATACTCCGCGATCGGGTAACTTCGCCGGTGCCTGCTCTAGCATCTCTCGCCACGGCCCGCCGAATCCCAAGCCGGGGGCACTCGCCGCTGCCGCCGTCCCCGCGCCTGCAAACGAAGTCAAGAATCCACGCCGATCGATCATGCATCCCTCCAGCACACCGCTGCGCGCGGATTCTACGCACCTCCGCGGTCGCTCACAACCTCGAATCATCCAACGCGTCAGGCCATCCTCCGCCCGTCCATCTCCGCCTTCTTTTGCTTGCGATCCCCAAGGTGCGGCATTACTGTTACACGCGCTCAAATCTCTGGTTGAAGGGATCCATCGATGGCATTGTCTTTTCGAACGATCACCGTAATCGCCTTTTCCGCCCTTCTATTCGGTGGCGCCGCAATTGCCCAGGATCAGCAACCCAACGAGAAAAAGCGCGACGCCGCCGGCACAAAAAAAGACGTCGAGAAACGCCTTAAGGCCGCCGAAAAGCCACAGCCCGGCACCGCTCTCGACCCCACCTCTAAAGCATTGCTCACCACACATCGCTTTGACTCCACTGCAATTTCCCCCGATGGCACAAGGGTCGCCTGGACCGAAGCTCTGACCGGCAAAGACGGCGCGGCCGATGGCAACGCCGCAATCTACGTGAAAAATCTGAAAACAAGTGCGCCGCCGCAACGCATCACCGCCGCTGCCAACACAAATCATGCCGAAGGCGGCCTGGCCTGGTCGCCCGACAGCAAGCGCCTCGCTTTCCTTTCCGACGCGGTCAAAAAAGATCAGCTTCAACTGTACGTGGCCGCCATCACCCAGTCCGGCGCCGCAGCCGTACCGAAAAAACTCACCGCCGTGAAGGGCTTCCTGGACGCTCCGAGCTGGTCTCCTGACGGCAAAACCATCGCCGTCCTCTTTACGCAAAATGCCACTCGCTCGGCAGGCCCGCTGGTCGCCGAAACTCCCGAGACCGGCGAAATCAAAGACGCTTTCTTCGAACAGCGCCTGGCACTAATCGAAGTCGCCACCGGCAAGCTCCGCCAGATCTCCCCCGCCGACGCGTACGTCTACGAATACGACTGGTCCCCCGACGGCGCCCATTTCGTTGTCACCTCAGCTCTGGGCAACGGCGACAACAACTGGTACAT
>Ga0105248_10003968_pt1 | contig 16356 bp, 33 predicted proteins | sample KBSS34metaG_FD_81524 | JGI IMG/M metagenome (GOLD analysis project Ga0105248, IMG submission 81524) | Switchgrass rhizosphere microbial communities from Kellogg Biological Station, Michigan, USA - KBS S3-4 metaG | ecosystem: Host-associated > Plants > Roots > Rhizosphere > Soil | place... | reverse complement strand
TGATTGCGCGCCTGCGCCCGGGCGCATCTGTTGCGCAATTGAACGAGCAGATGAAGGTCATCACCGAGCACGTGATGGAGCGCGTGCCCGCGCGGGCGCAGTTCATGAGGACGAGCGAGTTCGGCGGCTTCGCGCTGTCGATGCGCGACCAGCTGGTCGGTGACGTCCGCACGCCGCTCTACGTCCTGCAGGCCGGCGTGCTGCTCGTCCTGCTGATCGCATGTGTCAACGTCGCCAACCTTCTGCTCATGCGCGCCACCGGCCGCAGCCGTGAGCGGACCGATCACCGCCGACGTCATGATGCCCGGATCGTAGTCGTAGCCGCAGATCGCGGTCGACTGTGGGACGGTACCGACGGTGGGCGGCGGATCGGCCGGGGGAGGCGAGCCGCAGGCGGCGAGGGTGAGCAAGGCCAGGATCGCGATCGTCTTCATGGGGTCTCCTTTGGTTTCTCGTCGAGCGCCGCGAGTTTGCGTAGCACGACGTCGATCAAGCACCCGACGGGAATCACGTCTCCAGACAGGGAACGCACAAGCGTCTCCAGCTCGCGCCACAGCGGCACGTGCTCGGCGATGGCGCGGCCGGCGTCGCCTGCGAGGGCGTTCGAGATCGCGGCGTCCAACTTCCCGGTGGGAAGCAATTCAGCCGCAGCCCGCAGTACAACGCGCATCGCCGCCGCCTCGGCCTGCGTGCGGGCGATGGCCCCAACCGCGGCCCTTCCGGCGCTCTTGTGGTCGATGAATTCTCGGTTGTGCGCGTGCTCCTTGTAGTCTTCGACGTCGAGCCCAAGCGCCTGCAGGATGTTGGTCATAGCTTCGGGCACGTCGCCGGTGAGGACGGCGCTCGCCAGCCCCTGCCACAGGTCGCGGTCATGCTCCATCGCAGCGATGGTGGCCTGCGTGAGGGCGTGGGCGGCGCGTTCCAGATCGAATCCTTCCTGTCGCCCCTGGTCGTATGCGCGCTTCAATGCGGCACGCGCCTCGGCCAGCTCCGTCTCAAGCTGTGCGCTGCGGTCGGAAGCACATGCCCGCAAGCAGTTGTCACATCTTCCATGTCCGCACCGCATCACCCGCTCCCGCGCCGCGCGTCGACCTTGGAGAATGCGGCGAGCTTGGTCTCGTGAGCCAGCCAGGCGCGGTATACGGCTTCGATCGAGGACGTGTAGCCGGTGGCGCCGTACATGAACAACGCGCGCATGGTCAAAGCGAGCGCCTCCAGCTCCGCGCGCTCCTCCTGCTGCGCCCGCCACGTGTCGGCGGCCTGGGCCGCGGTGGCGTCGGCGAGGATGGCGTCTGCGATCATGGCGCACGTATTCGACGAGCACGCACGATTCGCCTTCACCATTTGCAGCGCCGCGACCGCGCGGCCGAGGAGGGCCTCTGCGATCACGACCCGTCGCTGGACCGTGAAGTTTTCGCCCTCGGCTGCGGCCGCACGTTCGGTTTCCTTCGTGAGCACGCGATTCAGCCGCGCATTCCCCTCGCGTAGCTGGGCGACCATTGCTTCCGCTTCCGTCTGCTTCGCCAGGTGCCAATCGGCTTGCTTCAGGAAGTTGGCCCGATCTGCTTCCGCCGCCTCCGCCCGCTTGATCGCGGCGTCGCGTGTGGTGACCAACTGCACCACGGATGCGCATGCCTTTTCCAAATTGGCGAGAGCGCCAGCCAGCTCCGCTCGTTCGGCATCGAGCGCCTGCTTCAACTCCTGCAAAACCTTGAAAATCATCGCCACGCCCTCCAAATCAGCCAGCCAAGCGAAACGAAGCCCGCCAACGACCCGGCTCGAGTGAACCAGATCATCCCCAAGTTGAATGCCGCTCGGTAACGAGCCAGCGTTCGATGTCGACGCGTGTCGTTTCCGATCACGCGCTCGCCGTCGAGCAGCTGCGACGGCACACCAGGGATGGTCGGCCGCCGATGAGGGTCGAGCGCCGTGATCTGGCGCGAGACTTCGGCCGGCGTAGGCAGCGGAGCATTCGTTTCGCGTTTCTTGCCCATACCGAGCAAGGTAGACCCGCTTGAAAAAATTTGCAAGTAAATTTTGCTAGCGAATTGCCGGTGCGCAAAGACAGTCGCAGACAGGTGCGTGAACGACACGATGACCGCGCAACCCGTAGATGCACCAAGCGATGCCGGCGAACAGAAAAATGAGCACGATGGTGATGGCGACCGGGTCGTGACGCAGGTCCGGTCGAGCCAGTCGCGCCGCCTTGTTCTCGTCGACAACGATGCGGCGTCGTGTCATTTCTGCCACCAGGCTTGGCTCAGCGCGACCTTGGTGAGCGCGTCGTTCGCCTGGCAGACCGGCGAGCAGTATTCCGCCAGCCACGCGACGAACCACGTCGAGCGATCAACGATGAGCCCTGGGTCGGCTGGCAACGAGCCCTCGGCCGGAATCACCATCCGACAACGCTTGCAGAGTGGCGGATCAAGGGTTGACATCACCCGACCTCCCCTTGGGACCGTAGCCCCACGGCTGTGGCAGCATCTTCGAAACACGGAATGCCGTCTCGAACGCCACCATCGCTGGTAACGCGACCACGAAGCCGATCACATTCGCCACGAAAGTGCGCATCAGGACACTTTGGGCGGCCACGACCAGTGGTCGTCCGTCAGCGTCTCGGCATACGGTGCGTCGAAATCGACTGCATCGCTGCCCACAGGAGAGAAGATGCGCAGCGCGACACGCTCCTTACCTTCGACGACGGTGACGGCAGTGATCAGTGCGGCGAACGGGACACCGTTCATACCAAAATGCACGATGCGTCCGACAGTAGGTTTCATTTGTCTTCCTCGACCGCGCGATCCAGGTTCTCGTTCACCCACGCATTGAAGAACATGTCCTTCTTCGTGGCCTGTTCGCGCCAGCGCTTCCACTGCTCCTCGGTGCACTGCGTTCCGAGCGTCTTCGTCTTGGGCTCGAGCACACGCTTGACCCGCGCCCGTGCCTTGGCGTCGAGCTTGTCCAGGTCGACCAGCGTCGGTTTCTTTTTCACTTTCGTCTTCTTGGGCATCAGTACCCCGCCTCCTTCTGAAGCAACTTCTTGTAACAGATCGGGCACACCTCGATCTGCTCGATGTGATGGCCTACGGGAGGTTCAAGCCAATCGAACATGACCACGACTGGCGTAGTCTTGTGCCCGTGCCGGCACTTCTTGATCGTCTTGTTCTCGAACGTGAGCCCCATGGTCCGGTCGCCGAGGTCGACCTTTTCATCCGCGACCGCGGGCGCTGCCAATAACAAAAACAGTAAAGCGAATCTCATTCGCCACCTCATCCGAACATCCTGCAGTGTAGCCTTTTGATACGCAAGTAAAAAATTACTAGTCAACAAGCTAACTACACAGTCTTGTCGACCTGTCAAGACATATTCCGACACCAGGAATTCGCTTCGAGTCCGTTGCCGGCAACCACCGCGACCCTGTAATATTCAACTCATGCGGTACGTAATTTTCATGTTGGCCCTCGCAGCTTGTGACGACGGGCCGCATCTGATGCCGGTCGACCTGGCGATTCCAGCGATGGACATGACCGAGCCCGTGGACATGACCAAGCCGGTGGACATGGTCGAGCTGCCGCCGCCGGCATGTACGTCGCCGCTGCCGGGCATCTACACCGAGTACCTGCAGTACACCTACGTGCCGGTGAACGGTCCAGGCTCGCCCGCCACCGTGACCTACGGCGCTCCGGTGACGGTCAGGAACGATGGCGCATTCGATCGACCAAAGGGCGGCTTCCAGAGCCCGAACGTCTTCCACTGCACCTTCGACGCGCCCGACAAAACCACTTGCATGGCCCAGTGCTGCCCCGGCCAGCCCAGCTCGCCGACCTTGTACTTCGACAGCGGCGGCTGGACGATGTGGACGTCGGGCAGCTGTGCGTTTCAGACGACTCTGGCGGCTCAGTACATCGCGACGGTGACGGCGATCGACGGCATCTTCCTACGCTAGCCGCTCAATACGATCGCTTCGATATCGATCCCGTACATCCTTCGAAGCGTTTGCAGCGCCTTGTAGTGGATGTCTGATACCGCTCGCGTTCCACGAAAACGCCTCCCCGTCTCCTCACGAAGCACTTTCGCAATCTCGGAGAAGCTGAGCGGAGTCTTGCGAAAGTAGCGCAGCTCTATGACCCGCCGCTGCAGTGGCTGCAGCAGCTTCACTCGTCGACGAACGTGTTCGCTGGGCGTCATTTCGCTCCTTGAATTCTGCGAACGCTCACAGATCCTCCACGGCCTTCTTCTCGGCCGCCTTGCCGCGCCTGTCATAGATCGCGGTCGTATTCAGGTTTGCGTGGCCGGCCAACCGCTGCGCCACGAGCGGGTCGGCGCGCTCGTTGACCCGAGTGATGAAGGTGCGCCGCAGGTCGTGCGGCGTGAACTTCTTGATGCCGGTGCGCTCGACGAAGGTCTTGATGATGTAGGAGACCGTCGAGCGACTGATGTCGTCAAACGCGTTGGCGTCAGGGGCCAGCTGGCTCCACCAGCTGTCGATGTAGGGTCGCCACCGTGGTGGCACCGGGATGGTGCGCATCTTGTTGCCCTTGCCGTAGGCACGAAGCTCGCTGCCGTCGTAGTCCTCGCAGCGGAGCCGCACCAGCTCGACGCGGCGTAGCCCGCAGCCAGCCAGGCAGGTGATGACGGCGGCGTTGCGGGGCGTCTCCTTGTCGAGCGCGGCCAAGACGGCGTTGATCTCGGTCTCGTCGAGCGCGCGGCCGGTCGCGAGCGTCTTGCCGGCCACGTTCTTGATGTTGATGCGGCGGAACTCTTCATCGTCAATCTGCCCGAGCCGCCAGGCAGTCTCGAGCACGCCACGCAGCGCCGACAGGCACTTGTTGATGGTCGGCGGCTTGAGCCCTTCGTCGGCGAGGAGGGCGGCGACGCTGCGCGCCTCTTGGTAGCGAATCGAGCCCCAGTCGAAGTCCGCGGCGCCATGAAAGCCACGCCCAGCAAGCAATTGAGCGATGCGGTTGAGCGCGCTGCGCAGCGTCTTGTACGTGTCGCTGGTCTTCGGCCACTGGGAGAGGTAGACCGTGGCGGCGTTCTTGTCCTGGCGCTTCATTTCGGGAACCTCTTGTTGTCGAGCGTGGCCTTCTTCAGAGCAGCTTTGAGGCGCTCCTCCTCGGCAAGGATGGCGTCCATCTTCGCTTGGTCGACGTACCGGCGCATCTCGTTGTCGACCAGTCGGGTCATCACGTTCGGCGGCAGAGCGTCGACCTCCCACGACTTGTTGCCGTGCTCGGCGATGTACTTCTTCGCCCGCGGGTCGGTGACCTTGGCTGGGTTCGGCGGCGGGTTGTAGCGAAGAATCTGGGCCTTGGTGAGCGCGATCTTGCGAACCTCCAAATCACGCGCACCAAACATGGTGAGGCGCTCTCTGATGTCTCGCACCATATCCTCACCACTTGGATCGTGGTCACCGAGGTAGAGCAGCGTCGGTTGCTTGTTGGTGTTGGATGCGGCTATGAATCGGCCTGCAGCCTCGTGCATCGCCGACTGTGACGAGTAGCCCTTGTTCACCATCAAGGTGATGTGGTGGCGGTGAGCGATAGGCCAGAGCACCGACGCCAACGCGTCCTTCTCGACCCACAGCTCGACGTAGCTGGGTTGGTCGGCCCACCGCGGCAGGCGGAACGAATCGATCGCGCTCTCGATGATGTCGCGGATCGAGTCCCATTGTGAGGTGCGCTGCGGCCGGCGTCCACGGTCCTCGATCGCGTCCCAGTCGATCCAGCCGGCCAGCCGTGCGTCGCTGATCAGCTTTGACAGCCGCGAGTAGTTCTTGATCGTGTTCTTGGTGCCCTCGGGCAGCTGGTTCTCGAGGTTGTACTTGGCGTCGATCCAGCTCGACGGGAACAAGTCTTGAGCGATCATCTGGTAGTAGAGCTGGCGCAGGGTCATGCGGATGCCCTGATCCGTGTACTCGTTAACGATCTGCGCGCAGGCTCGGATGACGTTGAGGTCGACCTCGCGGAACTCCTTCTCGCGATAGACGTGGCAGCTCACACCAGCACCCCCGCCTCATATAGCCTCGACACCAAGTCGCCGAAGATCTCCGGGTGCAACCGCTCCATCTTCTCGCGGATCTCTTCCGACGATAGGAACTTGCCCTCGGTCGCCGAGTTGACTCGGTGCATGGCGTCGTAGACGTCGGCAAGCATCAAGATCTGCCCGTAGCGCTCGGCCAGCTTGAGCGTGTCCTCGGAGAACGGCTGCAGCGGCCCTGGCAGCTCGGCCGGGTAGCCGCGCGCCTGGAAGCGGTGGTGCCACACGATCACGTGCGCGGTGAAGTCGAAGCGGTCGCGCAAGAGACGGAAGCCGTCGAGTACGTGCTGCTCCATGGCGAGCTGGTCCTCGCTCGTCCACTTCGTCGTCGCTGAGAGCGTGCAGGCGGGCACGAGAGCCTTGCCGACGTCGTGGAGGAGGCCGGCGAAGAAGAGGGAGCGTGCATCCTCTGTTTTTGGTAGCCAGCACCGAGAACAAAAGCCGTCAAAGATTTTGATATGAGCAGCGATCTCGGCCGCAAGCAGCCCCACGCGCATGCTGTGGTCGCGGTGGAAGCGGCCGGGCTCGTGCTTGACCTCGAGCGGCCCGAGCAACTTCCAGATCGCGGTCAGGTCGTTCGGCTTGACGGCGAGCTGGCCGGCGCGATAGGCGACCTGCACTTCGAGCGGTGACTTGTCGGTGCGGTAGTCGTTGAACTTCATGTCACTCCTCGAAATACGTCTTTTCAGCTCGCGGCGTCGAGCACAACAACCGCGTTGTCGACCCTTGTTCATCGAGAAGATGCTGATCACGCGGCTTCTTGCAGTGCCTGCATTTCAGCTTCTCGTCGTCGAGACCGCAGTTGCACGGCTCCTTGTATTTCGACTGGCACCAGCTCGCGTGCTCGACACCACGGATGAGTCGCGCCACGTGAGCGACTGAGTCACTGGCGACGTATCCACCTTCGGTCGCTGTCGCGAGCTTCTCCACGAACTCAGCTGCACGCTCGCGCTCGAAACGACGAGCAGGTGGCAGCGACTGCATCGGAGGTGCCTCCGGCTGCCACAACAGCACGATGCAGCCGGTGACGGTGACGTTCACCCGCGGCTGGTGCAAGCGCGCCGAAGGTCCCTCGATGTAGATTTTCGAGTCCTGCGGCAGCTTCTGGAGCTGGGCGACCAGCTCACCCACGGTCATCTTCGTACTCATAGTCATGGACTTCTCCCATTTTTCTGCGAGGACAGCCTCGGCTGTCACCGCCGGCAACGACAAAGCCGCCATGGCACGCAGCTCGGACTCCGAGGTGTGCAGGCTAAACGGCATGTTGACCGCCTTCCTGTCGACCAGAGCCAGTCTCTGAAGGGCGTACGTCTTGGGGTCGATCATGAGCCTCAACCTACCCATCCTCGACGGATTAGTCAAGAATGATGATTCTTGACTAAGGATTTTTGGCCGTTTTCAGAATTGTATCGCTGAGTAATACACTTTATCTCGATCGGGCTCGAAGTCGGATCTGAGCATCGAAGATGGCCTGGCGGATGGCCACGGACCGACGGCCGCGCTTGACGTTGGGGTCGACCGCGGCCTCCAGCTCAGCGATGGCTCGCAGCAGATCGGCGTCAGCCTTGACCGACACCGCCGTGGTCATCTCGTCGCGCTTCTCGTCGACGGGTGGGCGGCCGAGCTTCTTCTTGCCGTCGGTGCTCATTCGTCGTCACCGAAGAAGAACCGCGGTGCTGCCGGCAGCGGCTCCTGTGTGTAGTAGCGCGCGACGCCTTTGCGAAACGCCTCATCATGCTCCGGCAGCAACGCTTTGATGGCCGCTCGCACCACCATGACGTCGCCGGTAGTCTTGACCACGGCGCGCCCGCCGGAGAAGCTCCAGTCGACGGGCTGGCCGCTCTTCTCGGCCACCATCTTCACCCACCGCTCCATCGCGTTCGACGGGATACTGTGGGTCATGAAAACGGCTTTTCCGTTTTTGAAAATGTCGGGGTCGCAGGGAGGCGGGGTCGGTCCATCAGTCGCCATGCTCGGTTCCTTTCTCCGGGTACGTGAAGTTGTCGATGGTCTCGTGCAGCTTGTGTCGAGCAGCGATGTAAGCTGCAGCCGCGAATCCGCGATCTTTGTTGGCACCACCGACGAGCACGTCCACCATTTTGTCGGCGAGCTTCTTGATCTTGTCTGCTTGAGCCTTGGTCACGATGTCGTCCCCCAATCGACCACAGTGATGTCTACCGGCAGTTGAACCGCCAAGCCGCTCAGGGTGATGACGAACGACTCATCGCTGCATTTGACGGGCTTGAGCGCCTGCAGCGTCATCTTCATCACCCGACGAGGCTCGACTGTGCTGAGCTTCCATTCGCGTTGAATCAGCTCGACAAAGCTGACGTTGCGAATATCTGGCTCGTAGCCTTCGATTCCGAACTCGACCAAGGTGAAGAGATCGTTTCGCTCGAAAGTGAATCGGCTGCCACGGAAAACCTGTTTCGCTTTTGCTCGAATCTCGAAAACCTCACCGGGCTTTCGATCCACGCAATTGAAAAAACGAACGTAAGCAGAGCACGTGTGCAGTTTGGGATCGTCAATCACAGGAGTCCTCGCTTTCAGTAGTGATGCCCGTCGGCACCGATCCCGTTGCAGCTCTCACAATCAGGGTCGTCGCAGAACGGGCTCGGCGTCTTAGACACTTCGATCGTGCGATCGTCATCACAAATGACCTGGACGACGCGAGCGGACGCGAGCCGGTCGCCGTACTTGATCGTCTTCGCGATCTTGATCAGCTCCTCGTCGGACTTTCCGATATCGGAGATGTCTGGAAACTCGAAAACGATTCTCATCGTCCAATCTCCCGTCGCAGCCCGCAGCGATCGAGCAACCCGTACATCCCCTGCCTGGTGACGCCCGCGATCTCAGCCGCCCGCCGCACCGATCCCTCCGCCATGACCAGGACGAGCAGCAGGTACTGTTGCTCCCACTGCCGACGAGCCACGTCGAGCGGCTTGACGACGCGGATGCCGTCGATGGCGGTCATTGGCTCTCCTCAATTCGAATCGACCCCATGTCGACCGTCGGCGGATTGACGCACTTGAAGCCGAGCGCGCGCTCTTTGGGGCCGGTACAGGCCGCGCAGTCGGGCACGTGGTACGTGTACATCCCGAACTCGCTCGCCACGTGCGCAGCGTGCCCAGGGTCGAGGATGCAGGGCTTGCCGGTTGTCGTGTGGCAGGGGACGACCACCGGCAAGCCCGTCAGCTCCTCGGCGGACTCCACATCTGCCGTGCAGCTGCTCGGCGGCAGAGGCGGCTGTGTGGGCTCGGCCAAGCAGCCGAGGAGCAGGAGTGCTGGAGCGAGGCGGATCATCGAACCATCGCCGCTCGGCGGCACACCGGCTGCTGCGCGCTGTCGACGCACCTGTAGATACCGTTCGCCTTCGGATCGTCGGTGATGACTTCGACCCAGACCGCGGGCGTGTCGACTGCCTGTGAAGGCTGGAGCGCGTGCGACTGTTTGACGATGGGCGCGCAAGCAGAGGCGAAGACGAAAAGTAATGAAAGTAGTTTCATTTTATGATTTCCTTTTCTTGAACGGCTTCATCGTCACGAAGTCCACATCTGCCGCAAGTCGTCCCGTCGCTGTAGCCCTACTATTCAGCTTCCTTTGCCGCTCGCGCTCCGTGATGGCCTCCTGAACAGTCCACCAGCCGTTGCCACACTTCGTGCACCGACTATCAACCCAGTTGGTCTTGATTTCGCAGAATCGACAATACTCGAAGCTGAGTCGCGCCATCACCGCACCTCGACTGGCCCGCGACCCCTCAACCTGGCCTCGGTCTCCCCACAGCGCGACGTACAGAAGACCGGCCCAAGCTGCCGCCCCATGACCGCGAGCGCGTACAGCGCGCAGAACTCGACGATCGGGTACTTGCACCACCAGCACCACTGCTCTACGCGAGAGACACCCTTCTCGAGCAGCAGCGGCGGGACTCGCTTGCGGTGACGCATCACCAGCCCTCATCCGGTCGCCGCTTCGTTGAAATTGTGGCCGGCGTGGGCTCCGGCATGGCCACGTGCTTACTGTCGACGTTGAGCACCGGCGCGAGTAGCTCCTCGACCACCTCGCTCATCGACAGCTGCTTCGCGTCGGCGTAGATGCGCAGCCGGTCGTAGGTCTCGCCGCGCACCGAGATGGACCGTCGCGTTTGTTTGAGAGCCATTAGCGACGGCTCCTTGCCTGTGAGAAGCGAGGCTCGGCCAGCCCCGTGCCGTAGATCCAGTGATGGCCTCGATACGTTCGATAGCCATAGCTGCCGACCTCGACGCCGTTGACAAAAATGTCCCTCCCGATGTCCGTCGTCACGATCCGGACACGGTCTGTATCGCTCATCTTCGACGCGAAAAAGTGGAGGGCGGTCTGCAACAGGATGTTCACCAAGGCATCGGCATCAGTTTGGCCCGCCGCCGTGTCATCGATCACGTGGATCAGCTCGACCTTGAAGAAGTCCTTGAAGTGCAGCTCGTCGACCTCGTCGTCCCGAAAGCAAGGCGACGCAGTGACGTAGCGCCCTTGTTCGAGCTTGCCGTCGAGCATGAGCTGCAGAAACGACTGCTCGGCAGAGCCGACGAGCGCTCCGCCACTTACACCACCGTGACGGCCACCGATATAGAAAGGCTGCTTGCCGACGGGGATGGTCGCGTCGATGGCTTCGTTGAACACCATCCACGGCACCTCGACGTACTTGAACTTGAACCGCTTGTAGAACTCGATCGCGTCCCCGATCAGCGACCAGTCGATCTCCGCTCTCATTTGCGACTCCCATCCTCGAACGCTCGCTTGGTCGCGTCCGCCATCTTCTTCAGGTCGTTCATGCTGAGCCCGTGCTTGTGGGCGAGCGCCTCCAGCGCCCCGTACAAGTCCGCCAGCTCACACGTGGCCAAGATCTCGATGTCCTGCTCGACTGCGTCGTCGTACTCGGCCAGCTCCTCGGCAATCTTCGACGAATGCCCGAGCACGCCCTTCTTGATCTTGCGTATGTGGTAGCCCGCCATTTGCTTCCTCCTACGTGCACATCGAACAGTGTTCGGTCCCGACGTACGCTTGTCGTCGACCACAACGCAGGCACTTACCGTTGGTCCGACGCTCGGCTAGCTTCGCCTGGTGCCTGGCTTCGATACGCGCCTTCCGGTTCTCGTACTTGCGCTTGCAGCTAGCACACAGCGTCGACGCTACCACTCTCGGTGTGGCGCCACATTGCGTGCACTCGTAGATCCTGGGTGCGCGAACCTTGCGACTTCGACGCTGAAAGAAAATCCTCAGCTTCTCCAGCGCTCGATTTTGAATCTGCCTCGCTCGCTCACGCGAGACCTCCAAAGTCGAGCCCATGCTGGCGAGAGTGGCCGGCGGGTCGCTCAGGTGGCACTCTTCGATAATCAGCCGCTCACGTGCATCGAGAATGCTGAGCGCGGCATGCAAACGCTTCTGATACGTCTCGTCGTCGAAGTGCTCGGCCAAGTCATCTTCCGACGGCGCGCGCATATCAGTCAGCTCAAGCTGCTTGCGTCCCTCAATTCGCTCGTCAATGCTGACGTTGCCGCGTGCAAGCATCGTGGCAACACGCTCGACCGAATCGATGCCGACCCCGAGGTGCTCGGCGAGCTTCTCTCGGCTCGGGTCACCACCGAGGGCTTTCTTCGCTTTGTTGATGCGCGAAAGCACCAATCGGTCCTCGCGCGTGGTGATGACCCGCACCGGCGTCTTGGAGTCGCGCATGTAGACGCCGATCTTCGCTCGCACCCACCACGCCGCGTAGGAACCGAACGGGCCACGATTAGGATCGTAACGAAGCGCCGCCTCGCACATGCCGATGTAGCCGACCGAACGTAGCTCCTCCTGATCTTCGAACGGGAACTTCGACGCCCACCAGGACACCAGGCGCATATTCTCGGCCACGAGCTTCTGCTGCCACGGCTCCAGCGCCTTGGGTAGCTCCTCAGAATCGTCGAGCGCCTTGTCCACAGAGCTGTCCCCCTACTTGAGGGCGGTCGGCAGGCGTTGAACCTGCACCGAGCGTTCACCGTCCGAGGTGATTGGAGGATCGCCACGGAACGCTCGGGAACCTTCCTTCGACCGCCGTGAAACCTTACCGCCGGAACATCGACCGGATCTCCGACCAGAAGAACCCGACCATGAACGCGATCATGCCTCGTCTCCCTTCTCCCCCTTCTTCTTCTTGCTGATCGCCTGCTCGAACAGCTGAGCGACCTCGGGCCACTGGTTGAGCGCGTCCTCGTCACCATCCAGGCGAGCGATGGCCGCTGCAACTGCCTTGGCGACGATCTGCCCATCGAACGTGAACGCCCCGGTGGCGCCGTTGGAGAGCGCTTCGCGCGCCCGCTCGCGCGCCTTGGCCGGCACCGCCCGCGACTTCGGCTTGATCTCGCCCTTGGTCGTCGCCGCTTTGGACCCGGCCGCACCCTTGGTCACGCCCGCCTTGACCATCTTTTCGAGTTGCTTGACCTGCTCCTCGCGCGGGAGCTTCGAGAGCTGCCCGGCCACGGTCGCCGACAAGCCACCCTCGACAGCGCGCTGGACCGCCGGGGCGCAGTCGAGCAGCGCCAGCAAGTTGCGCACGTTCTGCTTCGTGCAACCGAACGTGACAGCGATCGATTCGTGATCGCGGCCGAGTTCCTCCAACCGCTGCATCTTCTGGGCGCGCTCCAACGGTGAATCACCGGCACGAAGCTCGTTGGCCGAAACCGAAATTTCGAACAGCTTCGCTTCGCGATCTTTCACCGGCCCATTACGCCACACACAAGGACACAAGATGGGCTCGAGACCTTTCTGCTTGCGCCGCTTGTTGGCTTCGATGGTCGCCGCTCTGCGCTGGTGTCCGTCCTTCACGTACGGAACTTGACCGTCACGAAAGATGACCAGTGGCAAGATGATGCCGTCGCGCATGATCGACTGAATCATGCTCTCGGACGGCTTGCGCTCGACACGAGGGTCGTACAGCGGGTGCTTCGGGTCGGTGATGACCTTGAGCGTCTCGGGCAAGAACGAAAGCGTGTCGCCACGGCCGACGGCGCCGTACTTGTGCTTGACTCCCATTTGATTGTCCTCTTTGACAGGTCTGAATTCGTTAAACAGTAAAACAGATTCAGACGGGACTTTGCAAGTATTTTTTTACTTGCGACGGCGGGGACGACGGCGAGCGATCCAGAACTGTCGAGAAAGCGGACCTTTTTCGCCTTCTCGAATGTGACCGACGAGGATCTTGCACCCGTAGTCTTTCAGCGCTTGAAGTCGGTTGTAGGCCGTCGCCTTGGTGCAGCCGACCCGAGCAGCGATCTCAAACGCCGTCAGCTTCCGGCCGACGAGCAGGTTTCGCAGCTCGACCAGCCGCTTGTCGTCCATCTTCATCTTCGTCATCGCCATCTATTTCGTGCTCCTTCGCTTCACGTTGGACTGCTTTTGGATCGGCGGCCGATCCACCCAGCTCGTCGACCTTCCCGTTTGTCGATCACGCTCGAGCATCTCCTGCTCGCGCGTCTTGATTTCGTTCGGCGCCGGCTCGTACTCCGCAAGCTCCTTCTGGACGCCGAGCTTGCCACGACCGTCCCAGCGCACATCGTTGACCCGGCCGACGTTGATGCTCGGGTGGACGCGGCAATCATCGCAGTCGCTTTGCATGGCCGCTTCGACGAACGTGTCTTCGGGCGTCCCCCGCCCGCAGACCGACCACGTACCGGGAACGTCGGTTCTCTTGATGTGCTTCACTTGGTTGCCTCCCCTTCTTGCTTCTCGTCGGTGATGCCGAGGAACCGACGCCCGATGTACTGCGCGACGAGGTCGGTCGGCGACGAGCAGCGCGTGACGCCCTTGATGCCCTGCACTGCGCCCGAGGGCTCGAACTTGGTGAAGCGATGCTTGCTGAACAGCGCGACCGGGTCGGCGCCCCGTTGCAGCTCGCGCGAGACCGACTGCGCCCACTCGTCGAGGAGCGCCGTCTCTTCTCCGGGCTTGCCGACCTTGATGAAGACCTCGCCGAGCTTGCCGGCCATCGGGTGCGGCGTGCCATTCTCGCGCGTTTGCGGGTACACAGAGGCGGTGATGTAGCCCTTCATCTCGCGCACACCGTCGAGCGGCGCACCGTTTTCGTCGAACCGACGGGCGATCAGTGTGAACTTCTGAGTCACGCCGATACGCTCCGCCGGCAGTTTCTCTCGCATGTGTTCGGCCTCCTGCTTCTTTTTAGCTCTAAGTTGCTTGTTGTAGTTAGCGTGCTTAACCCTGCACGCGTCACAGCGCGCATTGTCGTGTTGCTTCGGTTGCTTGCAATCACGACACTGACCGTTCTTGACGGCGACTGCGCGCTCGCGCCGACGCCGTTCTGCGTGCGGAATTCCGATCGCATTCTCTTTATGCCACGCCCGAAAAGCGACGCGACGTTGCGCGCGTAACTTCACCAGAAGGTCAGGTGGCAGTGCTTCGTCCTCGGCAAGCCACTCCGTGCGTACAAAAGACTGCCAGGTTGCTAAACTACCTACGTGATAGCGACCGGAAAACAACACTTCATCGAGATCGACGGCTCCGAGAGCGTCGAACTCCTCAGTGATCTCGGCGTCCAGCCGCTCCCACAGATAGCCACGGTCGCTCATGTTACTCCGTCTGATAGACCCTCTTGGGGTTGGGGCTCCACGTACCGCTGCGAGGCCCACCAGGATGCCAACGCTGGAGGAAGCACAGGTTGGTGGTGCTCGCCGTGAACACCCACGGCGCCATGACGGTGGGCGACACGCTCTCCGCCGTCTGCAGCACCTGCCACGGCACATCCAGCCATGGACAGGCAAAGCGTACGATGACGCTGTCGAGCCGGAACGCTCCGACCAAGAGAGAGAGCCCACCTGCTCGGGCAACTGCGTCGAGATGCTCGGCCTGCTTCTTCTCGACCATGTTGCGCGGCATGCGGTTGCCCTTGATCGACTTGCACTCGGCAGCGTAGGAACGGCCGCCCTCGAGCGTACCGAAGAAGTCAGCCACACCGGCGGACGTCCTCATCGTCTGCCCTCTGACGATGCTCGTGTGTGGCTCCGAGTGCTCGAAGTGAGCAAGGATGCCGAGACGGACTGCAACCTCGTGCTGGGTGATAGTCCAGCCCTCGTGCAGGTCTCCGGTGAACTGTGCTTCGCGGGCGCTGTGGCGACGACTCATTTGATTTCCTCAAAATCCCCACGACAACCGCAGGCACAACCAGTCAGTATTTTCCTCTTCAAGAGCGAGGCTAATTTGGCCTGCACAACCTTGGCAGGATACTCGGTCATCTCCTCCTGAATATCCCACAACGACGACCAATCAGCGACACCATGGCGACCACGAGCAGCTCTGACGGCTCTCAAGCATCGCTCATCTGTGATGTGTTTGGCCTGTACCTTCTTTTCCATGTTTCTTTACTGTTTAATCTATCTCAACCATGTTGCGCAAGGCTAGTCTATTTTCCGGCTCGTCGAGACATCGAGCGTAACCGCCGCAGGTGCAGAAGATCCACAGCCCGCCGGCATCGTGCTCGCCCCACGCTCGGACCGAGCAGAGCGCGTGTTCCTCGCCGAGGAGTGTCGTCAGAAGCTCGCGCGCGGTGAACGGCGAGATGACGTGCGGCAATTTGTCTGGAAGTGTTGCCATTTGCTTCCCTATTCGATCTTGCCGTCGCCTTCGATTCCGAACACGCTCGAGACCATCTCGACGACCGGCTTCGTGTTCTGAACGACGTTGATTTTGCTGTCGGTGTTATTCGTGGGCATGTCGATCTTCTCGAACACGCGCTCGTAGAAGCTCTTGAACGGGCTCCACTTCAAGAACTCTTCGCGCGTGAGCCACGTGACCGGGCAGCCGAGTTCGGTCTCTTGAGGCTCTCCGAGAAGGAACTGGCTCGGCACGTGGAAGATGGACACCGTCGAGCCGCGCGACCCTTCGACCTTGATCCCATGCTCGCCTTCGAACACCGGCTCGTGTGGAGCCATGTTTGAGACGAAGCACCCGGTCTCTTCACGCAGCTCGCGCATCGCTGCCGCCAAGACACTGTTGTCCGTCTCCTCGACCTTGCCACCCGGGAACGACCAGCCGCCATAGCGCTTGTTCCAGACGCAGAGATAGCACCCGTCGTCGCGAGTGACCATGCAGACGGCAGCGCGGGTCTTCGGCGCCGACTCGGCCTTCGGATCGGTGTGCGGGCAGACCAGCACGCCATCACCACAGTCGTTGCAGCTCATTTACTTGGCCTCCCTCACGCGCTTAGATTCACGATCGAGCCACTGCTTGGGCAACATCTGCTCGGGCGTCCACGCCGCCTTCAAGTCAGCGAGGGATTTCGACGATTGGTAC
>Ga0105248_10003964_pt1 | contig 16374 bp, 12 predicted proteins | sample KBSS34metaG_FD_81524 | JGI IMG/M metagenome (GOLD analysis project Ga0105248, IMG submission 81524) | Switchgrass rhizosphere microbial communities from Kellogg Biological Station, Michigan, USA - KBS S3-4 metaG | ecosystem: Host-associated > Plants > Roots > Rhizosphere > Soil | place... | reverse complement strand
GATCGTAGACCTGAGGAGCGAAAGAACGGCCATAGACCTGTACTGGACTGCCGGGTGTTGCCTGGTTCGGCTGCATGGGAACCAGCGACTGGATATCGGCCAACCCAATCGCACGCGTCGAAAGTATGTTTTGGTAGATGCTATTGTTGATGTTATTTCCCAGCGTCCCGGTTGTCGTCGCTCCTGGCGCATTCGCAATGATGCCCTCGACGCCGCCAATGCCAGCGGTACGGTTCTGTCCCGCCGCGCCAAATGTCTGTTGATAGCCTCCCCGTATGGTCGTTTTCCCTTCGCCGAACCAGGGAAGCTGGTAGGCGAATCCAACAGCCGGCCCAATGTTGTTGAAGTTCTCCGGCATCGCCGGGGTATTGGGATTCGGGGTACCGGGTCCTACAAAGTTAATGACGGACAGCGAGTTCGGGTCGCAGGTCGACGCAGGGAGCAACGCATTCTGCTTGACGCCGGTGTCACAGCTCAACGGATTGATCGTTGTGGATCCATAGCCCGACAGGTACAGGTTGCCCGGATGATAGAGGATGCTGAACGGATCGTCGTTGAATTTATCGAGCGTGGTTTGGGCCGAGCGAGTGGCCCCAAACGCGCCCCAGCCGTAGCCCGGCATCGAGGTGGTAAAGCCTCCATCGATATAGGGCGAAGAATAATACTCCCAACGCACGCCGAGGTTTAACGTGAGTCGCCGCGAGACCTTAAAATCGTCCTTCACGAAGACGGCCCACTCCTGATTAATCTGCTTGCGCTGACGTAACCCCACGGTCGAAATGTCATCCCAGTAGTTGTCGGTCTGGTTTTTGACGCTGGTAATCCAGTAATTCTGAGTGACGCTGGCGACAGACCCATTCAGGTAGTACATCAAGTTCGACACGTTCGTGCGAGCTGCGGTGCCACCGGCCGGCGCCGCATTGAGCAATCCCGGCAGATAGCCGATGGGGTCTGTCGGCGTGTTGAAATTCGCCGTGACGCCGAAGGGGCTGGGCGTGAGGGTCGCCGAAGCATTGCCGAACGTCACTATCGGATACGGATTGCTGGAGCCATTTCCGGTCGTGCGGGGCAACCGCCAGTCGACGCCGAATTTGAATGCATGTTTTCCTTTGCTCCAGCTCAGCGTGTCTGCCAGGTCGAAGAGGGGGTTGATGCCGTTGACGATGGTGGACGTTGTATTGATATAGCCGGACCCGGAGCTGATGTTCCCAATCCCGCTATTCACCAGGGCGAGGTATCTGTAACTGGGATTCTGAATGCTATTCGCGGCTGGCAACATAAATTCCCGCGCCGCACTGGCAATTTCTGCGTTGGGGCTGTCCCAGGGCGCGTACGTGTAGTTCTTGGTGGTGTTCAATCCGAACCGCGCTTCATTCACCATCTGTGGAGATAGAGTCGATGTCTGATTGACTGTCAATACATGCGGCCGCCGAATCGTTCCGCCGCAGAGGCTGCCCGGGTAATTGCCGCAATTGTCTGCGCTGTCATCCCGCTGATAGGTGTAATTGACAGCAACCTTATGGTTCGAGGTGAAGTTGTGATCAATCTTGATATTGATTTGTTTGCGATTCACAAACGCGTCGCTGCCGGTATTCGCGGGACCTGCAATGATGGAATTATTGAAGCTGCCGGATCTTCCCCGCACCCAGCGCAGTTGCGCACTATTTAAACCATCGAGAGCGCCAAAATAATTGGCCCTGGGCGTTGCCTTCAGAAACTTCTGAAGCAACCCGCTGGAATCGACCGACGGTCGAAAGGCATCCCACGAGGGACGCCCCGTCGGCGAACTGATGGTGCCGCCCGGACAATCGTCTGGTGTGAACGGAACCATGTTGCCGTTTGCGTCGAGACGTTGCGTGCCGAACACGCTGAAGCAGATCAGGCTTCCGGAGTATGGGACGAACCCCGGTTTTGTCGGATCCGTTGTCAATGACGTCGGGTCCGCGGGGGGGCGAACCGGATTGCCGCTCTGATCCACGGCGATGATGCTCGCGGTGGTTGCCGTCAACGGGAAGATCGGCGCCGAAAGCGTCGCTCCGGGATTCCACCCCAGTGGATTGTATCCCTGCCAATACCGGAAAATGCCCTGGCGTGCCGTATCGGTCAGGACGGTCGTGGTGACCGTGTCCCGCGTGTTGCGGATGTTCTGGTCCCACAAGACATAGAAGAAGGTCTTGTTGCGACCGTCGTACACGCTCGGAATACGGATCGGACCGCCATAGGCGATCGTGTACTCATGGAGGTTGCTCCAGTTCATTGGAGTGCTGTTGTGCACGACACCACTGATCGGATCGGTAAACGAGGTGTGATTGTTGGTCCACGAATTCGCATCGAGCGCGCTGTTGCGTATGTTCCATGTCGCCGAGCCCGTGTACTTGTTGGTGCCGGACCGCGTGCTGATCTGAATCTGTGCGTTTCCGCGTCCAATTTCGGCGTCCACCGGCGAAACAATCATGCGGATTTCGCCAACCAGGTCCGGATTAATGGTTGTCAACGACAACATCTTCGTACCAAAAAATTCGGCGTAGTTGCGCGTGTCGACCGTGGACATACCATCGCGCGTCATATTGACCGAATTCATGCCCAGGCCATTGACGGTATCGAACTGATCGCCCGCCGGACTCAGCCGCATGCCGGGCAGGGTGAACAGCAGGTCGAGCACATTGTTGCCGACGATCGGCAGATTCTGAATCTTGTCCTGCGTCAACACATCGCCGACCGATGCCGATGACTCCCGCAAAACCGATTCGCTTTTCGCCGTGACGTCCACCGACTGCCCGGCAGTGCCCACTTCAAGCGTGACGTTCAGACGAATCTGAGCGGCATACGTCACTTCCACGTTTCTCTGTATGAACTTCTTGAAGCCTGACAGTTCTGCGGAAATTTCGTAGGTTCCTGGCTGGAGAACGGGAAAACTGTATGCTCCCGATTCATTGGTGAGCTGGACCGTCGTGACTCCGGTAGCGGCGTTCTTCGCAGTTATCGTCACGCCGGGAATCAATGCCTTGCTGGTGTCCTGTGCAATCCCGCCCAGTTGTGCACTGCCACCTTGCGCAAATGCATTTCCCGCCAATTCGAGCAGCAGCATCGACACCGCGACTACCATCAAATACCGTTTACCGTTCATATTTTCCTCCAGATCTCAAAGCTGTGATCACCTGGGAACCTTCAGGCACGAAGTCGCCATTTATCGCGCAGCGAAACTCCGCTACGGCAAAAGTCTGCGTCGACGTCCATCCTGGACTAAACGTCGAGACTGCTTCCCGCACCCCAGTAAATCTGTTGATCCGTTGGAAAAGTTACGCGGCATGTAACCACTGCAATTTTCCGCGGTCAAGAGGAAAAGCTACTCGCAGGCCTCAAGGCTTGCCGCTGGAATGGCTCACCGGCAGCTCCGAAAAAGAAATGAAGGATGGAATTCTAAAACTCGGCTGCGGATTCAGCACCAGTGCCTTCAGATTTCGGCTCAATGGATCGGCAAGATTGGAGATTCTATTTCAATCAACACGGCTTCAGGATCCGCCCCCCATCGTAACGGCAAAACGACGCTACCCAGGCCGCGCGACACCACAAGCAATGACGAGCGGTAACCGTACAATCCTTCGTCCAGGCAAAAGCGGCTGTGACGTATGATTGCCGGGCCATTCGGCAGACGAATTTGACCCCCATGGGTATGCCCCGAAAGCGTTACTGGAATGCCGCGAGCTTCGGCTTCGTAAAAATGATCCGGATTGTGCGCCATCAGCAGGTCTGGCCGTCCGTGGCGGGATAGGACTCCGTTCCAGTTGGGTTTGCCCATGATGCGATCATCGATGCCCCCGAGCACGAATGTTTTGCCATTGTGATTCAAGGCGATGCTTTCGTTCTTGAGCGTTTGAATACCCACGGCCGCGAGATTGGCTCGAAGTTCGTCGGGGTTGCCCCCGTAGTAATCGTGATTGCCGAAACAAAACCACGCACCGAGCGGCGCCCGAGCCAGGGGCTTCAGTTCATCAAGAATGTCAATCGCTTCATCGGTGTGTCCGGAAACCAGGTCGCCGCAAATAACGACTAAATCGGGCTTCGTTCGCATTAATCCAAGGACGATTCGCAACAAAGTCTCCGACGTCAGGAAAATTCCGGCGTGAATATCGGTGATCAAAAGCACACGTAACGGCTGCAGGCCGGTAGGCCAGCCTGAAGGGGCGAGTTTGGTTTCGGCAAGAGCAAAGCGGCGCTCAAGCAGGCAGCTATACGGATTCCAAACATGACCGAGCACGGGATAGACGAAGCGCGTCACGACGATATCCATGAAACGCTCGCAGCGTTTGATCAACCCGCGATTGGGATTCATCCATCGCCGTTCTTTGCCGGTCATCATGCGCAATTTCTTGAGCTGACGTCTTCGAACCAGGGTGAGGCGTTCTTCGCGGCTGAGAGTCGTAGTGCTCATGGTCAACAGGATGGCCATACTAACTCAGGGACGCGCAAATCGATTGGAGAATGGCAGGTCTTCGCGCGGCGTTCCAAATCCTTGCGCGGGTTTTCTGACGAGAACTTCAGGAATTCAGATATTCAGGACACGTGGCGAATGCGATAAACTCCGACGTCGAATCCTGACGAGTTCGCGGGTGGATTGAGGATGAAGATTCTATACTGCACGGTTCTGCTGACAATCGCTTTGGCTGCTTCAGCCCAGTCTTTGGTGCCCGACGTTCGAGTCACGGGTGAGTACGTTGCGACAAGTGCAGATACGCCGGAAGTTGCGAAGCAGATGGCGATGGTTGTGGCCGATCGCAAGGCTACAGAAGAGGCAGCGGGGAAGATCGGGAACTTGCCGGAAGTGAAGTCCCTTCAGTTGAACGCCGCGCAGGTCCACGCGTATGCAATTGGCAGCCTCGAGCCGTCCGAGGCAGTTCGGAGCTCCGCACCATCCCGTCCGAACGTCTATCTCGCCGATGCCGTAATCACAATAAACGATGCAGCAGTCCGCCGCTTTACCGTTCTGCGAAAGGATCGGGACGCCACGGCGGAGTTGATCCGGATCAGCAAAGAAATTGAGTCGCTGCATCACCAGCTGGAAACACTGTCCGCTGAACGTCAGAAAACGCTGACCTTGCTCCGTATTCGGATTCTGACGACTCATGTCACCGCCGCACTTGCCAGGACCGACGAAGGTCCAAATTCGAGACGCATCTCGACAAAGGAAGGCCGCGAACGGGGAAAGGCTTTTGCGGAGCAGGCGATCGCCCTGGATTCGAATTCTCCAGACGCGCACGATGCGATGGGCGACGTTCTGATGGAACTCGAAAGATACGATTTGGCAGACGCCGAGTTCAGAAAGGCATTATTGGTAACGAAGGATTCCTGGCGGGGACACGCGAAACTTGCAAACGCACTGCGACTGGAAGGGAAGCTTCCGGAAGCGATTGCGGAATTTCATGAAGCCCTTCGTATCGACCCGACCATTGCTCAGGTTCACGCCGATCTGGGTTTAACTCTGAACTCGCAGCGGCAGGCCACGGAAGCCATTGCCGAGTATCGAGAAGCCATTCGTCTTGATCCGGATTCCATCGATGGACATAACGGCCTCGCTATTGTTCTCGCCAGCCAGCGAAGAATTCCCGCAGCGGTGGAGGAATTCAAGCAGATCATCCGAATTGATCCGGAACTCGTCGTCGGTCACTACAACGCTGCAGTCGCCCTTGCCGACATGGAAATGGATGCGGAGTCGGCCGCGGAACTGCGCGAAGTTGTTCGAATCAATCCCGACCATTACAACGCCCACTACAATCTCGGGGAGTTGTTACGACTCGAGGGCAAATATGACGATGCGGCCAGGCAATTCCGGGAATACCTGCGCCTGGCTCCCGACAACACACCCGCAGCCCAGCGAAACCGGCAGCGCGCCGCCCAGCTCGTTCGCGATTACGAAGGGCCGCAATAGGCGAATCGCTATCCGTTCGGGCGAGGGATCGCAGATGACATTCCACATCGTATCGCTCTAATTTTTTATTTCGCATTCCCCGTAATACTGCTCCGGACTGGATGTCGCACCCTCCAGAGGAGTCGTGAAGTACTCGTGACGCGAATGCACGGCCTTAAACTTTCCACCGCTGCTTTCCTTGTCAAAAACCGTCGTCGTATATAGTGGTCCGCTGCGGAACGATTGCATCAGATGCAGGTACCCGGTCACCGAACGGACGACAACCTCGCTCTCCATTGTTCCATTCCTCAGCTTCGCAGTTCCATCGTCCGTGTTGATGGATTCGAAAACGAGAACGAGAGACGACGTCTTCAGCCCGGCATCGGGTTGTCCATCCCGTTTCCATGTACCGGTGGCATTTAAAGGAAACGTACAGCGCAAACTCTTTGCAGTGGCAAACCTGCTGGGAGGGCCCGCCTGCGGAGCAGTTTGCTGTCCGGCACTAAACGCGAACACTTCGGCAAGCAGAACACCTATCGCGCCAATCATGATCGTTCTTCTGAAATGAATATGCATCGCCGCTCCTTGCACCGGGTTTCGACTTCCGTGAATACTATCAACTACTGAAACGCGTTGTTCATCATACAAGAATGGTGTCGAAGTGTCGGGGGCTCTCGAAGTGTCAGGACTGGTGGAAGCCTGAAGCTTGAACTACAATTCGTCAAATCAAAGGAGGCAAGGTGGCACTCGATCTCAATGTAAACGGAACGCGACAAACCGTCGATGCCGATCCGCAGGCGCCGCTGCTGTGGGTCATCCGCGATCACCTCGGCCTGACGGGTACAAAGTTCAGCTGCGGCATCGGGCAGTGCGGCGCGTGCACGATACACGTGGATGGACAGCCGGTTCGATCGTGCAGTGTTCCCGCGGAGACGGCAGCGGGGAAGAGAATTACCACGATCGAAGGAATCTCCTCGGATGGCAACCATCCAATCCAGTTCGCATGGAAGGAATTCGATACGCCCCAATGCGGATACTGCCAGTCGGGGATGATCATGAGCGCGCTCGCCCTGCTGCAGCGTCGACCTGATCCTTCAGATGCCGATATCAACTCGTCTGTGACGAATGCGTGCCGCTGCGGCACATACCATCGCATCCGTCAGGCGATCCATCTGGCAGCAGACCTGATGAAGAACGGGAGGGGATAATGAGCGACAACCATACCTCCGATCTCAATCGTCGCGAGTTTCTTGCGATGGCTGCGGCAGCACAGGGAGCGTTGATCCTGGGATTCTGGATTCCGGAGCGAGCGAACGCACAGAATGCGACGCCCGAGATCAACGCCTGGATCGTCATCTCGCCGGACGACACGGTAACGATTCGGATCGCGCAAACCGAACTCGGTCAAGGGGTGTGGACTTCAAATGCCATGATGGTTTGCGAAGAATTGCAGTGTGACTGGAGCAAGGTCCGGCCGCAATACGCATCCGTAAACCGCGACGCGCGTGAGAAAGCGCCCGAATGGACACTGAACGTCATGGGCAACGGCGCCACCGATCCGAAGGGCGGCGGCGAACCCGGCTTTGGAAGTCGCGACCGCACCGGCGTTTCCGGTATTCCCGACAGTCTTTATCGGCGCATGCGCACGAACGCGGCCTCGTCGGTCAAAGATGGACGCTATTACCTGCAGCTTGCCGGAGCAGAAGCCAGGGAACGATTGCTACTTGCCGCGGCGAATCTCTGGAGCGTGCCGGTCGCCGAACTGAGTGCGAAAGACGGCATCATCACGCATGCCGGGAGCGGCCGCACCACGACGTATGGGAAGATCGCCGAGCGCGCCGCGCAGACGCCGCATCCAAATCCGGAAAAAATCACAATCAAGTCTCCCGACCAGTGGACGCTGATGGGGACCGAGCGAAAGAATCTCGACGTGCCGGACAAGGTCGCCGGCAGGATTGTTTATGGAATCGACGTTCGCCTGCCCGGTATGAAATGGGCCGCCGTGAAGGCTTGTCCCGTTTACGGAGGTAACGTCAGGAGCTACAACTTCGACGCGATTCGGCAAATGCCGGGCGTCCGTTCCGCCGTGCAGTTTCCGATTCCGGATCCGGCGTTGACCCGCGGCCGGATCTTCAGCGGCGGGGTCGCTGTTGTTGCCGATCACTGGTATCAGGCGCGGTCGGCGCTGGATCGCATGCCGATCGAGTGGGAAATCCCTCCGAAGAATGCGGCATTCAACACGGCCAACATGCGCGACGCGCTGCTTGCCTCGCTGGATCAGCCCGGCAAAGTACGTGTCAACGAGGGCAACGTGGATGATGCTTTCGCTCGCGGCGCGAAGATCGTCGAAGCGACCTACACGACGCCCTATTTGCCTCGCGCGCGAATGGAACCGGGCAACGCCACCGTGCTCGTCACCGACAATCGCGTCGACGTCTGGATGGGCGATCAGAGCCCGCAGGAAGTTCGCTTCAGCGCATCAAAGATCACGGGGATCTCCGAGGAAAACGTTTACGTGAATCTTTGCCATCTTGGAGGAGGTTTTGGCCGCAACGGCAACGGACCTCAGGCGGAGCAGGCCATCATGATCGCGAATGCGCACCGCGGTACGCCGATCCATCTGCTCTGGACGCGCGAAGAGGATTTCATTGGAACCACGTATCGCGCGATGGGGATGGCACGACTCAAAGCCGCTCTCGATACTGACGGCTGGCCGATCGCGCTCGAAGTGCGCACGGCCATGCAGGAAGACGGCTTCGGCCCCGAGTCTTCGTTCGACGTTGCTTCCCGGTATCACGCGCCGAATTATCGCTTCTCCAATCACACGACGAAGTTTCACGTCCCCGTCGGTACGCGCCGCGGCATCGGACAAGCCGCACACGAGTTCTATCGCGAAAGTTTCATCAACGAACTCGCTCATGCGGCAGGCAAGGATCCCTATCGCTATCGGCGCGAGCTTATCGCCCGTACCAATTTGCCCTATAAGGAAGACATGATCAAAGCGCTCGACATTGCCGCGGAGATGGCGGGCTGGGGAAAGCCCCTGCCGAAGGGAACAGCGCAATGCATCGCTCTCGAGGAGAGGGGAGCCGAAACAAATCGCATGGCAACCATCAGCGCCATGGTGCACACGGTTTCGGTTAGCCGCGAGGGTAAGGTAAAGCTGGAGCGCGTCGATATCGCACTGGAAACGGGTTTCAGCCTGGTCAATCCCCTATCGGTGAAGAAGCAGCTCGAAGGTCAGATCATCTGGTTCTATAACGATGCGATGCACCAGGCGAACACGATCAAAGACGGCCACATCGTCGAGAATAATTTCAACGCGTTTAAACTTTCGCGCATCGACGAAGAGCCGCCCGAAATCAATATTCGTTTCTTCAAGACCGAACACTGGCTGCTCGGCATGGGCCACGATCGCGCCACTTCCATACAATCCGCGATCGCTGACGCGATTTTCCAGATCACCGGCAGGCGATTCCGGGATCTGCCCCTGGGTGGAAACGACTTGAGCTGGGCGTAGTGACGTTGTCATGAAGTAACACTGGTGCACTTGAGCCAGTTCAATTGCTCGTGTCGCGGGTCTAAGCGGTTTCATTACGCGAGATGTCCTATATGCAGTCGCCCATTCAGACAGGCGTTGCGCGTTAGCTCCATGCCTGCCTAACTGGATTTCTTTCGAGCGACCTTCTTTCCAGAAGATACGGACTTTTTCGCGACGACCTTCTTTGCAGGCTTCGATTGCATGGTTGCTTTCGCGCGACTCGCGGTCTTTTTTACCGATCGTTGCGAGCGAGTCTTCGGCGCGGCTGGGGCAGCACTGCGATGAGTGGCGGCGCTAAGCACCGACGCGACCCTGCCCGCTGCTTTTCCAATCGTCTTCGCGGCTGCAACCAATGCGTTTTCGCCTTGTGAGGGCGTTATGTGTTTTCCGGTCATGGGAAGAATGATCTCCTTTCAAGGGCGATCTCGCCATTCGAGGTTGTCGCCGGAATAATCCAGAGCAGGTTCGGGGCCATGTTCCGACAAAGTGCGGAATCAATTGGAAATAATTCGGATTTGGGGAGTCGTGCTCGAGGTCATTGCGAGGGAAGGGCATCGTCCAGTTTCTGAGCCAGCTCGTCGATACGCGTTTCTTTCAGAAGCTCCTCGAGTTCGCTCCGAGTCGCGCCATCGATCTTCAGCTGTCCCGATATTTCCTTCAGCATCCGCAGGATCATTGTTGTCTCACGTTCCGCCAGAATGTTTATTTCAAGGTCGAGTCGCGCTCTTCGATCCGCTTCCAGGGACATTCGATTCTGACTGACAAGTACAAACAGAGTGAGGAAGATGGCCTCGAGCGAGACAATCATGGTGAGAAAACTGAAGGGAAAGGGGTCCAAGGCAGCGATACCCGGTATGGCATGAACGTTGATCAAAATCCAGAGAACGAACCATATCGCGTGAATCAGAATGGCGGAGGCACTGCCTGCGAAATTTGTAACTGCTGCGGCGAACAGGTCCAGGCGCGAACGTGCTTCGCGATTCCGTTTTTCCACTTCCACGATTTCCCGAATTCCACGAATCGTCGTTAACGGCTCGCGCAGATCGGGCTGGCCGTTTTGATTTTGCCCTTTCCTGTTGTCTTCCATTAATCGTTCCCTGATCGCTCGGGCAGAAGGCGAGCATGGACAATAAACCGCTCTGGAGCTGAACCCAGGAAAGAAAATGGATAGCAGGTAATCAGCGTCAACTCCGAGTGGCCGCTGGATTCAAGAACGCGGGTTTCGGAAGGGTGAACGATCTCGCTATTGGAAACGACGTATTCAAACGTGCCGGCCGTGGTGGAAAATTGAATCCTGTCGCCAACGGCAATGTTGCGGAGTTCTCGGAAGAACGTGTCCCGGTGAGCGGCAATGACGACGTTTCCGTTGGAGCCGGGAAGAGCGGTTCCCGGTACATGCCCGGCGGCAATATCCAACGCGTCGTCTTCAATTCCTTCCAGCACAACCACGGAAATCTTTCGTGTGGCGATATCCAGTCTCCCCACGATGTCGCCCTTTCGAAGGGAAGACCACGCTGGTGAAGTCGAGTCTGGAATGCTGTTCGCGAGTGCCGGCTGCGCTTTCAGTTTCGACATCAAATAAAGCTGATACGTTTTCGCGTATCCCAGCTGGCCGGCCACCCATAGTAGCGCCATGATGCCCGCGGCAAAAAGGGCTCGATAGATCATTCGGAGCAGGATCAAACGCCGGTTCACGTCGAATTCCTTCAGTTTTCGGGAAGGACATATCCTTCCCGAGTCGTGACGTTCAAAGGCTTCCCGCCGTTGCGGGTTGCGACAATTTTCACACTTCGAAAGGAGCCGCTCCCGATGTTGCTTTTCCTTGGAACATATCCAATCGTATATTGGCTCCGAATCTCGCCCGCGATATCCCGCCAGACCTCATCCAGATGCGAGAGACTCCGCGGAAAATAGGCGCGGCCGCCACTGGAATCGGCGATCTTGCGGAGAACCCGGGGATTTCGATCCGGATCGCTATCATCGTAAATGCCAATTGTATAAACCGTTGCCGAAGAGCGGCGCGAGATTTCCAGAAGATCATCGAGTTTTCTGTGGCTGGCGTTGTCGCCGCCATCGCTCAAAATCACCAATGCCTTCCGATCGCGAGTGCCGGTCTGGACATGATCCAGCGCGACCGCCGTTGCGTCGTAGAGGGCGGTTAGTCCGGCCGGCGTCATTTGCAACAGCGCGAATTGGAACTGGCCGAGATCACTGGTAAATCGCAGTTCTTCGGGAAGTCCCATATGAACTTTTTCGTTGAAAGTCACGATAAACAACTCATCGGCCGGATTGCTGGCCGCCACAAAAGCGAGCGCCGCCCGTTGAACATCGTTGCGCTTGGTTCGCATGCTCCCGCTGTTGTCCATCACCAGTCCAATGGTCGCTGGCACATCTTCGGCGCTGAACAGTTGGATGTCCTGCGCCTGTCCATTTTCAAGAACACGAAAGTCGGAAACCTTCAGTCCGCTGACATGCCGACCCTTACTGTCGGTAACAGACACGTTGAACAACGCGACACCCACGTTGACGGATATTGAAAAATCGCCACCGTTCCGGTCCTGTCGGACCGGAACGGGTGTCCCAAGAGCGGTAACCATCATGGAAAGAATAATCAGCGTTCGCACAGTCGTTTGATGGAAATCCCCGCTGCGAGCAATAGACAGCCGATGAGCCCAATCCACGGAAGGTTGCTTGCGGTCCGTGGCAGATTGCTGGCTGTCTGAACCGGTTCCTGCGTCTGCGGGCGCGCGTCTACGGGAGCCGGTGCAGCCGGTGCAACGGCCTGCGCCTGCTGCGTGTATGGGGTACTCTGGCCCGTCGGCGAAACGGTCATGATTGGAGAGCTGGGCGGCTCCGTCGCGGGTCGCGCCGTCGCAGTTGAAACTGGAGCGCTGGTAACGGCGCTTTCACTGTACGGAACCGCCGAATTTGAAGACTTCGCCAGCTGCGTTGCTCGTTCCTTCGAATACACAAATTCCTGTCCCGATTTCTCGTGGGGATAGAACCATGCTCTTAATGCCTGCGGTTCGCCAGCGGGCCGCTCCTCGAAGGTCATGACTGTTTTATCGGTCTCGACGTCGCGATGCGTTGGAACCGCAAGAATCGTGGTAAAGACCCGTGTCTCGTCCTTATTGGAAACCTGAACAATGTTGCGATTCACTTTGGAATCGACAACCTTGAACGTATAGCTGCCCGCAGGCAAGACCTGGGGGTCCGAGCCGGGGACTTCGACGGGAGCGCTGAATGTGACGACTGTCTTATGCTCGGTATCCAGCTGGGCCCATGCCGGATGCCACGTCATTATGGACAGGACAGCGGTACCCAGTACCAGAGCCGAGCGTCGAATCCACGATCGCCATAAATTTCGATCGTACATAACGACCTCCTGAATTCGAAAAATTTAGAATCGATGCGGTGAGTTAGTTTGTTGTCATACCGCTCGACGTCCGCTGACCAGCTGTATCGCAATGGATATCACAGCAAGCAGCAGCAGAATGTGAATAAACCCGCCGATGGTATACGCAGACACCATTCCCACGGCCCACAGCAGCATCAAAAGGACGGCAATGGTCCACAACATGTCACTCCTCCTTTACAAGAACACAAACGATTCAAGAACACATTTTCTCGGCCACAACGGCCCGAGAAGTTTCGGAACTTCGATCCATCTGGAAAGGAGCACGTCTGGTGCCGCGGAGGCAGCAGACCCGAAAAAGAAACTGGAAATATTTCGAAAAGAGCGTGGCTGATTATTCATTTCTCTGTGAAAAGTCGATTCAGGACAGTAATCGCGATGCGGTGATGGAGAGTTCCAGGAAGAATAAAGTCGGCGTGTGGTTTCAAAGTTCTCTTTTGTGGCAGTGAGAATCATCTGTCTTTCAGCGGAGCACTGGAATATTCGTTATCGGGGAAGTGAGCACGGGAGCCTATTCGTTTTCCGAAAGGGCTGATTGCTTGCTCCGATGTGGTCATGGTTTCGACAAATGCAGAGGTGACAAGTCCAATCGCGTCCGCCGAAATTGCCGGCCTGAATTACGTTTCCGACCAGCATCCTGGGATTCAGCGGATGGGGAACAGCCCGGATAATTTTAGATACAGAATGGCAGGGCATGTCGTTCGCGAGCCCGAGGTCCTCAAGCGGATCCACAGCCTGGCAATTCCTCCAGCCTGGTCGCAAGTCTGGATTTCCGCGGACCCCAATGGTCACATCCAGGCGGTGGGCCGCGACGCGCGAGGCCGCAAACAATATCGCTATCATCCTCGTTGGAGAGAAACGCGAGACAGCACGAAATACCATCGCCTGATTTCGTTCGGTGAAGCCCTTCCAAAAATTCGAGCACGTGTCGCGCGGGATTTGGCCAGCGATCAACTCCATCGCAATAAGGTGTTGGCAACGATTGTCCGACTGCTGGAGGAAACGTCGATCCGTGTTGGAAATGAAGAATATTCCCGCCACAACAATTCATTCGGACTGACCACACTCCGAAACCGGCATGTCCGTATCAATGGCTCGAAAATCCAGTTTCTGTTTCGAGGGAAGCGCGGAATCCATCACGAAATTTCCCTGCAGGATCCGCGAATGGCGAAAATTGTGCGAAGACTGCGAGATCTTCCCGGTTACGAACTATTTCAGTACGTGGAGAACGGGGAAACGCACTCCATCGGTTCGGTGGATGTCAATGCGTATATACGCGAAATCAGCGGTCACGATTTCACAGCGAAAGACTTCCGTACATGGAATGGGACCGTTCTTGCGGTGGATGCTCTTTGTAAAATGCAACCATGCTCTTCGATCAGCCAACGCAGGAAGAACATCGTCAGAGCAGTGGAAACGGTAGCCGGCCACCTTGGAAACACCGTCGCTGTCTGCCGAAAGTGTTACATTCATCCGGCCGTGCTGGATGCCTACGTGGCGGCTACGCTGGATCGCAGCTTGAAACGCGGCAGCCGGACAACTGGACTGTCTCAGCATGAGTCGGCAGTTTTACGCTTTCTTCGCAACACATTGAAGCAGCCATCCAGTCTGTCCGAGAACCTGAAAAAATCGCTGCTGAAACAACGCGCTCGAAGAGGAGTGCGCCATAAGGGGTGAAAACAGGAACCATCCGGACACACCCTCAGTATCTCCTAAGAATATCGCCTTCATATAGCGACAGTTAGGTTGCGGCATGTGATTTTGGTTTCTGAATTGCTTCCTCCACTTCAGGAGCAAATATGAAAATACGACTATTCACTTTCGCGATTTTGGCTATGGTCGCCGCCGCTGGAGTGGTGAACGGACAGGTCATACAGCGCAGGGCAACCGTTACCGGAAACGGCAGTGTGGATCACGGACAGTGCAGGGTCGAGGTGTTAGTGGATGGCGCCGCTGAAGTGGAAATTCGCGGAATGAATGCAACGCTGCGGAACCTTTCCGGTCAGCCGCCCCAATGGCGTCGATTCGACTGTAACGGTACGTTGCCTTCAAACCCGCCGAACCTTCGTTATATCGGAGTGGACGGCCGCGGCCGTCAGGAATTGGTTCGCACCCCGCAATATGGAGGAGCCACAGTGGTGCGAATTCAGGATCCAGCCGGCAGTTCCGATGTCTACGCGTTTGAACTGATCTGGGGCGGGCATGACGGCGCGTACGGTCCTGGAGCCGGCGTACCTCCGCCTCAACAAAGTCGCGGCTCCGCCTCGCGCTATACGACGCAACAAGCCATTGAGATCTGTCAGGATGCTGTGAAGCAGCAAGCTCATGATCGTTTCCGAACCTGGAACATTGCATTTCGACGGACCAGTCTGGACAACACTCCCGGACGCCAGGATTGGATCACTGGTCTTTTCGATATCCGGCGCAACTACGATCGCGACGAAACGTATAACTTTTCGTGCTCTGTAAATTTCGACACGGGGCAGGTGAGATCGGCCCAAATCGATCCCATTGAACGTGACAGGTACATGCCGGGATATGGGGATGCGCGAAACGCCCCTGCCAGACATGCAATGGACTCCTGTCAACGCGCGGTGGAAGACAATATCCATCAGCAAGGCTACCAGCACCTCGACTTTCTATCGATTAACGTCGATGACGCCCCCGGTAGAAATGACTGGATTGTGGGAAACGCGCGGGCGGATGTGCGAAATCGATCCGAATCCTTCAGCTTTTCCTGCAATGTCGATTTGCAGGATGGCGATGTGCGATCTGTCGAGGTGCGTCGGCGGTAGCCAGGGAAATGAGGGGACAGTCCCCTCGTTCCCTAATTTTCTAAACAAGACGGTAAATGAGGGAACGAGGGGACTGTCCCCTCATTGAAACGCTATCCCCCAGCTCCAACCATTGAATTCCGAGCAGGCCCGGCTCTCTGGCCCGGAGAGTGGACCCCAAACCTCTCGTACCACTTTGTGTGCCGGCGTTGGCATGTCGCTTTAGAAAATCCTCTGGTCGTTTTCATGTTCTCTCTTCTTTTGATTTGTTTCCGTGCCTTCTCAACGGATTGAGACCTGCAGAAGTTGGAGGGCGCCCGGATTACCGCAGCGTCAGCCTTGGCTCCAAACATGCTCTCTACTGTATTGAGTTCTAAATCGCATATCTGGAGGGATTGAAAATGAAAAGCGATCGATGGTCTATGGCAGTTCTGTTTGTTGCGTTAGGGAGTTCGGCCCTTCTATATGGACAGACTCCGGGCTCGCAAACGACGGCACCGGACAATACCAAAACCAATAAGACAGATACGGCAAAGCCTACTGCGGATGACCAAAAGCAGAATAAGTCGGATCTGCAGATCACGCAGCAAATTCGCAAGCTCGTCACGGATGACAAGAGTCTTTCGACCTATGCCAAGAACGTAAAGATCATTACGCAAAATGGCAGCGTGACATTGAGCGGACCTGTGCGATCCGAAGATGAGAAGAAATCGATCGAGGCCAAGGCAGCCCAGGTCGT
>Ga0105248_10003959_pt1 | contig 16382 bp, 9 predicted proteins | sample KBSS34metaG_FD_81524 | JGI IMG/M metagenome (GOLD analysis project Ga0105248, IMG submission 81524) | Switchgrass rhizosphere microbial communities from Kellogg Biological Station, Michigan, USA - KBS S3-4 metaG | ecosystem: Host-associated > Plants > Roots > Rhizosphere > Soil | place... | reverse complement strand
TGTCACGTATGACCCGCAACTCAACCTGCTCTATGTCACTACCGGTAATCCCAATCCCGTCTATCGAGGCGATCTGCGCAAGGGGTCGAATCTTTACACGTCGTCCATCATTGCGTTAAGTGCGGATACGGGCAAGATGGCGTGGTACTTCCAAAGCTCGCCCCACGACACGCACGACTGGGACGCCGCTCAGGTTCCCGTGCTCTTCGACATGACCATAAATGGGCAGCCTCGAAGACTCGTCGCTCAGGCGAGCCGCAACGGCTACTTCTTTGTGCTCGACCGCACGAATGGCAAGAACCTGGTAACGGCAAAATATGTGGAATCGCCGAATTGGGATAAAGGCGTCAATGAACGCGGTGAGCCGATTCCGAATCCGGAGAAAGATTCGCAACTCGGCGGAACACTGATTTCGCCGAACAACGGCGGCGCAGCGAACTGGACTCCGCCGACATACGATCCGGAAACAGAGCTCTTTTATCTGAACACGGCTCAAGGATACGAGATTCACTACCAATATTCGACAGAGGGACCTTCATTTGGCAGCTCCGGCCACACTTCCCAGGCGGTGGGAGGTATCGAAAACTCACTGCGCGCGATCGACCCCAGGACGGGCAAGCTTCGTTGGGTTCACAAGTATGCCGGAAGCGAGTGGAGTCCAACACGGCCGGAACATCTCGGCGGCCTGCTCAGCACCGCAGGCAAGCTGCTATTCGCTGGAGCGCCAGGCGGCTTCTGGGTGGCCTACGATCCCGAAACCGGGCGCCAGTTGTGGCACACCACATTTGATTATGACATCAGCAACACACCAATTACCTATTTACTGGACGGCGTGCAATACATCATCGTCGCGGCGGGCGATGCAGTGTACGCGTTCCGAGTGCAGCTTTGAGGAGGAAAATCTGGCGCCTGTCGAAGAGAATCCAATTACCGTTGTACTGCGCTTAGCAACCCTCCATGCGACAGGGACATCGCCATTCTCTGTCAAGCCGGACGGCAAGCGGCTGACCAAGAGATTGCCCCGCCGAAGACTGAGGGTGCATCTGCCTCAGCTCAGTAGTAGCGCCGCCCAGCGAAGTCAGAAGGCCGGAAATCATGTCGGTACTTAGCTGGTGCCACTGGCTGCAAAACACCCCTTGGGCCACCGGAATCCGGCAATCGGATCTGTGGTTTCCTATCATCGAGGGGAGTCATATCCTTGCGCTTTCGCTCTCGGTCGGTCTCATCTTGATGTTCGACCTGCGCCTGCTCCGACTAGTATTGCCGGCGGAACCGGCGTCAAAGATCATGCGGCAGGTGATGCCGTGGGCACTCCCGGGATTCGGAATCATGTTTGTCACTGGCGGACTACTGTTCTTCTCTCAAGCGGAGAAAGCATACAGTAGTGGCTTTTTCCGCGTGAAGATGCTGTTGCTGGTTCTGCTGGGCGTGAACGCAGTGGTTTACCAGTGGAAGTTTTATCCTTCGATGGCGGAATGGGAATCGTCGGAAAGTGTGCCGCGCGGCGTTCAGGTGATTGCGGTAGTGTCGCTTGCGTTTTGGATGGTTGTGATTGCTTGCGGGCGTTTGATGGCCTACGAGCTATAGGAGAGCGCTAAAATGTCACTGCAACATTTATGGCAGATGTCCTATGACTCACATGCTATCGATATTTTGCGAAATTCGAAGTACGCGATCCCGGTAATTCAGTCGTTTCATCTTTTCGGGATTACGTTGCTGTTGGGCAGTATGGTGCTCTTGAATCTGCGCCTTTCGGGAATTGGTTTGCGGCAGTTGCCTATGGCAACCCTGTCGCGGCAGATTTGGCCTTGGGCCATCGGGGGCCTGCTATTGGCGATCGCTTCCGGATTCCTGGTTTTCGTGCCGGACCCAGCGCGTTATGCGGCTAACTATGCGTTTCGCACGAAGATGGCGGCGCTGTGCGTGGCGGTGGCGTTTCAGTTCCTGATCTACCGCAAGGTGGTGCGGTCGGGCGCGGCTGAGTCGGGTTCCCGCCGCAATATCGTGGTCGCTTGCTGCTCGCTGGTGTTGTGGTTCCTGGTGGGATGGGCGGGGCGCGCGATTGCGTTTTTGGGTTGACGCGTTCGGAGGAATGCAGATGCAAATTATCGCGGGAATTGACCTTGGCGGAACGGCGATCAACCTGACTTTCGTGAATGAGCAGGAACAATTTCTGCTGGAGGGGTTATGTGAATATCCTGCGCGAGCAGACGACGGACCCGGTGTTTGCTTGCGTCAAATCGAAGAAGGCCTCAAGGGTGCCGCGGTTAAAGCCGGGATTTCCTATACCGACGTTGCGGCCGTGGGCTTGGACACGCCGGGACCTGCTACCGCCGCCGGTGTACTAAGCGCCCGCGGGTCCACCAATTTTGCTCATCCCAAATGGGCGGGGTTCGACATTCGCGGGAGTCTTGAAACGATGCTTGGTAAGCCGGTTACCTATTTGAACGATGGGAACGCGGCAGCGTTGTGGGGACACTTTGCGCTTTTCGGAGCGGAGAACCGGGCGACGTCGATCTCGACGGTGATTGGGACGGGCCTGGGCGGTGGCGTGATCGCCGACGGAAACGTCCTGAAGGGCCGCAGGGGATTTGGCGGGGAGCTGGGCCATGTTTTGATTCCATGGAAGAAAATTCCTGGGATTGCTGAAATGAGCCCGCGCTGCAACTGCTGGCGCACGGGGGACCTGGAATCGTTGTGCTCGCTGACGGCGATCGAAAATAACCTGCTTCCCTTCTTTTTGAGTAAGTATACAAATCATGAACTGGGGCGCGTTGCCAACATTCGCCAGGCAGCACTCATGGTGCGTGGGCGAGCGGAGCAAGGCGATGCCATGTGCCGGGATATTTTCCGTGTTCAAGCGCAGGCTTTGGGTTTGTTCTTTGATGAGATGGTGAATATTTTCGACCCGGATGTGCTCATGGTGGGTGGCGGGGCGCTGGAGACCAAAGAAGAATTCCGGCGCTGGTTCGTGGATGAGATTCGGGCAGGTATGCCGATTCAGCGCGAAGAGCAAATTGATATTCCAATTTACGTGATGCCGAACGGGGACACCGCCGGTGCTCGCGGCGCGGCGATTGAAGCTTTGAAATTTCTGCGTGAAGTACGGCAGGGCGTCTCTGGAAGTATGATGTCCAGAGTACCTGAGTGAAGAATTAGGAGAATTTACACGCATCGGCGGTACGCTGGGCAGCCGCTGGCGACACGGTCTATTCGTTTACTCTTTACTGAGATGCAATTTACTGCGATTGCCTTGATCCTGGGAATCAGTTTATCCGCTCAGGACTGGTCCGTCTACGGCGGGCCCGGTCAAACGCGTTATTCGGGCCTCAAGCAAGTCAACCGCCAGAACGTGAGCCGCCTTCGTGTCGCGTGGACGTACGACACAGCGGACGGTCCGAACGCGTCCCAGACTCAGCCGATTGTGGTGAACGGCGTTCTTTATGGCCTAACGCCAACGCACAAGGTTGTCGCGCTTAACGCTGCCACTGGAAACCTTTTGTGGCGATACGATTCAGGCATCGAAGGCCGGGGCCCGAACCGGGGACTGGTTTACTGGACGGACGGAGCGCAGCAGCGGATCTTTACTTCGGTGCAAAGTTTTATCTTGGCTTTGGATGCTCAAACCGGCAAGCCCATTAAGAGTTTCGGAAACCAGGGACGAATCGATTTGCGGGAAGGTCTGGGGCGAGATCCCGCAAAGCAATCGATCGTGCTCACCACCCCAGGAGTAATCTACAAGGATCTGCTCATCGTGGGAGACCGAACGCCCGAAGCGCTGCCGGCTCCTCCCGGAGACATTCGCGCCTATGATGTGCGAAGCGGCAGAATTCGTTGGACGTTCCACACCATTCCGCATCCAGGGGAGTTCGGATACGATACTTGGCCCAAAGATGCTTGGATCTACTCAGGCGCGGCCAATAGTTGGCCGGGGTTAGCGGTGGATGAAAAACGCGGCATGGTTTACGTTCCCACAGGCTCCGCGGCTACCGATTTCTACGGCGCAGATCGCCTGGGAGATAACCTATTCGCCAATTCCCTGATCGCCCTAAACGCCGAAACGGGTGAGCGCGTGTGGCATTTTCAGGCCGTCAAGCACGATTTGTGGGATCGAGATTTCCCCTCGCCGCCTAATTTAGTGACGGTCAGACGTGATGGGAAACGAGTCGACGCGGTGGCCCAGGTCACTAAACATGGATGGGTTTTCCTGTTCGATCGCAGCAACGGGAAGCCGCTCTTCCCGATCGAGGATTCCTCGTATCCGCCAAGTACTGTGCCTGGAGAGCTAGCAGCGAAGACGCAGACGCTCCCTACCAAACCGGGTCCATTCGCGCGCCAGCGCCTCTCGGGGGACATGCTTTCGAATCGCACACCGGAGATTCATCAATGGGCGCTAGATCAATTCCGGGTACTTCGCAGCGAGGGTCAATTCGTACCGCTCAGCGTAGAAAAAGACACGGTGGTGTTCCCCGGCTTCGATGGCGGAGCCGAGTGGGGCGGTTCAGCGTTCGATCCTGAGACCGGATTGCTTTACGTCAATGCCAACGACGTGGCGTGGATCGCAAGTCTGGGCGAAAACAAGGGCGGCAAGTCCGTCGAGCAACTCTATCTGACCAATTGCGCAGGCTGCCATCGCGACGATATGAGAGGGACTCCGCCGGAAATTCCGTCGCTGATCGATCTACGCGGCAAGCGGCGGCCCGATGAGATCGCTGCTCTAATTCGTCAGGGAGCTGGCCGCATGCCGTCGTTTCCCGCCCTCAGCAGATTGGATGGGGTGCTGATCGGAGAATATGTTTTGAGCGGATTGAGTAAGGAACTGCAAAGCGCCGGGGAACCCGCCAACATTCCGGCGTACCGGTTTACGGGATTTCGCAAGTGGCTTGACCCCGACGGTTATCCCGCGGTTGCGCCACCCTGGGGGACCCTGAATGCGATTAACTTGAACACTGGCGAATACGCCTGGAAGACCCCGCTGGGCGAGTATCCCGAACTCGCCGCGAAGGGTCTGAAGAACACGGGGACCGAGAATTATGGAGGCCCGATTGTCACCGCCGGTGGCCTGGTATTTATTGGAGCGACAAATTTTGACCGTAAGTTTCGGGCGTTTGACAAGAGAACCGGCAAGCTATTGTGGGAGACCACGCTGCCACTGGCTGGTAACGCGACACCAATCACATACGAGACTGGCGGAACCCAGTATGTAGTCATTTACGCAACTGGCGGCAGAGGTGGAAGGGGGATAACGTCGGGTGGAGTTTACGTTGCGTTTGCCTTGCCGCCGGGATAACCAGGAAGTCCGCTTGTGGACATCAGCCCTGGAGGCAGAGCGATAGCTGTTGATAACAGCCGTAGGTGTTGAAAAACTCTCGATCATCAGCAGAGAAAGAAAACCTGGAGAAGACGAGAAACGTCTTTAGCAGCAGAGATTCATCGAACCTTGCTGTTAATACTTACCCGCGGAGGACTGCTGATCATGATGGGGCAACACATCCGTTCGGAGTCACTGTTTTACTACTTCCGTTTAGAAGATCACGTCCCGGAGAACCATCTGCTCCGGATGATCGATCGGCATGTTTCACTGACTTTCGTGCGCGAGAAGCTGGAGGATTCCTATAGCGAGACGGGTAGACCATCGATTGACCCAGAGCTACTTTTGCGAATTCTGCTGATCGGGTATCTGTATGGGATCACCAGCGAGCGTAAGCTGGTCGAAGAGCTGCGCATGCACCTGGCGTGGCGCTGGTTTACCGGTCTAGGGTTCGATCAGGAGATTCCGCACCACTCCACGTTCTCCAAGAACCGACACGGACGCTTTGCAGACTCCAAGCTTTTCGAACAGCTCTTCGAGGAGATTGTTGCTCGGTGCATGGGGGCCGGATTAGTTCAAGGCGAACATCTGTCGGTAGATGGCAGCTTTATCCTGGCGAACGCGAGTACGGGGAGCCGCATACCTCGGGAGGAGTTGGCCGAAGCCGCCCAGGTGAAGCGCACCGTACGCGAGTATCTTGACGAGCTGCAGCAGGAAAATCCAGTCGAAGAACCGGCCCACGAACAAGATTGTGTCTCGACGACTGATCCCGATGCGACTTACGCGAGCAAGGGTGGCCCTGCGAAACTCGGCTACTACGACAACTATCTAGTCGATAACAGCAGCTGCATCATCGTCGGCGTTCAGGCAACAGCGGCACGCCTGAGCCAGGAAAGTGTAGCGGCACGGGACATGCTTACGCGCTTCGCGGTACGAAAAGGATCGATGCCGCAGACCCTTGCTGCAGATGCAGCCTATGGCAACGGCGAGCTGTTGCACTGGCTCGAAGAGCGAAAGATCACTCCGTATATGCGTACACGCGAGAACCTGGCGAAGAAGGATGATCGGCTCTACTCAATCGATCTCTTTACCCATGATCCAGAGACTAACAGCTACCTCTGCCCGGAAGGTAAGCGGCTAACGTACGTCGGCATCAATGCGCGCAATCACACTCACGTGTGGGCCTCCACTCCGAAACGGTGCCGCGACTGCCAGCAGAAGAATCAGTGTACGAAGGGAGATCATCGCTGGCTCTCCGTTCATATACATGAAGCGGCACGCCAGCGAGCGCGTGACTTGGCAAATACGCCCGCCTTCGCCCGTTCGCAACACCAACGCCGAAAGGTCGAGGCGCTCTTCGCTGAGCTGAAGAACCAGATCGGACTCAGGCGCTTACGCCTGCGCCGCATGAGATTCGTGCGCGAGCAGTTCTTCCTTGCCGCCACTGCCCAGAACCTGAAACGCCTCGTCCGATATCTCCACGCCAACAAAAGCAACCTGGTTCCCACTCCCGCTTAAAAGAGATCGCGGAACTCTCCGCTTCGCGGCGAACCCGAGTTTAACTCTCCGCGGGAAAAGCCTTTTTCAACAACCACAGCCCTTCCCACCACCGACCTCGCCAGGCAGCCCACAAACGGCGTTCGAGGAAGTTAGCCGAATTAGTACTTGGCAAGTCGCCTGATTACCGGCAATCTAGGTAGCCACGCGCTTGCTCGTAACGCGTTGCTTGTTTTTGAAAGCCTTGCGAACCGCGCCTGGGATCGCCCACTTGACGATTGCGGGATATTCCGTAGTGTTAAAGCGGTTCTCTTGAAAGGAGGTACCACATGGCAAAAGGTCAGAAGCCCGACTACGTAGTCAAACTCCCAGTGAATGGAGTTTGGCATAAACTAGGGGCCGCGTGGAACAACGACGGCGGCACTATCAACATTGTCCTCGATGTTGGTGCAGCGCTCACGTTTCCTCCCGCGACGAAGTTAGTTCTTGTGCCGCCAAAGGATGAGGAGGGGGCTGAGTAACATCCGCCCTTCAAATCGACACCAGTTGAACTCGGTCCTAGCAAAGGGCCGGTTTCTTATTTGGTGATTACCTGGCAATCCAGAAGACAGATTAGCCGATATTCCCGACGCGGCTGATTGCGAGTATGGGGCCCAGTTGAGAATCCGGTCTTGTCTCCGACGGCGAGGACATCTCCCAGTTTGACCGCTTGCCCTTCGGCAACGTTCAAGCTCTTCATGTGATCAAAATCCTAGAGGACGGGGGCGGGCAGCAGCAGTCACTCGCGGTGCCCTTTTCAATTACAAAAATGGCCATTCGCTTCGTCGAGCCATCTTTGTAATCGTAGATGCCCTGCACGGGCCGCGTACCGTTTACGTACCAACTATTCAAACAACGTGAGCATGGTGAGTACTGTACTCATCTCAAAACCACTAACTTATGTGGAATCAATGCGGTAGGAGCTTTCGGATCCCTCTCTCTCCGCCAGATTTCAGCGCCCCGAATCGGGCAGCGAATTCCACTCCGTCATACTAACATCGAGTCCTGGGAACGCCACCTTCGCGAACGGCCAACTAGTCTTGATCCACTCGCGAACTTTGGCTTCGAGCAGCGGCTGCAGATTCTCTTTCGCGCCGCGCTCGGTCATCAGGAAGCGCACGGTGGCGTCGTAGCCCTGCTTCTTGCTGGGATTCACGTAGACGCAAGCTATTTCCTCGGTGCCGTCGGCGGACAAAATTCCGTAGGCAAAGGACGTCGCGTGCTGAAACTCCCAGCGATGGCGTTTAAGCTCACCATAGTCCTCGTCGGTGGTGATGGTCGCAGGCCCAGTGCGGCCGACGGTGTGCATCAACGCTCCGAAGTCTTCTTTGAGAATCTCAGGCTCAAGGATGTTCCAGGTGTACTCGCCGATCGCCGGCGGTGGAGGGACCATGAATGTGTCCGGAACGAACTTCACTTTCGCGGTGGCGTAGGCGTTATTCGTGGTTGGTGAAGCCACCACCAGCATGGGGCTGCATTTCGATGATCCCGTGACGCAGACCGAGTAGTGGATCCATCGCGGCTCGGTGACGCCAAGCGTCGCGATCATCTCATCGCCGCTAGCGGCGAACGCGTTCTCCGCAGTTTTACCGTTCAGCGTGGTTTTCAAAGTGAAGCTCGCCCCGGCTCTCGGGTTGAGCAGCTTCATGTGGAATTTCACGGGCTCGCCGGGGATGAAGGTTTCTAAGTCTTCCACTAGCAAGTCGGTCTTACCATCCCCATCGAAGTCGACCTGCTGAGCGTCGTCCGTCCAGGGATGCGGCGCGGCGCTGATGGCTTTCTGCGGGAGGAAGCGCCATACCTTCCCCTCTCTGCCGTTCGACAGCCACACGTAGCCGTGCCCGATGCGCATGGCATCGCCGCCGGGTCCCACCAACTGCGCGGTCACCTTGTTGGAGGCCGGGTCGATACGCGAAACCGGAATGGACTTCTGCGTGACCCACAGAGCTCCCTCACCTGTAGCGATATCGCCGCCGGTGCCAGGAACGCCGGCGTCAATCGTCGCGACCACCTTCATGGTGCGTGGATCGATCTTCGTCACGGTTCCGCTTCCTTGGTTGAGCGTCCATACGAAACCTTCGCCCGTTGCCATGAAGCGCGGATTCGGCCCCACGGGAATTTCGGCGATCACCTTATTGCTAGCGGGATGAATCACACTCACCACGCTCTTGGCGGTGCTCGACACCCACACCAGGTTGTATCCATAAACCGCGGTGAAGGAATCCGCCGGCACACTGATTTCTGCGATCACCTTGTTGCTAGCAGGGTCGATGCGCGACACAACGCCCTTCGGATCGCTGGGCATCCACGCCGATCCAGCGCCGAATGCGATCCCGCCTTCAGTGTTGGCAGGGCCCACCGGAACTTTCGCCAACACTTCGTTGGTCTTCAGATCGATGCGATAGATGACGTGTTCATCGCAGCTCGGCGACCACAGCGTTCCCGCCGCCACGGCAAAACCTGAGCACGGCTTCGGCACCGGCACTGTGGCTAGGATTTTATCCGACTTCGCATCCATGCGGAACACCATATTGGTGCCGCGGCTGTTGGTCCACACCGAGTCCTCAGTGATCGCCAGCCAATCGGGACCGCCTTTGATCCCGTTGGCCTCGATAGAATATTGCGCGTCCGGGATCAAAAACGACATGGGCGCTTGCACCCCAGGCACTCCCGGTTTTTGTTTGGGTGTCGAACCGGTGGGTTGCTGCCCGAAAGCAATGCAACCCACCGCCAGCAATCCGGTGATCAGGTACCGGGAGCTAGGCCACGATGTCATGGATGACCTCCCCGGCCGTGTCGGTCAAACGGAAATCACGTCCGCTGTAGGGATACGTGAGTTTCAAATGATCGATGCCGAGCAGATACAAAATGGTGGCGTGCAGGTCATGCACGTGGGTCGGTTTTTCGACGGCTTTGTACCCGAAGTCATCCGTGGCGCCATGCGTGATGCCGCCCTTGATACCGCCTCCGGCCATCCATAACGAAAATCCGTAGTGATTGTGATCGCGGCCGTTGACCACGCCTCCGCCAACCATTTCGTTGGCGGTTTGAATGGCGGGCGTTCGCCCGAACTCGGTACCGCCGATCACCAGGGTGTCGTCGAGCATCCCGCGCTGCTTCAGATCCTTGACCACGGCCGCGAAGGGCTGGTCAGAATCTTTCGCGAGCCTGCGATAAGACAGGATGTCGGTGTGGGCATCCCAGGGGTCGCCCTTGCTGTAGTAGACCTGCACCATGCGTACGCCTTTTTCGGCGAGGCGTACGGCCATCAGACAACCGAGTGCGGTGCTGCCGGGCCCGTACATGTCGAGGATGGCCTTGCTCTCCTTGCTGACGTCGAACACCTCCGGCGCTTCCGTTTGCATGGCGAACGCAGTCTCCATGGTTTTGATGGAGGCTTCGAGCTGCGAATCCTTCTCGCCGACTTTCGCGAGATTCGCTTCGTTGAGCTTTTTGAGGTACGCCAGATCGCGGCGTTGTACGGCAGCGTCAACGTCTGAATTGGTTACGTTGGGAATCACCTTGGCGGCTTCGAAGGGCTGGCCTTCGATCCACTCGTTCTTAACGTATGTCCCCTGATAGATGGCCGGTAGGAACGCGGAACTCCACAGCGGACTGCCGATGGTGATGGGCTGCGACGGGCACAGCACCACGTAACCGGGTAGGTTGGAATTCTCGCTGCCCAGGCCGTAAGTGATCCAGGAGCCCATCGACGGGCGTCCGATCACGTTGGCGCCGGTGTTCATCAGCGTGATGGACGGCTCATGATTCGGAATATCCGAGTGCATCGAACGGATGACGCAAATGTCTTCCGAAATGCCGCCAACGTTGGGCCAAAGCTCGCTGACTTCGGTATCGGCTTTGCCGTAGCGCTTGAACGCGAACGGCGACTTCATCAGGTTGCCGGTCTTGCGCTGCGTGAGAATCGCGCCCCCGGGTAGCGGTTGCCCGTCGTACTTGGTGAGCATCGGCTTGGGATCGAAAGTGTCGACGTGCGACATGCCACCGTTCGAAAACAGGAAAATAATCCGTTTCGCACGAGGCTTGAAATGCAGTTGCTTCAGCATTCCCGGAGTGCCTCCTGTGGCGGGCTCCGCAGCCTTCAGTGACTGGCTGACCATGTTCGCGAAGGCCAACATTCCGAAGCCCCCGCCCACCCGGGCGAGAGCTTCACGGCGCGTGAAAGGACGAGGTCTGTGATTGCAAGACATGTTTTTTCTCCTAGTTCAAGAACAGGAATTCGTTCGAACTGAGCAGAGCCCAGCACAGAGCTTCAAGCGGCGTCTCCACTTTCTTCACCACCGGAGCCGCGGCGGGTGCGGGCGCCGGCGCCGAAGACATGGAGTCCTTCGTCGCGTCGCCATCAGGCTTGGCCGCAAAGGCGGCGGCCTTGAAGCTAACTTCAGCCCGGGAAGCAGGCTCGGTGCTGGCAGGCGCGGACGAGTCGTGAAGCAGAGCCACGGAGAAGCTCAGCTCGTCAACCGATGGGTCACGTTGGTAAACGATCTCGAAAGCTTTGCGAACTTGCGCTTCCTCGTTGCCGGCTGCCTTGACGCGTTCGGCCAAAGCTGCAGCCTGCTTGTGGACGAACTCGTTATTCAGGAAGTACAAGCGCTGCAGCGCGACATTGGTGGTGTAGCGCCGCTCGGCGGAAAGCGTCGGCAGCGGGTAGTCAAACAAGATCTGGAATTCGTTGGGAAAGACGCGGCTGACGGCGCCGTACATTCCGCGGCGAACCATCTTCGCGTCCATCTCCTCGCTGGGCCCGCCAATCTTGGCCATATCGAGTTTGCCCGAGGCCGTGAGCAGACCGTCCCATATTCCTTCAGCTTCGAGACGGCGGCGGTTACCTCGCCAGTAGAAGCGGTTGTCCTGATCCTTGGCGAGATCAGTTTCCGACGGCGCGGAACTGAGCTGATACGTCCGCGACATCACGATTTCTTTAATCAGCTTCTTCGGCGACATGCCTTCGTCGACGAATTTCGAAGTGAGGTATTCCAGCAACTCGGGATTCGTGGGCCGTTCGCCGGCGAACCCAAAGTTGTTGGGGGTGTCGACGATGCCGGTGCCCATGTTCCAGCGCCAAATGCGGTTCACAAACACGCGCATCGCCAGCGGCTGCTGCACGATGTCTTCCGCGAGTTCCATACGCCCGCTGCCCTTAGCGAAGGGCTTCGGTTCGCCATTAGAAAGCACTTGCAGAAACGCGCGCGGCGCGTCTTCGCCGAACGCGTACGGATTACCGCGTTCGAAGATCTTCAGGTCCGACGGCTCCTTGTTATCCGCGAGCCCTGCTGCGATGGGGTATTCCGGCGGCATGGCTTTCTTGAAGGCTTCGTTCTCCGCCTTCATGCGGTCGATATGAGACGCGAAATCCGGACTGAGGCGGCGTTGCAGCGCCCAGTCTGTCAGCTTGAACAACCCAGGAGTCTTCTTCTCCTCGGCGTTATCGTTGATGGGCGATTCCGACAGATCCTTGTCGAACATGTCGGTCCACAAGTAGCTGGCTTCGCGCTCCATGCCCTTCAAGTCAATCTGATGCTGGATCAGCTTGCGCTTGATGCCGTTCGGCAGAGGATCGAACTTCTCGTTGGGATCTTTGATCTTCGCGAGCTGCTCTTCGTTTTCCGCCTTGAGCTTGGCGTGCTCCTTGTCGATCTCGACGGCCTTCTGATAGAAAGCGTGCGCCAGAGTCTTGGCTTGATCGGCGTCGCCGCCGCTGGCCACCATCTTCTGCCACGGAACCAAGAAGCTATAGTTGGTGGGCTTCTTCTTGAGGAACTTGCTCCAGCGCTCGAGAATCTCCGGATCGAGTTTGTACTTCTCGGCAACGCCAGCCACGGTCGCGTGCTTCTCGGTTTCGACGCGCCACGCGGCCACCATGTAGTCCTCGGTTTCAGAGAACAGCACTTGCGCTTGCAGCATGGAAAGCTGATCCTGGAATTCCTTCAGCTTTTTCTCTTTCTCTTCGAGTTCTTTCTTCTGGGCGTCGTAGGCATCCGAGGTCGCCTTGGGGACCAACGGGTAAGCATGATAGCTGGTGCTCGCAAACACACCCGCCAAGCGGTAGTAATCTTTCTGCGGAATCGGATCGTACTTATGATCGTGGCAGCGGGCGCATCCAACCGTCAGGCCGAGCAACGCTTTGGATGTCGCATCCACTTTGTCGTGCCATTCATCGGCGCGTTCGACGGCCGCGGGGCTGTCGTTCATCTGCCACATCCCCAGTCCGTTCAAGCCCAGGCCGGGAATCATTTTGTCGCGAACTTTCTCGTCCATTAAATCGCCAGCGAGCTGCGCCTTGATAAAGGTGTCCCATGACATGTCGGAGTTGAACGCCTGGATCACCCAGTCGCGGTACGTATAGGCCGACTTGTACTTCTCCTTGTGCATGTCTTTCTGGGCGATGCGGTAGTCGTCTTCGGCGTAGCGCGTGACGTCCAACCAGTGGCGCGCCCACAATTCGCCGAAGTGCGGCGAAGCCATCAACCTGTCGACGACCTTCTCGTAAGCGTTGGGCGACTTGTCGGCTTCGAACGCCTTCACTTCTTCGTAAGTAGGCATCAACCCTGTGAGCGTATAAGTGACACGCCGCAGCAAAGCCCGGCGGTCGGCGGCAGCGACGGGTTTCAGCCCGTCCTTCTCCAACTTCGCGAGCACGAACTTATCGATATTGTTCGCGGGCCACGCGGCATCCTTGGTTTTAGGAGGCTCGGGCTTCGCGAGCGGCTGGAAGGACCAGAAATTTTTCTGCTCCGGCCGGATGACGTAACCTCCGGCCTGGGCCGTCACCTTTTCCACCGGCCACACCGCGCCGTCCTTCACCCAGGCCGTCAGATCGCTGATCTGGGCTTCGGTGAGGTGCCCGTTCTTAGGCATTTTGATCTCGGTGGTCTGGCGGATCGCCGTGATCATCATGCTCTTTTCAGGCGCGCCCGGTACCACCGCGGCGCCGGACTTCCCGCCCTTGAGCAAGCCATCGAGCGAGTCCAGACGCAACCCGCCCATCTGTGAATTGGTATGGCAGGCGAAGCAATTCTGTGCCAGCACCGGCCGCACACGGTTCTCAAAAAAATCTTTTTGCTCCTGCGTAGGCGCGGGCGCCTGCGCCAGGAGCGTGATCGGCAAACAAGATATCCCAAGCAGAAATATTTTCATCTCTTCCTCTTTCTGGCATTGACTCCACCACGACAGAGTGGGGGAGCGGAACAGACAGGGTTCCGCTTGGGGGGGTGGTTAATTAGAATTCGTACCGTAACCCAAACTGCATCACGCGTCCGGGCTGCGCGAACTGATACTCGCCGAACGTCGTTGTCGACGTCGCGTCCAGCACCGGGTCGTAAAAATTCACGTTGTTAAAAGCGTTGAAGGCTTCGCCGCGTAACTGAATCCTCTGGTTTTCCCAGGGAAGCTGGAACGCTTTGGCCACCGCGATATCGAAGTTCAGCAATCCGGCCAGCCGAATCGCCGCGCGCGTTCCCACCGAGCCCGCATACATCGGCAGCCAGTTGCTGGACGCCGTGGTGGAGGCAAACACGCTGGGATTGCCCTTCTGATCATAGGTGCTGGTCCCGTAAGTGTAGGACGAGATCGGATAAGCGATCGCGCCGAACGAGAAGTTGGTGGGGAAGACGCCGCCGTAGAACAGTGACGATGGCAACCCTGAGCGGTAGCGCGAAATCATGGAAATCTGCCATCCGCCGACGATCTGATTGACAACAGGATTGGCGTTCTTCAACAGCAGCTTTCCTTTGCCCAACGGTAGTTCGAACAGGACGTTGGCGTTGATATTGTGCCGGGCGTCGAAGTCCGAAGAGCCTCGAAACGCGCGGTTGTCGTAGGGATCGAGCATGATTCCGCCGTAGGAGCCATAGCCCGATTCCGCCCCGCCGCCACGATCGATCGAGTGCGACAAGGTGTAGTTGAAGTCGAAGGAGACGCCCTTGCTAAGCGGTTTGCGCACGGTGATCGTCGCTCCGTGATAGCTAGCGGCGCCGTTGTTACCCCAGGTATTGAGACCGCTCGACTGCGGCGTATAGAAGGTGTAGCAGCCCGTCGCGCTGATGCAGTTGGGGAATGACTTGCCGTTCACGGTGGTGAGACGGTCCGCCTGATTCAGCGTATCGGTGTCGCTCAGACCGTTGACCGACTCCATCAGGTACAAGTAATTGGCCGTCGCACTTCCCGGGAAATACAGGTTCTGCGCTTTGGCGAAATACTTTTCGATGAAGGGATTGGTCGGGACAATGCCGGGATTGGCTTTGATCTGATTGCCCACCGTTCCTGTCAGGTTCGGATTGTTATTCGAAAGCTGCAGGTACAGAGTGCGCATGCTAGCCTCAGCCTGTCCTAGAGTGATGCCGCTGGAGGGGTCCTTGAAATTCCAAGCGACACCGCCCACATCCTGCTGCATCAGCAGACTGTGCGAAAGCCGTCCCTGATAGCCGACCTCGATGGTCATACCGCCCTTCAAAGGCCTGGCAATCGAGGCGTTGAGCACGTAAGCATACGGGGTCTGCAAATCGGAACGCATTCCCACGTAGGTGCCGCCGATGAAGGCGACATCCGCCGGAGTGTACGGGAACGTATGAACAGAAGCCGCGGGCAGCGCCGGCAGCGTGCCGTTATAGCGGGGAGAACTGAATCCCACGAAGGAACCGAGTACATCGTTTTCGGTCAGACCGAAGGAGTTCTGGTTGTCGAACTGGACCACCATGTCGCTACCAAACCGGTCGTACGCGAGGCTCGCGCCGGCGCGGAACACGCCGCCTTTTCCGAGAATCTTCGATCCCAATCCCGTGTCGTTTTGCGGACTGTAGGCAACCGAAAGCCGTGGGGCGAAATTGGTATTCTGGCGCCCGAACCAGCTGTCCTTGCCGTTTGCCGGGCCGATCAAACTGTACGTGTTGCGGGCGTTGGCAAGCTGATAAGACGGTATGCCGGCCGCGGCCCCTGCCAGCCTCTGTCCCCAGAAGTCCTGCAGCGAGAAGGTGGGAGCAGTCTGCAGCCCGTTGGTTTCCCACGGCGGAGTATTGTTTTCGTAGCGCAGGCCATAAGTCACGGTGAGACCCGGCTTCACGCGCCAGCTATCCGACACATACGCGGCATATTCATTGGTGGCGAAGTTGCGAGTGGTCGGCACTCCGATCGGCAACGCGGTTCCTGATTGCGTGTAGGAGTAGTTGATGGAACCCGTGGAGACCAATCCGAGCAAATCGCCGAACGCGCGCTGCACCGCCTGTGTATTAGCCACAGTCGAATTCATGCCGTTAGCCGCTAGGTAATTCTGTACTCCGGCCAATAGGTCGGACCCCAGACCGGTAAGATTGCTACGGCTGTACTGATAGCTGGGCCACGCGTTCGCAAAGTTAGTGTAGCCATTGCGCGTGACGCGGATGTTGGCGCCGGCCGTTACCGTATGCGTGTTCTTGGTCCACGTGAGATCGTCATTGTAGTTGTACGTAGGCGAGATGCGAATGTAGGCCCGGCTACCATAATTGACCGTCGAGTCGATACTGTCGATCTGGAACGCTGT
>Ga0105248_10003958_pt1 | contig 16383 bp, 13 predicted proteins | sample KBSS34metaG_FD_81524 | JGI IMG/M metagenome (GOLD analysis project Ga0105248, IMG submission 81524) | Switchgrass rhizosphere microbial communities from Kellogg Biological Station, Michigan, USA - KBS S3-4 metaG | ecosystem: Host-associated > Plants > Roots > Rhizosphere > Soil | place... | reverse complement strand
GGTGAAACTGCCGAGAGTCGTTCCAGTCTCTGTTGCTCCCACGCGCGTACCTGCCCCCGCCTCCGACGAAGTCATCATGATCCGCGGCAATCAGAAAACGGTGGAAGCGGCACTCCCAAGGACGGGCAATTAGATGCGCTTTCGAGAAAGGTTCCACGCCGCCAGCCTCTTGCTGCTGTTCTCAGCACTCCCTTTGCTGGCATTGGAAAAAGTCGTTGCCGATCCCCTGGAACTGCAACTTTCTGTGGGCAAGGGTATGGTCGTGGACTGCCCGAAAGGCGTCAAGCGAGTCGCCACCAGCAGTCCGGAGATCGTTGACGTCGTGGCGGCAAGCACGGAAGAAGTTCTCCTGCATGCTAAGGCACTCGGTCAGGCGACTGTCTTTATCTGGTCGAAGTTGGGTGATCGACTGGTGTACAACGTGACGGTTGAGCCCAACCTCGAACCTCTCCGCCGCCTGGTCAAAGAAGCGTTCCCCGACGAAGAGATCGACATCCGTGCCTCTCGCGACTCTCTCGCCCTCATCGGAGACGCCAGCAGCCAGGCGGTCGCCGACCGTGCACTCGCGCTCGTTACTTCTTCCGTAAAGGGTGCCGTCAGCAACCTCAAAGTGGCTCGGGGACTGCCCGAGAAGCAGGTCGTTCTTCACGTCAGATTTGCCGAATTGAATCGAACCGCCGCCGCCGAATTTGGCGTCAATCTGCTCTCCACCGGAGCAGGGAGCACTCTAGGCCGGATCACTTCGGGTCAATTTCCGGCGGGTGCGCTCTCGCAGGTGACGGGCTCGGTACCGGGGGTGGTTCCGACCGCGCCCACCTTCACCCTGTCGGACATGCTCAACATCTTCGCCTTCCGCCGTGACCTGAATCTCGGAGTCATGATTCGTGACCTGCAATCACGCGGGCTGCTCCAGATCCTCGCCGAGCCGAATCTGGTCGCGACCAATGGCAAAGAAGCCAGCTTCCTGGCCGGCGGTGAGTTCCCTGTGCCTATCGCCCAGGCCGGCGCCAACGGCGGAGCGATCTCCGTCATGTTTCGCGAGTATGGCATTAAGCTTTCGTTTCTCCCTCAAGTTACGGGGCATGATACCATCCGCCTACACGTTAAGCCTGAAGTCTCGAGTATCGACTCTGGCAACGGCGTCACGGTCTCCGGCCTGAATATCCCGGCCCTGTCGACACGCCGGATTGAGACCGATATCGAACTGGGAGCGCGCCAGAGCTTCGTGATCGGCGGGCTCATCGACGATCGCGTCATCGAAAATCTCTCCCAGGTTCCCGGTCTCTCCCATATCCCGATCCTGGGAGCCTTGTTCAAGTCCCGATCGCTCACCAAATCGAAGACCGAACTGATTGTAGTGGTCACGCCGGAACAGGTCACCCCGGAAACGCTCTGCGACGGCCGAGCGCCAGCGGATCCTTCTCGACCGCCCTGTCCAGTTCCATCCGTCACAGGTACGGGCGCCACTCCCCAGATGCCAATCCCATTCCTGGCGCCGGAGACCGTCGCAAAGCCCAAAGAAGGTAAAAAATGATCTCGGAAATCCATACCGAAGATTTGGGAGAACTCAACTGGGAGCAGCGGCTGCTCCGTAACGCCAACCGCAAGATGGATCTCAAGCCTGAGTACCAGGAACTGAAGTTCACGCTTCACCGAAAACTCCTCGATCGCATCAATCTGGATACTCTCGCCAGTATTGAGAACGATCGTATTCGGGATGAGGTCCGGGAAGCTGTGTTGACCCTGGTGGATAGCGAGCCGAATCTTCTAACCGCAAGCGAGAAGCAGCAGATCAGCAATGAAGTTCTCCACGAAGTTTTTGGGCTGGGTCCGATCGAACCTCTCTTGCAGGACTCAACGATCTCCGACATTCTGGTGAATGGGCATCGCCAGGTCTACGTGGAGCGAAACGGCCTTCTGGAATTGACGAGTGTACGTTTCCATGATGATGGGCACCTGCTCCGCATCATCGACCGCATTGTGTCGCAGGTTGGCCGGCGAGTCGACGAGTCGAACCCCATGGTGGACGCGCGCCTGGCGGACGGTTCGCGTGTAAACGCAATCATTCCGCCACTGGCTGTCGATGGACCGCTGCTCTCGATTCGCCGCTTCGGTACCGACAAGCTGATGCCCGCGGACTTGGTCAAGCGGAACGCGGTAACGCCCGGAATGATGCAATTGCTCGAAGCGGCTGTGAAGGCCCGGCTCAACATCATTGTGTCTGGCGGTACCGGGGCAGGCAAGACAACTCTTTTGAATGCACTGTCGGTCTTCATCTCTCCCAAGGAGCGCATCGTCACCATCGAAGATGCTGCGGAGCTGCAACTCAAGCAGCCGCACCTGGCACGATTGGAGACTCGGCCCGCGAACGTGGAAGGAAATGGGTGCGTCCGGCAGCGCCAATTGCTCGTCAACAGCCTCCGTATGCGGCCCGATCGTATTATCGTCGGCGAGGTCCGCGCCGAGGAAGCGCTCGACATGCTCCAGGCCATGAATACCGGCCACGACGGCTCTCTCACCACCGTGCACGCCAACAGCCCGCGCGATGCGATCTCGAGATTGGAAGTCATGGTGTCCCTGGCCAATGCCAACATGCATCTCACCGCCATCCGCCAACAGATTGCCTCAGCAGTTCAAATTCTTGTGCAGGCATCCAGAATGAGCGATGGTACGCGCCGTGTCACGAGCATCACGGAAGTTACAGGAATCGAAACCGACATCGTGACTCTGCAGGAACTGTTCGTTTTTGAGAAGCGCGGTGTCTCACCGGAAGGCAAGGTTCTCGGCCGCTTCGCGGCCACCGGGATCCTGCCGAAATTCAATGAGAAACTGCTGGCCGCCGGTATTCGTCTGCCCGGCGAACTCTATGACGAAGTGGTTCCGATAGGTCCGGAATGAACATATCAGTATTCGTCCTGGCATTTTTGACGAGCGTCGCCTCCTACTACCTGCTCACCGGCTGGGTAGACCGGCGCACGCGTGCCAGTGCGGTCAATCGTCTCGCCGGGAAGGGGCTCGACAAGGTCGCCTCCCGCCGCGGTGCCCGTCCGGTATTGATGCAGATGGTAGACGAGGTCGGCGGCCGTCTTGCTACTCGCTTACTGGAGGGGCTCAAACTGAAGCAGGCCGCCGAGCAGTTGCTCGAAACGGCTTCTTTGAAATGGGGCGCCCCCGGATTGGCCCATCGGTCCGCCGGAGGCTTTCTCGCAGGTTTCGCAATCGTCACTCTCGCGACCCGCAACGAGCAGCCTCTTTTCGCTGCAATCGCGGGGGGCATCGGTGCCTGGCTTCCCCTCAGCTACGTTAAGCGCAGAGCCGCGGTGCGCATCAAGAAATTTGAGGAACAGTTTCCCGACTGCCTCGAGTTCATCTCCCGCTCGATGCGGGCCGGCCACGCCTTCTCGGTCTCGCTCGAGATGGTCTATCGGGAGTACAGCGATCCGCTGGCGGCCGAATTCCGCCGTACCTTCGAGGAACAGAACCTGGGCCAGCCTCTCGAGATTGTCTTGAAGAAGTTGTCGAAAAGGATTCCTTCGATGGATGTCCAATTCTTCGTGTCGGCGGTTCTCTTACAGAAGCGCACGGGCGGCAACCTGGCGGAACTGCTCGACAAGCTGGCTCACATCATCCGCGAACGTTTCAAACTCCGCGCCCGGGTGCGCTCGATCAGTGCCCAGGGTTTGATGTCCGGTCGAATACTCGCCTGTATTCCGCTAGGCGTCGCTGCCTTGATGTTCGTCGTCAATCCGACCTATGCCCGATTCTTCGTCGATGACCCGATGGGCCACACCATGGTCGCCGCCGCGCTCGCGCTCGAAATCCTCGGGTATCTGATTATTCGCAAGATCGTCACAATCGAGGTGTAAAGTGCTTGTTATTCTGACGTGCGTGGTCTTTGTCCTGGTCACGGTTGTGACCGCGATCATGGGGCTGCGGCTGACCAACTGGAGAACCCGCGCCGTCGAACGCCTCGCAACCAAGGTATATATCAAGGCGCCGATTCTTCCTTCCCCGAGTCTGATCTGGCAGGAACTGGTCAGCAGTGTTGGATCGATGGTGCCCTCGTCTCCCAAAAACCTGCCACGTTTGAAGAAGCGACTTGTCCGCGCCGGCTTCCGCGCCCAGAATGCCGCCCGCCTGTTCAACGGCGCCCGCGTGGTCTCGACGCTGGCTTTCGGTGTTACCGGTTTCCTGCTCGCCTACTACCGGCAATTGGCGTTCGATAATCTTCTTTACACGACTGCGGGCGCGTTTTTCTTCGGTTATCTGGCACCCATGCAGTTCGTCGTGTTTCGGATTCGCCGCCGTCAGCACGCCATCGAACGCGGGCTACCCAACGCACTCGACCTGATGGTCGTTTGTGTGGAGTCTGGCCTCGGTCTCGATCAGACCGTGATCCAGGTTGCGAAAGAACTCCAGTTCGCGTATCCCGAAATCTGCGAAGAGTTCACCATGATGAACCTCGAAATGCGTGCCGGCAAACGGCGCATCGAGGCGCTTCACAATCTTGCAGAACGTGCCGGTGTAGAGGAGCTGAAAAAGCTCGTAGCTGTTCTGGTGCAAACCGATCGATTTGGAACCAGCATCGCGCAAAGCCTTCGCGGGCACTCCGAGTACATGCGGATCATGGCCCGGCAGCGCGCCGAGGAGCAGGCGGCCAAACTGGCCGTCAAGCTAGTCTTTCCGATCTTCTTTTGTGTGCTGCCGTCGCTCTTTGTGGTGACGGTCGGCCCCGTATTGACGCGGCTCATACGGGATTTGTTCCCTATGTTCGAAAGCATGTAAACAGCCGATAGTTCATCCAGGAAAGGAGTATTGCAAATGGACGCATCCATTCTTCGTATCGTTTGTGGCGCGCTTGTCGTAGTTTTCGGTGTCCTGATCTTTTTCCGGCGCCGTAGCAAAGTGGAATAGTCCCATGCCGCGAATCGGTGGGTCGCCTGGACTTCAAACGTCCAGGCTGATCCCTACCGATTAACCAGCAGGGGAATCGTGTTGCTCACCGTATCGCCGATCTGGAGCGCCAGATTTATGGGAGCCGAAATGTCCAGACCATCCGGCACTCGAAATGTCACGACGGCCAGGCCGACCACCCCTACTGCCGCCGCAGAACTCTCGGCCGCGACGGTTCGTCCATTCAGCATGATCGCAACCGGGTCCACCAAGGGAAACAAAGGAGTCGCGGGCACCCGAAATCCGTCCAGCGGGCTAGGCTGATAGGGGCCAAATCCGGTTCCGTATAGCAGGATCTCCTCTCCCGGATGTGCGGGCGATTCCGTCGAGACAGAAGTGCCGTTCCGATGCCCCATCGCGAATAGTCCCGGTGCGCTTCTGGTGACGGTGAACCCGATCGGGAGCACTGCGGCGTTTCTGTAGTGCCACTCCACCTGGTATTTCCCAGGCTTCAGATCGCTCGGCACCTGGAAGTTGATCTGTGTTGGAGAAACAAAAAGCAGCGGCAGCAGTCTCCCCGAGCAAACCAGCGAAACCCCGCCCAGGCTTTGTGGAAGCGGATCAGTCAACCCTGTGGCGGTGGTCTCGGACAATCGATCGCCAAACAGAGATGCGATTGAACCCGCGGCTACCGCGTCGCCGGCGGTGCCTCCCGCCGAGTTAGTAATTCGGGCAGGGTGCGGTATTTTCGGAACGCTGTCGAAGTATGCCACCACCGAGCTGGGCGCGCCGATGATGATCGAAGACGGATTTGCCGAGCCGCTAAGATCTCCGCCCCACTCGCGGAACTTCATCCCGTCAGGAGGCTCGATCGCCACGCCCACCGAAGTACCCGCCGGATAGTATCCATCCGACGAAGGCGGCGAAAGTCTCCAGCTACCGGAACCCGCTGGCGAAGATCCCAGCGAGAGACGATACGACCATTGATAATGGGCCGTAACTTTCGTATAGCCCGCAGATGTTGTGAAAGTCACCCCCGCTACGCCCTCCCACGACCCTAAATCGAGGCGCGTTCCATCGCTCACCGCGATCGACGGCCGCGCTCCGAGACGGATCGTGGTTCCGACCGGCCGTTCCACATCGCACGGTGTATGGCAGTCCTCGCCATCCACTGTCACGGTCAATCCGGTCGGAATGCTGTCCACGTGCACGCGACTCAACGGGTCATAAAACGCTGTCATCCGGATCCCGGAACTGGCCTGCCCTTCCGTCACTTGAATCGCCTGTGCATTGGCTTTACCGGCCGACCATTCGCGGAACGACCAGGCACCTCCCGCAGCATCGATCTGGTGCGTCGGCGCAATCACGGTGTGCGATTCCCCCGCCGCCCAGGCTTCGTAGCGAGGCGATGCCCCGGCCGATCCGTCCACCGTCAGGATCAGGTTGGGAGGCTCCGTCAAGAGAAGAGTGGTCACGGCTGGGACAAACTGCGCGACCACCGAGAGCGGTGTCGGGCCCGCCGGAACTGGATACGTCCGATTGCGATCCGCGCCATCGTTCCACGAGTGAAAGATCCACTGCCGTCCGTGCTGGTCGAATTGCGGTGAAACCGGCGCCAGCGTATGGACCGAGCCCACTCCCCAGTCGACATCGATGGGAGCGGTTACGAGCCCTCGATCCGCCAGCAACTGCAACCCGTCCGGAGCAGTCCGTAACTGCATTCTCCGGGCCACCGCAAACCGCGGATACACCGTCATCGGCGCATTCAAAGCAAAGGAGTAGATGGCGGCCGGATTGCCTCCCTGCGTCCATCCGGCGAAAACGAAACCCGGATCGGGAATCGCTTCCAGCAACACCGTCGTTCCGGCGGCCAGCCATACGTCGCCACTTTGCCGGCAGGCGACCTGGTTCACCCAAATCGTCCCCGGGTAAGCGCACGGGCCGTCTTCGCAGACAAAAAACACCAGCGATACCGCGTATTCGGTCGTCACGTCCGCCCGGTACCAGGCGATCCCAGGATCAGCCGTGACGGTAACTCTGGGCGAAGGTGACGCCAGTTGACCCAACGCCGTGCTCCAGTGTTGAAAAAGATAGCGCCCCTTGAGTAGCGGCGGCGTCAATTGCCAGTCCGCGATCTCGAGCGTGTGTTTGCTGCCGGTTGGCCAGGAAAAAACAGCGGCGCCCTGATACGGTTGTCCGTCCACGCGGAAGACGGCGTCGCTCGCAGTGGCCGAGATCCGCGTCAAAGCAACGGCTTCTTGAGCCAGCGCGGATGCGACGAATGCTCCAGCCAGCAGCCAGGCCCCCAAGAACAGACGGCCCAATTTTGTCGATTTTCTATAACAGTTCACTCTGTTGGAACTTATCGACACTGCCGATAAGAATGTTATGAAGCGCGAACTGCTCATCGCAATTTTCTGGATTTCGTGCCTTGCCAGGGCTGCGACCTTCGGGGAAGTGATTGGGATCGGAGGGCAGGCGGCGGACATCGCTCTGGATGAGAGTCGCGGCGTGCTCTACATCGCCAATTTCACAGCCGCGCGGATCGACGTCCTCTCGCTTGCCGACCATGCGATTCATTCTTCGATGCATGTAGCGGCGGCCCCGGCCTCACTGGCAATCTCCGGCGATGCCCGCTATCTGGTCGTGACGCATTTTGGCAATGCACTGCCGCCGGCCTCGAACGGAAACGCGATGACCGTAGTAGACCTGTCGAACGGAGTCCGACAAACGTATGCATTGGGCAGTCCGCCGTTGGGCGTGGCTTTTGGCTCCGACGGAATGGCGCTGATCGCCACCACTACGGAGTTCCTTCGCTTCGATCCCGCGAGCGGCCGGACCGATGTAGTCCAGTCCATTGCGAGCCTGACCGCCAACAATATCCCCGCGGCTCCCGGCACGCCGCCGGTGCAGATCGTCGCGGCCGCGCTCGGCGCTTCCGGCGACGGGCGACATATTTTCGGTCTGGCGGACACGATTCGTGTCGGATACGATGTTTCCGCCAGACGTTTGCAGGTCATCGGGTACAGCGCGACACCGGCGCTCGGGCCGCGCGTGGTCAGCGTTTCGGCGGACGGATCGTACTATACGGCCGGCTGGGGACTTTGTAACCGGCAGGGCACCCTCGTGGCGCAGTTTCCCGGAGCTTCCGGAGCGCTGGCAGTAGGGTCGCATGCCATCGATTCGAAGAACGGAACGATCTACGCGCAGATCCCACAGACTCAGGCGGATCCGGCGGCGATTCCTCCGCTGCTGATTGCCGACTCCGACAACCTGACCGTTCGCGAACGGTTGAATTTGCCCGAAAATCTGGCGGGCCGATCGATTTTGAACACCCAGGAGGATACCCTCTTTTCGGTTTCTGAGAGCGGTGTCCTGATCATGCCGGTGGGAGCCCTGAATCAGTCTCACCGTCTCAGTGCGGATCAGGAGGACCTGGTGTTTCGTGGCAGCTTCTGTCAGCGCGGGGCGGTGACGCAGACGTTCAAGCTCACCAATCCCGGCGGAGGCCAGACATCCTTCTCGCTGAGTTCGGACCTTGAGGGAGTGGCCGTCTCTCCTTCGTCCGGAAAGACTCCAGCCACGATTCAGGTCACGATCGACCCGCATCAGTTCCAGGACCGCCGCGGCACGGTAATTGGATCGATCAAAATAGCATCTGCCGAGGCGGTGAACGTACCTGCGTCGATACGCCTTCTGGTCAACAACCAGAGGCCCGACGAGAGGGGCTTCCAGGTTGATGTCCCGGGGATGCTTACCGATCTGCTGGCCGATCCGGATCGCGATCGTTTCTACATCGTGCGACAGGACCACAATCAAGTCCTGGTCTATGACGGCTCGGGACTCTTCCAGATCGCCCAGCTTCGCACCAGCAACACGCCAACCCGTTTGGCCATGACGGCCGATCGTAAGAAGCTCCTCATTGGTCACGACAACTCGCAGTTGGTCTACGTGTACGACCTTGACACTCTCAAGCAGTCACCTCCTGTCTCGATGCCGCCCGGACATTACCCACGTTCACCCGCGGCCTCTGGTAATGCCATTCTGGCCGCGGTACGGGGTGCGGGAGCCACCAATACGATCGACCGCCTGGACTTGGCGGCGGGAACTGCAATTGTTCTCCCGAGTCTGGGTGTTTTCCAGAACACGATCAGCGTCGATACGGTGTTGGTCCCGACGCCTGACGGAGATTCCATCATGGCTGCCTCCGCGGATGGGAATCTGCTCCTTTACGATGCTGCAGCCGACACGTTTACGGTTTCCCGGAAACTGCCCGCTGCCCTATCGGGCGCGGTAGCGGCCTCCAACGCCGGCCAGTTCGTCGCCGGCAACTACCTGCTCAACGCATCTCTGAAGCCCGTTGCCACGTGGACAGGTACCGACTTTCCCGCGGGGTTTGCGTTCGTGGACAGGGGCGGGTTGCGCCTCACCGGACCCGCTTCCGGGGCAGGTGCCGGCGGCACAATTGTGCGAACGGACGGGAACGGGGCAGGTGCGTCGTTAGCGACGCGTGTCTCCGAACAGCCTTTGGCCTCGGGCGGGGTGTCGGCCTTCACGCGTACGCTTGTTCCACTCGCCAATCGCAAAACTCTGATCGCCCTGACCGTTTCTGGTTTTACGGCTCTGTCATGGAACTTCGACACGCCCGTCGCACCGCCGGTCGTGAATCGTGTGGTGAACGCCGCCGACATGACGAGTGCTCTCGCTCCCGGGTCGTTGATCGCTGTATTTGGAAGCGACCTGACCCCCACCAACATCGCAACCGGTGCGATCCCTTTACCCACTGCGATTGGCGAGTCCTGCCTGACGGTAAACGGAGCGGCGATCCCGATGATGTTTGCGTCGCCCGCTCAGATCAACGCGCAACTCCCGCTGCACATCGAAGGTCGAGTCCCCCTCACGCTCTACACTCCCGGAGGTCTAAGCGATGACTATTACCTGAACCGGACGCCTGTTGCGCCGGCTATCTTTCTCAGTGGAATCGCTGGGCCGCTCACCGATCTTCCCGTCGTGATCAAAGCCAGCAACCAACAACTCGTGACCGCTTCAAATCCGGTACATGCCAACGACCAGATCTGGATCTACGCGACAGGACTCGGCGCGACGAGCCCAGAGGTACCGGCTGGAAGCCCAGCGCCGTCCGCACCGCCGGCTTTTGCGCTTACCGCACCGGAAGTGCGACTGGGCGATATTCCCCTGTCTATTAGTTATGCAGGTATGGTGCCTGGGCAAGTTGGCGTCTACCAGATCATTGTGCGGGCGCCATCCAAAGTAGTGTCCCGCGTGAGCGTGCCCCTGACCGTAAGGCAGGGAAATGCCAGCGCCACCGTAAACGTGAGGGTTGTGGAATGAGGAAGAAAGCTGTAAAGCTCGCGTTGCTGCTGACGAGTTCCCTGGCGACGCACGCCCAGCAACGAGAATTCGGGATGCTGGCCGGTGGAAGTATCCTGAACGGACTCCCCCTGCATGGTGCCAGCGCGGTGACGGCGGGCTTTGCTCCTGGACCTACTGCCGGCGCCCTGATCGGGCACGACCTCTATTCCAGGTGGAGCGGCGAGATCCGGTACCTGTTTGAGATTCAGGATGCCCGTCTCCGTTCCCCGGGAGCGTCGGCGACCTTCGGTAGTCAGTCCCACGCAATCCACTATGCAGTCCTCTACCATGCCCGCGTGCGGCAGGCGCGATGGCGTCCGTACCTCGAAGCTGGCGGAGGCACCAAGATCTTTCGCGGGACGGGGACGGAGGTCGCGTACCGACCGTTGATGCAGTATGCCTACCTGACGCGAACTCGGGAGCTGAAGCCGATGGTCGTCTTTGGTGGTGGGATCAAGTTTCGGCTCAGCGCCCGCCTCCAGGCGCGCATCGAGTTTCTGGATTATGTGACACGCTTTCCGCAACGGGTGATAGCTCCGGCGCCGGGAATCGGACTCAGCGGATGGCTCCACAACTTCGTTCCTACGGTCGGGATAGGGTGGATGTTCTGATCCCGATCGGATAAGATCGCGGGATGGTCAAGTTCTGCGTTATCGCACTCGTGAGTTCGGTGTCTCTGTTGGCGCAAGGAGGTGGCCGCGGAGTTCCGGGTCTGACTGAAAGTCAGACGACAGCGCTCGAACGGATGAGCAGCGCGCTTGTGCCCAAGTTGCAAGGCGTTGCCGTCGCGCGCACAGCTATTACAGCTGCCGCCTTCGCGGAACCGCGCGATGAAGCTTCTCTAGTGCGTGCCGCAGAGGATTTGCGGGTTGCCGAACTGGCGCTTGCCAGTGCGCGGGCAGATGCACTTGCGCAACTACAAGCTTCCGGTGACAAACTGAACCCGGAACAACTCCGCGCGTTGGTCGCAGCGGGAGGAGCGTTGCGCAATCCGGGGTCGCCGCGCACGCCCATAGGCACCAATCGAGGAACCATTCCGGGCATCAAGCAAGCACAATCCTCGGTACTCACCCAGTTGACCACCGACACCATGCCGCTGACAAGGGCTGTAACCACGGCTCGAAATGCATTGACCGCGGCTGCGCTTGCCCAGCCCCGTAACGACGCGGACGTCCGTACCAAAGCCGATGAGCTGAAGCAGGCCGAACTGGCTGTTGCGGATGCGCGTGCGGCCGCCTTCGCCCGCATTCAGGGCTCCCCCATCCGGCTCGCTCCCGCCCAGGTGACGTCGTTCGTAGAACTGGGAGGCACGTTCGCCGGGATCGCCTTTACCCAGCCCGAACCTTTGAGCTTCGGTGACCACGACGGGTACGTCTCCCTCTTCGACGGCAAGACGCTGAAGGGCTGGGACGGAAACCCCAAGTTCTGGCGCGTCGAGGACGGAGCCATCATTGGCGAATCGACGCCGCAAAACCCCAGCGGCAATAGCTATACCGCCTATCGCGATCTGGAGGCCAAAGACTTCACGCTCAAGTTCGAGATGAAGGTCGAAGGCACTGGCGGGAGCGGATTTCAGTACCGCAGCAAAACCGGAATTCCGTGGCTGTCCCCGATCCCGGATAACGTCACAGCCAATGTCGGACCGGTCAACCTGAAATGGATGATGACGGGACCACAGGCCGACTTTTGGCCTAGTTCGCGAGACTGGACCGGCCAGTTCTATTCGGAGAACACGCCGATGCGAATTCTGGCCTGGCGCGGGCAAGTCGTGGAAGGCGCGGGCCTCGGACGAAAACGTCTGATGGGCGAGATCGGCGACCGTCAGGCGCTCGGCGCACTCACGAAAATGAACGACTGGAACGAATATACGGTCATCGCCCGAGGCGGCACCTGCATGCATATTCTCAACGGCCAACTCATGGCGGTCTTCGTCGATGACGATCCCGAGTCCTCGAATAATCAGTCCGGCCTCTTCGGGATCGAAATCGAAGCTACCACCAAGATCTTTGTCCGCAATATCTGGGTGAAGAAGCTCAACTGAACTCATCCGGTTCTGCCAGTAGATCGCCCAATCGATCGAGTTGCTGTTCCAGCATCGATCGCCGCGCATTGATCCATTCCTGGACTGCGGAAAGGCCGGACGGCTCGATTTGACAGGTGCGCACCCGTCCAGCCTTTTCGGTTTTTACGAGTCCGCTCTCCTCCAACACCTGCAGATGCTGGACCACGGCGGCGAGCGTGATGGCGAGCGGTTCCGCCAATCGCGAGACGGAAGTCGGGCCCGCGCTGAGCCTCTCCATCATCGCGCGTCGCGTGGGATCGCCGAGAGCGTGAAAGACGCGATCGATATCCGGTTTCTTCTTACGCATGCCTGTCGCTAGCGCGACAGCTCCTCACCCAGGCGTTCGAGCAGCTTCCTCCATCCGGCTGCGCGCATTTCGGGACCATCCGAACCTTCGAAGAACGCGCCCTGGTGCGTACAGATGACGTGCGTTCCGCTCTCGGACGGCAGCAGTTCGAAGGTGATCAGCGAAGCCGAGATGCGCCGGTCGGCGATCGTCATTGTGGACGAGACGACGATTCGCTTGTCCGGCACGACGTCCAAAAAGTTGCCCTCATTCACGCACACCAGACCACCGACCGGCGTTCCCTCCTTGAAGCGGAAACGCGCCGACTCGGTTCCTCCGACGCGGAAATCCAGGTTGTACTGCTCCATTTCATGGCCACCGGACTCGACGAACCAGCGGCGCTTCTTGCTCGCGTCGGCGAACGCCCGAAAGACACGCTCCGGCGCGGCCGGATAGGTTCGCTCGACGACAAAAGTGCTATGGATGACGGTTGGATCGTTCATGGTTGCTCCCTCCCGAGTGCGGGAATCAATAGTTAAGTTCATGCTTTAGTATTGAGCTGGTCCGGCCCGATTGTCAAGCAAAAACTTAAGTATTATTTGACCCTCTTTTTTGCCCTGTTTGCTCGTGCCGTAACGCGATGGTGTCACGCGCATTTGGGCGCCGTGCCGGAATGTACGATGCCAATAACGACACAGCACTGACTATCAGGGTGCTACCCGGGTAGCTCAGCCGATCGCCTGGCGCGATGCCGTGAGAGTCCGGAAAGGCGAAGCGGCGAAGGCGCCCTCGATGCCCACGATTGCACCGCACGCTCCCAATCCGATCGTCCGTGCGAGTAGAGTTTCAGCACATCGCTTTGTTTGGCCCCGATGGCCATGCGGACACCGATCTCATGCGCCCTCCGGTCCACAATGTAGGCGACCGAGGCGTAAAGCCCGGCCGTGGCGAGAAGGCTGCCAGGGATGCTCAAGGCGCCAAACAACGCGGCGATCGAACACTGCTCACCGAGCGCTCTCCTGTACGCCCCTTTTGGTGACTGCGCCGACGATCGGCAGGTGCTGGTCCGCGGCCGTAGTGGCCTTGAGAATCGCAGGCGCGCAGGCTGCCGGGTCGCCCGAGGTTTCGATCAACACCACGGTCTCAAACGAAAATCGCTGCGTGAATGGCAGAAGAGGCAGGTCTGCTCCGGTTCGTGCAGGCTGGCACACTACCTCGTCTCGACAACGTCAACGATCCGACCGCTCTTCTTCCCGACTTGAATCGGCCGTCCGACGGGATCTGTCCGGACCAGAGATTCCGGGCCAAGGCCTCGTTAGCGATCACGACCGGCGCCTGCGACGGCGTGTCGGGCGGCTCGAACTCCCAGCCCCGCTGGATGCGCGTTCCTATCGTCGAAAAGAATTTGGGAGCTACGCATTGAAGCGAACCCTTCAGGCGTTCGGCTCCTGGTGGTCTTGTCTCATACAAGATGAGCCTGGGAGGGCGAAGCGGCATGCTGGGTATTGACGATCAGCGTGCAGACATCGGAACGATTGGGCCTGGAGCAAATCCTGGTGTTTTTGGATGGCAGTGAAGAAGTTGAATTTAAGGGGCGGAATCGAGGAGAGATTTACGACTGGGTAAACCAGACGTTGCGGCAGCAACGATATGGAGAATTAAAGAGAAACGAACGAGGAGTGGTGAGGCGATACCTGGAGAAGATGACGGGGCTGAGCAGGGCGCAGACGACGCGGCTGATCACGATGCATCTGAAAGGGGAGGAGGTGAAACCGCAACCCTACCGGCGGCGCCGCTTCCCGCAGCGCTACACACGGGAGGATATCGCCTTGCTGGCGGACGTAGATGAGGCCCACGAAACGCTGAGCGGGCCGGCGACGAAGAAACTCCTCCAGCGAGCCTGCTACAACTTTGGTGACGTGCGCTACCAGAGATTGGCGCAAATCCCGGTGGCGCACTTGTACCGGCTGCGGTCGAGTCGAGCATACCGGGAACGGCACATCCAGTATCAAACAACGCGGCCCACGGCGGTATCGATCGGGGAGCGGCGAAACCCGGATCCGTTAGGTCGTCCGGGATACTTGCGGATCGACACGGTGCATCAAGGAGACCAGGACGGAGTGAAGGGGGAATATCACATCAACGTGGTAGACGAGGTGACGCAGTGGGAGGTAGTCGGAGCGGTGGAGCAGATCAGCGAGGCATTTCTACTGCCCATGTTGGAGGCGCTGCTGGCACAGTTTCCATTCCGTATATGGAACTTTCATTCCGATAATGGCAGCGAGTTCATCAATCACACGGTGGCACGGCTGTTGAACAAGTTGCTGATCGAACAGACCAAATCCCGACCGCGGCACTCCAATGACAACGGACTGGTGGAGAGCAAGAACGGGGCGGTGGTACGCAAACACATGGGACATGCCCATATTGCGGCGCCGCAGGCAGCGGCGATCACCGTCTTCTACACTGAGTACTTGAACCCGTACTTGAACTTCCACCGGCCATGCGGCGTGCCCGAACTGGTCGTGAATGCTAAGGGAAAGGAGAAGCGGGCATACGGGTGGTACGCGACACCGTGGGAAATCCTGCGACAATTGCCGGACCTGGCGAGGCATCTCAAGGCGGGAGTGACGATCGCGCAATTGGATCAACGAGCACAAGCCAAGAGTGATACCCAGGCGGCGGAAGAGATGCAGGCCGCGAAGCGCAAACTGTTCGACAGTTTCCGAAAAGCGAACAGCGAGACGCCCACGCTCCTCCCGTCGGTCGGTCCCGGACGGGTCGCCACCAACCAGCAAAAGTCAAAACCTTCCTTGACAGAAAAACCAAGAAGCGCCGCACCTGGAGAGCCTACGTCGCCTCCCGTTGGTCGGCCCGGCAACGCAAAATTAAACCAAGAAAGGAAATCCCAGCGGCGGATCGCTTCGCTCCCACCTCCAGGCTCATTCTTCATTAGAATATGCTCCTGAGGGCCCCGAAGCGCCAGGAAGCGATGCCGTTCTGGCCTCGCCCGTTCCGTCGCGGTCAGAGGAGACCGTCGCGCATAGCTGGTCCGCACCAACTCCAGCCATTCCGCCCTGGCTTGGATTCTGCCGCCACAACCCGCGATATCGTTTTCACGATCCGTCGTCGCTCCGATCAAGCAGGCAACAAGCAAACCTTGCGATTTATCCGATGGCGATGGTGGCATTGGTGCTGCTGATTTCGTGTGCCAACGTCGCGAGCGAGAGTCGCGATGCGTGAGGCTTTGGGTGCGGGGCAGGTCAGGCTCATCCGCCAGCTCCCAAACCGAGGACCTCCTGCTATTTTCATGGCCGCAGTGGGTGGCGTCTGTGTACATCGAGTCCTCGATCGACGAACCATCGAAGTCAATTTCACCGACGACTTAGCCGGATACCAGGAGATCAGTTCGCGGAGGGCCGATCCAGCCGATCCACGACGATGACATCGACCGGACCCTTCGTGGACTCCAACCGAAGACCAAGCTGCTGCTGGAGCGCGCTCGTGATGGGCGGGCTCATCGAGTCGAGATTGGCCGCCGCTTCGGGTGGAGGAGGCGGCATCGTAGGAGTGGTGAGATCGGGCACGAACGAGAGCTTGAGATCGAAGGGAGTGGTAAAGCCGGTCCTATCGATAACCGGGCGCCCGAGCGCCATCGAGAGCGCGCGTACGAACTCCGGCATCAGCACTTTGCCGCCTTGCATCACAGCACCACCGGGGCCGAGTGAAAAGCCGGTGCGACCGCAAGGAAAGGCTGGCGGGGCACCTT
>Ga0105248_10003957_pt1 | contig 16383 bp, 12 predicted proteins | sample KBSS34metaG_FD_81524 | JGI IMG/M metagenome (GOLD analysis project Ga0105248, IMG submission 81524) | Switchgrass rhizosphere microbial communities from Kellogg Biological Station, Michigan, USA - KBS S3-4 metaG | ecosystem: Host-associated > Plants > Roots > Rhizosphere > Soil | place... | reverse complement strand
TCAGGGCAGGGATATTTCAAAGTGCCCAGGGTGATCGAGAAGTGAATCACACCATCGATTCCATTCGGACCGATCTCCTCGCGAAGAAAGTTAGCGCTGAGGAGATCGCCCGCGAAGCTCTCAAATTCGCCGAGGCTGAGAATTCGAAGACCAACGCTTATCTGACGTTTGCTCCCGAGCGGGCTTTGGCGGCGGCACAGGCTGTGGATCGGAAGATCGCGGCGGGCGAGGATCCGGGACCACTTGCTGGTGTACCCATCGCCATTAAAGATGTAATCGTTACTCGCGGGCTGCGGACTACCTGCGGGTCGCGGATGCTGGAGAATTACATTCCTCCCTACGACGCCACGGCCGTCATTCGAATCGAACAGGCCGGCGGTGTGTTGCTCGGCAAAACTAATTGCGATGAGTTCGCTATGGGTTCATCCAACGAAAACTCCGCGTTTGGACCTGTCCGGAATCCGGTAGCGCTGGATCGAGTCCCAGGTGGATCGAGCGGCGGATCGGCCGCAGTAATCGCGCAAGGCACGGCAGTACTCTCGCTGGGATCGGACACGGGCGGGTCCATCCGGCAGCCGGCTTCGTTCTGCGGCGTCACTGGCGTAACTCCCACTTATGGCCGCGTATCGCGGTACGGACTCACGGCCTTCGCGAGCTCGCTGGATCATATCGGTCCGTTTTCCCGGACAGTGCGGGATTCGGCGCGATTGCTGCAGGTGATGGCAGGACGCGATGAAATGGATTCGACCTCGGCCTCGGCGCCCGTGCCGGATTATGTGGCGGCGCTCGATGGGAACATCCGAGGGATGAAGATCGGCATACCGAAGGAGTATTTCGATGGGCTCGCCATCGATACAGGCGATCTGATTCAGGCGGCGATCGGGAAGCTCCAGAAGCTGGGATGCGAGATTCGCGAGATCCGGCTGCCGCACACCGCTTACGCCGTCGGCTGCTACTACATCATCTGCACCGCGGAAGCGAGCTCCAATCTCGCACGTTACGACGGCGTGCGCTACACGACTCGGTCGTCGGCCGCAGGCACCTTGCAGGAGATGTATCGCCAGACGCGCGATGAAGGCTTCGGCGCGGAATGCAAGCGGCGCATCATGCTGGGAACCTACGTGCTCAGCTCGGGTTATTACGATGCCTATTACCTGAAGGCCCAGAAAGTTCGGGCGCTCGTTGCTCAGGATTACGCGCAGGCTTTTGCCCAGGTGGATGCGATCGTGGGTCCCGTATCTCCGTTCCCTGCGTTCAAGCTCGGCGAAAAAGTGGACGATCCGACCGCCATGTACCTATCCGACATCTATACCGTGACGGGCGATCTGGCGGGAATCCCCTGCATGAGCGTCCCGGCCGGGAAAACCGCGGAAGGACTCCCGGTTGGACTGCAGGTCCTCGCGAATCATTTTAACGAGACCACCATGTTTCGTGTAGCGGATGCGTTCGAAAGAGTATCTAGCTAACGTGGCGGATTAGTCCGCCGTACAATTTAAGAGAGAATCAGACTATGCCTTTCACATTACCTGCATTGCCTTACGCTCCGGATGCACTGGAGCCGCATATTGACAAGATGACCATGGAGATTCATCACGGCAAGCATCACAACGCCTATGTGACGAATCTGAACAAGGCGCTGGAATCCGCGCCCGCACTGGCATCCAAGAGCATTGAGGAGCTGCTGGCCAACAACTGCGCCATCGTGCCGGAAAACATTCGCGGCGCCGTCCGCAACAATGGCGGTGGGCACTGGAACCACAGCATGTTCTGGCAGATCATGGGACCCGGCAAGGGCGGAGCGGCGGTAGGGAATGTTGCTGCAGCGATTACCGGAGCCTTCGGAAGTTTCGATACCTTCAAAGAGAAACTCTCGGCGGCCGGCGTGGCTCGCTTCGGCTCGGGTTGGGCCTGGTTGATCAAGACCGCCTCTGGTGTGGAGATCATGTCTACGCCGAATCAGGACAATCCGCTGATGGAAGGCAAGCACGCGGTTCTGGGAGTGGACGTGTGGGAGCACGCGTACTACTTGAAGTATCAGAATCGGCGTCCCGACTATCTGGCCGCGTGGTGGAACACCGTGAACTGGGCCGAAGTCGAGACTCGTTTTAACGCCGCGAAATAAAAATTCACTGTTGTATACTACGGCGACAGGGAGGGCTGTTCTGATGCGCACCCGTCTTTTTCTGCTCGCCGTAGTGGCCGCAGCCGTGGTCTTGATCGCTGCCGACGAAGTGCCTAACTTCGTCACCTGGAACTCTAACGGCGGCGGATCCGATCATTCGCAATATTCCTCGCTTAAGCAGATTAATAAGAACAACGTCAAGCAGCTTCAGCCTGCTTGGATGTACGAATCCGGCAATAATCCTACCTTCAATCCCGTTATCGTCGATGGAATTATGTACGTCGGCGCGCAGAACGCCATCGTAGCGTTAGACGCCGCCACTGGTAAAGAAATCTGGAAGCATCCGGGCGGCGGAGCAGCGCGCGGAATCAATTACTGGGAGAGCAAAGACCGCAAGGACCGGCGTCTGCTGTTTGCCAATACGGGAGCGCTTACCGCGATCGACGCGCGCACGGGCGAGACCATTATGTCGTTCGGCGATAACGGCCGCACCGACCTGAAAAACGGCCTCGACCGCGAGGTGCGTCAGGTATCCAGCAGCGATCCAGGACACATCTTCGAGAACACCATTTTCATCTCCCTAATGCCGGCCAATCAGGGCGATAACTACCTGGCCACCCCCGGCGACGTCCATGCGTATGACGTGATCACAGGCAAGCTGAAGTGGGTTTTTCATAGCGTTCCGCATCCTGGCGAAGTCGGCTACGAAACCTGGCCCGCGGACGCTTGGAAGACCTCCGGCGGCGTCCATAACTGGAATGAGATGTCGGTGGACGAGAAGCGCGGCATCGTATTCATTCCATTTGGAACCGCCCGTTACGATTTCTATGGACCTGACCGGCACGGGCAGGATCTGTTCGCCAATAGCATCGTGGCGCTGGACGCTCGAACCGGAAAACGTCTGTGGCATTTCCAGACGGTCCATCATGATCTATGGGATTACGATCTGCCCACTGCGCCGAAGCTGCTGACAGTGAAGCACGACGGCAAGAACGTCGACGTAGTCGCGCAGCCGACCAAGCAAGGTTTCCTGTTCGTGTTCGAGCGCGAGACCGGGAACCCGCTGTGGCCGATCGAAGAACGTCCGGTTCCCAAGTCGGATGTGCCGGGCGAAGAAGCGTGGCCCACGCAACCCTTTCCTACAAAGCCTCCGGCTTTCGCCAGACAATCGTTCACTGAGAAAGATATCAATCCTTATCTCACCGATGAAGAGAAAGCCAAAGTGCGCGGGATGCTGCAAACCTGGCGCAACGAAGGTTTGTTCACGCCTCCCAGCCTGAAGGGCTCGGTGGAGATGCCGGGCAATAATGGCGGCGCGAATTGGGGCAGCTCGGGCGTCGATCCCAACAAAGGGATGATCTACATCGTGTCGAAGGAGCTGCCGATGGGCCTGACAGTGATGCTGCCTGGCCCTCCCGGAGGGCGTGGCGGACGTGGCGCCGATAAAGCCGGTCCTGACGGGAAGGCGCTGCCGCCAGCGCCGCCGCCTCCACCTCCGCCAACGCACGACTTCACTCCCTACAACGTTCCGTATAACTTCATGATGCAGCCGAGCAACGGGCTTTCGGCCATCGGACCGCCCTGGTCGCAGCTCACAGCCATCGATTTGAACAGCGGCACCATCAAATGGCAGGTTCCGAACGGCGGAGTTGTAGGAGTTCCGCAAGATCCTCCGACGGGCGCGCACTTTCCCCGGGGAGGCGTCGTTGTAACAGGCGGAGGCGTCATTTTCGTCGCGACTTCATCCGACCGCAAATTCCGCGCTTACGATCAGGACAACGGTAAAGTGATCTGGGAGTTTGATCTGCCCGCCGGTTCCGACGGCGTGCCGGCCGTTTATGAATTCGACGGTCGCGAGTATGTCGTGATTCCTGTGGGAGGGGCGGGGCAGACTCCTCCGCGCGCCGCCAGCGCCAAGGCGCTTCCACCGGGGCCGGGCGGTTACATGGCGTTCGCTCTGCCGAAAAAGTAGAAGCCCCTATTTTAGAAGCGCTGCGACCGCCGCGACACCGGCCTTCGCACAGGCATCGTCATTCTCCTGGCTGGACCCGGAACTGCCGACGCCGCCGATGATGTCAGTGCCCGCCTGGATAGGCACGCCGCCTCCCAGTGCGAGGATATCGGCGACGTCCCGCTGCGCGGCGTACTTCGGATCGCTCGTGCGCTGCTGAAACTCGAGCGTGGAAGTGCGGAACATGCGCGCCGTGTAGGCCTTGCGGCGAGCCATGTCTGCCTGCTGAGCCGTGGCCTGCTCATCCCGCAGGATCACCATCACCTGGCCGGCCCGGTCGACGACCGCGACTGCCGTGCTGAAACCTTTCGCCTTGCACGCCGCCAGCGCTGCTTCCGCAATGGTCTTGGCCATGGGGAGTGACAAATTTCGTTGGGTGACCAAACCCTGGCCCGCCGCGGACGTCGATAAGGTTGAGGCTAGGCCAATTGCCAGCAAGGTCTTGAACATGTAGGACATAGCACCTCCAGTCGGCTGATCGATTATACCGGTTCCGGGGGGCCTATGGCTGGCGGATCCCAGCCTTTTTGAAACCAAGTCTCCGCCTGGTTCATCCAAATGATTAGAACCGGGTTAACATAGTGATTTCCAGTCATGCAGTGGCACATAATCAATCACCGCGATTACATTGATGGTCCGTTCGACAGCTTCGAGACCGCCGTGCGCGAAGCCTGCGCCCTAGGCAAAGAGACTCGCGTCGAGCCTCGGATGCGCCGCCGAGCCCAGGATTTCTTCGTCTACAAGCCTCCCTACGATCGCCAGGAACACTGGCAGCCGGAATACTGGATCTGCACCAAAGAGGCAGCGATCGCAGAAGGCATCGCCGAAGACATCTTCGTGCAGCCCATGCTCGAGACCTGGCGCTAGCAGGTCACTGAGTTCGACGGGTAAGCAGTCCGAGCAGCGCCACCAGGCCGCCGCCCAGGCGCATTCCTGAGCCGATAAGCTGAACGATGCCGGACCTGTGTAACGCCTGCAGGCGCGGATTGCCTAGAATCCGAAAGAAACGAAACGCATGTTCGTTTGAAGTTTAATTCGGGTAGTATACACCTAGGCGAATTCTTCTATGCATGCTCCCGCGACCCGGCGCGATTTGCTGAAATGGTCGGTGACGACACTCATGCTGGCTCAGGGCGAAGAAGTGAACGCGGCGGGAGGCAGAACCGCTCTCCTGATCGATCCGGTTTATAAGCAGCACGACACAGGTCCAGGGCATCCCGAGCGCCCGGAGCGTTACGACGCTGTCACCCAGGCGTTCACCAAAGCCGGACTCACGAAGTCGTTGCTGCACTTAACGCCGCGGGCAGCTACCGAAGATGAAGTCGCGCTGTGCCACACGCGTCCCTATATTCAAACCGCGAAGCGCGACATCGCCTCAGGTGCGCGCGAGTTGAGCACCGGAGATACGACGATTAGTTCGAAGTCTTGGGACGTTGCTCTCCAAGCCGCCGGTGGGCTGATGAACGCGGTGGATGCCGTGTTCGAGAAGAAAGCCTTGAATGCGTTTGCTGCCGTGCGTCCACCGGGACATCACGCGCGTCCGAATCAGGGCATGGGTTTTTGCATTTTCAATAATGTCGCCATCGCGGCCCGCTACGCCCAGCGCAAGCACGGCGTCGAGCGGGTTTTGATTGCCGATTGGGACGTCCACCACGGAAACGGTACGCAGGACATTTTTTATGACGACGGCTCGGTGTTTTTCTTCAGCACGCACCAGTCGCCTTGGTATCCAGGCACCGGAGCCGCGCATGAAACTGGCCAAGGCAAAGGCAAAGGCTGCATCATGAACTGTCCGTTTCCCTCAGGCTCGGGCCGCCGGGAAATCCTGAGCGTGTTTCAAGAGAAGCTGCTTCGCGCCGCGGATCAGTTCAAGCCAGACCTCGTCCTGACTTCCGCCGGATTCGACTCGCGACTGGGCGATCCGCTGGGGCAGTTCACACTAAACGACCAGGACTTTATCGATCTCACGGGAGTCATGCTGGAAATCGCCGACAAGCATGCCGGCGGACGACTGGTGTCGGTGCTCGAAGGCGGCTACGATCTGAACGGGCTGGCGGCGGCGTCCACGGCGCACGTGCAAGCGCTCGCAAAAGCTAGCGCTGCTGGTTGAAAAGCACCAAGTGGCTGGCCATGGCCAGACGGTTTACAAATTAACTCTCATTTCTTCTAAGGCTTACAAATTGGTCCAGAACGTGCGTTACGAAAAGTATGTTCTACCGTAACGCAATACTGGCGAGTGCGATGGCGGCAGCAATCGCATACGGTCAAGATTCGAATATCGCGGGAGATCTGCCAGCCCAACTGACGCTGCCGGCCGGCGCGTGGATTAGCGCTCGCGTCGATCAGATGCTGTCGAGCGATCGTAACCAGCCTGGCGATGCTTTCTCCATGACGCTGACCCAACCGTTGGTCGCGAATGGATTCGTGGTGGCGCGTCGTGGGCAGACTATTTCAGGCCGTGTGGTGGACGCCGTGAAGGCCGGCCGGGTCAAAGGCACCTCGCGCCTGTCGTTGGAGCTCACCGATCTGACGCTGGTAGACGGCCAGCAGGTACCGGTTCGCACGCAACTGGTCCTGTATTCCGGTGGAACATCGCAGGGACGCGACGCTACGGCGATCGCAACGGCCACAGGCGTCGGCGCGGCTGCGGGTGCTGCTGCCGATGGAGGACGTGGTGCTGGAATAGGTGCTGCGGCGGGCGCTGCGGCGTCGACTGTCGGCGTCCTACTGACGCGCGGCCGCGCCACTGAGGTTTATCCCGAAGCCGTGCTGACGTTCCGCACGCAGGATCCGATCACGATCTCGACCGATCGCTCATCGCTGGCGTTCGCTCCGGTGCGGCAAGAGGATTACGAATCGGCTCCGCAGGCGCAGCGTCCGCAGCTCGCAAGGCGACGACCTGGGTATGGCGGCTATCCTTACCCGTATCCGTACGGGTATCCGCCTGTCTACGGCAGCGTCGGCGTGGTGATTGTCACCGGCGGACGTCGCTAACCCAAGGTCAGGCGCGCGCGGCGAGCGCCGCTTTCACTCGCTCCGCTGTAAACGGGACCTGACGAATCCGCGCGCCGGTGGCATCGAAAATCGCATTGCCGATAGCCGCGGCGACCAGAGTAATGGACGTCTCTCCCGCACCCATCACTTCTCCTTCGGTGCGGTTGATCAGCACGGCGTCTATCTTCGGAACTTCGAAGCCCAGCGGGAGGCTGTGATACGTCCGCCAATCGACGGAGGTAACTTTCTCGATGTCCCACGTCACTTCCTCGCCCAGGCAACGGCTCAGGCCCTGCAGCGCGCCGCCCTCCACCTGATTACGCAGCCCGTCCGGATTTGAGATGGGGCCTACATCGCTCGACGCCACCATGCGCTTGACTATGATCTTGCCGGTATCCTGGTTGACTTCGATTTCGGCGACCAGTGCAGTGTAGCCGTTGTCGCCTTCATAAAGAACGCTGGCCGCGCCGCGTCCCATTGCCACGCCGGTTTTGCGATTTCCCGGTTTCGGTGAGGGACGTGTTTCCCAGTTCGCGGTCTTCGCCGCCGCGGCGAGTACTTCTTTCAGGCGCGCATCGCGCAAGTGACGTAGCCGAAACTCGACAGGATCAGCTTTTGCCTTCGCGGCGAGCTCATCGATGAACGACTCATGCGCGAAGGTGTTCTGCAGGCGCGCTGGCGACCGCAGGGGTCCGGTCCAGAAGCGCGATTCGACAGCGTGGGTGACCACGCGGCCACTTTGCACTGTTCCGGTGCCCTGGGCCAGGTAAGACGGCACTCCATTGCTGTTGTTGTTGAACGCGCCGGGCGGCGGAGCAGGCGAACGAGGCGCGAACGCCGCCGGCTGGAATCCCAGCAGCAATCCAGTGATGATGTTCCCGGGCGTGTTAGCTCCCGGACGTCCGCCTAAGCCTGGCGACCACGATTCGTGGTCCCATGCGGTGATGTTCCCGCTGGAATCCAGCGAAGCCCGCTGATCCATCACGAAAGCGTTGCCGTAGTTCTCGAACGCCATCTCATCCTTGCGCGAAAGCTGCACACGCACGGGTTTTCCGACTGCTTGAGACAACACAGCGGCGTCGTAGGTAACGGTGTCCGCGCCGTTGCAGCCATAGCAGCCCGAGCCACGGCGGAAGATTACGCGAACGTTCTCAGGCTTCAATCCCAGGATCATCGCCGAGGTGTTCTTCTGATACCAGACGGCCTGGGTCGCGGAGTAGATGGTAGCCTTCTCGCCTTGGACGTCAGCAACGGCGCAGGAACTGCCCATCGATCCGTGCATCTGATACGGATGCAGGTAAGTGGCTTTCAAGACAGTTCCCGCGGCCAGCTTGGCTTCCACGTCGCCGGAATCGACCAGGCGTGTGTCGCGCGCAGGTTGCTTCCGGATGGATTCGTAAAACGTCACTTGATCCGGTAGCGCGAGCCCAGGATTCCAGGTCACCTTCAATTTCGCGGCAGCCTGCATGGCCTGCCAGGGTTTATCGGCAACCACGCCGACGAAGTTTTTCTTCGCCACCACTTTCACCAAGCCCGGCATTCCTTGGACCGAACTTTCATCGACGCTCGCTACGGTGGCTCCCACAGACGGCGGGCGGACGACGCGCCCATGCAGCATCCCCGGCAACCGCACGTTGTGCACGAACTCAAATCTTCCGGTCACCAGAGCGGGCAGATCGGGACTTGCAAGTGGCTTGCCCAGTACGGTCCACTGGCTGGGAGACTTGCGTTGGGCCTTTACATCGAGCGCAAGATTGAACTTCTTCCCCTCGACAAGTTGCCCGTAGGTCACACGTTTCGATCCGCTGGAGATCACTCCGTCACTGGCCGTGAGCTGATCGACCGGTACGCCGAGCTTCTGCGACGCCATACGGAACAGAGCTTCGCGTGCAGTGGCTCCGGCCTGCGCCAGATTTCCTTCGTTGAAATTGGCCGGATGCGACTGGCTCCCGGATGTATGCGCCTGATCAGGCGTCAGCGCCGTATCGCAATAAATCAGCTTCACGCGATTAAAGGGAACCGAAAGCTCTTCGGCCACCAGTTGCTGTTGCGCGGTCGAAATTCCCTGGCCGAGCTCTTCCTTGCCGCTGTAGGCGGTGATGCTTCCGTCGGTGGCGATAGCAATCCAGGAATCCAGCTGATTCATCGCGGGCGAGCCTTGAAGCGGCCCTTGTGCACGCAATACCTTGAGGTTTCCCGCGCTGAAGCCGACGATCAGCGCGCCTGAGACCTTGAGGAAGTCACGACGAGTGGCCTTCATCGCGCCACCGCCTTTCCATACTTCTGCATCGCCCTCAGCATGCGGACGTTGGTGAAGCATCGGCATAGCACGTTCGACATGGCCTGTTGAATCTCCGCCTCGGTGGCCTTAGGGTTCTTGTCTAAGAACGCCTTGGCCGTCATGATCACGCCGTTCAGGCAGAAGCCGCACTGGGCAGCTTGCTCCTCAATGAACGCCTGCTGGATGGGATGCGGCTTTTCGGGAGTGCCGATGCCTTCGAGCGTGGTGACCTCCGCCCCTTCAACCGACTTCAGCGTGGTCACGCAGGAGCGAACCGCCTGGCCCTTGACGATTACGGTGCAGGCGCCGCATTGGCCCAGACCGCAGCCGAACTTGGGACCGTTCAATTGGAGATCGTCGCTAAGGGCGTACAGCAGAGGCGTGGCTGGATCCAGGTCCAGCGTATGGGACCGGCCGTTGACTTTGAGAGTGATTGCCATGTCGTCTACGAGTTTAGAACGCGTTGAGCCGGATTTCATCCTGCCCGACGCTGGCAGACTACACTAACAATTTGGCCAACCTGAAGCGCTACGTTCCCGCTCCGCTGCTACCCCTGGCGCGACGGCTGTATCACTCGATGTATCGCACCGGGTTGCGGCTGCAGTGGTGGATACTCGACCGAAAACGGCCGCCTTCGGCCACAGGGGAGTTTCCGCTGCCTCCTGCGCGGCTCCGCTTTCGGGTGGCCGAGAATTCGGACGTCTTGAATTTTTTCACCGTCGGCATGCGCACGGCTGAAGGGTTGCAGGAAGCCATGGCTTCCGCCGGGTTCGAGTTAAACGACGGGTCTGCCGTGCTGGATTTCGGATGCGGATGCGGGCGAACGCTATTGTGGCTCGCGCGACAGTTCCCGAAGGTCCAGTGGCATGGATCCGACGTAGACGCCGAATCGATCGAGTGGTGCCGCAAGAGCATTCCCGGCGGGGTTTTCGCAGTGAATGGGTCGATTCCGCCCCTGCCGTTTCCAGATAACTCCTTCGATCTGATTTACGCCGTGTCGGTATTCACGCACTTGAGCGAAGAGCACCAGCGCGCGTGGCTGCCGGAGCTGCGGAGGATTCTGCGGCCGGGCGGACGGCTGCTGCTGAGCTTCCATTCGCGAAATGTCTGGCAGCCGCTGGAGGACGCGACCGCCGTCGAACGCGACGGATTCGTCTTTCGCACGTCCGGCAAACTTGAGGGAATCCTTCCGGCGTGGTATCAGACCGCCTTTCAGAGCCAGCCGAGCATCGTGAGCGCGCTCTCGGCCCACTTCCCGGAGGTGATGTATCTGGAACGGAATCTGGGCGATCAGGATATCGCCGCTGCGCGCAAAGCCGGATTGGATGTAGTCGCCGCGTTCATGATTCGCGAAGGAAAAATCCTCATCTGCCAGCGCAAGCCCGGCGGCCGGCATCCGCTGAAGTGGGAATTTCCAGGCGGTAAGGTCGAGCCCGGCGAGGATCCGCGTGCCGCGCTTGCGCGTGAGCTGCGCGAAGAGCTTGGCGTGGAAGCGACCATCGGCGCGGAAATGGATGTTTATGACGTCTCTTATCCGGACGGATTTCGCGCGCGCCTGCGTTTCTACCGTGTGACGAGGTTTGAGGGCGAGCCTCGCAATTTGGACTTCGCGCAGATGGTCTGGGAGCTTCCCGAGAAGCTTCCGGATTACGATTTCCTGGAAGGCGACGTTACTTTCGTGTCGAAAGTTTCACGGCAGGAGCGGGCACAGCCGCGTTGAGCGTAAACGGCGCGGAGACGCGCGTACCCACACGGACCGTCATGGCTTGCTGGGTTCCGTCAGGAAAGCCTGAAGACAGCGTGAATTGAACTTTGGTTACGTTAGAGTTAGCCACAGCAGTCAGCGACGTGACAATCTGATCCACGCCGCCGACGCTGACATGCACGCTGGATGCCGGAACGAAAACCGCGGCGCCGGCGAGATTCGTTACATCCAAGGTGATCACGTCCCCGGGAACCGCCGGATGGGCTGCGTCGTTGGGCCCGTTCGCGCCGGATGCAGCTTGAATCACTGGCGGGGGCGCATCCACGTTGAACAAGATCGGCGCAATCGCGTCGCCATTGGGCGAGAGCAGGCGCACTACGTTGGGTCCCAGGGGCGTTCCCGGAGGTACCACCGCGTGCAGCGTCGAGGTGCTGCCGTCGAAGGTGTAATCCACCCGCGCGCCGTTAATCGTAAGCGGCCATCCCGAAAGGTTTGAAGGCAAACCGGTCGTGGAAATGACCGCAGTGCCGCCGGTGGGGACACCGGGCAGGCCGGTAGCCGCATTAATCACCGGAACCCGCAGGCTCATCTGTTGCGCGCCCGCTGGCTTGATCTGCAGCCCGGCGGTCAGAGTCACCGCCTGTATTCCCGTGGCAGCCGTCACTGTGAACAAACCGGCTGTGGCCGCTGGACCGATCGAAATATTCAACAGCGCGCGGCCGCGATCCACGATCCAGGTCCGCCGGACTGAAACGTCGCTCGATCCGAACCCGATGGCGGTCTGACCGTCCGCAAAATTGGTATTAAAACCATCTACTTCGATCATCGTGTCGGTTCCCGCAGTGAGCGTGCCGGGAACAATCGAGAGAGTCGGATGGTCCGGAGACGTGTACGTGAACGTCGGCAGAGGCAGGGTGCCCATGACTCGCATGGAAGTCTGTCCGTCGCTGGCGAGAGCGTCGAGCACCGCGACGTGTCCGCCGATGGCAGGCGGTGCGGTCACCGCCAGCGATCCGTCGTCATTCTTCTGGACCGAAACGGCCGGTGCGCCGTCGAAGAGAATCCGAGTGTCGGACGACAGGTTGTCGCCGGTCAGAGTGGCGGTAGCATTGCCCAGGGCGTCGGTAGATCCTGAAACGGACGAGATGGTTGGACCGGCCGACGGTACAACCGTAAGGGCTGCAGGCAGCACGTACAAATCGTCGGAGGTAGTAACCGCTAATGCGACGGGGGTGGGTTGCGTCACTGCATTCGCGTCCACAACTGAATACAGAAATCCAGAGGTGAAGTACCCCAGAAACTCTTGTTCCATGCGAGCAGCCGGGCCGATCGTGTTCACCTTCAGCCCCGGTCTGACGGCAGCAGTGCTTCCCAGAAGCGTCCCCGGCGCGTCGAACACCAGCCAGCCGCGAAAGCCCGAAACCAGCGAAGGAGTATGAACGTAGGCTTCCTTCCCTGCAGGACCCAGGTAGGCCAGAATGTTCATGTCGTAAACCGTGGGGCCGCTGCGCTGCTCCACGTCAAAATTGATACTTTGAGCCGTTGATCCCGCGTTGACCGACGTAGTGTCGGCTTGTGTCCAATCGCGTGTATGCGGGAAGAACTGTCCCGCGAAACCTGTGTAGGCGGCGAAACTACCGCCATGCGAATCGGACGGCGGCACGATGGCGGCCGGCGTTCCCTCGTCCGGCTGGGCCGGAGGCAGCGGCTGCGTGTAAACGTAATAATCGCCCGGCGGGATGCCATCGATGCGATAGCTGCCGTCGGGATTCGTAAGGGTTGCGATGGCCGTCCCGGTCAAGGAAAGAGCCACGACGCTCGCCATATTCACGCCGTTCCCGTTTAACAGAACTTTGCCGGTGATGCTGCCCGTGGATGCCGCGAACGTCGCAGTGGGATACAGCATTGAGATTCCGGCGACATCATCCGCCGATAGAGGCCGGGCTTTCGTCGTGGCGCGCGTGCGGCTGGTGGACATGGTGGCCGACACCGTGGAATGCTGCAATCCCACGCTGTGCCCGAACTCGTGCACCATGGTCAGGAAAAATGCTTCGGCGTAACTGGCTTGCCGTTTGACGGTCAGGTCGCTGCGCAATTGCAGCCGCGAACGCAGGATGGGCACGAAGCCCGGACCTTTGGTCAGATCGCCGACATCCTTGGGCATGGAGGGAGTTGTCTGGGCCAGGATTCCCGGAGGCATGTTGTCGTCAAACACCACGTCGATGCCGGGAGCCGCTTGGAGTGCGTCGACGGTACTGAATCCGCCGAAGCGCAGGCGAAGGTCCGACGTGGTTACGCCGTTCCACGTTTCCGCGGCGAGCCGGATCTGGCTCACCAGGGCGTCGTAATTATCGCCGTCCACCAGCTTGCCGGGTCCCTTATCGGAAATGAAATACGAAATCGCCCTGTCGGGCATCGTGCTCAGATCGAACTTCGCCGGATACCGCTGCGAGGTCGCATTTCCGGGGAAAAAGATCCAGTAGTAATACGCCGATGACACCGAAGTCAGCGATAGCAGCAGGCTCGCAAGCACTGCACTTCGCATGATGATTCTGAGTCCGGAGCGCATGGCTTACTTGGCGCCTCCCGGTGTCTGGCGGAGGCTTTGTAAAACCTGTGCGCGCAAATCCTGGATGCTTAGGCTCATCGCCCGATCCTCAACCGGACGCCCGGATCGGTCCAGCATGAGTTCGGAAGCAGGAGGCCGCTGGACCAAGTCTCCCAAAACACTGAAGCGTCCCTGCGAAAGCCCGATGACCTGCGTCAGCCCGGAGCGGCTGGTCCACAGAAACAGAACGTATTCCTGACCGGATTTCAGTTCCGGTGCACCGGTCACGCTCTGCCGGATTCCATCCACTGCGCCGCCCGGAATCGCGACTTCCGTGGCCATCCTGTTGGCAGAGTGCGGAGCAGCTTTCCAGGTTTCCAGGACCTGGAGCTTGAAGTACGTATAGATCGCCGAGCCCTTATATGCGCTCCGGGACCCGGTCACGCGTGCCCGCACGATCGAGGTCGATTGCCGAGCCATGTCAGCCAGACTGAGCCGTTCGAGCGTGGTGCCGAAAACCGGAGCGATTGCCAGGAAGCAGGCAGCCAAGCTGATCGGAAGTCGGGAGAACACACGCATGCGTACGGAATTTCCAGACTCTCTGGTGCATGTCACCGCCCAAAGTTAAGCCAAGTTATGCTCTGATAATGCGGGACTTAGCTAGATCCAGGAGGGGCGTTTTGTTGACCCTGGACACGGGCTTGGGACAGAATGGCACAAGTTTGTTCTATCCCGCGCCAGTCGCCACGAATCGGACGATTTCGAACATCGGCCGGCCGTTAGAATCGGGGATCGTCCTGACAACTTCTTTGCGATAGCCCAGTGACCCGGCCGCGCGCTCCAGCCGGATTCCGACGTCTTGAAAGACTTCATGCTCGCGAACATGATCGAGGATCAGCGCGTCACGATTTTGCAGCATCTCCCGGATCTCGCCCAGCTGTTCCTGACTGGCCGTATCCGTAGCCAGCGGACCGGAGGCGATCCGTAGATCCAGACGGCCTTGGTGGAGCAGGTTGAGATTGTCGTACAAACCCCAGTCGATGAGATACAGTGTTCGATCAGCATAGGCGTCCAGGCTGATGGAGAGCGGATACAGGGCATCTGTAAACACGTCACCGGCTCCATTGCGCTCGAATTGAGCCACGTACTGGTTCAACACCAACAGGTTCATACCAATGATGCCGATGCCTGCGACCCAGGCCAGCGGCCGCCAAGGCAGGGAAGCGAGTGCTACGGCTACGAATAGAATCGGGAAAGGCCACAGCAGCACGATGTGATGCGCCGAGCCTCCGGCCCCGCGAGTGACCGCCATCAGCAGCCAGGAGACCGCCATAAACACCAATGAAAATCGGGCTGCGCGATGCTTCCACCACCATGGCGCGGCCAGCAGCAGGGCGCCGAAAACGTAGTACATTCCGGTGCGGCGATGCTCTCCCAGATGCTCCTGGATCCACATTGCTGCGCGCCCTCGAACCGACTGCGGAGGCTTAGGATTCGGCCACCAGTTTTCGCCGACCATATAGGCGAACAGCGAAGTTCCATTCGCTGCGTTCTCCACTTGAATCCACTTGCCAATCAGGCTCCGGGGATCCAAGTGGGCGTTTTCGGTCACCGTAGCGCTGGAGTGGGAGAGGTTGTAGATCACCAGCGGCAGAGCCCCGCATAGGAATCCAGCGACAGCGACCAGCATCAGGCGCGGCTTTAGGCAACGTTTGATCTCCGGCCAAAAGACCAGGACTCCTCCGGCCACTAGGCCGCTGAGAGCCCAGATGAAGATCGCCTTGTTCCAGAGTGCCAGGCCCCAGCATAGGAACCCCGCCGCGAGGTACCAGATGGACACCTCATCGCCGCCGTGGTGCCCCAAATGGGTCTTGTGGGTGCCGAAAAGGTACAGCAGCCAGCAGCCAGTCACAAGGAAAACATGTTCCAACGCGACGGGTCCCCAGTCGAAAGTATTTGTAAGCAGGAAAACTGGATCGGTGGCCAAAAGAAAGGCCCCGATCACCGCTGCTGAGGCTCCTCTTGATGTATGGGATGCGTGGGCTAAGCGAAAGAAAATAAAGACTGTAATCGCGCCTACCAGCACTACGGGGATCCGCAACGTCCAAGGTCCGGTTCCCAAAATCCAGAAGACTGGCCAATAGAGTAGTGTTTTCAAGGAGCCGATGTAGGTCATCACCATGAGGGGCACTTGGTGGGGGACCCAGGGGAGTCGTAAGTCATTGGTAACATGGGGAAAAAGGGGAGTAGAAAAAAGAGCCTCATCGGCCTGAATTCCCGCGTAAGGAATCATTATGGCTCCTAACAGGACAAACAGGGCGCTGGCGGCCAAGCCGGCGCGGTTTTGGATGGGGGCCATGATATGATCCGGGCGGCTGGAATACGGGCGGAGAGTTTTCCCGGTTATCACAACAGTATACGTTAGCGGAAGTTAGGTGGACACACCAACACTGTGCCTGGAATAATTTACAGCCCGGCGAGGATTGGAAAAGCAGGAATCTATGCCACGAGGGTAATGTTTCAAAGTCTGCATTCCGATAGGAACATTCATTGGTAGCTGAGGCTAAAAGGGGTCCGGGGAGCAAAAAAACGACCCTTGGGGAATTAGTGGCACTGAGATTGCTTGCAAAGCTGAGAAGTTTATGGTATCGTCTTTTGAAAAGCTCCGTTGCCGAAGTTTTGAGGTTGGGCACCCTGGGGTGGTCGCTACCTCGATGGGTCT